>Ga0194126_10000321_pt1 | contig 77724 bp, 72 predicted proteins | sample TA2KigC150mmetaG_FD_148641 | JGI IMG/M metagenome (GOLD analysis project Ga0194126, IMG submission 148641) | Freshwater microbial communities from Lake Tanganyika, Tanzania - TA2015035 Kigoma Deep Cast 150m | ecosystem: Environmental > Aquatic > Freshwater > Lake | place: Tanzania: Lake...
GCCCCGGTAGGAGCGGGCTTCAGGCCGCGACCGACCGGCCGGCGCGGACCAGTGGGGGGCCGACAAACTCGGTCGCGGGCTAAAGCCCGCTCCTACTGTGCGTGCGGCGCGAAGCCATAAGAATTGCCGCTGCTGGTGTCATTGTCGGGAGCCGCCACCTGGAAGGTGTTGCAATGGACATTCCCGATAGCCACGAAGGCGCCGATGCTCCCTGCCTCACGACGCCTTGCGTCGATAGCGCCTGTCGCCCTCACGCCCCGGAGAGGAAGTATCGGGTCAAGGCATCGGCGTCGAAGCGGTCAATGACGAAAAATGGCGCGCGTCCCTGCCGGCGGAAGCGTTCGGACAGTTCCTCCCGCCTCTCGGCGTAACGACGGGCCACACGCGATTTCAGCATTGGGCGCATGAACAGACGCCGCCGCTGTCCCGTTTCCGGATCCTCGATCAACGCCAAGCCCCAATCCGGCAGGCGCTCGTACTCGGCGCTATCCCAGAGGACGACGGGTATGACATCGTGCCGCGCGAGGCTGGCCATGAGCCCATCCAGGCAGTCATGCGAAAAATGAAAGTCGGAGATCAGGAACAGGAGAGCGCGCCGGTTGCCCAGGCACTGAACGGCGGCCATGAGTCCCTCGCTGCCGCGGCCAACGCGGGGATATTGGCGCAAGCGTTCATATAACTCGGGTACCCCTCCCTTGTAATAGCGCGGGGGAATGTGCAACTCCTCGCGCAGTATTTCATCACCCCCGAAAAAGCCGAAGCGATCGCCATGCCGATAGGCCGACCAGGCCACCGAGGCGGAAATTCGCGCCAGCAGTTCGGGTTTATCGGCCGCGCCACGGAACCCCATGGACGCTGACAAATCGGCCAGCACGATGACCGGGATGTTGGAGCGTTGCCGAAAGCGGCGAACGGTCAGTTGATCGAATGGATCATTGAGACTGGCGCGTATGTCCAGTTGGCGAGGGTTGGGACAGGCCGCGAACGGAACCAGGCCGGCAAACTCATCGCCGCCGCCCAATTGCAGGCTGGCATGACCGCCAGGATGAGGGTTGGAGGCACGCCAGGGAATCGTGTAATGAAACTCCTCGATCAAGGGGCGGCCACGTGACGCAGTATTCCATCCATGAGTTCACGCAGGATCGTTTCTCGCCTTAACTCATAGACCGGCGCGAGGAAAATCCGATGCGCGATGGTTTCCCTGAAGACGCCCAGGATATCCTCGGGTATCAGATGTGTCCGCCCTTCCAGCCAGGCATGAACCCTGGCGGCCCGCATCATCATGCTCATGCCGCGGGGGCTGGCGCCGGCCAGAATCAGTTGCGTCATATCGACACCCTCGATACGGATGCCGTAATCCCCAGGCTTGCGGGTGGCCGCCCAAAGGTCCAAGGCGTAGGCCTGTAAAGCCTCGCTGGCGCGCACCTGGGTCTGGATGACAGGCGCGATATCGGCAATTTCCCGGTACGGGACCACGCTCTCCCGAACCGTCTCGACGAGGCGATCAACATCATGGAAGCGCGGATTGAACATGAGCTCATTCTGCAGTTCGGGCTCCTCCGGCGCCGCTATGTGCAACTCCATCAGGAAACGGTCACGAGCCGCCGAGGGGATTTCAAAGGTCTCCTCGCGCTCGACCCGATTGCGGTCGGCGAATATCTGCAGATAGGGAAAATGATATTCCCGATTGAAGGCGGTCACACTGCGCTCGGCCATGACGCGCAAGAGCAGGGAGTGAACCTGCGGGCGCGCCCGGTTGACTTCGTTGAAGAAGAAGACCGAGAGCCACTCACCGTGCTTGAGTATGGGGCCCGGATCGACCTGGGGCCGACCTTGCTCGTTGATGTAGGTGTGGTAGATGAGGTCGGCGGGCATCAGGTCGATGGTGCCTTCGATGCGCTCATAGGCGCCGCCGAGTCCACGCGCCACGGCGCGCAGCAGGGTGGTCTTGCCTACGCCGACATCGCCTTCCAGCATGATGTGTCCACGGGAAAAAGTGCCTATGGCGATGCTGCGAATGGCCTGGTCCAGGCCGATCACCGCCTTACCGATCTCCCGTTCGAAATCAAGGGCTCGTTGCCGCCAGTCGGTCAGCAATTGATCTTTGTCGTAGATCGTCATCGTCTTTCAACCTCAAGGACCGTACACGATGGTTTAGCGGCCCGGGGCGCCGGGTTCGAGGGTAATAGCTACCGCGCTCCAACAAAAACCCCGCCTCGGCGGGGTCTTTTCGGAGTGGTCCTTAGACCGAGCGGCAACAATATTGTGCAGCTCAGGCGCCGCCTGTGCCAGCCTGCTCGATCAATGCATCACAACGCTTGATCTGGGAATGGCCAAAGGCGACGATCTCCTTGCCGATATCCACGATCAGTTCACATAGCGCAGGCATTTTGGAGATCGCCAGGCCCAGATAACCTACCGCGCCAATACCCAGTGCGGCAGCGATCACCGTGGGTAATCCGATGGCGTGGAAGATCCTGATGACCTGAAACAATACATCCAGCGGCAGCAACACGAGCACGCCCATATAGAGCAGAGCCACGAATGTAAAGAAAACGAAGGTCACGAATTTGAAGACCTTCACCAATGTCTGGTCGAGTTTCATAGGTTTTTATCCTTAAATCTTGCACTGAACCTGTCAAGCTTCGATGGCTGAACGACATGCCCGATCATGGGAGCGAAGCACGATCGCGGCGGCCATTCAGCTTCAAGCCGGAAAAGTTTAACATAGGCCGCCTCCCTCTAAGTCTCTCTTGAGCGGAAAAGCGCCCCGCATCAAGCATTCCATCGGCCAGGCTGCATGGAACATCGAGGGGCTACGGCTGCCCATGGGGCCTATGCGGATTGTTCATCGCCATTTCGGAGAAAATTTCATGCGGATACCAAGTTCTTTGCAGGTGTTGGGGTTTGCCACTCTCCTGATCACTGTACCCATGACCAGTCATGCCCTGCCTATGCCTAGCGGACATCATGGCGGTCTGGTAACTCAGTGCACGGATCCCCGCTTCTTTGATGAGTCTCCCGGCCACGATGCCAAGGTGGAGCGGCTTGACCGGTTCACCTTTACGGCCTCCGACAATACCGACCCTACCAGCATCGAAGTCCTGGTCAATCTGCGTCCAGCGGAGATCGGCATTACCCCGCAACGGAGTGGCCGTCTGGCGGTGGAAGCAAAACTTGCCGAACCCATCACGCAAGGCCGCGCATGGATCAAGGTCACAGGCATGAGCGATGATGGCTGTCAACAGTTGCACACATGGAATGTGTATGCGGGTCACTGATATCCGTTCTCGAACGTGGTGATTCGAGCCAGCACCTCACCCGTCGCTCGGGCATGAAGCACTGCGCGCTCTCCCCTCTGCTCTCGCGATTCACCACCCGCTTTCAGGCCAGGGATTGTCGGGCTGTGCCGGGCTGTGGCGGGTGGGTGGTTGGACGCTGGCTATTCGGAGCGCTGGGGCTGCTATCGCTGTGCCTTGGTCTGCTCATGGCGATGGCGGTGGAAAGGCAGCCTTCCTTGCCCCCGCACCCCGAAACCGAGGCCACTCCTGGCTCCGTCAGTCCGTCGCTCCGTGGCAAGCTGGGCGTCGGAACGCGGGTCAATTCGGAGAAACGGTTCGTTCTGAATGCCGATGATCTCAAAGCGGCCATGCATCTGTTAATGGCCCGCAAGCATCTCCAAGGGGACAGTCGTTTTCTGATTGAAAACAATCGCCTGCGAGGGCAACTCAGTCTGCGTCTACCCATCGTTCAAGCGCATTGGTACCTGAATCTGGATTTCGAAACGATAGATCGGGAGGGAGGCGCGCAACTGGAGAAGCTGCGTATCGGTCATCTCGCCTTTTCTAGCCCCATGGCGGGCTGGGTCGTGCGGGGCCTCATGCGGTTGCCCCGATTTTCACGCTACCGTGAATTGCTGACCCCACTCCTGCACGAAGTCAGAATCACGGAGGGACGACTGGTGGCCATGGTACGCTGGAGCCGCGAAATTCTGGTGCAACTCCGCGGCGTGATGCCGCTGCCGGCGGACAGGGAGCGTCTCCCCATCTACCGACAAAAGCTGGCTGAGGTATTGAATGACGGCACCCAAAACCGGTATGTCCGGCTCGTTCGCTTGACACAGCCGCTGTTCGCCCTGGCGCATGAGCGTTCACAGCTCAACCGGCGGCCCATCGAGGAGAATCGCGCCGTGCTGCTGACGCTTAGCGACTATGCGACCGGCAAGGATTGGGAAACCCCCGATGGAGAATCCATCTTGCCCCACCGCCAAGTGCTGCTCAATAAACGCATCGATACGGCTCAGCACTTTCTGGGTGCGGCCGTCATGGCCTTGAGCGGACAAGGCGCCCTGGTGGAAATGATAGGCCTCGCCAAGGAACTGCATGATACGCATGATGGAAGCGGTTTCAGTTTCATCGATCTGGCGGCGGACCAGGCCGGCGCCATGCTGGGTCGTTATGCGGTCAGGAGCCCCGAACTGGCCTCGCACATACAAACCATTCTGCGTCAGAACGGAACCGACGACGGGCTACTGATCCCTCAATTGATGGATTTACCTGAAAGCATGGACAGCCAGACCTTCGCCGCTCGCTTCAAGAATATTGATAGCCCTGAGTACCAGGCCATGAAGCAGGAAATCGATAGCAGAATCAGGAACCTGCCTTTGTATAGAATTCAGTGATCCCGCGAAAAGCTCCCTTGGAGCACCCCATACCGCGCCGCCAAACGAGCCAGAGGTCGCCCTGCTTGCAGGGTACACCGCTGGGGGCTGCTTTGACCGCGTAGGGAGGTTCCCAACTGGGCCTGCATGTGTAACAAGGCCATTTTCAGGAAACTCACCAGAAAAGGGGGGCGCAAGGTAGACGTTGATCTCTGCTGGAAGATCCCGGATCAAGACCCTCTTGTCAGCGAGCGGTGCAGAAAAGTGCAGTGGCGACAGCCTGCGGTTTCTCGTGAACGTCCCCGCCACATCTGCCGCCATCGGACTTGCGGGTGTCATAAGATCAGTTCACTTTATTGAATCGAGCAGTCCGCGAGCTTCTCGCTGAAGGCGAGTGCGCAGGAACAGAAGCTTCCACCGAACACCCCCCGCCTGTCGCCAGAGCAGGGCGGAACGGACACCGGCCAGCAATAGGGCGCGAATCCTGGCAGCATTATCGTTGTCCGACAAGTAGCGTTGCTCGCCGGATACGATGACGCGGGGTTTGAGCTGACTCAAGGTTTCCTGATACCCCTGGGCGAGGGCTTGGAAAACCTCGTCATCCAGTATCTGCCCACGGCTATCTCTGGCCGCGCTGGCCCGGCTGATGGCCAGACCGATAGCCTGGGTCATTTCCGCTCTTTTCATGAGCTCGCGTTCCAGAAATATCAGCGTGGAAGCATATCGCGCCAGGTCCGGATCCACCTGCCTTGGCTCCGCGAGTTGTCGTTCCAGGTGTACAAGACCCGTTTTCAATCCAGCGAGTCCACCATAGACGTCGTATATGTCATCGGCATCCACCTTGAGGGTGCTGCCAATACAGACCTCCAGGTCAGGCCTGTCGGCGATGCCGCGTTTGGCGATTTGCTGAACCAGATAGACGGCCTGGGTTAGCCCCGCCAGCGCGATGGCTTGGTGGCTGATGGTTTTTTCCATGAAAGGTAGATGCCCTGGTTGGTATTGATTGAAGCCGATGCGTTCGCTGGGGCTGGGTGACCGGTCATTGACAGTCTTTCAGTAAGGGCGTTCGCGTATATGCCAGGCAAACAGCAGACGCGAGAGTACCAGTTCCGTCACCAGAAAGAGCAGGACCAGCACGCCGGTGGTCGCGAGGGAGATTCCCACCTCAGTCCTTACCGCCAGTAGCGGCATCAAGGATTCTGGTATCTGATCCAGTCCAAGGGCCATCGCGCCGGGACTCAGCCCGGCACGGCGCTTCATGAAACTCGACAGGAGATCTCCCAACATGGCCCAGAGCCCGATCAATAGTCCGATCCGGATGGGCATATTCATGATGGGAGCGGTCATACCCGCGCAAAGAACGGCCACGAGCAGTCCGCGCCAGGTTTTTGACGAGCCCAATAGGGGACGATCATCCACCGGCAACTTCCACCCCAGATCGATGGGCCAGTTACCGCAATCGCCGAGCACCCGCTTCAACAGGATCGGTGCCCCGTTGGCAACCAGCAGCAAAAACAACAATTGGGCCAACAAAATCAGACTCACGGCGGAGTCTCCTAGCCCCGGCTCAGGCCCCATGCGGCATCAAGGCCTCGGTCTGGAAACGAATACCCTGCCAGCCATGCCGGATGAAATTGCGAATATTCTTGTGATCGCTAGCCTCGGGATGTTCCAGCACATCATTGCGGTAGTAACGACCAAACAGAGCCAGCGTTTCCCGCTCGGTCAAACCTTGCAGACGAGCAAAACTGAATATCTTGCAGGAGCCTTCGTTTTGCCCGGGCTCGTTGACCAGAGCATTCTCTTCAAGGCCATTGACAAAGCGGGCTGGCGTGTAGACGTAATACCGCGCAATGAGGTCCAGCGTTTCCTCGAACTCTACCGGCTGGCCGGCTCTGATACGTTCGATAAAGTTTTCCAGTGTTGTGGACATGAATCTCTCCAGGGTGAGTAATGACAGACAAGGTTCCGAGGCCTTATTGCCAGCCCGGGTTCCGGATTAGCGGCTATCCCGAAGCATGGGAGTCAAGGCCTTGATGACGTGCTCGGCAATAATCGGCTGAGCTTTTTCATTGGGGTGAATACCATCCGCCTGCATCATGTCATCGATGCCGCCAACACCCTCCAGCAGGAAAGGCGCCAGGTCGACCCGGGTTTGTTCGACGACCCGCCCATAGACCCTTTGGAAGAGCTCGGCATAGCGCTTGCCGTAGTTGGGCGGGATGCGCATTCCCAGTAACAGCACCCGGGCCTTGGCCGCGCGTGACTTGGCAATCATGGCCAGCAGATTGGACTCCATTTGGGCGGGGGTCAATCCGCGTAGACCATCGTTACCGCCCAGTTCGATGATGACGAACGCGGGCTGGACCCGTCCCAGCAGTTCATCGATGCGGTTCAATCCGCCCAGAGTCGTGTCACCCGAAATACTGGCGTTGACCACCTCAATACCGCGGGGTTTGAGTTGTTGCTGAACTTTGGCAACCCATCCCTGATCGATTTGTCCCAGACCATAACCCGCGCTGATACTATCGCCCACCACTAATAGGGTTTCGGCCCGGCAAGGCAGCGCGGCGCCAAGAACCACTAACAGCAGAGACAAGCGAATCATGGCGGAATCTCCAGAGATGAGAGTGTCAACAGAAACCCGACCGATCATTCGGGCCGAGCAACTCGGCAAGCGGGTCATGGCGGCCAGTGGCCCACTGGATATATTGACAGCAGTGAATCTGGCAATCAAACCGGGAGAAAGCGTCGCCATCGTGGGGACCTCCGGTTCCGGAAAATCAACCTTGCTGGGTCTGCTCGCCGGACTGGATCTGCCCTCCAACGGGCGCATCTGGCTGGCTGACGAGTGCCTCACCGAATTTGATGAAGATGGGCGGGCTCGCCTGCGCGGCCGCTATGTCGGCTTCGTCTTTCAATCCTTTCAACTCTTGCCGCATCTCAACGCCATCGAAAACGTGATGCTGCCCCTGGAACTGCATGGCGCTCCCGGGGCCCGGCAACGGGCTCTGTCCATGCTGGAGCAGGTGCAACTCAGCGAACGCACCCGGCATTACCCCCGCCAGCTTTCTGGCGGCGAACAACAACGGGTGGCTCTGGCCCGGGCTTTCGTGACCGAACCCGCCATTTTGTTCGCCGACGAACCCACCGGCAATCTTGACAGCCGCACCGGGCGAACGGTGATTGATCTGTTATTCGAACTGAATCGCGACAAGCAGACCACGCTGGTCCTCGTCACCCACGATACGGGGCTCGCCGAGCGCTGCACACGCATCCTCCGCCTCGATAGCGGCCGTATCGTTGACCTGGACGCCTGATACCATGCTGAAACTCCCGCGCTTGGCGCTCAAACTGATCAGCCGGGACTGGCGCACGGGTGAACTCGGCACCCTGGCCACCGCCCTGAGTATCGCCGTCATCGCCGCCACCTCCGTCACCCTGTTGGGGAACCGCCTGAGCCGTGCCATGACACTGCAGGCGGCGGCGTTCCTGGGTGCGGATCTGGCCGTCAGCGGCCACGTCCGCCCTCCCGCCTCCTGGGCCGAACAGGCTGCGGCGCTGGGGCTCAGGACCGCCGAAACGGCGGAGTTTTCCAGCGTGCTGGTGGAAAACGATGAATTGCTGCTGGTGGGCGCCAAGGCGGCGTCCAATGGTTACCCGCTGCGGGGGACGCTCAAGATTCAGGATCAGCCCGAGGGCGAGCCTTACGAAACGCAGGCCACACCCGCACCCGGTGAGGTTTGGGTTGAACCCCGAATCCCGACGGCATTGAAGTTATCCCTGGGTAGCGAAATCACCCTGGGGGAAAAAGCCCTGAAAATGACCCGGCTGATCATGGAGGAACCGGATCGGCGAGGCGATCTCTATAGTCTCTCGCCACGAGTCATCTTCAACCGGGAAGACCTCGACGCCACCCGGGTACTGCAACCCGGCAGCCATGTCCATTATTACGCCTTGTATAGCGGCGAAGCCGACAAACTCCAGGCGCTGAAGGCCTGGCTCAAGCCCCAGTTGCTTCCAGGACAACGTATCACCGACATCGCCGCGGATCGCCCGGAATTGGGCAAGGCGATTCAGCGCGCCGAACGGTATCTGGGCCTGTCCAGCATCGCCGTGGTCCTCATCGCCGGCGTGGCCATTGCCATGAGCGCCAGGCGCTATACCGAACGCCACTTCGACCTCATGGCGATTCTGAAATGTCTGGGCGCCACCGAGCGCGAGGTGTTGACGATCGCGTGCCTGCAATTTCTGCTCGTGGGTTTCGTGGTGACGCTTTTCGCCTGCATGGCCGGCGGGTTGTTGCAGGCCGCCATTGTGCGGCTGCTGCAACCGTTGTTGCCGCGGGGACTCCCGCCCCCGGGGTTAACCGCCTGGCTGTTGGGTAGCGGCATGGGCCTGTTGATTCTGATCGGTTTTTCCTTACCGCCCGTCCTGCGACTCAAACGCATGCCGCCCCTGCGGGTCTTGCGTCGGGACCTGGAGCCCCTTCCCTCCAGCGCCTGGCTGGTTTATGGGATGGCTGGCCTCACCATCACAGCGCTGCTGTGGCGATATACGGAAGACTGGAAAACGACTCTGACCGTCCTTGGCATCTCCGCCCTACTCGTGTCGACGTTCGCGGCGGCGGGTCTGACCTTGCTGAAACTGGGCCGGCGGGCATTACGATTCCTGCCCTTGCCGGCCCGCCTCGGTATGCGGCAGCTCACCCGACGCCCCGAATTGGGGGTGGCGCAGATACTGGGTTTCAGTGTCACACTGGTGGCCATGCTCATCATCTTTTTGGTCAGGACCGAACTCATCGTGCAATGGCAGCGGCAGATTCCCATCGATGCGCCCAATCAGTTCGCGCTGAATTTATTCGATGGGGACCTTGAGCCGTTTCGCGAATTCCTGCGGCGCGAGAACATCCGTGCCAGCGAGATTTATCCCATCGTGAGGGGGCGGCTCATCAGGCTCAACGGACGGGAAATGGCTGAAATCCTCAGCCAGGACTCGCGGGCCGAAAGCGCGGTGAACCGCGAATTAAGTCTGACCTGGAGCGCCAGTTTGCCCCCGGACAATCGGGTGGTTGCCGGCGCCTGGCCAGACCAGAGCCCTGGGAGCAGCGTATCCATGGAACAGGAGTTGGCCAAGCGACTCGGTGTAGGAGTGGGCGACCACCTCACGTTCAACATCGCGGGTCAAACCCTGGAAACACGGATTGGCAGTCTGCGCAGCGTGCGCTGGGATAATCTGACTCCAAACTTTTTCATAATTTTCGCGCCTGGCGTCCTGGAGGCCTATCCGCATTCCTGGTTGACCAGCTTTCACATCCCCGATGCGCAAAGGCCGGTACTGACGCGGATGATCAAAGCTTTCCCCGGCCTGACGCTCCTGGATGTCGGCAAATTGATCGGCCAATTTCAGGATATCCTGCGTCAGCTCACCCTGGCCATAGAGTTCGTGCTGGCGCTATCGCTGGGCGCCGGTTTCACGGTGCTGTTCGCCACCATCAGGTCGACTCTCGATGATCGGATTCACGAGGACACGCTCTTGCGCGCCATGGGGGCGGGTAGCGCTCTGTTGCGAGGCGCACAATGGATGGAGTTCGCGGCCCTGGGTTTGATGTCCGGGCTCTTATCCGTGACGATCACGGAGGTCATCATCCGGCTCATCTACTGGAGGGTTTTCGATATTCCCTATCAGCCCCATGCCGGCGTGTGGCTGCTGACACCGCTCCTCAGCGCCGGCGTGATAGGCGGCGCCGGGGTCTGGAGTATTCGAAGGGTGACACGCGCCAGCCCCATGCGATTGCTCCGGGAGCTGTAACGCGGGTCGCCGGAGCAACATAACCACGAGCCCCCTTGGCGGGACTCGTGGCTAATGGCGGGTCAAATCCGTGAGCCTTACCGACCGCTCTTCACGTTGATTTTGGACGTCCAACCCTTGTTGCCCTGGCAAGGTCCGTCGATGATCTTGACCTTGACGAAAGGCAGGAGTCCAACGATCTGCTCTTCTTCAACCGTGCCCTTGGTTCCGGCCACCACGGTACATACGCTCTGATCCTTGTCCTCCTCCGATTCCGATGCGCTCATCAGGCCCGGGGCATTGGTCAGGTGGGAAAGACCGCCATTCGGATTATCCAGGGTTATGGTCTGTCCACTGCTCACCGCCGTCTTGACCTGAACCTGACCGCTTCCACCGCCGGTTAAAGCCATGGTAAGGGATCCCACCGCGATGATTCCGATCAGGATATATAGGGCCTTGGGGTTGGACTTGAGCGTTTCGAACAGATTCTTCGCGGCATTCCCCGCGGCGGCGCCTGTGGTTTGATTGTCTTCTGACATCCAGTTACCTCCTCTCTATGGTTCTTATTTAAGTCTATGGGTGTTGATTGGGAAATCTTCCAAGTCAAAATTAACATGTTGTCTACTCCATGCAAACAGATAATTTGACGTAACATGAGCGACTTGGGCATAAGGCGTACGATTGCAGGGTTAGCGTCGGCACATCGGAGGCCCTTCCCAGTCAATCTTCAGGCAACAAGATTTACGAGTATTCTGCGGGATTCCCTGATTCCTACGCCAAGTGCTTGCCTTACGGACCACAAGCACCGAGGACATCCAACATGAGTGAAGACGGAAAACTCACACACCCGGCCCCACCCGATAAGGTTCGATCCTTTCTTGAAAAGGTCGCCCGGACATCGCCCTTGTCACTTCAATCCCGGCGGGCGGGACGCATCATCTTCGCCCTGGACGCCACCGCGAGCCGGGAGGCTACCTGGCTGGAAGCCCAGCATCATCAATCGGCCATGTTTGACGAAGCTTCAGCCCTGGGCGGCATCGCGCTACAGCTTTGTTACTATCGTGGCATGAGTGATTTTGTGGCAACCCCATGGCTAGGCGATGCCTCATCACTCAAGCGGCACATGCACCGGGTTAACTGTCTGGGCGGACTCACCCAGATTGGCCGAGTGTTGGAGCACGCCATCCATGAAGCGCGCCAGCAGCGAATTCATGCCGTGGTTTTCATAGGCGATTGCGTTGAAGAGCCACCCGACCAGTTGAGCCATCTGGCCGGCCAGCTTGGCATCCTGAATGCGCCCCTCTTTCTGTTTCAGGAGGGCTACGATAGCACCGCCGAGCTGACCTTCCGGCAACTTGCGAAACTGAGTCAGGGGGCTTATTGCCGCTTCGATGCCGGCAGCGCCCGACAACTCAGGGAACTCCTGGGCGCCGTCGCCGCTTATGCCACCGGGGGTCCCGCCGCGCTGGAACAGTTCGGCCGTGAACGCGGTGGCCTGGCCTTGCAACTATCCCACCAGATCAAGCCCGAGCCATGACGCAGTTGATTCTCCTCGTCCTCCTGCTGCTGGGGGTGCTGGGTGTCCGCCGAATCCTGCGGCAGACCCGATTGTCGAGGTTTACCGCGCAACAACAGACTCTAATCGCTCTGGGGTTACTGCTCATCTTGATGCTCATTTTTACCGGTCGGCTGGGGATGCTGATACCCCTGCTAGGCGCTGTTCTTGCGGCCGTATTCGCGGTTGTTTCCCGCCTGCTGCCACTACTGATTCCCCTCGTCATTCAATATCTACCCCATTGGCGACGATCTCGTGGTCGAGGCCGTACAGCCACCCAGACCGGACCTGGCGAGAGTCCGACCACATCCACTATCGACACCCGCCATCTGCGCATGCGGCTGCGACACGATACCGGGGAATTGAATGGTGAAATCCTGCTCGGGCCGCATTCTGGCAGAAGCCTCGGTGAACTGAACCTGCGTGAACTGGCGGATCTGTACCGAATTTATACCCACGATGATTCGGAATCCGCTAGACTTTTGGAGGGCTACATAGAGCGCCAGTATGGTGACCGCTGGCAGGATGCCAACGCGCGGACTCACACCGAGAGTAGTCAATCACACATGGATCAATCCGAAGCGCTGGAAATTCTCGGTTTACCCCCTGATGCCAGCCGGGAGGATATCATTGCCGCACACCGGCGCCTCATGCAGAAGGTACACCCTGACCGTGGGGGGTCCGACTACCTGGCCGCCAAAATCAATCAAGCCAAGGATCTGCTTCTGGATCTTTGAATGGGTACCAGCATGAAACCAACCAAGCAAACCGACCTGACCGCGCCCGCGAACCTCCTCAAGCACGGCCGGGGCACGGGACCCTTCCGCAGCCGTCGCCCGCAGTATGTCGATCTCCTGCCGCCCTGCAACCAGGCCTGCCCTGCCGGCGAGAACATCCAGGCTTGGCTGGCCCTGGCTCAGGCCGGGCAATACGAGCAGGCTTGGCGAGCGCTGGTGAGGGAAAACCCGATGCCCGCCATTCATGGCCGGGTCTGCTATCACCCTTGCGAGAGCCAATGCAACCGCGCCGAGGTGGACACTGCCGTCAGTATCCATGCGATCGAACGCTTCCTGGGCGACAAGGCGCTCAGCGAGAACTGGACGATCCAACCCGAGGTCCCAGCCACCGGGAAGCGCGTCCTCATCGTGGGCGCCGGACCCAGTGGGCTGTCCGCCGGCTACCATCTGGCCCGCAAGGGTCACACCGTGGAAATTCATGAGGCAGGCCCGGTTCCCGGCGGCATGATGCATTTTGGTATCCCCGCCTATCGGTTGCCGCGTACCGTACTCATGGGCGAAATCCGACGCATCGAAGCGATGGGCGTCAAGATCCAGCTTAATCACAAGGTCGAGGATCTGCTCGCCGAGCAACAGCGTGGACAGTTCGATGCCGTCTTTGTCGCCATAGGCGCCCATCTGAGCCGTCGGGTGGACATTCCCGCTCGCGATGCCGGGAATATCCTGGATGCCGTCAGCTTTCTGCATGAGGCCAACACTGGACAAGCCCCCTTGCTCGGCCGCCGCGTCGCCGTGTATGGCGGTGGCAACACGGCCATGGATACCGCCCGGACGGCACTGCGTCTGGGAGCGGAGGAAGCGCTCATCATTTATCGGCGGGATCGCGAGCATATGCCGGCCCATTCCTTCGAGGCGGATGAAGCGCTGGAGGAAGGAGTCAAGATCAACTGGCTGCGCAGCATCAAATCCATCGACCAAGAAAGCATCACCGTGGAGGTGATGGCCATCAATGCCGAAGGGTACCCGGAGCCGACAGGCCAGTTCGAAACCCTGGAAGCCGACACCCTGATCCTGGCTCTGGGTCAGGACACCGAAACCGGTTTTCTCAAGTCGATTCCCGGCATCGAGTTCAAGCGCGATGGCACAGTCATCGTCGATGCCAACATGATGACGGGTCACGCCGGTCTGTTCGCGGGAGGCGACATGGTGCCCAGCGAACGCACCGTAACCGTGGCCGTGGGTCACGGCAAAAAAGCTGCCCGCTGCATCGATGCCTACCTCAAGGGCACGAGTTACGTGCCACTACCGAAACATGATCTCATCCCTCGCGAAAAGCTGAATCTCTGGTATTTCTCGGAAGCCGAGCAACGTCAGCAGGATGAGCTGGCGGTGGAAAAGCGGCGTTATGGATTTCAGGAGGTCGTCTCCGGCCTGTCGGAAGCCGAAGTGATTTTCGAAGCCAGGCGCTGCTTCTCATGTGGCAACTGCTTTGAATGTGATGGCTGCTATGGGGCGTGCCCGGAACATGCCATTATCAAACTGGGAGCCGGCAAGCGTTACCGCTATGATTTCGAGCGGTGCACAGGCTGCGCCGTCTGCTTCGAACAATGTCCCTGCCATGCCATCGAGATGATTCCGGAACTGGAAATTCAATCGTGAAAAACAACTCAGCCATCACCCTGGACGGCAATGAAGCCGTCGCCTATACGGCCTACCGTGTCAACGAAGTCTGCGCCATCTACCCCATTACGCCTTCCTCTACCATGGCGGAACTAGCGGATCAGTGGTCGGCCAGCGGGAAGAAAAACATCTGGGGCGAAGTCCCCCAGGTCGTCGAAATGCAGAGCGAGGGCGGTGCGGCCGGCGCCGTGCATGGCGCGTTGCAAACCGGCGCTCTGACCACCACCTTCACGGCATCGCAGGGCCTGTTGCTGATGATCCCGAACATGTACAAGATCGCCGGGGAATTGACGCCGACGGTCTTCCATGTGGCAGCGCGCTCCCTGGCTGCCCAGGGCCTTTCAATCTTTGGCGACCATTCGGATGTCGCGGCGGTGCGCAATACCGGCTTCGCCCAACTGGCCTCGGCTTCCGTACAGGAAGCCCATGACCTGGCGCTGATCGCTCAGGCAGCCACACTGGCCTCCCGCGTTCCGTTCCTGCACTTCTTTGACGGATTTCGCACCTCCCACGAGGTCAACAAGCTGATTCCGCTGGATGACACCCAGATCCGGGCCATGATCGACGAAAACCTGGTTCGGGAGCATCGGGCGCGGGCGCTGAATCCGGACCATCCTTTCATCCGGGGCACGGCGCAGAATCCCGATGTGTATTTCCAGGGCCGGGAACGCGTGAACCCGTTCTATGATGAATTGCCCGGCATCGTGGTCTCCGCGATGGCGCGCTTCGCTGAACTCACGGGACGTCGTTACCGCTTGATCGAGTATTACGGTGATCCACAGGCCACCCGCATCGTCGTCGTGATGGGGTCCGCCGCCTACACGGTCCGCCAAACCGTGGATTATCTCCAGAAGCAGGGAGAAAAGGTTGGCGTCATCCAGGTCAGGCTGTGTCTGCCATTGTCCAAGCATGATCTGCTTGCAGCCCTGCCCTCTTCCACTCGATACATCACCGTCCTGGATCGCACCAAGAACCCCGGTTCGACGGGTGAACCGCTATACACCGATGTAGTGACGGTGCTGAACGAAGCTTATTCCGAAGGCAAACTCGCCTTCCTGCCGCGGATCATCGGTGGTCGTTACGGCCTCTCCTCCAAGGAGTTCAACCCCGCCATGGTCAAGGCGGTTCTCGACGAATTGAAGCAGGAGCACCCGAAAAATCACTTCACGGTGGGTATCCATGACGATGTGACCCATACCAGCCTGGACTATGATGCGCATTTCGACATCGAACCGGACAACGTGGTGCGGGCCATCTTCTACGGCCTGGGCGCGGATGGTACGGTAGGCGCCAACAAAAACAGCATCAAGATCATCGGCGAGTCGACCGCCCTGCATGCCCAGGGTTATTTCGTCTATGACTCCAAGAAGTCCGGTTCAAGGACGATTTCACATCTGCGCTTCGGACCCGATCCCATCGAATCTCCCTACCTGATCGCATCGGCGGATTTCATCGCCTGCCACCAGTTTGGCTTTGTCGAAAAACTCGACCTGCTGGCGCCCGCCCGGAGTGGTGGCGCCTTTCTGCTCAATAGCCCACACGGACCCGATACCGTATGGGATCATCTCCCCCGCGAATTGCAGAGCCAGATCATCGAGAAAAAACTGCGTTTCCATGTCATTGACGCTACGCGAGTGGCGCTCGAATCCGGGATGGCCGGGCGTACCAATACGATCATGCAGACCTGCTTCTTCGCCCTGGCCAATGTCCTGCCGAGAGACGCGGCCATCGAAAAAATCAAGGAAGCCATCCAGAAGACCTATGGCAAGAAGGGCGAAAACGTGGTCAGGCAGAACTTTGCCGCCGTGGATCAGGCCTTGGCGCATCTCCATGAAGTCAGGGTTCCGGGGACCGTAACCAGTGCCCTGTCACGACCCTCGGTGGTACCCGACGCCGCCCCGGTCTTCGTGAAAGCCGTCACCGCCATGATGATGGCCGGACGTGGCGACGAACTCAGCGTCAGCCAAGTACCGGTGGACGGCACCTTCCCCTCCGGCACCACGCGCTGGGAGAAACGCAACATCGCCGACTTCGTACCCATCTGGGAGCCGGATCTCTGTATCCAATGCGGTAATTGCAGCTTCGTTTGCCCACATAGCGTCATACGCGCCAAATTCTATCCGGCCAAACTGCTCGCCCAGGCTCCCCAGGGCTTTCTTTCGGCGCCGATCAGCGCACGCGGTTTTCCCGATACCCGTTATACCCTGCAAATCTACACCGAGGATTGCACCGGTTGCGCGCTATGCACCGAGACCTGCCCGGCCCTCAGCCCAAAGGTGAGCGGCGTCAAGGCCATCAATATGAAACCCAAGCAGGACGACTTGAGCGGCGACCGGGAAGCGATCCGCTTCTTCGAAAGCCTGCCTGTGAACAATCGCTCACGGGTTGAGTTTTCCTCGGTGCGCGGAACCCAATTCCTGGAGCCGCTGTTCGAGTTCAGCGGCGCCTGCGCCGGTTGCGGAGAAACCCCTTATGTCCGCCTTCTCTCGCAACTCTTCGGCGACCGGCTACTGGTCGCCAATGCCACCGGCTGCTCATCGATCTACGGGGGCAACCTGCCGACCACGCCATGGACGCAGAACGCGGAAGGTCGCGGTCCGGCCTGGTCAAACTCCTTGTTTGAGGATAATGCCGAGTTCGGTCTGGGTTTCAGGCTGGCGGCCGATCAACATTTGCATCTGGCGCGCCGACTGACTCAGGAATTGCGCGGTTCGCTGACCGACCCCGCCCTGGCGGATGCCATCCTGCAAGCCCCTCAACTCACGGAGTCCGAAATTCGGCGGCAACGGGAACGTGTGGCGCGGCTCAAGGTTCAGTTACTGCCCCGAACGGATGAACCCGCGCTGGATCTGCTCTCGGTCATCGATCATCTGGTCAGGCGCAGCGTATGGATCGTCGGCGGTGATGGCTGGGCCTATGACATCGGGTCCGGCGGGCTGGACCATGTGCTGGCTTCAGGCCGCAACGTCAATGTCCTGGTGCTGGACACCGAGGTCTATTCGAATACCGGAGGACAGTCGTCCAAGGCAACGCCGCTGGGTGCGGTCGCCAAGTTCGCCGCCGCGGGCAAGACCGTGGCCAAAAAGGATTTGGCCTTGCAAGCCATCGCCTATGGCAATGTCTACGTCGCCCGCATCGCCATGGGCGCCAACCCACAACAAACCCTACTGGCTTTCCGCGAGGCCGAAGCCTATCCCGGTCCCTCCCTGATTCTGGCCTACAGCCACTGCATTGCCCACGGCATCAACATGCACAAGGGATTACAACAGCAAGATCTGGCGGTGGCTTCAGGCTACTGGCCGCTGGTCCGCTACAATCCGGCCCTGAGGCAAACGGAGTCAAATCCTTTCGTGCTGGATTCACCACGACCCCGGATCAAGTTCCACCGGTATGCGGAAAATGAGTTGCGCTACAAATTGCTAAGCCGCACCAATCCGACTCAATACGATCACCTGATGGAGATGGCCCAGGAGGTCGTCCGGCAGAAATGGGAAATCTATGAGGATATGGCGCGGCGCAAGCAACATCAATTTCACCCCGATGCCAGTGTCAAAACCACAAACTGATCGAGCTCGCAACCGTAGGAGTCTATGATGGATCTCAGAACCCGTTACATGGGATTGGAACTCAAGCACCCGCTGGTTGCCTCGGCATCACCCTTATCGGAATCCCTGGATGGTATCCACCGGCTGGAGGATGGCGGCGCCTCGGCGGTGGTGTTGTTTTCGCTATTCGAGGAGCAGATACAACGCGAACAATCCCTATTGGCAGATACCATGCACCAGGGTACGGACAGTTTTGCCGAGGCCCTGGGCTATTTTCCCGTGGTCGAATTCGACGAGTTTGCAGCCACCCCGCACGAATACCTGAATCTGATACGTCGGGCCTCGGAGAGTACGGACATTCCCATCATCGCCAGTCTGAATTGCGTGACCAGTCAGGGCTGGGTCGACTATGCCCATCAAATCGAACAGGCCGGCGCCAAGGGGATCGAACTCAATATTTTTGCCATCGAAACCAGCCTGGAAACCACCAGTGCTCAAGTCGAGGAGCGTTATCTTGACAGCCTGCGGCTCGTCAAGGAGGCGGTCAACATACCGGTTGCGATGAAATTGAGCCCTTTCTTCAGCGCCTTTGGCCACATGGCCAAGCGTCTTGACGAAGCAGGCGCGGATGCTCTGGTGCTGTTCAACCGTTTTTACCGGCCGGATCTGGACATCGACTCTCTGACCGTGCAACCCACTCTCACACTGAGTCATCCAAGTGAAATCCGTCTGCCCTTGCAATGGATTGCATTATTACAGGGCAAAATCAATGCTTCGTTGGGCGCCACCCGCGGAGTGCAAACCTCGGTGGAAGTCATCAAGTATCTTCTGGCCGGCGCGGATGCGGTGATGTCGACTTCGGCGCTGCTGCGGCAAGGTCCGGACTACCTCTCACAACTACTCAGCGGGCTGGAATCCTGGATGGAGGAGCATGGTTTCGAATCGGTCATGGCTCTGCGTGGTCTGCTGAGCCATTCGCGGATCCGTGACCCCCACCCCCTGGAGCGCGCCAACTACATCCGGGTGCTGGAAAGTTATCGTTAACCATTCCTATCTTCGATGAGCCGGCCCTGCATATCACTGGAAATCGACGAAGCCGCGGACCATTCCAATGACTTAGAGGAAAGCCTGGATCGATTGGAGGGAGAAGTAGCAGGGTCAGAGCCCGATCTCGATGCGGCAGAAAGGCTTCAAGCTGACGCTGACTCAATTGCCTCATTCGACACGACGCGCCTTTACTTGAAGTCATTAGGGGCATCGAAACCCCTCAATGCCGAGGAAGAAAAACATTACGGCCGTCTGGCTCGCAAGGGAGATAAGCGCGCAAGGCAAAAAATGATCGAATGTAACCTCAAACTGGTGGTTGCCCTGGCCAAGCGGTATCGTGATCGTGGCTTACCCTTGCTGGATGTCATCGAGGAAGGCAACCTTGGGCTCATCAGAGCCGTGGAAAAATTCGATCCTGAGCGCGGCTTTCGTTTCTCGACCTATGCCGCCTGGTGGATCAGACAAAGCATGGAGCGTGCATTGATCAACCAGGGTCGAACGATCCGATTACCCATTCATATAGTTCGTCAGATTCGGCTTTATCTGAAGGGATATCGTCAAATCGTCAACAAAATTGCACGTGAACCACGCCCTACCGATATATCTGAACTTGTCGGTGTCACTCCTTCCCGCATCGAAGCGCTGCTAATGCTGAGTGAACCGATAGGCTCGCTGGATGCGCCTTTGAAGAATGATCCAGGTTACACCTTGGGAGATTGGGTAGTGCCCGACAAGGCTAAACCGGTGCTGGATCTTCTACACAACAGCACAGTAAAAGCAACGATCGAGGACTGGCTGGAAAAGCTGGCTCCTCGCCAGAGAGAAATCATCATACGGCGCTACGGATTGCATGACCAGGACCCCGAAACGCTGGAGGTCATTGCGGTCAGCCTTAAATTGACGCGGGAGCGCGTACGGCAAATTCAGGTATCAGCGCTCCATCAATTAAGACTCATTCTGCAGGACTCGGGATACAATGCCGAGGCGTTGCTCGATTAATTCCTGCAACCATGGAACTGGCGGCTTTACCGTCAAAACAACCAAACTACGGTAAAATCCAAGCCAGAGCATTTTGCGCCAATCGAACATTTCTTAGCGGCAACTTTCAAGGGAGAAAACATGAAACTCATCACCGCCATCATCAAACCCTTCAAGCTGGATGATGTAAGGGAATCGCTTTCCGAGCTGGGAATCACCGGTATCACAGTGACAGAAGTGAAGGGATTCGGACGCCAAAAGGGGCATACCGAATTGTATCGTGGGGCTGAATATGTGGTCGACTTCCTCCCGAAAGTGAAAGTCGAGGTGGCGGTCAGCGATGCCCTCTCGGAACCTGCCATTGAGTGCATCATCAAGGCGGCTAATACCGGAAAGATTGGCGATGGCAAGATATTCATCACCAACCTGGAACAGGTCATCCGTATTCGTACGAGTGAAACCGGAGAACAGGCCCTTTGATAGCCTTGATGGTCTATCCGGTCAAGCGAGTTTCAGCTACCGGATGGGTCGGTACGGTTAATGAGTTAGCCAGTTGTCATTCCTGCATCTGTTGCGATGGCCGTCATGGCCATCGCATTCATGGCGTATCGGCATCGTGATCCAATCGACAGGTTTGGAGCGGCTCGAATCAGTGACTGTCCACTTGAGAAGCCTGTAATCAAAACCTGAAGCCACGCGGCTTCGCCAGGAGCAGGGACGGCTGTGGGCAATCGCTTCATGGAGGAACTCCGGGGAAGCGTCAAGCACGGAGTCAGGTAGCTGAAGAGATTGCGCCAACGCGCTTGAACGGGTGATCGGGCTGACGGAGTACTTCCCAGCCTACAACGGAGCGCGGTCACCGGGTTACCGTACCCATAGGAAATCGGTCCGACTGCCTGTAGAGGCGGTGCCCGGATCGTGGAAAGTCAGCGACGAAGCGGCGTCTTCCGAGGCCATCGTCGTGATCAACTCGGGTCAGCGCCGTTATGCGAGTGAACCGCTACCCTCTTGAATTTTATTGAGATTTGTCTTGACTCGGGGTCCGCTTAACCGACTTCACGTGCCTGGACAATGCTCCCGGCAAATCCGCTCTGCATCATTCTCACTCAAGGTCTCGCGAGTCAAACCACACCGCCTGAGTCCATCCTCTGCATATTGATGATGCACGCAGGTCTTGCAGGGACCAAAGGTCTTCAAACCATTCGCCCGTTGAAGGCTCAATAAAAGGTTTTCCATGGAGCGCGCCATCGATAACTGCTCGCTTTCGGGCAACACATCCAGCGCGGTTTTGAGAACTTCGGGGGGGATGGACTTGTCGATGATTTCGACCCCCAAGGGTGTCAGGCTCAAATGCACAACCCGACGGTCTCTTTCGTCAGTAATTTTTTCCACCAACCCGTTGAAGTTCAGCACGCCAAGGGTTTGTGAAACAGTCCCTTTGGTCAAACCCAGAAATTCGGCAACAGCCACCGGAGTATTACTATAGCGATTACATCGGTTCAGGTAATGCAATGCCTCCATCTGAACGGGTTGCAGACCGCTGGCCAGTCCCGTTTTACGGACGCTTGTACGGATCAGGTTAGCGATCCGCTCCATGTACTCATACATTTCATTTGGGTTCATATTTATATCATCTGCGCCGAACATCCCCGCGCGGGGTGGACCAAGTGAGCGATTCGCCCTCGAACGTATATCGACCAGCCACAGGCAAGTCCTTGAACTTGAAGTTTAGCAAGAAATGATTCCCTAGTGGCCAAGTAATAGCGCCCCGCCTGGGAAGGCCATCGATGGATTGCCCTCGAGCCATACACAAGCGCAACCAGCCGCCATTAGGGAAACAGATGATTCGGCCATTGTGCCAGCCTAAGCATGCCGCGAACCGGATTGAAGTTAAGCCTGACTTGGGCCTCTTGAGCCAGAAACACCCTGCCTTGGCCAATATCATTGGCCCGAACTCATAGTCAAAGACTTGTGGGTCCATCGAATACCCTAAACATGGACCACCTCATGGCAACGGTCGACCAAATGACCGGGGTAGAAGCCTGGCTTAAAATAGCTTTAGCTAGCCCGGACATGGCGCAGCACAATAGGTCACCCGGGTGCAGTGGTAGTCAGATTGACATCATCATAGAAGTCAGGCGACCGCAAGAACGCCGTGCACTGGGCGAAACCTCATTCAACCGAACCATTGCCCCGTTTCGTCACACAGTACTGAGATTGCCCTCGACTTCGCACCCGAAATAACCCACATCCATGCTCCCTATGAACCAAACTCAGGGAGGCGTGGATGCCCGGTGTCCGTCGGTGTCGCTCCCTTCTATGGCTTTTCCCATGCACGTCATGATGTGATCGGGAATGCTGGTGGCAGCCTGTCGGGCTTTTTGCGCTGATCCAAAAAGTTTCTCGAATTCCGCAACTGATTTCTCCGCATCCGCTTCGGATCTCACACTCAGAAACCGCTCGTAGGCTTTGAAGAACTCCGCCCGCCGCGGGTCTCCGGCAAAGCCTGGCAAACTGCTGGAGATTTCATCCACAACGCAATCCGCAATATTGGCTGGATCCAGCTTATAGTCCTTCAAATCCGGATCATCCTTGAAGCGTTCAATCAGTACCTCACGTAAGCCGGTTTTCTCTTTCCTGGCGCAGCCAATCACGGAGAGCGCTATGGAAATCATGATGATCAGTTTTTTCATAAAATACTCTGTGTTTCATTAATGGTTGATTAAAGAAGCTATTATCGGACCACCCTCGCAAAGAGGCCAGTACAAACCCGACGCACCGCGCCGGATAATTCAGGAGGGCAGTGAAATTGAGTGCGGTCGATCGGCCAAATCCATCCCTCCCGCTTGCCGTAACAGCCTGATGACATCGTTGGATCGCGGAAGATCAGCTCCAAGACTGATGACAAATGAGGAAACCTCCTCGATGGTCATCTGGCAGTGAATCACTTTGGACTCATGCACCATGATAGTGAAGCCTGAGGTCGGATTTGGGGATGTCGGCACGTAGACCACCAGCATGTCTTCCACCCGGTTGGTCACATACGCCGGCACCCACAATTCGGGGCGTGGGTATTCGATGAGCACAATGTCAGTGATCTTGTGCCCATCATCATCGTGAAAGAGTTTCAGCAGCTTCTGTGACACCCGGTAAATCGAACCCAGCACAGGAATTCGGTTGATGATCTTCTCAAAAAAATATAGCACATAGGCTTTATCCTGCTTGAGCAGATACCCTATATAAACCAACAGTGCAACGGCCCCCAAAAAAAGGGCTACAGGAATCAGGATGCTATCATAACGACCATAAATACTTAGAACAGTATCCCGTAGAAAACCCTCGACATACACGACAATCTGGAGAATGATGACGATGGGCATCAGGCCCAGAACCCCGATCAGAAAATACTCAAATACGTTTTGCAACTTTGTCTTCATGCCTGGTCCTCCAGCGGTTAGAATCAGCCTGCGATATCATTCGACAGGATTCGAAACATGCCAGGCCCAAAAGGCCTGAACCCTCCTTACTTTACATCCTACTTGACCCATGAATGAAGTCCGCATGTACTGTACCGCCATTTGTCCTTACTGCATCATGGCCGAGCGTCTGCTCCGCCAGAAGGGTGTCGTGGAGATTGAAAAACTACGAATAGATCTTGACCCAAGCCTTCGGCAAGAGATGCTGGTCAAAACCCGGCGTCGAACCGTACCGCAAATCTTTGTCGGCGATTTCCATGTCGGTGGCTTCGACGACCTGGCTAAGCTGAATCACACTGGCCAACTAGATTGCTTGCTGAACCCCGCCACAGACAACAGTAGCCACACACAAGACGGGTAAGGGTTCTAATCCTTGATTTCCGTGATATTTCCCTGCCTGTCCAGCAGGAACAATTTGTTCTGGACTGCATAACGCCCCAGAACGTTCCTGCTCCGGAACTTGCAGCGAACCTGGTAGCCACGCTCCGAGGCTTTTACTTTCCCCCATTCCACAAATTCCATGGAATCCGCATCATGGGTATGCCGTTTAAGGTAGCGGACGACCTGATCAACGGAATCATCCCAGGGATTATTGAAAACCATGTTTTTTCTCGCTGCCGGAGGAGCAGCGTCCGCACTGGCGCCACTGGGCGCAACGCCATGGTTTGCCGATGGAGTAACTTTCAGAAATTTCTCCTCCGGCTTCGGCTCAATGGCAACTGGCTTGAGCAACCTGTTAAGCCCCAACCCTGCCTGCCATTCCTGTACTTTGCGAGAGGTTAGCTCATCTCTTGGAAACATCTGCCCCAACCTTGCTGTCGCATCGCTGAAAAAGACGCCAACACTGTCCCACGCTACCTCAAGCCAACCTTGAGCTTCTTTCCCTCCCGTCGAAGACCTCCGGGGAGCCTCTGAAGGATGACCGAGAAAGCGGGCAAAGTTGCCGAATCCGGTCGCACCCTCTTTCCCTTTGGACATTGAATGCTGCCATGACGGGTTCCGCCCATCATGGGGAAGAAACTTCCCGGCAATCGCCACCAGTAAAAAGATTATGATCAAGGTGCCGCAACCCAGATTGCCGCTGCCGGGTTGTCCCTCAGCCGAAATTTCAGGGGCTTGTGTGGTCACCCGTTGTATTCTGCCTTTTTTCGTGGTTTGGCGAGATTCCATCGAACGCTATAACGAGGCCAGAGCTTCAGCCAACAAGGAGCGATCCAACCGATCCTTGTCTACCTTGAGATAGGCTACGCCATCCTCGGCCACGACCACGGCCTCGGCGATACCGGCAACGCCCAACAGACGCCCGCATAACGCATGGGCCTGGTCACTCGAAATTCCTTCCACGTTGATCAGCACACTGCTGAGATGCCCCGGCGGTTTCATGAAAAGCGCCACGCCCAGCCAGACTAACGCAATCAATGCACAAAAGAGGAATACCTGTGCCGTACCATATTGACCATGAATCCATCCTGCACCCACCCCCCCAATGAAAGCACCGAGAAACTGAGCAGTTGAATAAACCCCCATGGCCGTTCCCTTGAGGTCTGGAGGTGCAATTTTCGAAACCATCGAAGGCAGGGTTGCCTCAAGCAGGTTGAATCCAGTGAAAAAAACGAACAGCAGTAAAAACACGCCCCAAAAATGATCGGGCAATAGCGCGAATCCAAGATCCGCAAGGGCGACAAGTCCGATAAACGCCAGAAAAACCGGCTTCATCTTGCGCTTCTTTTCTGCCAGTATCACAAAAGGCACCATGCAGGCGATGGCCAGAACGAATACCGGCAGGTACAGGCGCCAATGATCCTCTGTTGCGAGAGCCAGGCGATCCTTGAGGATCAGCGGCAATACCACGAAGGTAGCGGTCAAAATCAAATGCAGGCAAAAGATGCCGAAGTCCAGGCGCAGTAATTCAGTTTGCCGGAAAACCTGACCAAAGGAAGCTGCCCGCACCTGTGCATCACGATGAAACCGCGAGACTGTTGGATTGGGTACCACGCCATGCAAGACAATGATGCTCGCAACGGCCAGACCGGCGATCAGCCAAAACAATCCCTTGAGCCCCATCCAATGGGAAAGCACCGGACCCGCGACCATGGACAAGGCGAACGAAATACCAATACTGATGCCAATCAAGGCCATGGCCTTGGTGCGGTGTTCCTCGCGCGTCAGGTCCGCCGCCAGAGCCATGACCACGGCGGCCACCGCTCCCGCCCCTTGCAAGGACCGTCCGGCGATGATCCCCGCGATCGAGTCCGATAGCGCGGCAACGACGCTACCCAGCACGAACAGCAACAATCCCACGGTGATGACTGGCTTGCGACCCCAGCGGTCGGACCAGAGACCAAAAGGGATCTGGAAGACAGCCTGGGTCATTCCATAGGCGCTCAACGCCAGTCCGACCTTCACGGGTGTGGCATCCGGCAAATCACGGGCCAACACGGCAAAGACCGGCAAGATCAGAAACATACCTAACATGCGCAGCATGTAGATGGCGGCCAGTGACAAACTGGCGCGTAACTCTTGACGCGTCATCGGCGTGTCGAACTCAAGCACTGGCTTCAAGGAATGACTCCGAAATTCAAAAATAGTGAGTGCAGAAGAAGGACAAGGGTGTCAGGCTTCGATCAATACCCGTGTTCCCACGCACACGCAGTCGAACAACTCGATCAGATCAGGATTCCTCATGCGTATGCAGCCATGCGAAGCAGGCAACCCGGTCACACCATGATCCGGACTGCCATGAATGTAAATGTAGCGCCAGGCGGTATCAACGTCGCCATAACGGTTGAATCCAGGCTCCAGCCCCCCCAGCCAGAGGATGCGGGTCAGAATCCAATCACGTCCCGGGTGGCGCTGCTCCAGGGTCTCGTCGTAGTGCTCACCTGTCGGACGGCGTCCGCGAAAGACGGCGCCACTCGGCAAGCCCTGACCGATGCGGGCGCGGATGCAGTGCCATCCGCGCGGGGTGCACTCGCTGCCTCGCAATTCGCCCGCTCCGTTACGGGCCGTGGAGACCGGCCAGTCGCGCAGAACCGCTTCGTCACGCCGCAATTCGAGCCTCTGATCGGCAAGGCTGACTCGAAGAAAAATGGCGCCGGGCATCCGATGTCGACACGGAGTCATTTTTCAAACCAGGCAATCGACTCGACGTGCGCCGTCTGTGGAAACATATCCATCACCCCTGTCCTGACCAGCCGATACCCACCCTTGCGTATCAGAATGGCGGCATCACGCGCCAAGGTCGAAGGATTGCAGGATACATAAACCACCCTGCCCGCGCGCCATCGCTCCATGGCTTCGACCACCCTTTCCGCGCCGGCCCGAGATGGATCGAGAAGTATCTTGTCATAGGCAGCCGACGCCCAGGCGGCATTCGCTAATTCCTCAAATAAATCAGCCTCATGAAATTCGACGTTGGTGAGCTGATTGGCGATCGCGTTCTCTCTTGCCCGTCGCACCGCATCAGCGCTACCTTCGACCCCCACTACCTGTCCCGCGCGGGTGGCCAGTGGCAGGGAAAAATTGCCGATGCCACAGAAGAGATCAAGCAGGCGTTCACCGGGTTGCGGGTCCAGCCATGCCATGACCCGATTCACCATCTGACGATTGATCTCGATGTTGACCTGGGTGAAATCCGTGGGTTGAAAGTGAAATTCGATGCCCTGCGCCTCCAGACGGTAACTCAGGAACTCGACCCGCTCCGGGTAGAGTAAGCGGACGGAATCGGGTCCCTGTCGCTGCGTATAAATATCGAAGTTGTATTGGTGGCCAAACTCGCGCAAGGCGCCTTCATCGGCCTCCGTCAAATCTTCCAGGATCCTGAAGACCAGCGCGGCGCGGCGTTCGCCGATAGCTACCTCGATCTGCGGCAAACGATCGCGGACGCTCAGTTCGGCAATCAGTGTCGAAAGTTCGTGCAGTCGCTCTCCCACGGCGGGATGCAAAACCGGGCAGCCCGTGAGATCGGTGATGAAGGGGCTGGAGCGCTCCCGAAAACCGACCAGCACGCGCCCTTTTTTGGCCACGAACTTCACCCCAAGACGCGCCTTGTCGCGATATCCCCAGCACGGCCCCGTCAATGGTGACGCCAAGGGCACCTCATCCAGACCTCCAATACGACGGAACTGTTCTACCAGCAACTCCTGCTTGAGGCGGATTTGCGCCGAATCGGCGACATGCTGAAAACTACACCCTCCACACACCCCGAAGCTGGGACAGCGGGGTTCCACCCGCTCGGCCGCCGCTGTATGCACCGTGACCAACCGGCCTTCGGCATAGTCGCGACGCCTATCGGTGTAGATGAAATCAATCTCCTCACCCGGCAGCGCTCCGTGTATGAATACCGGCTGCCCCTCGACGCGGGCGATGCCCCGACCATCGTGCGTGAGTGACTCAACCCTCACATGGACCGGCTCGGTGGGAAATGTCCGTTTCCGGCGTTGCTGTTTCATGGGTAAACCGCGCTCATTCCGGGAAAACGCCCGTGGAAAGATAGCGATCGCCGCGATCGCAGATGATCACGACAATGACAGCATCTTCCACAGCCGCGGAAAGACGCAGCGCCGCCGCCACAGCCCCGCCCGATGAAACCCCGGCAAAGATTCCCTCACGGATGGCCAATTCCCGGGTAGTCGCCTCGGCTTCCGTTTGATCAACCTCAAACAAGCGGTCGATGCGGCTGAAATCACAAATTTTCGGCAGATATTCACGCGGCCAGCGACGTATCCCGGGAATTCTGGAATTGCCCTCGGGCTGAACCCCAATGATCTCGATTGTCGGGTTTTGTTCCTTGAGAAACCTCGAGGTACCCATGATGGTTCCGGTCGTCCCCATGGAACTGACAAAGTGAGTGACGCGACCGGCGGTATCCCGCCAAATTTCGGGACCTGTACCCTCATAGTGCGCCAGAGGATTATCCGGATTGGAAAACTGGTCCAGAATGCGACCCTCGCCGCGGGCTTCCATGTTCCTGGCAAGATCAATGGCCGCTTCCATGCCGCCCCGCGCCGGGGTCAGGATGATTTCCGCGCCATAGGCCTTCATGGCGGCGCGGCGCTCCGAGCTCATGTTTTCCGGCATGATCAGTGTCATCCGGTACCCCATTAACGCCGCTGCCATGGCCAAGGCGATACCGGTGTTGCCGCTGGTCGCCTCGATCAGGCGATCGCCGGGCAGAATATCACCGCGCTGCTCGGCGCGTTCGATCATCCTTAGGGCAGGTCTGTCCTTGACGGACCCGGCGGGGTTATTGCCCTCGAGCTTGGCCAGGATGTGATTGGTCGTTGCACCGGGCAGGCGTTGGAGCTTGACCAGCGGGGTATTGCCCACGCATTGCTTGAGCGTCCGGAAAGACTCGACGGGCATCATGAGGCGCGGCAATTCCTGAGCGTTATACTCAACTTAAGTTAAAATCGAAGGAATATTAGCATTTTGCGCCTTGGGCCATGAAATCCACGGAATTGCTCTCACCTGCCGGCACCCTGAAAAACATGCGTTATGCCTTCGCCTACGGCGCGGATGCCGTCTATGCGGGGCTCCCCCGTTATAGCCTGCGCGTGCGCAACAACGACTTCCTGGAGCATAACCTTTCGACAGGAATAGCCGAAGCCCACCGATTGGGTAAGGCCTTTTTCCTCGCCGCCAACGTGTTGCCGCATAACCGCAAGGTCAACACCTTCATCCGCGATTTGGCCCCCATAGTCGCCATGCGGCCGGACGCCCTCATCATGGCCGATCCCGGACTGATTCTGCTGGTCCGGGAAGCCTGGCCCGATATGCCGATCCACCTTTCGGTGCAGGCCAACACCGTGAATCATGCCGCTGTACGCTTCTGGCAAGGTATCGGCATACGCCGGATCATCCTGTCCCGCGAGCTTTCGCTGGACGAGATTGCCGAAATTCGACAGGAATGTCCTGACATGGAACTGGAAGTGTTCGTGCATGGCGCACTGTGCATCGCCTATTCCGGGCGCTGCCTGCTGTCCGGTTATTTCAATCACCGTGACCCGAACCAGGGTACCTGCACCAATGCCTGCCGCTGGAAATACGATGTACAACCGGCTACCGAAAATGCCGAGGGCGATTTCGCCCCTGGTCAATTGCGGCTGTCCTTGAACGAACTCAATAAAGCCCGCACCGATTGCGGCGATCAGGTTCGCCACCCCCTGGCCGACAAAGTCTATTTTCTCGAGGAGGAAAATCGCCCCGGGGAATTAATGCCGGTCATGGAGGACGAACACGGTACTTACATCATGAACTCCAAGGATCTGCGGGCCATCGAACATGTCAGGCGTTTGGTCGAAATCGGCATCGACAGCCTCAAAATCGAGGGACGAACCAAGTCGTTCTACTACGTGGCGCGTACCGCCCAACTCTATCGGCAAGCCATCGACGATGCCGTCGCGGGCAAGGACTTCGACCCCTCCCTCCTGGGTAAACTGGAAAACCTGGCGCAGCGAGGTTATACCGATGGTTTCTACCAGAGACACCACACGCACGAGTACCAGAACTACATCCAGGGTCACTCAAGCAGCCATCGGCAGCAATTCGTGGGTGAGGTCACCCATATCGACCCTCAAACCGGGGAAGCCGATATCGTCGTGAAGAACAAGTTTGCCGTCGGCGATACACTCGAGATCATATTGCCCGGAGGGCGCCAGGATATCGTGCTGGAGTCGATGAAAGATCAGCATGGCGAGCCGATCACCGTAGCCCCGGGCAGTGGTTGGGAGGTGCGCATCCCGCTCCCCATGCTTGCGGGCGCTCGTGTTGATCATGGCCTGATCGCGCGATATCTGTAACACGTCGACAGGGCATCGACCCAAAGCCTGCCTCACAACACATCATCCAGCATAGGAAAGCGCATGACCTTCAAAACAGCCGAGCTCTGCGACCAATTTGGCGACACTCATCACCTTCAGATCGGCGAACCGATGTTCATGAGTTTCGGGGGTAATCGATCCTTCAAGGGCCGCGTGACCACACTGAAAGTCTTCGAGGATAATGTACTGATCCGGGCCACGCTTGAGGATAAAGTCACCGATGGCGTTCTGGTCATTGATGGCGGCGGCTCACGGCGCTGTGCCCTGTTGGGTGGCAATCTGTCCCGGTTGGCCTGCGGCAATGGCTGGGTCGGCATGATCGTGTATGGCTGCATCCGCGACACGGTGGAAATCGACGAACTGCCCATTGGCATTCGCGCCCTGCATACCCACCCGCTGAAAAGTCATAAAAAAAGTGCTGGCGATCGCGACAAACTCATCACCTTCGCCGGGATCAATTTCCGTACCGGGTATTACGCCTATGTCGACGAAGATGGCATTGTCGTGGCGGACGAGAAACTGATCTGAACATGGCTCACCGACTCACCCGCATCTATACGCGCACCGGAGACGAGGGAACAACCGGCCTGGCCGACGGTTCCCGAGTTCGGAAGGATGCGCCGAGAATCCATCTACTCGGCGAACTGGATGAACTGAACAGCCATATTGGCGTCGTCCTGGCTCACTCGCCACCGACAGAGTTGCGCGGGTGTCTGAGCGAGATACAGCACCTGCTCTTTGACCTGGGCGGAGATCTGAGCATCCCCAACCGGGAAAGCATCTCGCCGGAGCATGTCGTCTGGCTCGAAACCTGGCTGGATCATTTTAACGGCGCGCTGCCTCCCTTACGCGAATTCATCCTTCCTGGAGGCTGTCCCGCCGCCGCCCATGGGCATCTGGCGAGAACGGTCTGCCGCCGCGCCGAAAGAACCGCGGTTGCCCTGATTCAACATGAACACCTAGGCCACGCCTGCCTTGCCTTCCTGAATCGTCTTTCCGATTTTCTGTTCGTCGCCTGCCGAATCATGGCCCGACAGGAGGATGGCCTGGAAATTTTCTGGCAGCACCAACGCTCAACTCCCACGCCTCCGCCGCATTGATTACCCGATCAGAGCGTGCCAGAATTCCCCAGCATTTTACTCAGAGATAGACCCTAGCCCATGGACATATTACTTTCCAATCCCCGAGGTTTTTGTGCCGGTGTTGACCGTGCCATCGAAATCGTGGAGCGCGCCATTGAAGTTTTCGGGGCGCCCATCTATGTGCGGCACGAAGTCGTCCACAATCGCTACGTCGTCGACGGTTTGCGGGAGCGTGGCGCCGTATTCGTGGAAGAGCTTTCCGAAGTCCCCGAAAATTCCACTGTCATCTTCAGCGCGCATGGAGTTTCCAAGGCCATCCAGGCAGAGGCCAGGCAGCGAGGGCTGCAGGTTTTCGACGCCACCTGCCCGCTGGTCACCAAGGTTCATATCGAGGTGCATCACCACGCCAATCAAGGGCGAGAAATCATCTTCATCGGCCACGCGGGTCACCCCGAGGTCGAGGGAACCATGGGTCAGTACGACAATCCGGAGGGCGGCATCTACCTGGTGGAATCCCCCGCCGACGTCGAGAAACTGGAGGTCAAGAACCCTTCCAATCTGGCCTGGGTCACCCAGACCACCCTCTCCATCGATGATACCCAGGCTGTAGTCGATGCCCTCAGGGCCCGATTCCCGGAGATTTGCGGACCTAAAAAAGACGACATTTGTTACGCCACCCAGAACCGTCAGGACGCCGTGAAGAAGCTGGCCGATAAATGTGACGTCATCCTGGTCGTCGGTTCCCCTAACAGCTCAAACTCGAACCGGCTAAAGGAGATCGCCGAAAAGCTGGGTTGCACGTCCTACCTCATTGACGATGCCAGGTTTGTCAAACAGGAATGGGTCGAAAATGCCAAGTGCGTGGGCGTTACCGCGGGCGCCTCGGCGCCGGAAGTCCTGGTTACGGGCGTCATCTCGAAACTGAAGGAATGGGGCGCCGAGACCGCCGTTGAATACCGGGGTATCGAGGAGAAAGTCGTCTTCTCCCTACCCAAGGAACTCAGAAAGACGGCTTAGCCCGCCGCGCATTTGCCAACCCCTCCGGCCGAAGTCAAAATTTAGCGACCACCGCTTCGCCGAGGAAAGTCCTTGGCGCAAAATTCAAGTCCCTGATGGCATCCCGATTGTCGAAACACATGTCAAGGCTGATCCGGGTAGCCATCTCGGGGTTGACGTGCCTATATCGCGGTATCAGTGCGACCAGAGTGATGAAGCCCCGCAAGACGGGCAGCGGTATGTCGATCAAGCGGCTACTGATGCCGATGGCGCCGGCAATCCTGACTACCATCTCCCGATAGGTCAGGGTTTCGCCACCACAAAGATTGAAAGCCTTGCCGTAACTGCGTGGATTATGAATGGCCGCCAAGGTAGCCAGGGCAAGATCTTCGGCGTGAACTGGTTGACGCCTTCCGGGTGAGCCATTCACCAGTGGGAAGAAACCGAACTTCCGTAAAAATTCGGCAATCGTCGTGACATTCTTGTCGCGGCCCAGGTGATAAACCAGTGTCGGCCGGAACACCGTCCACTGAACGTCAAAGCGTTCCGACAATACGGCAATCCGCTGCTCCGCCTCCTTGAGTCCACTGGCGAGTTCGCGTTCCTTATCGAGGGCGGATTGCATCTTTGTAAACACACTGGTGGAACCGAAACCTATGACCCGTTTGGGGCATTGATGCGCCAGAGCCTCCATCAGGGGCGGCAAGGTCGCCAAGGGCGCCAAATGAATCAACACATCCGCATCACGGATGATCCCGGGTGTTTCCTGGGTGATGTCCGCGTGGTGCCAGCGCAGTCCCGACTTGCCGCCATAAGACGGGGGTTTGCGGCTGATGGCATGGACCTCATAACCGGAGTTCAGCAGGCCGGGTAGCAGATAATCACCGATCAGACTGGTTGCACCGGTGACCACCACTCGCCGGCGCCTCTCCCTTGCGGGAACTTCAGTGAGTTTCTCCGCCAATTCGCCGGCCACCATGAATGCCTGCTTGCGGGATTCCCGCTGCGACACCAGCCCCATACGGCCGAGCAAATGCAGCATCAAGCGCAACATAAACCGAACGAGAATGGCGGGCACCAGAACAATATGCAACAACAGGTAATGCCGATCGCGAAAAAATTTGCGATAGAAACGCGCCATCCCACGGTGTTTGTGATACTCGACCAGCATGGGCCGTGTGGCCGAGCAGACGCCGCCGATGTGCATGATCTCGACATTCGGCTCAAAAATGACCTTCCAGCCGGCCTGCTCAAAGCGAAGACACCAATCCAGGTCCTCGAAGTGCATGAAATAGCCCTCGTCCATGGGACCCACCTGCTCCAGGGCGACCCGTGACACCAACATAAAGGCGCCGGAGATGGCCTCGACCGGTTCGGCGGCGGCGGGTATCGGCAACCCCGTATGTAAATAACTGCGGAAGCGCGGATCGGATTCGCGGAGCCGACCTAACCCGCTGATCTGAACAAAGGTTCTCCAGGGCGTCGGTATGCTCCGGCGACACCCTGGCTGCTCGCTTCCGTCCGGATTGCGGATCAGACACCCGGCCATTCCGATGCCGGGGTCCGCCTGGAACAGATCCAGCATGCGATTCAGGGTATTCGGCTGCACGATGCAATCCGGATTCAAGAACAAGATGAAATCGTAGTGCGCCAGGGCCAGTGCCCGGTTGTTGGCCTTGGCAAACCCCAGATTGGTTGGATTTTCGAGAATCCGCAAGCGTGGATCGGCGCCGCAGGCCAACCGCAATTCGATCAGGCTCGTGTCAGTCGAGGCATTGTCGGACACGATGACTTCGACTGGCACATCGGATGCCAGAACCGAACGCACACACTCGGCGAGCAGAGGGCCGCCATTAAAATTGACGATGATGATGGATATAGAACGACTCATGGCAATCCGCTCTCCGTGTTCGTTCAAGCCCTACCGCACTGACGAAGCCGTGCCTCGGCCCTGTCCTGAATGCCGCCAAATCCGCCGTTACTCATGAAAACGATGTGGTCGCCCGGCGCGGCCACCTCCTCCAGCCAGTCCAGAATCGCATCGATCGAATCCCGAACCAATACATTCGAGACGCCCCCCGTCGCCACGGATACATCCCAGCCCAGATCGGGCGTCCGCAGGATCACAGCCAGATCTGCCGCCTGTAACGAGTGACCCAGTTGTGCGGCATGAATACCCATCCGCATGGTATTGGAGCGTGGCTCCACGATGGCCAAGATGCGATGACTCCCCACGCGGGCACGCAAACCCGCCAGGGTGGACGCGATAGCCGTGGGATGATGGGCAAAATCATCGTAAATCATCAACCCGTCGAATTCGGCCCTGACTTCCATCCGCCGTTTCACATTCCGGAATTTGCACAGCGATTCCGCCGCGCGTTCCGGAAAAATGCCGGCATGATGCGCCGCCGCGATAGCGGCCAGTCCGTTATGCACATTATGCAACCCGGTCAGAGCCCAAGACACAGTGCCGGCCATCTGCCCGTCATGAATGACGTCGAAACGGCTACCGTCCGTGGCTTGCAGATGGTAGGCCCAGGTCGCAACCTGGCCGGAATGTTCGCGGGCAGTATGTTCCACCGGTGTCCAGCAACCCATTTGCAGAACCTCATCGAGCGCTGGCTCCCAATTGGGCGCTACAATCAAGCCCTGCCCCGGGATACTCCGGACGAGGTGGTGAAATTGCCGCTGTATGGCGGCCAGATCCGGAAAGATATCGGCATGATCGAACTCCAGATTGTTCAGGATCGCCGTGCGGGGCCGATAATGCACAAACTTGGAGCGCTTGTCGAAAAAGGCTGTATCGTACTCATCGGCCTCCACCACGAAAAACCGACGCCCGCCCAAGCGCGCCGAGACACCAAAGTTCAGCGGCACGCCGCCAATCAGAAACCCCGGATTGAATCCCGCGCTTTCCAGTATCCAGGCCAGCATGCTGGTGGTCGTGGTCTTGCCATGCGTGCCGGCCACCGCCATTACCCAGGCGTGGGCCAGTACCTGATCGTGCAGCCACTCCGGACCCGAGGTATAGGGCAGCCCCAGGTTCAACACGGCCTCCACTTCCGGGTTACCGCGGGAAACGGCATTGCCGACCACCACCAGATCGGGTCTGGGATTCAGGTTTTCCGGCCGAAAACCGGACATCAGGGCAATTCCCTGAGCTTCCAGTTGTGTGCTCATCGGAGGGTAGACATTCTGATCCGACCCGGTCACCGTATAACCCAGTTGACGGGCTAAAATGGCCAATCCTCCCATGAAAGTGCCGCAAATCCCTATGATATGAACATGCATCGAATACCCCGTCAGTCAATTGATTCAATATTTTAGATTGTTACCGGCCCAAACCGAACAGAGCAAGCTCAGCGACCCAACACAAAGATTGCCCGGCGGCAGGTCCCATGAGGCCTACAGTCAAGCTGTCGAACCAGATTATTCATTTCTCATCCATACCTTACCACCTCGCACTGGCACGCAAGATGAACAGTCCACATTTGATACGCATCGAGGCGCATGTCACCTACCTCGAATCCGAGTCACACCCCGAGTCCAAGCGCTACGTCTTTGCCTACACCATCACGATTCGCAATGAGGGTGCGGAAGCGGCGCGTTTACTGACCCGGCATTGGGTCATCACCGACGCCCACGAAAAGGTCCAGGAAGTACGGGGCGAAGGTGTTGTGGGGGAGAAACCGCACATTCCTCCCGGACAGGCCTTTCGCTACACCAGCGCGACCATGATCGAGACCCCTGTGGGCATGATGCGTGGGGAGTACCATATGTGCTCAGACTCTGGCGAGTTGTTCGATGCGGAAATCCCCCCCTTCACGCTGGCCGCTCCCGGCACACTGCATTGATGCGTCATGAGCATTTATGCCATTGGCGATGTTCAGGGATGCCACGACGAACTCCTCGCCCTACTCGACAGCATCGATTTCGATCCCAGCCATGATCAGCTCTGGTTTGTCGGTGACCTGGTCAATCGGGGTCCCAAATCCCTGGAAACCCTGCGAACGATCCGGTCCCTGGGCGATGCCGCAATCACCGTCCTGGGTAACCATGATTTGCATCTGCTGGCTGTCGCCTCGGGCATTTCACGTACCAAGCACCGCGATACCTTCGCCGATGTACTTGGCGCCCCGGATCGAGACGAGCTGCTCGACTGGTTACGACGCCGCCCCTTGATCCACACCAACGGGGAATTCTACCTGATCCACGCCGGCTTGCCGCCACAATGGAATATGAATCAGGCACAAAACCTGGCCCGAGAAGCGGAAGAAGCGCTGAGAATGGATGAAGGCCGGGACCTGCTATGGCACATGTACGGCGACGAACCCCGGTGTTGGGACGACACACTAACCGGCTGGGAACGCTTGCGCTTCATTACGAACTGCTTTACCCGTCTGCGCTATTGCCGTTCGGACGGACGCATAGATCTCAAACAAAAAGGCCGTCCGGGCACCCAACCCAAGGATTTGATGCCCTGGTTCGAACTCCCTGATCGACGCAGTCTGGGCGCCAAGATCCTGTTCGGCCATTGGTCCACCCTGAAGTTTCACGCCAGCCAGGGAACCTGGTGCCTGGACACCGGCTGTCTCTGGGGTGGCGAACTCACCGCCCTACGGCTGGACGCGTCGCTGCAACGCATTTCGGTCAATAATCTCCAGGGCCGCTATCAAACCCCAGGTCACGAATGAGCCCCTATACCCGCCATTTACCCCTGCTCATCTTTCTGACCGGTCTTGCCGTCCTTGTCTACCAGATCGTAGGCACGCTGCTGGAACCTCTGTTCTGGGGCATCATTCTCACCTACTCCACCTGGCCTGTCTTTCGCCGTTTGAGAGCGAGCGTCAATGGTCGGAATGGACTCGCCGCCGGCCTCATGGTGACGCTACTCGGCATAGCTGTTGTCGCGCCTTTGCTGGGCATGACCGCCGTCATCCAGCGCGAATCCACCGACTTCATCCACCGCCTGCCGGAATGGCTGGAACAGCGTTCAGTACTGGCGGCACGACTGGCCCGCCTGCCTTTGGTCGGTGAGGAACTCGCCCGGCGCGTGGCGGAATGGGGCGATGTCGGAGACATGATCAAGGAACAACTCTTGCCCAGATTACGGGGCTTTTCCAGCCGCCTGCTCAATCTCCTGGGCAACGCAGGCGTCCTGGTCGGCCAGTGGATGCTTACGCTATTTCTGATGTTTTTTCTGTATCGCGATGGCGAGGATCTAGTAGGGGAGGTCCGTTATGGCCTGCGGCTCGCTATCGGGGAAAGGGCCGATACCTATCTTGGAATCGCCGTGCGTACTTCGAGAGCGGTGCTTTACGGTATTGTCCTTACCGCTATCGTCCAAGGCGGTGTTGCCGGGCTTGGCTATTGGGGCGTCGATCTGCCGAGCCCGGCCTTGTTGACCCTGCTGACGATCGCCATGGCCCTGGTTCCCTTTGGCGCGCTGGCAACCTGGGTCGGTTGTTGCCTGTGGCTGTTTGCACAGGGCGAAACCTGGCGCGCCACCGCCCTCCTGGCCTGGGGATCACTGGTGGTCAGTTGGGTCGACAACCTGGTTCGACCCCTGGTCATCAGTCAGGCCACCCGCATCCCCTTTGCCCTGGTGGTGCTAGGCATTCTGGGTGGCTTACTCAACTATGGTCTATTAGGCCTCTTCGTCGGACCAGTGGTGCTGGCCATCGCCCACGCCGCCTGGGAAGAATGGCTGAAAAGCAGGCAATCCTCGGACACGTGATGTCAAAGTCACCACCATTGAACCGACCAATGGTGGTGAAATCATACCGATCGTCTGCGTGAGTTCTCGAAAGGTCCGTTCACCGGATTACAACCGGAAGAGTGTCACCGATGAACGCCTGTACCCGAGAAAAACATCGTAATCCTACTCAACCATGGGATTTCCCATGACGTTTCAATTACTTTTATAAATGGGCACCAAATCGATATCGGTACGACGATTCTGCGCTCTACCCTCGGCCGTGGTGTTGTCAGCAGCAGGCTGATACTGACCATGGCCTGCTGCAGTCATGCGACTGGGATCCACGCCCTTCTTCTGCAAATATTCAACGACGCTGGCCGCACGGGCCGCCGAGAGTTCCCAGTTGGTCTTGTACTTGCCACGAAGATGACGCCCCACGGGTACGGTATCGGTATACCCTTCGATTTCGATTCGATGGTCGGTTGCATCCTGCAGCGTCGGCGCCAGTTTGTCGAGGATCGCACGCCCGTCGCGGCTCAAGCTGGCCTGACCAGAGGGATAGAGAATATGATCCTCTATCGTGATACGCAGGCGATCCTGGAGTTGTTCAATCTGAACTTGGTCAGACTGAACCTCCGCTTGGAGTTGTTCATTCAACTGACGCTCACGATCATACGTTTTTTGCATTACACAGCCAGTCATGACCAAGGCCGCAACCAGCGACAAATAAGGTTTTATCTGCATGGAATTACCTCTTAAACGATGTTAAGTTGCCGTCAATTCATGGGCTGGCCCGAACACCCGCCGGGTTTTCCTCAGCGGAGGCTTTTTCAGTTTCCGGGACCGAGGGGGTTCCGATGATCGGTTTGCCCTCCACGGAGTATTCGGTGTCTTGCTCCAAACCGGATTCGGTAAATTGTATCCGATAAATCTTGGTCTCCCTGCGCAGGGTTTGTTGGTAGGAAATTTCCGACGCCTGAGGATGAGCCGAGCGGAAAGCAACCAGAACCGGTGTGGGAACTTCGTATTCAGTTAACGCATGGCTATTCAGCGAACAGCCGTACATGGCTGTGGATATGACGATGATAAGCACAGGCGCCAAAGTGGCTTTCCTGGTGCTGTCACAGCTTATGCCAAGACTCATATTGTTCGGGATGCCTTGGATACTGCGATCGGCCGGCACCAACCCTGCTCATTCCAGCCGTTTTCCAGGACAGGAGTTTCAGGAAATCTGGAGGGGCCTGGCGCGAAGTCTGGTTGGCATGCCATTGGATCGCCAATTGTGGTATTCACGGGACTATGATGACGCAACACAAGGCCCGGGAATTCCGGGCCTTGTGATTACGCTTTAAGCCAATACGAGCCTGACCACCCCGATGATGGCCATGATGAAAATCACCGTGAAAATAATCCCGGCGATGATATAAGGGGTGGCCGAACCGCCGCCAGTGAAGTCACGCTCGCGATTGGCGCCGCTCTGTACGCCGAATGCCGCCGCCACCACGCTGCCCAGCACCTGGAACAGCGAGGGTTTATTGTTCGTATCCATGGTCACCGGATTCAAGGTTGCTTTTCCTTGCGTTTGGCTTCAACGACCTTGTAGCCGATAGCCAGCCCGACTACCACAATAACCGTGAACAGCGAACGCCAGCTTGCGCTGCCAGAGTAAATCTGCTCTTCGTCCACGTTGCCCTTGATATCGACCGCGCCAGGACCCGAGGTGCCATCCGAACCCATGGTCAGAACATAATTCCAGATAAAGTTCATGGGAATGATGGTGGCGATGCTGAGGCCAATGGACATGATCAGGAGGTCGATGGCCTTGTTGATATCGGGGTTCTTCGTCAGATTCTCACTGATCTCTACATTGTCAAGATAGAGCTTGACGATGACATAGCCCGGCAAGATGATGACGACAGCGAGTCCGAAGAGATCCTTTACGACCAGCCCGCCACCGTTGGAGAAAAGACTGAATGCAATGATCAGGATGACACTGAATATGCCGACCCCGGACCACATGTAGATGTCCGGCTTGCCGAATTTGAACAGGTCTTTGATGATGTTCAACATGCTCTTCTACTCCTTTATTGTTTTTTGAAAAAGTAAAAACCTTCGAGTCCGCCCTTGAGGATGAGTTCATTCCCTTCCAGCTTGTAGACCGAATAATCGATGGTCTTGCCCGGGCGACCGGGATCATCGGCCACCACCTTGCCATTCACGATCTTGAACGACCATTCATGACGATCATTGGTCTTGAAATGCCGGTTGTAGCCGCTGGTCACAATCACGCCATCCGGCCGAAATTCCCAGAGGCGGTTTTCTTCAACCCTGGGTTTATCAAGGGCGGCGGCTACTGACTCCAGCTTCCAGGCGCCCGCTATTTCGCTGATATCATTGAGCTTTACCTCTGCCCAAGCGATCGATAAGGAAGCGGCCCACAACAGGGCGCCAACCACTGCGGTTTTCGTATATGCCTTCATCGTATTCCCCTCTCGCCAAATTTCTTGTAGGGCCTGGCGAAGCGACGTCACAATACCGCTCATCACCAGGCTAGGTTTTTCACCGAGGATTCTTACATTTCCACTACGGCATAGCAAGGAACCGCCTCACACCAGGATCTGTAATGGTTTATGACTCATTGAACTCACTCTACAATGGGCGCTCCCGGCTTACCCACGCGCTATGAATTCCATCATGCCCCAAGACTACGCCACCAGAACCCAGCAAATCCGATCCCTGCTCCAGGAGCGCATCCTGTTCCTGGATGGCGCCATGGGCACCATGATCCAGACTTATCAATTGGCCGAAGAGGACTACCGGGGGCAACGCTTTGCCGACTGGCCCAGCGATCTGAAGGGCAACAACGACCTGCTCGCACTGACACAACCGCAGATCATTCGCGCCATTCACGATGCCTACCTGGAAGCAGGGGCCGACATCCTGGAAACCAACACTTTCAACGCCAACCGCATCAGCATGGCCGACTATGGCATGGAGACGCTGGTCTACGAGTTGAACGTGGAAGCCACCCGTCTGGCCCGCGCGGCCTGCGACGCGATGACCGCGAAGACCCCTGATCGCCCGCGTTTCGTCGCCGGGGTCCTGGGCCCTACCAGCCGCACCGCTACCCTCTCGCCCGACGTCAACGACCCCGGGTTCCGTAATGTGCACTTCGACGAGTTGGTGGCGGCCTATACCGAGGCCACCCGCGGTCTGGTCGATGGCGGCGCTGATCTGATCCTGATCGAAACCGTGTTCGACACGCTCAACGCCAAGGCAGCCGTGTTCGCCGTGGAAAAATTCTCGGAGGATCACGGACTGCCGCTGCCAATCATGATCTCCGGCACCATCACCGATGCGTCCGGCCGCACCCTGTCGGGGCAAACCGTGGGCGCCTTCTGGAACTCGCTGAAGCACGCCCAGCCGATCTCCTTCGGCTTCAACTGCGCACTGGGCGCCAAGCAGTTGCGCCAGTACATCGAGGAATTATCGAGCATCGCCGACACCCATGTCTCCGCCCATCCGAATGCCGGTCTGCCCAACGAATTCGGCGAATACGACGAGTCGCCGGAAGCCATGGCCAGGGAAATCGCCGATTGGGCCGAGCAGGGCTTCCTCAACATCATCGGCGGTTGCTGCGGTACCCGCCCGCCGCATATCAAGGCCATCCATGACGCCGTGCAGAACTTCCCGCCGCGCCGGGCGCCGATAATCCAGCCGCAATGCCGCCTGGCCGGACTGGAACCGCTCAACATCGGACCCGACACCCTGTTCGTCAATGTCGGCGAACGGACCAATGTCACCGGCTCGGCCGCCTTCCGCCGCCTGATCCGCGAGGAGCAATACGAGGAGGCCCTGGAGGTCGCCCGGCAGCAGGTCGAAAACGGCGCCCAGATCATCGATATCAACATGGATGAGGGCATGCTCGACTCCCAGGCGGCGATGGTGCGCTTCCTCAACCTGATCGCCGCCGAACCCGACATTGCCCGCGTCCCGGTGATGCTGGATTCGTCCAAGTGGGACATCCTCGAGGCCGGCCTCAAGTGCCTGCAGGGCAAGGGCATCGTCAATTCCATCTCGATGAAGGAGGGCGAAGAGGCCTTCCTCAACCAGGCGCGACTCGTGCGCCGCTACGGGGCGGCCGTTATCGTCATGGCCTTCGACGAAGTGGGTCAAGCCGACACGGTCGAACGGAAGGTGGACATCTGTACCCGCGCCTACCGGTTGCTGACCGAAAAGCTGGATTTCCCGCCCGAAGATATCATCTTCGACCCCAACATCTTCGCCGTCGCGACCGGCATCGAGGAGCATAACCGCTACGGCCTGGACTTCATCGAAGCGGTCAAGATGATCAAGGACACCCTGCCCCACGCGTTGATCTCGGGCGGCGTCTCGAACGTGTCATTCTCCTTCCGCGGCAACAATGCCGTGCGGGAAGCCATCCACGCGGTCTTTCTCTATCACGCCATCCGCAACGGCATGGACATGGGTATCGTCAACGCCGGTCAGTTGGCGATTTACGAGGACATTCCGACGGAGTTGCGCGATGCGATCGAGGATGTCATCCAGGCCCGCCATGACGGGGCCACGGAAAGACTCCTGGAACTGGCCGACCGTTACCGCGAGGAAGGCGGCGCCGTCGAGAAGAAGGAAGACCAGGCTTGGCGCTCCCTGCCTGTCGCCAAGCGCCTGGAACACGCGCTGATCAAGGGGGTCGACGAATTCATCGAAACCGACACCGAAGAAGCCCGTCAACAATGCGAACGCCCCCTGCACGTCATCGAGGGCCCCCTGATGGATGGCATGAATGTCGTCGGCGACCTGTTCGGCGCCGGCAAGATGTTCCTGCCGCAGGTGGTCAAGTCGGCACGGGTGATGAAGAAATCGGTAGCCTACCTGATGCCTTACATGGAGGCGGAAAAAGCACTCAACCCCTCGCCCAAATCCAACGGCAAGATTCTCATGGCGACGGTGAAAGGCGACGTGCATGACATCGGCAAGAACATCGTCGGCGTGGTGCTGCAGTGCAACGGCTTCGATGTGGTCGATCTCGGCGTCATGCAGCCCTGCGAAAAAATCCTCGACGCCGCCCGTGAGCATCGCGTCGACATCATTGGTCTGTCCGGCCTGATCACGCCCTCGCTGGACGAGATGGTCCACGTCGCCAAGGAAATGCAGCGCCAGCGCTTCACCATCCCCTTGTTGATCGGTGGCGCCACCACCTCCCGCGCGCACACCGCCGTAAAGATCGAACCCCATTACAACGCCGGGCCGACCCTCTATGTCACCGACGCCTCGCGCGCCGTCGGTGTGGCGGGCAGTTTGCTCAGCGAGGATCTCCACGACGACTATGTTGCCCGCGTCCGCGCCGAATACGAGGAAGTTCGCATCCATCATGGCGGGCGCAAGGCCAAGACGCCAATGCATGATTTTGCCCAAGCCCAGGCTAACGGTTTCAAGGGCGACTGGGCCCATTACACGCCGCCCAAACCCGGCGTGCTGGGCGTGCAGACCTTCGATCGCTACCCACTGGCCGAACTGGTCGATTTCATCGACTGGTCCCCTTTCTTTCATACCTGGGAATTGGCCGGCAGTTACCCGAAGATCCTCGACGACACGGTCGTCGGCGAGCAGGCGCAAGCATTGTTCGCCGACGCCCAGGCGATGCTGAAGACCCTGCTGGCGGAAGAATGGTTGACAGCCCGAGCCGTGGTGGGTTTCTTTCCGGCCAGCCGCGTCGGCGACGACATCCTGATCTACACTGACGAACGCCGCGACGAAACGCTGGCAACCCTGCACCACCTGCGTCAGCAGGCGATCAAGCCGCCGGGACAACCCAACTATGCCCTGAGCGATTTCGTCGCCCCCCTGGAGAGTGGTGTCGCCGATTACGTGGGCGGCTTCGCCGTCACCGCCGGTATCGGCATCGAGCCGCACCTCGATCGCTTCGCCGCCGCCCACGACGACTACAGCAGCATCATGCTGAAGGCGCTGGCCGACCGGTTGGCCGAGGCTTTCGCCGAGTGTCTGCACCGGCGAGTACGCCGCGAGTTCTGGGGCTATGCAAGCGATGAACACCTCAGCAACCAGGAACTGATCAAGGAGGAATACCGCGGCATCCGCCCGGCGCCTGGCTACCCCGCCTGTCCCGACCATACCGAGAAAGCGACGCTGTTCAAGCTGCTCGAAGCCGAGGCGCATACCGGCATTCGTCTGACCGAATCCTTCGCCATGACGCCGGCCTCGTCGGTCAGTGGCTGGTATTTCAGTCACCCGGGGTCCCGCTATTTCAACGTCGGCAAGATCGGCCGTGACCAGGTCGAGGATTACGCGCGACGTAAGGGCATGCCCGTGGTGGACATGGAACGTTGGCTGGCCCCCACCCTGGCTTACGATCCGGACTGAGATCGCGGATGGTTCGTCTGATCCTCTATGGCACCGAAAGCTGCCATTTATGCGAAACCGCCGCAGACAGGGTCCGTGAAATACTTGAAATACTGCCATTCACGGCCGCCCTGATCCTGGTCGATATTGCCGACGACGATGATCTGGCCGCCCGCTATGGCATTCGCATTCCGGTCCTCCATGACACAACCAGCGGCAGGGAACTGGATTGGCCCTTTGAATCCAGTGAACTCAGACCTTACCTCGCCACGCTGGCGGGCGAGTCAACCGCAGCGAATGCCCTCCGCCACGCAAGGCAAGATAACCCGGAGACCCTCATGACCAAATCATTCAGAACCGAACAGGACAGCATGGGCGAATTGAAAGTCCCGCTCGCGGCCCTGTATGCCGCCCAAACCCAGCGCGCCGTGGAAAACTTTCCGGTCAGCGGCCTACCCCTGCCACCCGCCTTCATCCGCGCCGTTGCACTCATCAAGCTGTGCGCGGCCGAGGTCAACACGGAAATGGGCCTGCTAGACAATGATATCGCCGCCGCCATTCGTTCCGCCGCGGCGGAGATTGTCGCAGGCCATCACGTCGAGCAGTTTCCGGTGGACGTCTTCCAGACGGGCTCCGGCACCAGCACCAACATGAACGTCAACGAGGTCATTGCCACCCTCGCCTCGCGCGAATGCGGACGCAAAATCAACGCCAATGACCACGTCAACATGGGCCAGAGCAGCAACGACACCATTCCCGCCGCCATCCATCTCAGCGCCGCGCTGGAGTGTAAAACCCGGTTGCTGCCCGCCCTGGATATTCTGGCCAACGCCATCGAAACCAAGGCGAGCGAGTTGGAGGGCGTGGTCAAGACGGGGCGCACCCATCTGATGGACGCCATGCCCATCACGCTTGGCCAGGAACTGGGTGGCTGGGCCCGGCAGGTGCGCAACGGCACGGCACGCATCCAGGCGGCGCTGCCCCGGATTCACCAACTGGCGCAGGGCGGCACCGCCGTCGGCACCGGCATCAACGCCCACCCGGAATTCGCGACCCGCATCGCCGCCGCCCTGAGCCGCGAAACCGGTCTGCCGCTCACACCCAACGATAACTTTTTCGAGAGCCTGAGCGCTCAGGACGCGGCGGTGGAACTGTCCGGTCAACTCAAGACCGTGGCCGTCAGCCTGATGAAGATCGCCAACGACCTGCGGTGGATGAATTCGGGGCCACTGGCGGGTCTGGGGGAAATCGAGCTACCGGCCCTGCAGCCCGGCAGCTCCATCATGCCGGGCAAGGTCAACCCGGTGATTCCCGAATCCGTTTGCATGGTCGCTGCCCAGGTTATCGGCAACGACACCACCATCACGGTCGCGGGTCAATCGGGCTCGTTTCAACTCAACGTCATGCTGCCGGTCATCGTCTACAATTTACTGCAAAGTATCGAACTTCTGGCCAACGCCGCCCGTCTGCTCGCGCAGAAGGCCATCATGGGATTTACGGTCCGGGAAGAGCGGCTTGGCGCCGCCCTGGCGCTGAATCCCATCCTGGTTACGGCGCTCAATCCGGTCATTGGCTATCTGAAAGCGGCTGAGATTGCCAAAACGGCGTATCGATCCAAGCGTCCAATACTGGATGTTGCGGAAGAAATGACGGACATCCCTCGTTCCGAACTGGAGAAACTGCTTAATCCGAAGGCATTGACGTTAGGAGGAATCACAACGGAGTGAGTTATCGGTCACAAGATGAATCATCAATGCTGGGTTCCAGGTCTGGTCGCCCGCCGTCAACCGGAGAAAGGTCTGCGTATGAATCGACACCTTCCGGCCATTGTAGCCAGTGGAAAGCGGGTCCATTTCGCACGTTTGGCACTTGTCCTGACGCTTGCTTTCACGCATTCCCACGTGGTCCTGGCGCGGGAACCTTCACGGGTTCTTGCTTCCCCATCACCTCACTCATCCATCTCACCACTTCAGGAATCCGTACCTCTGACCGAAGTGCTCGAACGCCTGCAAACCAGGCGCGGGCTTCGCTACACGCTCGCCGCCGGTTTGACCCGAGACAGGGTAAGACTCAATAGCGCCGCCATCAGCCGCGTCAGTGACATAGCCATTCTGCTGGCCGGTTACAACTGGGTGGGAATCCACGATGCCCGGGGCAAACTGACAGCCGTGAAGGTGACCGGTCGCAACGGCGACGGCGCCCAGGCCGCGGAACCCAGCGGCAAGCACCTGCCCTTGCTCTCCTATCGCAAGCCACCCCCGCGGTTGCCTCGGCGCTATCGATCCCTACCACCCGGTTCGGTTTATCCTGTCGATATTCCCGCAAATCAATTACGAAACATGGCCGTAGGCGAACGCGTCGCGCTGAATCTGCCCGGCGCGGAGTACACGCTGCATCATGATCGGGCCTGGCCTCATGAGAACGGCGATAGAACTTGGGTGGCAAAGCTGGAGACCACCGACAATGACCTCTTGCGTAGCTTGATTACGCTGGGGGATGGGACCGATCTGGATGGACGGATACGGACGCCGGCGGGGTCCTATCTACTGGAAACGGACGACACAGGCGCCTGGCTGATCGATCTCGCCGCGAGCGGACTTCGCCGCGGCGATTTTGATGCCGGCGGTGTTAGCCCCATGGGGTCCGCCCTGAAGCCTCGGGCCGGGGTTGGTCAGAGGGACTCCGGCCCGGTCGGGCGTGCTGTTGGCGAGCCGGACTTTGCCGCTGGACCATCAGGCGCCAGCGCATTGACAGAAATCGATGTGCTGTTGCTGCATGGCCGGAATATGACCGGCCCGGGTATCAGAACTCGCTTGAACCACCTGATGGCCCTGGCCAACCAGGCGCTGCTCGATAGCCAGGCTCCGGTCAGGCTTCATTTGGCGGGGATCGAGCCGAGTCTGAACGGCGATTCCGGTAACAATCGTCAAACCCTGTATCGTTTGACCACCCATCAGGGCGCTTACCGCAACACCGGTTCCCTCCGACAACAATATCAGGCCGACCTGGTTCTGCTGGTACGCAACTTCAAGGCCAAAACCCATGGACAATCCTGCGGGGAAGCCTGGGTCAATGGCGGTTCCGGCAGTCCGCTCTCCGCGGAATTGGCCTATGGCGTGGTCAATCAAGGGCGTGATGGCGGGTATTACTGCTCAGGCCTCACCTTGGCGCATGAAATCGGACACCTGCTGGGAGCGGCGCATGATCGCCAACACTCCCAGGTGGCGGGTCATTTCAGCTATGCTCGAGGCTATGGCGTTGCCGGAAAATTCGGCGACATCATGAGTTATTTCCATCCAGAGACGGGCTTATTCGCGAATCCAGCGCTCATTCAATGCGCGGGCCAGCCCTGCGGTATCGCCATGGGGAAGCCCGGAGAGGCCGATGTCGTATCGGCATTCGGCAAGACAGCGAAAACCGTTGCCTCTTTCATGAGTGGCGATCAGGAATAGGACAACCGGGCGGTTCAATCCAGCGTATGGATCAGCCCTACTGGATGAGTGGCTTTAGACTCTTGGCTTGACAGACAGCTTATGGAACAACTCGTAATCACCCAACCCGACGATTGGCATCTGCATGTGCGCGATGGCGCCGTCATGCGTGATGTGGTGGCGGATTCGGCGCGCCAGTTTGGCCGCGCGATCATCATGCCCAATCTGAAACCACCGGTTGTTAGCGTAGCCAATGCGCTCGCCTACCGCGCGAGGCTTATGGCGGCCCTGCCTGAGTCCAGCCGCTTTCAGCCCCTGATGACCCTATATCTCACGGATCGGACCACGGTGGACGATGTGCGCCAGGTCGCGGAATCCTCCGAGGTGCATGCCTTCAAGCTCTATCCGGCCGGGGCGACGACGAACTCGGAGGCCGGGGTCAGTCAACTCCAACCCCTCTATCCGATCTTTGAGGCCATGGAACTTCACGATGTGCCGCTCCTGGTGCATGGCGAGGTCACCGACCCCGATATCGACATTTTCGACCGGGAGGCCATGTTTATCGAACGGCAGTTAGCCCCGTTGGTCGAGCGTCTGCCCAATCTCAGGGTGGTGCTGGAACATATCACGACCCGCGAGGGGGTCGCCTTTGTCCGTGACAGCCGCGCGGGCGTAGGGGGCACTTTGACGGCGCATCATCTGCTCTACAATCGCAATGCCCTCCTGGCCGGAGGAATCAAGCCGCATTATTACTGTCTGCCCATACTCAAGCGGGAGATTCACCGGCTGGCGCTGCTGGAGGCCGCCACCAGCGGCAACTCCAAGTTTTTTCTAGGCACCGACAGCGCCCCACATCCGCGGCATCAGAAAGAGTCCTCCTGCGGTTGTGCGGGATGTTACACCGCCAACGCAGCAATCGAGTTGTACGCCACGGCTTTCGAGGCCGTGGAAGCTCTTGACAAGCTGGAGGGATTTGCCAGCCATCATGGCGCTGATTTCTATCGACTCCCCCGCAATCCACGCACGATCACCCTCGTCAAGTCATCCTGGCGGATTCCCGATCGACTTCCGCTGGGGGATTCCGAGCTGACACCACTCATGGCGGGAGAAACACTGTCATGGCGTTTGTCCTCGCCGACATGATGCCGTGTGCCGGCAAACTTCACGGAAAAGCCAATACACGCGCCCTGACCATAGCACTGGTTCGTCGTCTCCCCAATCGTGGGTGCTAGTCTTGCTGCCAGGGCAAACCGTGATGGCGCCACCCGCCCACGGCGCCCCGCTGTTTGTTGCCATCCAGCGGGCCCTCGAAACCCTCCTCTATATTGACAAGGTATCGATAACCGGCTTCAGCCAACGCCTCGGCCGCCGCCAGTGATCTCTGGCCACTGCGGCAAATCAGATAAAGAGGCGTTTCCAGATTTGGTGCGAGTCGGCCTATCTCGGACAGAAAATCGGGATTCGCCCGCATCTCTGGCGCGTACTTCCAGGGGACACTGATAGCCCCCACGGGGTAGCCCACAAAGGCAAATTCGACCGGATCCCTGACATCAATGAGCAAGGCATCGGGTTGCGCCCGCATGGCTGCCTGGGCTTCCAGGGGCGAGAGTCGTTGGATCGGCATGCTATCCTCAATCGCTGCTGTGTATAAGTTGAAAAATCGGAGTCGCTCCGCCCTGGCGGACGAACGGCGTGAACCTATTTCGCTAGTGGGTCTGTCCAGACTGAAACAACCGTTCCACGTCGGGGATCAGCTTCTTGTCCAGCAGAAACATGATGACATGGTCGCCATCCTCGATCACGGTATGATGATGGACCTGTAACACCTCACTGCCACGGACCAGCGCGCCCATGACAACCCCACGGGGGATCTCGATCTCATTGAGCGGAACGCCGATCACTTTAGATTCACCCGCAACGCCATGCGCGACCATCTCGATGGCCTCGGACGAACCATGCCGCAAGGAATACACCTGGGCGATATCGCCCCGCCGGATATATCGCAGTAACGCGCTGATGGTGGCCTGTTGCGGAGAAATGACCAGATCGACATGGGAGGCATCGACAATATCGGCATACGCATTATTATTGACCAGACAGATCACGCGCCGGGCCCCCAAACGCTTGGCCAGCATGGCCGAAAGGATATTGGCCTCATCGTTATTGGTAATGGCGCAAAAAACGTCGGCGCTCTCCACGTTTTCGTTGATCAACAATTCCTTGTCCGAGGCATCGCCGACCAGAACGGTCGTCCGGTGTAATTGCGAGGCGATCCGCCTGGCACGATTGGGATCACGCTCGATGACCTTGACCTGGTAATTGTGTTCAAGCGCCAACGCCACGCGCTTGCCCACATGACCGCCGCCGGCAAAAATCAACCGCTTGTAAGACTTTTCCGACTTGCGCAATTCTGACATCACGGTCTTGATCTCCTCCGCCGAAGCCAAAAAGAACACTTCGTCTCCGTGACTGATGACGGTCGCCCCATTCGGTACGATCGGTTGGCCATTTCTGAAGATCGCCGCGATTCGCGCATGAAAATTGGGCATGTGCTGATGTAGCTCGCGTATCTCCCGCCCCACCATGGGCCCACCACGGATCGCCCGCACCGAAGCCATGCGTACCCTGCCCTCGGCGAAATCCAGCACCTGGGAGGCGCCAGGATATTCCAGCAGCCGCTTGATGAACTGGGTAATGATCTGCTCCGGACTGATGACATAGTCAATCGGAATCGTCTCGGGGGAAAAAAGCCCTGGAAAGGAGAAGTACTCTATGGCGCGTACCCGGGCGATCTTGCGCGGCACCTTGAACAGTATGTCCGCCATCTGGCAGGCCAGCATATTCGTCTCATCATCACTGGTCGCCGCAATGAGCATTTCCGCTTCCGCCGCACCGGCGTTCTGCAGCACGGTGGGATGCGCCGCATTGCCCTGAACGGTACGGATATCAAATCGATCCTGCAGTTTCGAGAGCAGATCGGGCCGGATATCGACCATGACGATATCGTTCTTCTCGCCAGCCAGGCTGGCGAGCAGACTGCTCCCTACCTGCCCGGCCCCAAGAATGATGATTTTCATGGAATTCTCCCGTGAGCTTGAGGGATAGGCAAACGCAACAACGGAACGACGACCAGCGCAAAGCTATCCCACAATCCCTGCGGCATAGCGGGTCCAATTCCGCGCGCAATCACCATAAACAAGAAAATACGGGTTGAGAATCGAAGGCTTGGCGTTGTAACGCAGGGGCCTGCCATCCAGATCAACAACCGCGCCGCCAGCCTGCTCCACCACGCATTGTGCGGCGGCCGTGTCCCACTCGGAGGTCAAGCCGATGCGCGGATAGATATCGGCCTTGCCCTCGGCAACCAGGCAGAATTTCAATGAGCTGCCCATGGGCACGCACTCGTGCTCACCCAGACGGGACAGGAATAACTCCATCTCCACACCATTGTGCGAGCGGCTGCCGACGACGCGCAACGGGTGCGCCGCGGGTGCGGTCACCCGGATAGGGACCGGCGATTCAGCACCCTCCTGCCGAAAAGCGCCACAATTTTCGCAAGCAAAATAGGTCACCCCCAGGGCCGGGGCATGCACGATACCCAACACGGGCAGTCCGCGATGAATCAGGGCGACGTTGACGGTAAATTCCCCGTTACGCTTCACGAACTCCTTGGTTCCATCGAGAGGGTCCACCAGCCAATAGGTTTTCCACTCTTTACGCACCTCGTAGTCGAGACTGGCGGACTCCTCGGATAGTACCGGATAAACAGGAGTCAGCCCTGTCAGCCCGGCCACCAGACACTCATGCGCGGCGAGGTCGGCGGCGGTCAGGGGTGACTTGTCGCCCTTTTCCTTGACTTGGAATTCCGAATTGTAGATGTCCAGGATGCGCTCGCCAGCCATCCGGGCCAGTTCGCCTAAAGGTTGAAGATAATGACTGGGGTCGGTACGCAGAGGCATGATGTGTGATCCTAGGCTGCTGCTCACAAGGCCGGAACCATGGCAAAGATGGAGGGATTTACTGTCAACATGGAACGATTATCCCTCAATGAATCGTGCCGAGGAAATTTAGGTCGCGCTTGAACTGTGTACTTCCCGGCTGATTGAGTGGAATCCTGGACTAAATGCCGGAGATTGGGAAGGATTAGGTAGTAAACCGTTGACAGAGCATTACTCACCCTTCAGGCGGGATAAGCTGATTGAGCGGGCGTATGAACGGCCGTCAGGAAACCTCGGCAGCGCGTGGCTATCGCGGGATGTCCAGTTCCAATGGGGCCAGACTTCTGGACGAAGGGTCTTCCAGGGCGATGCCGACAGGTGGATCATGCCAAGGCGTTGACATCGCCAGGATTGTTGAGCCAACGACCCTTATCGGCCACTCCAGGAGCGCCACCCGCGCCCAGTCTCCCAGCGAACTGAACCCTTCGGTTGGGATGGCCGGGTTTTTCTGCCCTATTGACGCAGCGAGCGGCAGATCTTTGACATCGCACGATACCTGCCATGGCTCTCATCGGCCCAGTGCAGGGTACAACCGAAGTCTTCGGCGTGACCATCTTCACAGCGCGGTATCATGCTTTCCCATGGGCGATCAAATTATCTGTCTTATTGAATGCTACCCCAGTGGACGCCAAGTCCGATCTCCATGGTTGTTGGGCTCCTCCATTGATCGAGGTTTGTGGCAAGCACCCCCCTCAAAAACGGGCTGCCACCATGGTTAAATATCGTGGGGTTCCAGCGACTGAAACATTATGGGTTCTTTGGGAATTTGCATGGAAAAGCGCTTCAAAGATCGATGTTAAATCAACAAGAACAACAGCTTACACATGCGCGTTAGCTTCTACCATGCGACATCCCAAAGAACCACATTATGATTCACCCCGGCATAATGAAGAAATCGATAGATTTAGCTCTTCCTGTCCAGTACGAATCGAGCACATTGATAGGGCGAGGATCCACCGCGGCCATGTCGGTAGTCATCAACCAAGCCCGATCCGGGGAAACGGTGAAACGCCTTCAGACTGACTTCAATCAGCCCGTTTATTCGTTGTCTGTTGCGTTTCATACCACTATTCCTGAACGACAGAGCTTCAATGTTCAATCTCGTCGGACCCCTGCGGCAAGCATTGAGCCAACTCCCTCATTCCTTTGCCTGTATCATCATCGGCAAGAGACGGACTACTCGGCTGTGATGAATGGCGCCATGTTCCGTTATGTTGCGGCGGCGACTGGGTTGAGGCCATGCTCCAGGAGCTTAACAGTCACTCCTATGGCTTTCGACCAAGCGACACTCCCCGCGAAGCGATATGGTGGATTTGAACAATCTCAATGATAATAGCGTCGTACTGCCCAAGGCCATTGAATATGCCAAGTCCGGGACAAAGACTCATCTGCTTTCAATCCTTCCACTGGAAAAGGCCCATTTTGAGGTTTATATCCGGGTCAGATTTCCCGCCAATCCTCACCATGCACCTGGTATGAGATACCACTAACCAATCGGAGATCATCAAGATGAACACATTCGCTCCCGAAGAATTTCCAGCCTGGCTGCGTCATTTGGCTGCCATGGTCGGAATTTTCAAGAAGCCTGGATATCAGCTCAAGGCTGACAACACTGATAAATTCGACGCACTGGAAAAAGCGCCATATAGTCAGTTACGTCAGAATATTTTGAATGGTGACCTTCTCTTCTGTGGCGGGAACTACGCTTTTAGCAAGGTCATTCGATATTTTTCCGGTGGTTCCCGGGTGAGTCATATCGGCATCGTCTACTGGTGGAACGGGCGACTTATGTTGCTGGAAAGCGTGGAAAACGACGGTGTCCGCATCGTGCCAGTGAGCCAATACCTTTATAACTACGAAAATTCCAATAATCCTTATGATGGCCGCATCTACTTGGCCCGTGACACCCGCCTCTACCGTACCCATGAGAGTATGCGCAATCAGCAAGTCGATAGATTGCTGACACAGGCCGCTTCGCTGCTCAATAAGAAATTCGGCTTTTGGGACGTAGTGGTATTTTTCTGGAAAGGCGCCACCGGACGCGGGACCTACCATGTGAACGACTACTTTCTCTGCTCGGAATTTGTCACCAAATGTTTCGACTTGATCGAATTGAAATATCCTGACGACGGCAGCGGGTTCATAACGCCAGAACACATTGCCGGCGCTCCATCCGTGAATGCCCTTTGCGAAATCATTCGCGATTAGCCATTATTCTCCCCGACAAACGTGATGGGAAAGCCATTGGGTTTACCAAAAACTTGGGCCGCCATGACTAAGATCAATGCGGAACGCTGGGTAATCTCGAAGGTAACTAGACGTATCGGCGCTCTTCTCGCCGACAGTCTGGGTTTCAGACTGAACTACCTGCCGGGACCGGAGGAACGGTCAGGTCACATCCAGGTCGCCACCGTCATCGGGATTGCGGTGGTGTTTCCCTTCGCTCTGCTGAACATCTATGCCTATGACATGGCGCCACTGGGGCAGGCCGAGATGTTCGCCGTTTTTTTCCTGCTCGGACCCGCGGCGGCGTTGGGCCGCTACCCGGCGCTGATAGGCTTGGCCGAGACCCTGATCGTGCTGGCGACGCTGGTGATCCTGGTCGCTCTGATGCTGTTCGGCGGTGTGGAAGGTACCGGAGTTTTCTGGGTCTACACCGCCCCCTTCCTGTTCTTCTTTCTCAAGGATCAGCGTCAGGGCTGGTGGTACAGCTTGCTGTTCATCGGCGTTGCCGCTCTTTACCTGCGGGTCGTCGGACCCCGGCTTTCCTTCGCCTATCCCTATTCTCCGGTTATGGCATTGCATCTGCTGTTCTCGCTGGGGTTTTATACCCTGGTTGCGGCGGCGTTCAACAAGATGCGCAGCAGCTTCGAGCAACAGTTGCAGCAACGGGTGGATGAAAAAACGGCGGACGCCAAAGCCCTGCTTGAAGAACTGCAATATTTGGCCACCCATGACTCCCTCACGGGCTTACCCAACCGCGCGACCTTACGGGATGTTCTGGATCAGGAAATCGAACTGGCGCGCTCGACTGGGCAAGGGTTGATGGTGTGCTATCTGCGTATCGAGCGATTGTTCGAACTCACCAACATCCTCGGGGCCGAGAGCGGCGATAACCTGGTGCGTCAGATTGCCCAGCATCTTCGGCGGATCAACGAGGCGCATGGGGCGCTCGCCCGCACCAACCGGGATGAATTTGTGATTGTGCATCGCCTGGAATGTCCCACGGCAGACCCCGGCGTTCTTGGCCAATTCATCGCCGACCAACAATTTTCAACCCGCGAACAAGGCTACTCGCTTTATCTCGAATTCACCCAGGGCGTGGCCGTATTTCCGGATCACTCCGACGACGCCAATACCTTGCTGAACAAGGCCGAGCAGGCTCTCTTGCTGGCGCGAAAGTCCGGCCAGCAGTGGCTGGTCTACGACGCAAAACAGCAGGAAACCTTCGTGAGCCATCACCTCCTGTTCGGACGGCTGCGGGAAGCCCTGTTCAATCATCACCTGCAAGTCTACTTCCAGCCCCAAATAAGCCTCGCAACCCGACGGGTCATCGGGGCCGAGGCCCTGGCTCGCTGGTTCGATCCGGTCAACGGAACGGTGCCACCCTATCAGTTCATCCCCGTGGCGGAGGAATCCGGTCTGATCCGGCCGCTGACCCGCTGGCTGATCGGCGAATGCCTGCGCGAATGCGCCCGCTGGCACAGATCGGGTCTGGACCTGGATGTGTCGCTCAATCTGTCGGCCATGAACCTCATCGACCCAGGACTCCAGCGCGACTTGCAACAGGCTCTGGTGGAAACAGGCGTACCCCCGGCACGGGTCAATCTGGAGATCACCGAGAGCTGCTTCATGGCTTCGCCAGAACGGGCGTTGGAAATGATCCATACCTTGCACGGCGATGGCTTCCGGCTCTCGATTGATGATTACGGGACGGGCTTCGCCTCCCTTTCCTACCTGAAAAACCTGCCCATCAACGAGTTGAAGATCGACCAGAGCTTCGTCCGCAAGCTGCTCGAGAACCCAGGCGATCAAGCCATCATCGCCTCCACCATCGACCTGGCTCATAACTTCAAGCTCCTGGTGGTGGCCGAGGGTGTCGAGGACGAAATCACCGCCCACTGGTTGCAGTCCCGCGGCTGCGACATCGGCCAGGGCTATTGCTTCGCCAAACCCATGCCCGTTGACGAATTCGTGACCTTTGCCAGCGAACATGGCACGGGCCGCGAACTACCGGAACACCATCATGAAAATTATTCACATCAGTGACACCCATGTGGGCCACAAGGATAACGAAAACCGCTTGAAGCGGGTAGTCGACGACATCATGAGTCTGGGCCGACCTTGGGAACACATCGTGATCCATACCGGCGACCTGATCAACGCGGCCATTCCCGAGCAGATGGACAGCGCCGAGCCCATCCTGAAGCGGCTGACACGGCGGGGGTGGCGAGTTCTCCTGACCCCGGGCAACCATGATTACGGCAATGCACTCAAGGTGGACCCGGTCTGGGCCGGAATCTTCAAGGAACGGTTCAAAACCTATCTGTTTGGGGCACAGGAACGGCCGGCGGACCGCGAGGGTGCTGAATTTCCCGTGCTGACGGTAGTGGGTGACTGCGCGTTCATCGGCCTGGATTCCAACGCCGAGGAATTATCTTTCTGGCTACACTGGATGGCGGAGGGCTTCCTCGGCGAGAGTCAAATCGAGCGGCTCCATCGGGTGCTGGACCAGATCCAGGGCAGGACCATTGTCGTCTATCTCCACCATCATCCGTTCCAGGACGCTTATGCCGTGAACCCAGAACCAGGACAGCCGTCTTATTTCGGCCATGTTCTCGGGCTGAACACCCGCCGTTTCCGCCGTCTCAAGGACGCCCACGCCTTGCTTGAATGCCTGCGTGATCGCGCTCAGATCCTGCTGTTCGGACACCAGCATTTCGGCCTGGATTACAGCGCCGAAGGCCAGCGCTACGGCATTCCCCTGGCGCTGGACGCCAGTTCCACCACGAAAGCCCGGGAAAATTCCAGGCGGCTAAGCTATCGAGTGATCGACACCCGGACCCTGAAGTACGAAACCCGCTTTGTCTCCTGCGCATGAAAACCGGCCCACCGTCGAGGGTGGGTACAAGGGACCCACAGATTCCATGGCGGCGCCGGACTCCATCTTGAAACACCCGACTCAGGGCGGCCCAGTGCGACGTTTGGAACCCCTTAAAACGCCTTGAGCCTAGCGGAAAGCCCGTCCAACATGGACGGCAAGATATAGTCGGGAACAGCCTGATAGGCGGCGAACACCGCGAAGGATAAAAATAACAGCCCGCCGATGATATTCATGGTGCGTGACGGTATTCGCCGCAGCACCGTCTTGCCAGCCCAGATACCCACCGCCGAAGTCGTGGCCAGGGCCGCAGTCGCCCCCAGCCAGACCGGCAGGGGCGGTTCAGCCGCGCCGAGCCCGGCGACGGCGATCTGAGTCTTGTCGCCAAATTCGGCCAGGAAGATCATCAGAAAGGTGGTGACGAAAATGCCGTGTCCCGTGGCTTCCTTGACCTCCTCCTCGTCCTCCTCGGCGTGGGCCAGCAGGTTGCGGATCCCGAACCCGGCGAACAGCAAGGCCACGGCGATGGCCATGATCCTTTCCGGCGCCCATTGTCCGGCCACCGCACCGAACACAACGGCCATGACGTTGAGCAAGGCAAAAGCGATGACCGCCCCCCCCAACACGGGCCAATGCCGGTGACGGGCGGCCAGTGTCATGCAGACCAGTTGGCTTTTATCACCGAACTCCGCCGCCGCCACCAACGCATAGGCCGCCGCCGAAGCCGCCCAGCTCCGCGTCCAATCGACACCCGTGCGGGTCTGCTCCAGCCATTCCCGTGCTTCGGCGATAAGATGGCAGGCCATGGCTCGGTTACGGCCCCGTCATCAGGTTGTCGAGGATCATCATCACGATGAACCCGCCCATGACCGCGAAGGTCGCGTACCGCGCCTTGCCGCGCGACTGGGTCTCGGGAATGATATCGTCGCTGATCACAAACAGCATGGCGCCGGCCGCGAAGGCCATGCCGATCGGCATGAGCGGCAGGAATGCCGAAGCCATGATGACTCCCAGGGTGCCGCCGATCGGCTCGATCAACCCGGTCAGGGTGGCGATCAACACCGCCTGCGGCCGCCGGTAGCCCAGCGCCACCAACGGCATGGCGACCGCCAAACCCTCGGGGATGTTCTGCAGCGCCACGGCCGTCGCCAATGCCACGCCATTATGCCAATCACCCGCGCCAAAGCTGACGCCCACCGCGCCGCCCTCGGGCAGATTGTGGAGTGTCACGGCGGCAATGAACAACCAGACCTTGCGCAAGGAATCGAAAGTTTCGCCCGGCTCCAGGAACTTCTCGTAAGGCAGCCAACGGTCGGCCAACACCAGAAACCCGGACCCTGCCATGATTCCGAAAGCCGCCACATAGACACCCCAGCCCGGCCAGATCTGGTTGCCCGTCTGAATGCCGGGAATAATCAGCGAAAAGGCCGTCGCCGCCAGCATCACCCCGGCCGCGCCGCCCAGCATGGTGTTGAGGGTCTTGTGCGTGATGTTTTTGTAGAACAGCACCGGCAAGGCCCCTGCCCCGGTAGCCAGCCCCGCCAGGATGCTGGCCAGGGAGCCAATCGCGATGATGCGATCCACGAAAAAATACACCAGAGTCAGCGTTACCGAGATGAGTCCGGTCACCGACCCGACCAGGGCCAATTTCTGCCCCAGGGGCGGCAGCGCTTCGTAGCGCAGATAAAGGGGATGGGAGCGTAGCTGATCGATGCGGAGTTTGACCCAATGGGTGTCCATGATGCATTCCCTCGACGGCATGAGCGGCGTTAGTGTCGCCAGAATGATGAATCGCAACGGGGCGCCCCCAGGAGAAAAACAATAGGGCGACCCTGTCAATCAAACCTGACATCGTCAGGCATCAATCCGGCGGCGTCAAGAATGAATGAAGAAGACCAGTCAGACTACCCCGCCGCGCCAGACCGCCGCCCGCGCCTGATCGGATGACCCACTGGCGACCCCGGCTTGATCATCCGGCGATGCCAGATGTCAGCACCGGCAGGACGGGAGGGTGCAGGCCGCTGATAAATCCTGGCCGCTAGCCACGGCTGACCGAAATCCAGGACTTGATCCGTACTGGCTGGAAAAAATAATAATGGCAAGACCGGAGCAAACCGCGTATGCTTTTAAACAGTTTGTCGTGGGGTGATAAGGAATTACCCTTCGAGGATCCGTCCGGCCTTCCCCTTCTCCGTGATCGCCATCAGGCGTTCCACTGCCTCGCTTCCTCCTGCAAACCTCGCGTCACTTCGGAAGTCCGTTTCCCGGGTACGTCAACATTCACCAAGCTACACATGCGCCCAGATCGTCGCCGACGATCCCACGGACTGGCGCTCAGGATTCATCATTTATGCCATTCACTACCCTGGGTCTCGACAAGAGCCTGTTGCGCGCGATCGCGGAGCAAGGCTATACGGCGCCGACACCCATTCAGTCGCAGGCCATTCCGGCGGTATTGGCCGGCCGTGATCTGTTAGCCGCCGCCCAGACGGGCACGGGCAAGACCGCCGCTTTCACCCTACCCCTGCTGCAACATCTGCTTGACCTCGACCGTACCGGGGAACGCCGTCAACCAGGCCGCGCGCCCAGGGTTCTGGTGCTGGTGCCAACGCGCGAACTGGCCGCGCAGGTCAACGATAGCGTCCGCAACTACGGCCAGTTCACCCCCATCCGCGCCGCCGTGATCTTTGGCGGCGTGGGCATGCAGCCGCAGATCGATGCGCTGCGCCGCGGTGTCGACATTCTCATCGCCACCCCGGGCCGCCTGCTCGATCTGGTGTCACAGGGTCACGCCCGGCTCAAGGAAATCGATGTACTGGTGCTGGACGAAGCTGATCGCATGCTGGACATGGGCTTCATCCGCGACATCAAACGCATACTGAACCTGCTGCCCAAGGTCCGGCAGAATCTGCTGTTCTCGGCGACGTTCTCGAAGGAGATCAGGGAACTGGCGGCCGGCATCCTGCACAAGCCCCTGAATGTGGAAGTCGCGCCTCGTAACGCCACCGCCGAGCGCGTGGAGCAACACGCCTATCGTGTACCCAAGGATTGCAAGCAGCCGCTGCTGGCGCACCTCATCACGGCCGGCCAGTGGGGGCAGACTCTCGTGTTTACCCGCACCAAGCATGGCGCCAACCGGCTGGCCCAGCAATTGGAGCGGGATGGTTTCCAGGTCGCCGTCATTCACGGCAACAAGAGCCAGAATGCCCGCACCCGGGCGTTGAGCGAATTCAAGGAGGATCGCATTCAGATCCTGGTGGCCACCGACATTGCCGCGCGCGGATTGGACATCCGCGAACTCCCTCATGTCGTCAACTACGAAATGCCGGATGTGCCGGCGGACTATGTGCACCGCATTGGTCGAACCGGACGCGCCGGAGCCGGCGGCGAGGCGATTTCTCTGGTTTCCGCGGAGGAAACCACGCAACTGCGGGATATCGAGCGCCTGCTCGGCCGCAAGCTATCACTGCGTGAACTGCCTGACGGTATCGAACCCCGGCAGCGCGGCGCCGAATCCGCGCCCGCCCATCATGCGACCGCACGCCGCGAGTCAGGTCCGAACGCCGCTCGCGCCGGGCAGCATCGATCCCATCGCAAACCCGATAGCGCGCGCCGGCGGGGCGCTATCTGAACCCGTCGGGTCTCATGTTCTGGCATTCTCGTCGCCGGGCTGCCTTACATCCCGGTTTTGTGGGACTCTGTCCCTTTCTTCTTTCCCATCATATCCATGGAGGTCCCCATGCTAAGACTTTACGCGGGCAATCTGCCGGCTGACATCACCGAAAAGGAATTCACCGAGTTGTTTACCGAATATGGCCGCATTTTCAATTACGAACTCGCCCGCGATATTTTCAGTGGCCGATGCCGGGGATTTGGCTTCATCGAAATGGAAGGTCATGAAGCCCGCGCCGCCATTGCCGGCCTGAATGGCCGTTCGCTGCGGGGCAACAGCCTGCGCGTCAACGAGGAACGGCCACGCGCCAAGGGCCGTGGTGGTCGTCGTTAACGGCTGTTCAGGCGCCGACGATCAACTTGCAAGCCGCTCGCGCATGAGTGGTATCCCGCTTCCCGTCCTGCTCTGGTCGAGGAGGACTTCAGGCGCCCCATTACGGCGCCTCAAGGCAAAGGAATGTGCCGGTCGTCCACGGCGACCGGCCCTCGTGATTCCCGCATCGGGCCAGGACGCCAGGCCACCGAATCATCGTTTCGTCGATCACCGAACCGCCGCCGAGGGAATTGGCCCGGATTCGGCATTCTCATTACATTTATCCAGTCTCCGAGGCTTTTTTCGATATGGCAAAAAAATTATACGTTGGCAATCTGAGCTACAGCGTCGACAACAACGAGTTGGAAGGCATGTTCGCCGTGCACGGTACGGTACAGTCCGCCAACATCATCACCGACCGTGACACCGGCCGCTCCAAGGGCTTCGGCTTTGTGGAAATGGCCAACGATTCGCAAGCCCAGGCCGCTATCGACGCCCTGCATGGCAAGGAAATCGGCGGCCGCAGCCTGACCGTCAATGAGGCTCGTCCGCGTGAGGATCGCGGCGGTTTTGGTGGCGGCGGCGGTGGCCGTCGGGACGGCGGCTTCGGCGGCGGCCGCCGGTTCTAAGCCGGGCCACCCCTAAGCTCCGGAGCCTGCTCCGGAGCTTTACCGCCGATAGCGGCAGCCGTCGCCGCCTTGGCCTACGGAACCCGTCCGTGCGGAACAGCTTCAGGGTTGATGGGGTGGCTATCCATCGGTTGCCTCGACGCTCTCCAGGGAATGTTCTACTCGGGACATGATGTCCCAAAAATCCAATCGCTGGGTCTCTCTTATCTTCTCTCGTAGCATGAGTACCCGCGGCAAATGCCAAAGGGCTGCCGCCAACCCGCCAAAGTAGGCCACATCCAGCCGCAACAAACGTCCCAGGGCCTGCCGCAGGCAGCCCAGCAACAGTGAACCGAACAGGTCCCTGGCCGGCAGATGAATCCATTCAAACAAGAACTGGTTGCGCCGCCGGATGCGCCGAACTCTGAAGGAAGACACCTGGGTATTGATGGATGAGCCGACATGGTCGTGAACGACCCGACACCCGGGCTCGAACCGGCTGACCCAGCCCCGGCGCCACGCCCGCAAGCCCAGATCCGAATCCTCCGAATAAAAGGGTTGAAAGATGGGAGCGAAGCCACCCAGTTCGATAAATCGCGACTTGCGCAGGGCCATGGAGCCGCCAGAAGCGAAACCCGTCTCCACCCAATGTGGCGGTACCCGCCCTTTGAGCTGGATCAGGCGCAGGCGTCCCCGGCGAAGTTCATAGCAGCGCCAGGCCTCCTCGGTGACTTCACCCCGTCCATCCACGATCAAGGGCGTCACGGAAAAAACCTCGGGACTGAGCAAGTGCTGCACCAGGGGTGCGATGAAATCGGCATCAGGGCGCACATCGGAATTGAGGAAGACCAGAAACTCGGCCTGCGCGGCTTCAACACCGGAATGGATCGCCGCCGAGAAGCCCCGGTTTTCGGCGTGCCTGACCAGCCGAACCAGCGGGAACTCCCGCGCCAGGACGCCGACACTATCATCGGTGGAGGCATCATCCACCACGATGACTTCGCACCCGCCCGGATAACGCCCGGCGGCGCTGAGTACCGCGGGAAGATTGGCGCGAAGGAGTGCCGCGCCGTTGTAATTGGGAATGATCAGGGCGACGGGAGACGAGGACATGTCAGTCATGATGGTGGCCGTGCCGCAAATAAACGAGGCTCGCCCCCAGAATCAGGCTCAGAGGGTACAGATGATGGCGGGAGAAAAAAGGGATGGTGAAAAAGCTCATCGCCAGTTGAGCCGTCATGACGCACAACAGCAGCACCCCCTGCCGGCGTCTTTCCGTGCCATGCGATGCCTGGATCGCCTTGACCATGACCCCAAACCATGATGTATAACTCACCAGATACACCAGCAACCCCCAGACGCCACAAGAATACAGAATCTCCATGAGGTCATTGTGCGGCGACGAAAAGTCGCGGTTGAGCCCATGTGGCAGGTCATGAAAGCTGGAAATGGCCTGGTAGTCCCAGAAATATTGGCCCAGCCCATGGCCGAACAGCCATTGCGCCGGTGTGCTGTTTTCCTGCAAGCGCACGAACTCCCGCCAGATGACCGCGCGCTCCTCTTGATCAAGGTGCATGAGAAAATCGTTGATCCGGGCGGAAAATTCAAACAGGCCGCTCGCATACAGGCCTGAGAGCACCAGCAACAAGGCTGAAGCCCCAGCCCAGCGCAGCCTGGGTGCGGCGAACAACAGGCAAACCATCGCCATGGCCAGCAGGGCCAGATAGCCCGGACGGGAATGCGATTGCAGCAGCAACCAGACATCCGCCGCCAGCATGCCCACGAGCAGCCAGCGTACACGCGCCCGAGCGGCCAGCATCAGAGAGACCAGCACCGGGAGCGTCATGACCGCAAACAGCGCCATGTAATGAATATTGTTGAAGGCGCCTGCCCAGCCTACCTTGTTTTCCTGCACTCCCCACGCATTGCCCGCCAGGTGGAAGACCACGAATACCATCAACATGAATGTGACGGCCGTCACCGGATGGGGACGCGCGCCCGGTCCCAGGGGAAGCATCACGATGGCGGTCGTGGCCAGCAAGCCGGATGCGAGCGCCCAATGAAAATCACCGGCAATGGGACGACTGGCCATCCCGATGCCCGGTCCCAGGAAAGCCGCTCCAGAGAGCAGAACCCAGAGCCACGGTCCCTGCAAACGGTTTCTTCCCTCCGGGTCCATGATGCGCAGGGGCGCTGCCGCCGCGCAAATCATCAGGGCAGGCTCGTAAGTGCCGCGGCCTAACAGGAGGGAGAGGGCATAGCCATAGACGCCCAGGGCGAGCAGTCCCTTGGTGAATTTCCGCCAATCCGGAAGGCTGGAAAACAACCCACTAGCGCTCATTTGAACCGCGATGGCTTAGAGTGATAGGGAAACGAAGTCATCGGATGACACGGTGAGATTGAACCTGAAAACAGCGCGCATTGTAGTCGAGGCCGCGCCCGGATGATGAAAATCCATTCCACCAGGACCCGCCGAGCCTGACCCAGCGTGGATGCCGACGATTGGAACCCAGGTTGCCGGCATCCGAAACCACCCTGGCCAACGTCCGCACCCTATGTAAATGGTATGCCCCTACTCCGACACTGGAAGGTTTACAATGGGCGACTATCTTACGGTTTTTCGAGTTGATTGAACTCGAATCTCACTCCACCTCGAGCCTTAATTTTGGCATGCGGAAACTCTGTCATATCAGTTCGTTCAATCTCCTGCCGTTGCGGCATGGAGAACGACTCCGCGGCACGGAACCGGCCGCTTCACATTCCCGGATGGGTTCGTTGTAATGCCTTCCTCCCCTGCGTTTACGATCTTCATCCCGACCTACAATCGAGCGTCACTGTTGTCACGCGGCTTGCTCAGCATCGAGGAACAAACTTTTCGTGATTTCGAAGTGGTTATCGTTGATGACGGTTCCACGGACGATACCGAAATGAAGGTGATGGAATGGCAACGGCGCGTGCCGTTCCCCGTGATCTATTTCAAGCAGGCCAACCAAGGCAAGTTCGTGGCCCACAATCAGGGCGTAAACCTGGCCAGCGGCAAATTCTTTTTACTGCTCGATTCGGACGATCGCCTGGTCCCGAACACCCTGGAGCGCATCCTGTATCACTGGAACTCGGTCCCGGAAGCGGACCGCTCGCGGTATGCCGGCGTGGAGGGTCTGGTCCAGAGCATGGATGGCGAACGCCTGCTGACGCTGCCCTACCCGGAAAGCCCGCTGGATACGCATTTTCTCGACACCCAGTACCGGCGTCATATCGGCGGTGACAAGAAGCATGCCATCCTGACCGACATCCTGCGCCGTTACCCCTACCCCATCTTTCCCGGCGAGCGTCATGTGCGGGACTCCATCACCTGGAAGCGGATGGCCCACGAATACGTGCTGCGCTGCGTGAATGAAGTGTTCCAGCAGGTGGAATACCAGCCCGACGGACTGACCGCCAACCGCTTTGCCGCCCGCATGAGCAGCCCGCGCGGTTTTCAGTTGTTTTACCGCGAGGACGTGACCCTGCATCGTGACTGGTTGAGTTGGCGGCAACGCCGGCGCAGCATGATCGACTTCATCCGTTTCTCAAGGCATTGCGGCATCGGCTTTCTGGAACAGGGGCGCCAGGTCGAATTCGATCCCCTGTGGTTGATCCTATACCCCGCCGGCATGGTGCGCTGGCTGATCGATCTCTATCGCATCCGCTTCAAGGGCGGCCAGCATCCCAACAAAATCAAATTCAGAAACTAATGGCAACTGACCTGGCGATTTTCCTGGCCACTTCCGGCCACAGCGGTGTCGATCGGCTAGCGCGCAATCTGGCCCCCGCGTTGGCAAGGCGAGGTTACCGGATCGACCTGCTGAAGGTCCGCCATCATGGACCGCATCTCGATCCGATCCCCGAGGGGGTACGCGTCATCGATCTGGGTACGAAACATGTTTACCCCAGCCTGTGGAAGGTGGCCCAGTATCTACACCGGGAAAAACCCGCCTCCATGTTCTGTGACAAGGATCGCGTCAACCATACGGCGCTGCTGGCGCGCGCCATGGCGGGCTCATCGACCCACCTGACCCTGAGCATGGGCACGACCGTATCCATCGACCTGGCGCACCGCGGATTTTTGCATCGGCTCAAGACCCGTCTGTCGATGGGTTGGCTCTACCGACTCGCCGATAATGTCATCGTCACCTCCGAGGGCGTCGCGGATGACATGAGCGCCTTTACCGGACTACCACGCCCCCTGATCAATGTGGCGCCCTGCCCCATCGTCCCCGCCCGGGTGTTCGAGGGCGACTTTCCCAAGCCGAACCATCCCTGGTTTGCCGACGGCGGCCCGCCCATCGTGATGGGGTTGGGCGAACTGGGCAGCCGCAAGGATTTTGTGACCCTGATTCGCGGGTTCGCGCGGATGCGTTCCGAGTTCCCCTGCCGTCTCATGATCCTGGGACGGGGACGGGACCGCGAACGGCTCCTGGCCACCGCCCATGAATTGGGCGTGAGTGATGCCATCGAACTGCCCGGCTTCATCGACGCTCCCTACGCCTGGCTGGCGCAAGCCAGTCTGTTTGCCTTCACCTCGCTCTGGGAAGGGCTGGGCTTCGCCCTGATCGAGGCCCTGGCGGTGGGCGTGCCCTCGGTTTCCACCGATTGCCCCAGCGGACCCCGAGAGATTTTGGGCAACGGCCGCTATGGCCCGCTGGTACCCGTGGGCGATCACGAGGCGCTGGCCGCCGCCATGTTGGCGACCCTGCGCAATCCGCTGCCCCGTGCAACCCTGCGGGAAGCGGCCCGACCCTACGAAATCGAGCATGCCACCACGTGTTACGCGCACGCCTTGAACCTGCCCGAACCGGGATCCCGGCGATGAACCGTGCCGGCGCGCAGCCTCCTCCCCGACTCGGCATCGTGGTGTCGTTTTCCGGCACGGGCGGTGTGGAAGGGAACATGTTCAAGCTGATACCCGCCTTGCTGGAGACCGGGGTGGCCGTGGATCTGTTGGGTATATTCAAGACACCGGTTCCGCCAGCCCTCCAAATCCAGCATCCGAGGTTTCGCCTGATCGACCTGGGGGTCAAGCATTCCCTGCTGATCGTCCCGGCGCTGATGCGCTATCTGCACGAGCATCCGATCACCCCGCTGCTGGTGGCCAAGGATCGCGCCATCCGCGGCGCGATCGTGGCCCGCACCCTGAGCGCAACCCGCAACCGCCTGGTGGGTCAACTCAACACCCATCTCTCGGCCTCGCTGGCGGAAAAACCGGCCTTGCAGCGCTTCTGGCGGACCTGGCCGATGCGGTGGTTCTACCCGCGCATAGACACCGTGGTCTGTGTATCGCAGGGCGTAGCGGAGGACACCCACCGACTCACCGGCCTGCCCATGAGCCGGCTGCCGGTCATCCGCAATCCGGTCATCGACGCCGATCTGTTCGAGAAAAGCCGTCAGCCGCTGGAACATCCCTGGCTCAAGGCCTCCGACACCCCGCTCATTCTTGGCGCCGGCCGGCTGACCCGACAAAAGGATTTCCCAACCCTGATCCGCGCCTTTGCCCGCTTGCGCGCCCATCGCCCCTGCCGGCTGGCGATCCTGGGCGAAGGCCCGGACCATGAGGCCTTGACCCAATTGATCGAGAGTCTGGGCCTGGCGGATCAGGTGCTGCTGGCCGGACACGTCGACAACCCCTATGCCTGGATGGCACGATCCCGGCTGTTTGTCCTGTCCTCACGCTGGGAGGGTTCCGGCAATGTGCTGACGGAGGCCATGGCGCTGGGAAAACCGGTCGTCTCGACCGACTGCCCCAGCGGCCCCGCCGAGATGCTGGCGGGCGGGCTGCATGGTCCGCTGGTACCGGTGGGCGACGAAACCGCACTGGCCGAAGCCATGGCAAGAACGCTGAAAAACCCCCAGCCGGCCGAGTTCCTCCAACATGCCGTCCGGGAATACCGCGCCGAGGTGAGCGCCCGCCGTTACCTGAAAATCATGGGCATTACCGCCCTCGGCTGACATGAAATGATCCGGTAACCCCTCCCGAAATTTTCCTGGCGATCTCACCATGCTTCCTGCCCTCACCCTGGCGCTTCAGGCGCAACTCAATCAGAAGGCTCCCGCCACCGGGTTGGCCTTGTTCCGCATCGGCTTTGCCCTGGTGGCCTTGCAGGAAATCGTGTTCCTGTTCTATTTCCGGCATCTGATCTTCGATCCGGTGCCGTATCTCGATCGCGCCTCGCCCGTGCTGCATGTGCTGCTGCTGGTCTGGATGGCGGTCGCGGTCTGCCTGGCGCTGGGCTGGCATACCCGGCGGGCGGCGTTCGTCAACTACCTGTTCTGGGTGACCTTCGTCATCTTCACCCCGATGTGGCAGGACTTCGACGGCGGCTTCGATCAGTTGATGACGGGCAGCAGCCTGCTGCTGATTTTCCTGCCCGCGGAGCGCGCGCTATCGCTGGACAATTTACGCTGGAGCTGGCGTTATTCGGCGCCTGGGCTGCGCTATCACCCCCTCCGTGAGGTACCGCGGCTGGCCTATACCCTGCCGCTGGCGCTGACGCTGGGGCTGGTGTACTTCGATTCGGGTCTGCACAAGCTGTCGGCGGAGTTCTGGCGGAACGGCATGGGGTCCTGGCTCCCGCCCACCATGCCCTACTACCAGTCTCCGCTGGACATGAGCTGGCTGCTGAACCTGAAGTGGCTGGAGATGGGGATTGGCTACTCGGTCATCGTGTTTCAATTCGCATTCCTTCCACTGTTCTGGTTCCGACTCTTCCGGGTACCGCTGCTGCTCTTGGGCGCCAGTTTCCACATCGGCATCATTCTGTCGCTGAACGTCTACCCCTTCGGCTTTGCCATGCTGGTCCATTACCTGCTGCTCGTGCCATTCGCCTTCTGGCGAGGTCTGGATAGCCTGATCCGGGTCGCCACGCCGCGGCTGATCGTCTTTTACGATGAGGAATGCCCGTTGTGCAACCGCACCGTCATTTTCGTCGAGCACTTCGACCTCCGTCATGCGATCGCTTTCAAGGGTCTGCAAACGCATGCCCGCGAATACCGCGAACTGGACGGCCTTGCGGACAGCACCCTGCTGACCGATCTCTACGCCCTGGACCCGCGCGGGCGCATCAGCGCCGGCATCGACACCTACATCAGGATCCTGCGCGCGCTGGGCTATGCCGCGCCGCTGGGATGGTTGATGAGCATCCCCGGCATTTACCCTCTGGCCAGGGCAACTTATCGGCGCATCGCCGACAGCCGCGAGCGGCTGCCCTGCGGCCAAAGCTGCCCGCGCCCGGCCGTTCCCGCGTGGGTCGACGAGCGCCCCTTCGCCGCTTTCCTCAATCGCCACGCCAGCGGCGAACGCCAGATCGCGCGCCGTCTAGCCAAAGTCCTGGTCTTCATCGGCGTGCTGCAACTCAACAGCACGATCCACTATGGCGTTCTCTACCGCTGGGCCGGCGCCCGCCCCAGCGATCCCGTCCTGGCCCTGCTGGACCAGGCCAGCGACTCGGTGATCAATCTGTCCCACGCCTTTTTCGGCATTTCACCACATGCCCTGTATCTCCATGACCATTTCGATGGCTATAACACCCTCGTGGCGCTGACCTATCGTGACCGGGCCGGACAGGAAACCTGGCTGCCCTTCATCAATCAGGAAGGCCGCCTGTTATCACCCAATTGGGGCCGGGTGCAGTCGATGTGGGCCAATGTCGCCATCACCTCGCACATGAGCCCCGATCGTCTCGAAAAATTCGGCAAGAAGATCACGGCGTTCTATGGCATGGCAATGGGCATCGATCTGAGCGATGCCGAATTCATCATCAAGGCCAAGACCGTCGAAGTACCCACGCATTGGCAATACGATCTGCGCCATAGGAACATGGGCGGCGCCTGGCGCGACATCGGCAGCCTGCGCTGGGGTCCCGAAGGAGCGCGCCTAACCCTGCGTGAACTGCCCGTGGGCGGCGGACATTCCGGACAAGACCGCAAACCCGGCGCCTTGCTGCAATGACAATGCCTGCCCAGGTGAATGCCGCCCTGGCATGATGCCTGTATAATTCCGCGTCTTTGCTCAGGTAACTGCAATGCGCGAACTCAATCCACTATATAACCAGATCAAGGATCTCAAGGGACGCGAAGAGTCTCTTAGGGGGTATCTTTGACTTCGAAACCAAACAGGAACGGCTGACCGAGGTCCTCCGCGAACTCGAGGACCCGAAAATCTGGGACAACCCGGAACTGGCCCAGGCGCTGGGCAAGGAACGCGGCCAGCTCGAAGGCGTCGTCCACAATCTCACCCGCCTGCATCAGGGGCTGCTCGACGCCGAGGAACTGCTGGAACTGGCCGTCGAGGAGGACGACGAGGACAGCGTGGAATCGATCGCCGCCGATCTGACCCAATACGAATCCGTCATTGCCGGACTGGAATTCCGCCGCATGTTCTCTGGCGAGATGGATCCGAACAACGCCTTCCTCGATATCCAGTCGGGCTCGGGTGGCACCGAGGCGCAGGATTGGGCCGCCATGCTGGAGCGCATGTATCTCCGTTGGGGCGAGCGCCGGGGTTTCAAAACCGAGTTGGTCGAGGAATCCGCCGGTGAAGTGGCGGGCATCAAGAGCGCCACCATCCGCTTCGAGGGTGAGTATGCCTACGGCTGGCTGCGCACGGAAACCGGCGTGCATCGCCTGGTGCGGAAGTCCCCTTTCGATTCCGGCAACCGCCGCCACACCTCGTTCTCGTCCGTGTTCGTCTCACCGGAGGTGGACGACAACATCGACATCGACATCAATCCCGCCGACCTCAAGACCGACGTCTACCGCGCTTCAGGAGCCGGCGGCCAGCATGTCAACCGAACCGAGTCCGCCGTGCGCATCACCCACCTGCCCTCTGGCGTCGTCGTCCAGTGCCAGAGTCAGCGCTCCCAGCACGCCAACCGCGACTGGTGCATGAAGCAACTCCGCGCCAAGCTGTATGAGCTGGAAATCCAGAAGCGGAACACCGAAAAACAGAAACTGGAGGACTCCAAGTCCGACATCGGCTGGGGCAGCCAGATTCGCTCCTACGTGCTCGATCAGTCGCGCATCAAGGACCTGCGCACCCACGTCGAAACCAGCAATCCCCAGCCCGTCCTCGACGGCGATCTGGATATGTTCATCGAAGCCAGTTTGAAGAGCGGTTTATAACCATGAGTGACCAGAAGCCCGTTCAAAATACCGCCGAAGACCCCTCCCCAAGCGGAGTCGAGGGCGAGGACAACAAACTCACCGCTCAGCGCCGTGAGAAGCTGGCCACCCTCCGCCAGCAAGACGGCGTTGCCTTCCCCAACGATTTCCGCCGCAATGCCTTGGCCGCCGACTTGCACCGCGAACAGGGCGATGCCTCGGGCGAAACGCTGGAAGCGCAACCGATCGCCGTCAGGCTGGCCGGCCGGCTGATGACCAAGCGCATCATGGGCAAGGCCTCCTTTGCCCACCTGCAGGACATGTCCGGCCGCATGCAAATCTTCATGCAACGCGACGCCCTGCCCGAAGGCCTCTACGAAGCCTTCAAGGGCTGGGACCTCGGCGACATCATCGGCGTCGAGGGCCACCTGTTCAAGACCAAGACCGGCGAACTGTCGGTGCGCGTCGCCCAAGCACGGCTCCTGACCAAGTCGCTACGGCCCTTGCCGGAAAAATTCCACGGCCTCACCGACGCGGAAACCTGCTACCGCCAGCGCTACCTCGATCTCATCATGAACGAGGACTCGCGCCGGGTATTCCTGCTGCGCAGCGCCATCGTCCATTTCATCCGTGAATTCCTGACTGGCAAGGGCTTCCTCGAAGTCGAGACACCGATGATGCAGGTCATCCCCGGCGGCGCGCGCGCCAAGCCCTTCATCACCCATCACAACGCCCTGGACATGGAACTGTACCTGCGCATCGCGCCGGAGCTGTACCTCAAACGGTTGGTGGTGGGCGGCTTCGAGAAGGTGTTCGAGATCAACCGCAGTTTCCGCAACGAGGGCCTGTCGACCAAGCACAATCCCGAGTTCACCATGATCGAGTTTTACCAGGCCTACGCGGATTACCGCGACCTGATGGATCTGACCGAAGAGTTGCTGCGCGGAATCGCCCAGACCCTGCTGGGCAGTACGGTGGTCACCTATCAGGGCGCCGATTACGACCTAGGCCAGCCGTTCCGGCGCCTGACCGTGCTGGAATCCATCCTGCACTACAACGCCGACATCACGGCGGCGGAACTGGCCGAGCGAGAGTCAGCGGCAGCCATTGCCCGGCGACTGGGCATCAAGGTCGAACCCGGCGACGGCCTGGGCAAGATCCAGACCGAAATCTTCGAGAAAACCGTCGAGGACCGACTGTTCGAGCCGACCTTCATCACCGCCTACCCGGCCGAGGTCTCGCCGCTGGCACGGCGCAACGACGAGAACCCCTTCATCACCGACCGCTTCGAGTTCTTCGTCGGCGGCCGCGAACTGGCCAATGGCTTCTCCGAATTGAACGACCCCGAGGACCAGGCCGAGCGCTTCCGCAAGCAGGTCGATGACAAGGCCGCCGGCGACGAGGAAGCCATGCACTACGACGCCGACTACATCCGCGCCCTCGAATACGGCCTGGCCCCCACCGCCGGCGAAGGCATCGGCATCGACCGGCTGGTCATGTTCTTCACCGATTCCCCCTCCATCCGCGATGTCATTCTGTTCCCGCACATGCGGCGGGAAACCTGATCAAGGGTTAACGGTATGCACAACGATGATCGGCTCAAGGATGCGGGATTACGCCCGAGAACAGGAGTCGATCGGAAGGTGAGTCGCCACCTTGGGCGATGACACGAGATGCAGGTATCGAACGATGACGGAAACGTCCGCAAGGCGCTGACCCGCCCGTTGTTTCCGGGCCGCGATGCGCATGGCGCGCCACGACATTGGGGCCTATACCGGACGCGGCTGCAACCATAAATACCTGGCCGCCCGGTCAAGGGCTGCTCGCCCACGGGAAGACCATGTCCTGCGGACGACGTCCTCGCCCGTCAGGGTAGTATGGAGCCTCGTTGTAACTGGCCAACATGCAGGGTGGATGCGCTACGCTTATCCACCCGGTCACAGGGTATGCTCATTTTCGCAAAGCGCCTTGGATCACAGCCGTGTTGGGCGTCCTGGTGATTGCGCATAGGGGCGAATTGCGATGACCGCGCGATTACTCGGGGCAGCAATCACCAAGGCGTATTTTCAGGCTCCTTACATCTTGCCGCGTATGGACGGCATGCCACTCCGCATGACATTGCCCTTCATGCCGCGCATCATGCCTAGCAGATTGCTCTTCTTGAATTTCTTCATCATCTTCTGCATCTGCTCGAACTGCTTCAGCATCTTGTTGATGTCCTGCACGTCCGTACCGGACCCCTTGGCGATGCGCTGCTTGCGGGAGTTGTTGATGATGTCGGGATCGGCGCGTTCCTTCCGGGTCATGGAATCGATAATGACCAGTTGCTGCAACCACTCGTTATCCGTGATCTTCTCTTTCACGTGCTGCGGAACATTGCCGGCGCCGGGCAACTTGTCCATCATTGCCGTCAGCCCGCCCATGCTCTTCAACTGCTGAAGCTGGTCGTAATAGTCATTCAGGTTGAAGGCCTTGCCTTTCTGAATCTTCTTGACCAGCTTTTCGGCCTTGGCCTTGTCGATATTCTTTTCGGCTTCCTCGATCAGGCTGAGCATGTCGCCCATGCCGAGGATGCGGGAGGCGATACGATCCGGGTGAAAGCGTTCCAGCGCGCCGGTCTTTTCGCCGACACCCAGGAACTTGATCGGCTTGCCGGTGATATGTCGCACGGACAAGGCCGCGCCGCCCCGCGCATCACCGTCGGTTTTGGTCAGGATGACGCCGGTGAGCGGCAGCGCGTCACCGAAGGCCTTGGCGGTATTGGCGGCGTCCTGGCCAGTCATGGAATCGACCACGAACAGCGTTTCGATCGGCTTCAACTCGGCATGCAGAGTCTTGATTTCCTCCATCATCGCCTCGTCGATACCCAGGCGGCCTGCGGTATCGATGATGACCACATCCTTGTAACGCTTGCGGGCGTGCTCCAGGGCGCCCTTGGCGATGTCGATGGGCGCCTGCGAGGTGTCGCTGGGGAAGAAGTCCGCGCCGACTTCTCCAGCCAGGGTTTGCAATTGCTGTATGGCCGCCGGGCGGTAAACGTCCGCGCTGACGACAACCACGGAACGACGCTCGTTCTCCTTGAGCCATTTTGCCAGCTTGGCGACGGTCGTGGTCTTGCCGGAGCCCTGCAGGCCGGCCATGAGAATCACGGCGGGCGGCTGAGTGGCAAGATTGATCTTTTCGTTGCCGCCGCCCATCACGGCAATCAACTCCTCATTGACGATCTTGATGAACGCCTGACCCGGCGACAAACTGGTCTGCACGTCCTGACCGAGGGCCCGTTCCTTCACATGCTCGATGAAGTCCTTGACCACCGGCAGGGCGACATCCGCCTCCAGCAGGGCCATGCGGACTTCACGCAGGGTATCCTGGATATTGTCTTCGGTCAGACGCGCCTGACCGCGAATTTTCTTGAGGGTTTGGGTTAAGCGTTCGGTAAGGTTGTCAAACATCGCGAAGAATCCTGGGGATTAACGGGTGGCGCAATACTTCATCAAAGCGCGGCATTATGCCAGACTAGCCGCGGGAGGACATGAAATCCATGGATTCGACGGCACTCACACAATTGGCGGCCCTGCTCTACCTGCTGGCCCTGGGAAGCATGCTTTGGTCGATGCGACGGGATACGTCACTGGAGGCCCCGGAGGAACGGCCCAGGCGCTGGACTTATCTGCCCCTGGGCGGCGTGGCGGTGGCCTTTCACGCGTCGGCCTTGCTGCAATCCCATGCGGGCGGCGTCAACTTCAGCTTCATGAACGCGCTATCGCTGGTTATTTTCAGCATCAACGCGATTTTGCTGCTGGCCTCATTGCTCCGGCCGGTGGACAAGCTGGCGGTCATTACGTTCCCGCTGGCGGCGCTCATCCTCCTGTTGAGATACGCCATGCCCGAGGAAACGCGCACGGTTCAGGTTCATTCCTGGCCCATGACCCTGCATATCCTGGCGTCGCTGCTGGCCTACAGTTTCCTCAACATCGCCGCGCTCCAGGCCATTCTGCTGGCCATTCAGGATGCCTGTCTGCGCAGCCGACACCCGGGCGGCTGTCTGGTGCGCTCCCTGCCTTCCCTGCAAAGCATGGAGCGGCTCATGTTCCAGCTCATCGGCGCCGGTTTGGTATTGCTGACGATTTCCTTGGTTACCGGTTTTCTGTTTCTGGAAAACATGTTCGCCCAGCACCTGGCCCACAAGACGGTGCTCTCCCTGCTCGCCTGGCTGGTATTCACCATCCTCATGCTTGGCCGGATCCGTCACGGCTGGCGAGGACTCACCGCCATCCGCTGGACCCTGGGCGGTTTCATCGCACTCATGCTGGCCTATTTCGGCAGCAAGATGGTGCTGGAGCTCATCCTGAACCGGACCTGATCCAACCAGCGGCTCCAGGTGGCACGTCACCCTGCGAGCAGTCTCAGGACCCAGCACGCGAAGCACCATTCCGTATGGAGGCTGGAGACAAATGGCCTCCGCGTCCATAATAGACTGCCAAACCCACAGCAACCCCAGGAGGAAAATCGCCATGCCAGTCACCGCCATGGATCTCGTCGCCGCCGCCAAGCAGCAGGTTCGCGAAGTCAGCCCCGAGGAAGCCAGCGCCCTGGTGGGCAAGGCCCGGGTGCTGGATGTCCGCGAGCCCGCCGAATATGCCGCCGGCAAGCTGCCGGGCGCCGTCAACATCCCGCGCGGCGTACTGGAATTCCAGATCGGCAATCACCCCGCCTTTGCCAGCGCCCAGAATGAGGAAATCCTGGTCTATTGCCTGTCCGGCGGACGCTCGGCGCTGGCCGTGGAAACCTTGCAAAAATTCGGCTATACCCAGGCCGTCAGTCTGGCCGGCGGCTTCAAGGCCTGGTCGGAGGCCGGTCGCCCGGTCGAGGCCTGATCCGCGTCCATGCCCCGCCGCGAACCGGCCCAGCCAGCCGCCGCCTGCGAGCACATGCGCCTGGACAAATGGCTCTGGGCCGCGCGGTTCTTCAAGACCCGGCAACTCGCCATCGAGGCCATCAATGGCGGCAAAGTCCACCTGAACGGCCACCGCGCGAAACCCGGCAAGGATATCGGCGTCGGTACTCACTTGACGATCACCAAGGAACCTTACGCCTGGGACATCACCGTCACCGCCCTGCAATCGCAGCGGCGTCCGGCGGCGGAAGCGGCACTGCTCTACACGGAAACCGAGGAAAGCCTGGCCAAACGCCAGGCAGAAGTGGCGCGCCGGCGCGAGGAAAGGGAGCTGGGCATCCCCGCGGAGGGCCGCCCCAACAAACGCGAGCGGCGGCTGATCCATCGGTTTAAGCGCATCGATACGTGAGCCCCACTACAGCCCTCATCGACCGGCTTCCGCCCGGCGTCGATATCTTCAGCGTCTCCCGGCTCAACCGTGCCTGCCGTTTCCTGCTCGCCGAAACTTTCGGCGCCCTCTGGATCGAAGGTGAAATCTCCAACTTCACCGCCGCCGCCTCCGGCCATTGCTATTTCACCCTCAAGGACGCCGAGGCTCAGGTGCGCTGCGCCATGTTCCGCCAGCAGTCGCGGTTGCTCGCGCAACTCCCCCGCAACGGCGACCATGTCCTGCTCAAGGCCCAGGTCAGCCTGTATGAACCGCGCGGCGATTATCAGTTGATCGTCGAGAGTCTCCAGGCAGCCGGCGATGGCGCGTTGGCGCAAGCCTTCGAAAGGCTCAAAAGCAAGCTTACCGCCGAGGGCCTGTTCGACCCAACGCACAAACAGGCCATTCCCAAACTGCCGCGCACCGTGGGCGTCATCACGTCCCCCACCGGCGCCGCCATCCGCGACATCCTGACCGTGCTGCGGCGGCGATTTCCCGCCATCGAGGTCATCGTCTACCCGGTCAAGGTTCAGGGCCTGGAAGCCCGTGACGAGATCGTCCATGCCCTGCGGCTGGCCAACCGGCTACAGCAGTGCGAGGTGCTGATCGTCGGGCGCGGCGGCGGCTCCAGCGAGGATCTCTGGACCTTCAACGAGGAAGCGGTGGCGAGGGCCATCCACGCCTCCCGGATTCCGGTCATCTCCGCGGTCGGCCATGAAATCGACTTCACCATCAGCGATTTCGTCGCCGATCTCCGCGCACCCACGCCCTCGGCCGCCGCGGAAGCCGTCAGCCCCGACCGCCAGGACTGGCTGGAACGGCTCGACCGGTTGCAAGCCCGGTTACTCCAGAACCACCGCCATCGACTGGCCCAGGTCTCGCAAATGACCGGCCACCTCGCCAAGCGGCTAAACCAGCAACACCCCGCGCAGCGACTACACACGCAAGCGCAGCGTCTGGACGAACTGGAATCCCGTCTGCGCCGCAGCCTCCGCCAGCAACTCAACCGACTCGAACAGCGCCTGCACGCTGAGCGAGCCCGTCTGCTCGGCATCCGCCCAGAACAACGGTTGCAGTTTCTGGCGGGGCGCCATGAACAAGCCGCGCGGCAACTTTACCTCGCCCTCCGGCGCCAACTGGATGAACACGCCCATCGCCTCACCGGTGCTTCGCAAGAACTTCACGCCGTCAGTCCGCTGGCCACCCTGGCCCGCGGCTACAGCATTACCCTGCATTCGGACACCCCCGAACTCATCCGCTCCATCCGGGACATCCAGACAGGTGACCGTATGCGGACCCGACTGGCGGATGGTGAATTGCTCAGCGTTGTGGAAACAACAGAGACCCTACCATGCCAATAAATGATTTACCGGACACTCCAGAAGAGTCTGGTCTCGAAAAGACCGCCAACTAAATTCAATGGCGGTGTTGGACGGAGCCGCTACGCGGAGCAGTGACGGCTCGCGGTGGCCAAGGAATGTCACCTCACGCCCCCGAAAGGGGGACTTCCATCGGAAACTCGCGAGGTTACGAATCATGACTTCCGCATCCGCCGCGGACTTTGACCGCCTTTACCCATCCCACCTCACGCATCTCAAGCTCAAGGGCCTGCAACCGAAAACCATCGAGGCTTACTCCCGCGCTATCCGCCGGGCCGGGGCGTATTTCGATCACCGCATCGACGCGCTGACCG
>Ga0194126_10000323_pt1 | contig 77521 bp, 66 predicted proteins | sample TA2KigC150mmetaG_FD_148641 | JGI IMG/M metagenome (GOLD analysis project Ga0194126, IMG submission 148641) | Freshwater microbial communities from Lake Tanganyika, Tanzania - TA2015035 Kigoma Deep Cast 150m | ecosystem: Environmental > Aquatic > Freshwater > Lake | place: Tanzania: Lake...
AATGCAAATGTACGGCTTGCTTGCCTGCCAATCCAGAGTATACTGTAATTAACAACTCAGACGTACGCCTGCACCCCTGTTTCCCCCAGGAAAAATGATGGCCCTGCCATCATGATGGGGTGCAGCGGATGGTGGGTACGCACCGCGTTTTCAAGCATTTTTCTGTCTTCGGGTTTTTCCCGTTTCGACAGCGAGTCTTGTCCCTCCCACCTGCCACTAACGCCAGCCGTTGTGCAGCCTGGCGTTGCTAAAAGCCATCTCTGAATGAACAGGCGGCTTTTGATATAATACTGATGCGCTACAAATTTGCAAAAATTTGAATCGGCTCAACATTACAACCTATGGGTGAAAAATACTGGATACAAGACTTTGAGACAGGGCTCGATCGTTTGCGTGTCCATTTTGTGATTGAACACGGGCATGTTGAAGCAATTATCGTAATCCAGTATGAGGCCTATATTGATGGGCGATGGCGTGCTATCGTTCGGTTTGATGAAGCCCACGAGTTTTTTCATCGAGATATAATGTTGCCTTCTGGTGAACAGACGAAGACAGCAGAGTTAGTGGAAGATAAGGGCGTTGCTTTGACACAGGCGATTGAAGATATAAAACGGTATTGGCGTTCTTATCGGAAAACTTATGAGGACAAATACTATGGCAAAGCGAAGTAAAAGTATCACAGACAAGAATATAGACCGTCTGAGCAGTTTTTTGTCTCGCGAAATTAGTAGTAGTTCTATGCTATCAGCAGAGATACCAAATGGAGCGCATGTTTTTCATGGGGCATATAATGACAATAGTCTGACCGAAGATAATCTCAAAATGGCAACCAATATCATGCTTGGGATGACATTGGGGTACGTCGAAGAGGCCCCTTTAGTAATGATCTTCGAATATCAACCTAACCGAGAGACATTGATTGACTTATCCAGTGAAGCATGTAAAAGAAGCGCCCAAGTGCTTATTCGTAGAATTCAAGAGACCAATCAGCGCGAATTGAGTAACAGGCTTGATGAGTTAGTGGCTGCATAAAACGAGAAGACTGCCCAACACGGCGTCAACCAGACCAGGGCTAACACCCTGGAAGGACAGCGCCGCGAGCAGGCCGAGTTGAGTTACAGCATAGGTGTCAATTCGCGGCTGAAAGTGCACCAGGGATTCGCGGCAACACTGCGCCAGTAATTTTCGGCAACGGTGCACCACCCTGAGGGGGTGTGCAAAAGGTGATAGGCAGCAAAAAAAGATTGAAAGAGCATAATCGAAAAGAGCCTGCGAACGGGATGAAGTCGAACCGCTTTGATTTGCGGGAGCGCTTCCCCGGAGGCCGGGGCCCAGTCAAGGGCGGATCAAGTGTCGATTGAAAAAGCGAGCAGGCCCGCCCTTGACGGGGTGGCCAGAGGGGAGACAATCGCCGGTCGGCAAACTTGCTACAGAGAAAATGAGAAAATGACTAAAGCCCCGTAAGCGAGTTTGCCCACCTACATTAACAGTATGCCAAAGTTCCAGGCAGAAGCGTATCGTCAGGAATATTTAGCCCTATCAATTCTGGTAAAATTCGTAAAGCGAATATTTCTATCGTAAACCACTTCAAACGGAGCAATATTTTTGTATACTCGAATTTTGACTCGAATGCGTGAGAAAGTCCAAAATCGCCAATATGTGATGGCGATACACACAGAGGAAGAGATGGATGATGATAATCTGTCCATCTTCGACATAGAAAGCGGAACACTTACTGGAAACATTCGAGAGCGGCAGAAAGAAAAAGACATCGCTGAGTGGAAATATGTAATCGAAGGGCAGACGCTTGCAGGTGATACTATTGCCATAGCGGCAAAACTCAGCATAACCGGAAAGTTAGTGATAATAACTGTATGGCGAGAATGAAACGATGACTGATATGATATGTGACATTTGTGGAGAAAGCGGAGTAAGAATTCGCAAAATAACCAGAAGCTACGGAAAAGGCGAGAACCTTTTGGTCATTGAGAATATTCCGGTAGTAAGTTGTCCGAATTGTGGTGAAAGCTATCTCTCAGCAGAAACATTACATGAGATAGAGCGCATCAAACTTCATCGCAAGAGTTGGGCAAAAGAACGGAATATTCCCGTTGCTGAGTTCGCCTAATATTTTCGAAATATATATGAGTCCACTGCAAAAACTACGACTAGAGGATTCGGGGCGGCATATATGGGGGTGCGTGTTACGCACGCACCCCCATATATGCCGCCCCGCCCATCGTTCCTGAGTTTTTTCAGTGAACTCATATATACAATGCCTTTGCTAAAAGGCAGCTTCGGGGCTTTCGGGCTGGCTAACCCCGCGTCAACCGGACTCGCCTTCGGCTCTGGTACGCGGCGCGAAAAGGGCAAATTTTGGCTCTGGTTGATGTTTGTCGGATTGCATAGTCGGCGAGCCCGTGAATTACACGTTAGGCCGAGGACAGCAAGGAGGTACGACAATGGCTGGGTACTCGAAGCTCTGCGTGGTGGGGGGTCTCGGAGGTTTCATGGGGGCCGACGGCGTCAACCCCATCGAATTCCTTGTGCTCGTCGGTGACGCAGACCGCCAGTGGCTTTCTCAGAAACAGCTCAAACGGGAGTGAGCTGGAAGCCAAGTTTAGCAGATTTATATGGAGATAGTTTATCTGACGTTCTCGGTAGCGTTTTTCGTAATCTCGAGCGGATAAGGGTTCGTACTCCACCCTTCGACCTTGCTCAGAGCAGGCCGGGTACTTTAACATGTGGTAGACCACACGGGCGATCATGTGAGCAGTTGCGACGACGGCCTGAACGGGACCGAGGCGAGCCTTTTGGCGGCGATAGAAAGCGCCAAAAGGGCAATCAGAGCGCATGACAGATGCGGCTGCTCGGCGGAAAGCCTGACCGGCGCGGTTTTTGGTTTTCAGGGTCCGATGCGGAAGTAGCCATCGTGTCTACAAAACCCCCTGGCAAGGAGATCCGCGAGTGAATATTCAGGTATCTTCTCAATAACTTGAGGGAAGATGGGGGGTGTGCGGGCGGCTTCGCCGCCCGCACACCCCCCGCCCCCCTTATTATTGAGATGATACATATTCAGAACGATAATGGCAAGGTCAAAGCATACCAGGTAAGACAGGTATTGAAAGCTATAGAACGTTTGGAGAGCCAAAGAGATGATGAGCAATGATCGATATACCTACCGGGTAACCTGGTCGGAGGAAGACAACGAATATGTCGGCGTATGTATCGAATTTCCGAGCCTGAGTTGGTTAGCTGGAGAACCGGAGGGGGCATTGCAAGGTATTCGTCAAGTAGTAGCAGAAGCAGTGGCAGATATGGAGGCGAGTGGGGAAATTGTGCCTGAACCCATATCTGTAAGGCGGTATAGTGGTAGATTTATAGTGCGGATACCGCCGGAGTTGCATCGGCGTTTGGTGCTTGAGGCTACAGAAGCTGGAATCAGTCTCAATCGTTTAGCTAGCGATAAGTTGAGTCGTATAGAAGTATAAAAACGATAGCCCCTTGTATTTTCCCGAAAGATATTGGCTTTGAACACGGCGGTGCGCCCATCAACGCATGAACCAGACCAGGGCTATCGCCCTGGAAGGCCAGCGCCGCGAGCTGGCCGGGTTGAGTTATGGCTGGGGTTGTTAGCAAATCCGCCCTGGCTGGTGATGCAAGCCGTTCGGCGCTCGCGCAATCTTTTTTGATGAATCGCGGGCTCTCACCCGCTATGTGATGATGAGTCTTGGGGCGATCTCGTCCTGTTCATGGAAGACGACTGGAAATCAAACCGGAACCTCTCTAAGTCCATCTCGAATTGGGAATCTTCGTCCGTCTACTATAAACCCTTCACCAGATACAACTCCCCCCTCTCGAAGCCTCGCTCTAGATAATATTGCCGCGTGCCGATGGCTGAGATCACTGCCAGTCGGTGAAAACCCTTCTCCTGGGCAATTTCTTCGGCGCGCTGGAGCAAGTCCGTCCCCAAGCCGGCATGCTGCGCGACCCCCTGGCGCTCCTGCCCGACCGGCAGGGATTGACCATAGATGTGCACCTCGCGGATGATCGCCGCGCCCTCCAAATCGGCCAGTCCCGTCCGAGGGGATTCAGCCCCCGGCAACGACAACCGCAAGAATCCCGCCAGCCTGTCATCGGGGGTCACGTAAGACAGAAAATGTTCCTCGGCGAAATCGGCCTCATAGATCAGATCATCCAACAGCAGGTCGCCAGGCTCGATCGCCTGGCCGCGCACCTCGCGGCAGCGCACACACTCGCAGCGCTCTCCACGGCGTTCCAACGCCAGTCGAACATCCTGCCGCAGACTGGTGCGCCGGTTGCCCTCGACCACATTTTGGGAGGGGATATCCCGAATAACCCGGTTGACCCGGCAATAACGCGGGATCGTGGTCTTCACATCGGCGATCAACTCGATCAGCTCCTCGGTGCTATAAGGGTGGTAATCCCCCCGCCTCCAGTACTCGTACAATTCGGCGTTGGCCAGCAACTGGGTAGGGTAAATCTTGAGTTCATCGGGGCAGAATCCTTCCCACAGACGGACGAAATCTGCGCGGTCGGAATCCAATGTCGCCCCCAGCAGATTGGGCATCCAGTGCAGCACCACCTTGAAGCCCGCCGCTCGCAGCAGCGCTAACGCCTCTCGCAATTCCCCCACGGTATGGCCGCGCCTGTTCGAAGCCAGAATCTCATCATCCAGGCTCTGCGCGCCGATCTGAACCTTCGTCACCCCTAAAGCGCGCAGCCAGGCGATTTCCTCCTGGCCGATATGATCAGGCCGCGTTTCGATGACCAGGCCCACATTGCGATGAGGCGCGCCCTCGTTCATGGCCTGTGCATCGGCCAACGTCTCCGACTCGGCCTCATTCATGGCGTCGAAACATCGCCGCAAAAACCACTCCTGATAATCTTTTGGATACGCGCTCCAGGTGCCGCCCAAAACCAACAGCTCGATCTTATCGGTGGGATGCCCAACATCGTGCAAGGCCTGGACGCGCGCCTGAACCTGTTCGTAAGGATCGAAATCGTGGTGCAGGGCGCGCATCGCCCCCGGCTCATCGGGGAGATAACTCTTGGGCATGCGCTCATCGGTGGGGCAGAAAATACATTTCCCCGGGCAAGGGTGGGGCCTGGTCAGCGCGGTCACCGTGGTCACCCCCGAAAGTGTGCGCATCGGTTTCAGGCGGATCCTGGTCATCAAGACCGGATCGGGGTCCCATTCCCCATCCTCCACCAGATCCCGGTACACCGCCACCAACACCGACTTGTTCAAAAATCCCTCGCCTTTTGGCAAAGGGTAGCGGCGCAGGGTGGTAAAAACATCCCGGCCCTCACGGATCTCCTCCAACGCCTGCCGCGCCAAAAGCCGCTTCTGCGGGGTCAGTTCCTTCGATTGCAACCAAAGTTCTTTTTCTGTTCTCGCCATGGTTCTACACTGCTATAATGTCCACATGGACTCGTCTACCGCTCACCGGCTGATCCGACTCAACCAGCAATTCTACCAGACCTTTGCCAGGCAGTTCACCGCCACGCGGGAACGTCTACAGCCCGGCGTGTTGCGAGTTCTCGAGACGATTCCCCAGGATGCGGATATTCTGGATTTAGGATGCGGCAACGGCGAATTGGGCCGTGAGCTGGCCCGGAGAGGGTATCAGGGCCAATACCTGGGCCTGGATTTCAGCAGGGAGCTTCTGGACGCGGCCCGGGCGGGGTCTTCGGGATCCTCCAACATTCACTACGCCCAGGCAGACCTTAGCAGTCCACAGTGGGATGTTTCAGTCGTCAGTGGGCAGGGGGCAGGGGGCAGTGAACGGTGGACAGTGGACGGTAGTCAGTCAGCGGTCGGCGGTCGGCAGTCACAGTTCGACGTTATCCTGGCATTCGCTGTGCTTCACCATCTCCCTGGCCGCGACTTTCGTCTGCAAACTCTTCGGAAAGTTTATTCTCTTCTGCTCCCCAATAGCCGCTTCATCCACTCTAACTGGCAATTCCTGAACAGCCCGCGGCTGATAGCCCGAATCCAGCCCTGGGAGGCCATTGGGTTGCACACTGCCCAGGTTGACGCTGGCGATCACCTGCTGGATTGGCGGCGCGGCGGTTACGGGCTGCGCTATGTCCATCAATTCAACGAAAGAGAACTCAACGACCTTGCGACCGAAACCGGCTTCGCGGTGTTAGAGACTTTCTATTCCGATGGGCAAGAGGGGAATTTGGGGTTGTATCAGGTGTGGGGAAAACGTTCAACGTTTAACGTTGAACGTTGAACATTTCCCCCATAAAACCCATTTCCAATAATGCAGCCAGCACTTTCTCCTCAGCCCCGGCCTTGATGATGATGGCTGTGGGGCCAAGTTGATCACCAAGGAAGCGGGCGGCGCGTGTTTTCTGCAAGGCCTGTAAGATTTGGGGCGCGCCGACTCGCAGGATCACCTGCCGCTCGATGTGGATTTCCGTGCCGCGATGTTCCCATTGTTTCAGCGCTTTCAGAATATTGGGCGGGATCGGGTCGGCGTGTTTTTGCAGGATCGTCAAGAGATGGCTGATTTGCAGTCCCTGTCCGCGCGCCCGTTCCAGGGAGGCAGGCGTGAAAAGATAACGATATTCGTGGGGGGTGTCCGGCTCCCAGCGGCAAAAGCGGGCAATCTGATAGCGGGCAGAGCGCGGCGCGCCGAGGGGGACGCCCACACGCCCATCGGAGCGGACATGCACGGGGTCAGATTCGGGGGGGAGTCCCTCGGGGGCAGTATCCGCAAAAAGGGGGGCCGCCCAGCCCGAGCGTCGGAACGCCATCGCCCCTGAAGGAGGCGTATCCTCCTCGGGAGCAGCTACATCCACCAACCCTAACCAGTGCATGGGGCCGGTAATCATATATCGAATCAAAGCCCCCTCCACGTCATCCCAATGCTCGAAACCGCGCAGAAACTCATCGGTTCTGGCGTCTTTGATATACCACGAATCGTAATCCCCAGCCGGGCGTTGGAAATCGGGATGGGCGCGGCGGATATCGGCGATGAAGGCGGAGAGGTTCCACCAGGTTTTCCCCGGCAGAGCGTCCAGAGCCTGGATGACGAAGCGGCGCGCTGCGAGAGCATCGTTCTCCCACTGGCCTTCGAGCTGCAAGCGCGGCGTCAGGCGGAGGTCGTTGTGCGCAGCGCTGTTCAGCCAGGCCTGGGCGAGTTGGAGAAGGGCGTCGCCGCGAGGCGCTTCCAGATGGGCGCGGGTGGCGTCGAGGTCGGGCTGACCATCAGGCGCAAGGATGCCGGCGCTGGCGAGAAGGGAAAGTAAAAACGGTTGCAGGTTTTCGGGCAGCGAGGCAGGTTCCTGGTCTGTGCGCAGCGCGGCCAGGAAGGTGCAAACATGATCGAGCAGGCGGTCATTGACGGGCATGGGATAGGCGCTTTCGACCGAGGTAGCCGCTCGGCCCAAGGAAGCCCCGCCTTTGCTCGATGATTGTTGGGGGATCAAGGGAATCAGATCATCCGGAATATAGGCGAATTCCTCGCTGCCGCGCGGCGCGTCGAAGAAGGCGCGGCCGATCAGCGCGCGATACCAGAGCACTTCGGCAGTCGAGATGGGGTTTCGATCTGGACGTTGGCGGTCGCGGCGGCCTGGCCCCATCTCGCGCACTTCGCCATACTGGCGGGTGAACTGCGCCCAGGGCATGCGGCCAGCTTCATCGAGGATGTCATCCAAAGCTGAGCGCGCCTCGGAAGACAATGTTTCTAGAATTTCTTCAACCAGCATGGGGGCTAATAGTTGGCTGGCCAACTCAGCTATGGCCGCTTTTGTGTCGGGCGCGGCTAATTCCAGGCCCCATCCTTCGGCGACAATACGCAAGTGACCCAAATCGTGACCGTAAAGACTATGTTCGAGATCAGGCATTGGGAAAATTCCAGGCTCCAAGCCCTAAGCATCAGCTCTTAATTTCACATTCCATACGAGTAGAGGATACGGGGCGGCATATATGGGGGTGCATGCTGCGCACGCACCCCCATATATGCCGCCCCGAATCCACTATTCGTTAGCAGATTCAATTAAACCATAACCTCGACGGCTTGAGGAAGAACTTCTATCTTCAACTCTCTGACATCAGAGCCAAAATCGGAAAAGATCTCGCCATCGGTGTGGATAAACAGCGGGCGGTCCGATTTCAGGGTCAATTTCTTCAGGTGACCCATGCGCACCGGTTCGAAGCGCCCGTGGGTGCCGTTCATCACCTCAGGCACCAGGCGGAACATCATCGCCCGCGAGACTTTTTTGATGGCGGCATAATGCAGCAGGCCATCGTTGTTGACGGCATCGGGGGCAACCAGGAAGCCCCCGCCCTCGCGCGGCCCATTACAGACAACAAGCATCAGCACATCTTCTGTCCAGCTCTCCTGGTCGGTTTCGATCTCCATGTGAGCGGCGTCGTGGTTCAGGATGATGGTCTGTAGCACGGCGACCAGATACATCAAAAATCCGCGCACGACCGGCAGAGAGTGAGAACGGATCGTGACCGTGGCATCGAAGCCAATCCCAATCGTGTTATCCACATATTCACGTCGGCCAAGACTATCTTCGACAACAGCCAGGTCAATGGGTTTCGGCGCGCCGGAGAATATCTGCCTCAACGCTTCGACATGATTGTCCTTCATTCCCACGCTGTGAGCAAAGTCGTTGCCCGACCCCAAAGGGACAATGCCGATGCGAGGGCGCTGTTCTGGGGGGAGTAGCATAACGCCGTTGATGACCTCATGGATGGTGCCATCCCCTCCCACGGCGACAACCAGTTCATAACCATCGAAAGCGGCCTGGCGCGCCAATTCGATGGCATGGGTGGGATGGAGGGTCCCAGACCAATCGGCCCCGCCATATTCATCCACGACAGGGCGCAGATCGGCGGCTAATCGCCCGGCGTTGCCCATGTCGGCGTTGGGGTTGAGGATCAATTTCGTTTTGTAAGGGGGCATGGTTCATCTCCAATATTGTTATTCTATGTACTTCTTCTTCAACACTTTGACCGGCAGAACGATTTGACCTTCCGAAGCGTCCCCCAGAATCGTGACTCGCTCAGGATGCAGACTGGCTGTCCAGGCGGTATAGGCAGCCACGAGCGCATCTAACTCATGGGGGAGATAGAGTCCCTCTAAAGGCACGATTCCCCGTAAAATTCGATAACGAGTAAATTCCTCGAAAATTCGCATGGGATCAGGGATCTCGAGGCCCAGGTCGTATAATTCGAGCTGGCGCTGCAAACGCCCTTCCAGGCTGGTTTTCGAGAAGGGCAAACACTCCAAAAGCGCGGCATAGCTGGCGTGAGCGTTGACTTCCAATATTTGCAGAGATTCATCCGGGCTGGGATATAGCCGATACCCCAGGCGCGTCAGGTATTCGTACAGTCGAAAGCTGGTTTGCATCCAGGCGGGACACCGATCAACCTGAGGGCGCGCTCGTGGTATGCGGATCTTGCGCTGGTGGAGCTGGTATTCGGCGACCCGAAAATCCTGCCAGCGCCCCGCGGGAGGGACTGGGCTCAGTCCAGCGCGCACGTGATCGAGTTTCATCAAACCCTGATTTGGCCGCAGCGGCCCGCAGATCGCCGCCACAGCACGCGCCTGCCCGGCCACGAAAGCAGCCGCCTCTTCCACATCGCCGCTGCCCAGAGCGATTGGCCGCAAGTCACGATCCAGAGCAGCGTATGTCAGCGGCCGCTTTCCGGCAGTCGGATCGATCCCGATAAAAACCTGATCTTCGGACAACACAGCAACCCCACAATCTATATTCGTTGTTTTTTCGTAACTACTCAGCCAAACGGAGAAATTCCCGAAAAAAGGGTGTGAGAAGGGGGCTGCGCCCCCTTCGCACACCCTTTTTTCGGGCTAATCCGTTCGATGACTGAGCAGTTACGTTTTTTCGTAACTACTCAGCCAAAGGGAGAAATTCCCGAAAAAAGGGTGTGCGTGGGGGTGCTGCGCATCCCCACGCACACCCTTTTTTCGGGCTAATCCGTTCGATGACTGAGCAGTTACGTTTTTTCGATGGATTGAGTGTAGCGTAAAACCTGGCAGAAAGCAAGCCGAAAAAAGGTGGGGCTGATATAATTGTCATTTGGCTGTTTTCTAACGTCATTATTAGCACAAGCGTGCTATAATTGAGTTTATTATGACTTCCTCCCCTGTTATCCGCGTGGTGGGCGCGCGCGTCCACAATTTGAAGAATATCACCGTCGAAATCCCGCGCGACAAATTCGTGGTCATCACCGGGCTATCCGGTTCGGGAAAATCCTCCCTGGCATTCGACACCATCTTCGCCGAGGGCCAGCGCCGTTACGTCGAGTCGCTCTCTGCCTACGCCCGCCAGTTCCTGGGGCAGATGGACAAGCCCGATGTGGATTATATTGACGGACTTTCCCCGGCGGTCTCCATAGACCAGCGCGCCACTTCCCGCAACCCGCGCTCTACGGTAGGCACAGTCACCGAGATCTACGACTACCTGCGTCTGCTTTTCGCCCGGGCTGGAGTCCCACATTGCCCCGAGTGCGGCCGGGAAGTTTCCAAACAATCGGCGCAGGAGATCGTCGAGGTCATCGAAAGCCTGCCCGAGGGGTCGCGCCTGCTGATCCTGGCCCCAGTGGTGCGCGGCCGCAAAGGGACTTACCAGGCCACGCTGGATGAAATCCAGAAATCCGGCTTCCTGCGCGCCCGCGTCGATGGGATGGTCATCACCCTGGACGACAAAGTCGAGATGGATCGCTACAAGATCCACCACATCGAGGCCGTAGTGGATCGTCTGGTCATCCGTAAGCGCGAAGACCCCGAAGAGGCAAAGAACTTCCGCACCCGTCTGACGGATTCGGTGGAGACGGCGCTCAAATTTGGGGAGGGGTATTTGATTGTGAGTCGTCAGTCTGATAGTCGCCAGTCTCATAGTCAAGTGCCAGAACTTCCTGGTGACCATGAGACTCCTGACGATCAGACTTCCGACATCTACTTCTCCGAATACCTGGCCTGCTCTGAGTGCCACATCAGTCTGCCCGAGATCGAGCCGCGCACGTTCTCCTTCAACACCCCCCACGGCGCATGCCCGGAATGTCAGGGGCTGGGAGGCAAGCTGGAGATAGACCTTGACCTGTTGATCCCCAACAAAGACCTGTCGCTCAACGAAGGCGCCATTGACGTCTCCGAGTGGGGCGGGCCGAAGGAGGAGGGCGGCTGGTACTGGCAAAGCCTGGAAGCGGCCGCGCGCCATTACGGCATCAACCTCGATATCCCCGTCGGCGAGCTGCCTCCCAAACACCTCGATATCATCCTGAACGGTTCAGGCGGCAAAGAAATCACCATGACCTACCAGAATGCCCACGGGAACGAGTATAGATTTCAGCGGGTTTTCGAGGGCGTGATCGGAAATCTGAAGCGCCGCTACAACGAAACCAATTCGGAATACATGCGCGAGCGCATCTCCAGCATGATGAGTTTGAACACCTGCGCCGCTTGCCTGGGCAAACGCCTGCGCAAAGAGGCCCTGGCGGTAACGCTGCTCGACACGAACATCATCACAGTCACCGGCTGGCCTGTGCACCAGACCCTGGCGTGGGTGAAGGAAATGGCCGCCGATGACTCGCCGCTCTCGGAGCGCCAGCGCATCATCGCCTCTCGGATTTTGCGGGAATTACAGGAGCGATTGGGATTCCTGGTGGATGTGGGATTGGATTATCTTACGCTGGAGCGCTCCGCGGCCACCCTTTCGGGTGGGGAGGCCCAACGAATCCGGCTTGCCACCCAGATCGGATCCCGGTTGATGGGCGTCCTGTACGTGCTGGACGAACCCTCGATTGGTCTGCATCCCCGGGATAACGCCCGCCTGCTGCGCACCCTGGAGGGGTTGCGCGACCTGGGCAATACCGTGCTGGTCGTGGAACATGACTCCGAAACCATCGAGACCGCCGATTGGGTGGTAGACCTGGGACCGGGCGCGGGGGAACACGGCGGGGAGGTGGTCGCCGAAGGGACCGTGGCTGACATCCTGGCTCACCCCACATCGCTGACCGGGGCTTATCTCTCCAGCAGGCTGCGGGTGCCCATCCCAGAGAGGCGCCGCCGCGGCAATGGTGAATATATCGAGATCATAGGGGCGCGCCAGCACAACCTGAAAAACATAGATGTCAAAGTCCCCCTGGGCAGGCTGGTCTGCATCACCGGCGTCTCCGGGTCGGGGAAATCCACCCTGATGGTGGATGTGCTCTACCATGCCCTGGCCAGGGACCTCCACCGGGCTAAGACCAGCCCGGGGGAGCACGATCACATCGAGGGCCTGCATCTGATAGACAAGGTCATCAACATAGATCAATCCCCCATCGGGCGCACGCCGCGCTCCAACCCAGCCACGTACACCAAGTTATGGGATCATATCCGCAAGCTGTTCGCCGAGCTGCCGGAGAGCAAAATCCGCGGGTACAGGCCGGGGCGTTTCTCGTTCAACGTCCACGGCGGGCGATGCGAGGCCTGCCAGGGCCAGGGGCAGTTGCGCATCGAGATGCAGTTCCTGCCGGATGTGTACGTGCCATGCGAGGTCTGCCGCGGAACGCGTTTCAACCGCGAGACCCTGCAGGTGCGCTTCAAGGAATACAACATCGCCGATGTGCTGGATATGACCATCGAGCGCGCCCTGGAAATCTTCGATGCTTTCCCACCGATGGTCAACCGCCTGGAGACGTTGTACGATGTAGGGCTGGGCTATATCCGCGTCGGCCAGCCCGCGCCGACTCTGTCGGGCGGCGAGGCGCAGCGCGTCAAGCTGGCGCGTGAGCTATCCAAGCGCTCGACGGGTCGGACTTTGTACGTGTTGGATGAACCTTCCGTGGGGCTGCACGCCGCCGACGTGCACAAGCTGATCGAGGTCCTGCAACGCCTGGTGGATGGCGGTAACACGGTGCTGATCATCGAGCACAACCTGGATATCATCAAGGTCGCCGATCACATCATTGACTTGGGACCAGAGGGCGGCGAGGCCGGCGGCGAGATCATCGCCGAGGGCACACCCGAGGAGATCTGCGGCAACCCAAATTCGTACACCGGGCAGTTTTTGCAGAAATATGTGCGCTCGACGCATGACCAGGAGCGTGTGTGAGCGCGAAAACCGGACTGGGTAAGGGGATCGGTGTTCCCAGGCAGCAGTTGCGAAAAATCAAAAAAATCGCCCCCCTTCGGGGGGAGGCGGGGGATTCAGGATTCGGAATCCAGCGATTCAGAACAAATTGGGAGCGCACACCACCCGGAAACCGACAAGGTCGTCGAAGTGATCCGGGACGAGCCAGTACCGGGAAGCGCAGCGGGCGAGGTTTCGATCGCTGTGCCACGAGCCGCCCCGCAGCACACGCGCGCCAGAAGCCTTTTCTGATTCGCGGCCATCTTGCACATCGTAGGGATAATCCTTGAACAAGCTGTGCGTCCACTCCCAGACATTGCCGACCATATCGGCGGCGCCGTAGGGGCTGTCGCCCGCCGGGGAATAGGCCCCCACGGGAGTCGTATCGCGCGGCCCGCCTTCGGAGGAATTGCACTTCTGGGGATCGAAGTGGTTCCCCCAGGGCCATTGGTTGGCGTACTCGCCGCGGGCGGCTTTCTCCCACTCGGCTTCGGTCGGCAGGCGGAAAACGCAGCCCTCAGGCAGTTCCCCGCCGTAGGTCTCGTTCAGCCAGCTTACGTAAGCCTGGGCATCCAGCCAGGAAACCTGCACCACGGGGTGATCGCCTCTCTCCTCAATGCCCCTTTCCGGCCCCAGAGGATGCCGCCAATCCGCCTCTTTTACAGATTCCCGTTTGCTGCCCGTCCAAACTTGCCCAAAGCCTGTTTCCTCCGCCGCCGTGGTGCGAGCGCTCGTATTCGCAAAGGATAGGAATTGTTCATTCGTTACGGGGAAACGGCCTATCCAATACTTGTCAGGGATTTCAACGGCGTGCTGGGGATGTTCATTATCATAAGTCAACGCATCCTCCTCACGGCTGCCCATCAGGAAGGTCCCGGCGGGAACAGGGACGAACTCGAGGCCGCCGAAGGTTTGCACATCCCGGCGCGGCGCAGGCTCGCGCCCGGTTTTGATCGCCGTCGGGCGGACGACTACGAGCGGTTCGGCCGCGGGCGGGGCGACCAGGTGCAGAAAAGCGTCCAGGGTGGGGGCGTCGAAATTTTTCCCGAAAGCGCCGATGGCGCGCAGCACGCGCTGTAAACGACGCGAAGCGCTGTAATCCTGAAAGGTGGCTTTGAGGGTTTCGTCTACCTCTTTGCCCCCCGCCCAGCGCAAGGCATCGTTGACAAACTTCAATCTCAAGTCTTGATCTTCGATCTCGCTCACCCGGCGGCGGAAATTCTCCGGGGCGGCGCGCATCAGCACCAGCCAGCGGGTGAAATCGGCGCGGTCTACGCCCTCGGCCTGGCCAGTGTTGACCAGCATGGCCCAGGCCAGGTTGAGGTCGTTGAGGAAGGTCTTGGTCTTGCGGGGGTTGATCTCGGCCCCAGCCACCAGCACCGGCCCGTATTCTGCCAGGATCTCGTCGGCCCCGGAAATCTGGTTCAGGTAATCGCCCATGACATCATCTTGAATGGGCGGCAGGTCGAAGCGTAGTTGGATGATCTTTTCCAAGTAATCGTCGGCGTTCTCGCCGGTCACGCCCTGGTTCTTGTAGAATTGGGCCACGGCAGCGCGCACGATGCGCGTATCGGCGCCCAGCACGAAGATGCAGCCGGTCTTGTCGAGGAAGAGCTTGACAGCTTCCAGCACCTGGACGGCCTTTTCGGGCAGGCAGCGATCAAGATCGTCGATGAAGACCACCATAACCCCTTCCTCGGGGTTGATCTTATCAACGTTGAGTTTGCGGTGTACCCAGGCCGCCAGCAGGCGGTTGAAGGCTTCGTCGAAGAGATCCAGCAGGGCGGTTTTCTCGGCGAAGGGCGTCTGAACCGGCGTCCCTGTGTTCAGCCCAATCCCCACATCGCCAACTTTGATCGAAAACCAGGAGAGCACGGTATCCACCACATCCCGGCGCGGGTAGCTGGGATCGAGCAGTTTGGCAATCACCTTGTTCACCAGGTCGTCTTTCGCCATGGTTTGCACAATCACGCGCACCAGGGCCACCAGCAGTTCGTCTTCGTCGGCGTATTTCCAGGCATTGAACCACACCGTGCGGCAGGGGCGGAATACTCCCTGGGGGCTTTCGTGGTCGTTGACGAAATCTAATAAAGCCGGTTGGGTCGCATCCGCAAGCACGCCGGTCTGGTCGAGCATCATCTTGATCCGCTGCAAAAGGGTGGTCTTGCCAGATCCCCAGTCCCCGTGGACGCCGATGGTCAACGGGGTGAGGGTTTTCTTCGATGCCACCAGGCGCGCCAGGGTGACGGCGAATTCGTCGAAGTGGAAATGGGTCTGGTCCCGATCGCGCAGCGGCGCGTCGGAGAGAATTTGCGGGGTTTCGTATTTGTGGTCGGGCATGGGGTTCCTCTTGCGGAGCGATTCAGGTTGATCAGCTATCTAGCGACAGCAAATACTCTTCAGCGACAGCAATAAAGGTCTCTCCCCATTGCAACACCTCTTGCGCTTGCTCACTGCTGACGCTTGAGGTAATGCCATAATCCCCGATATTGCGCGTGTCTTGAGCACCTAGCAAGTAGCGATGGAGTTGAGGATGTAATTTGCCAGCTTTTGCAAACTCTTTGCCAAATGCGGCAATAACCGCCGCATGGCTGCTGTATGAAAGCCCTTGTTCGAAGAGTAATGCCTGGGCAGCTTAGAACATGGCATAGTAGGCTCGCGACGCAGAAAAATCGTAATAGCCGTCAATATCCAGACTACGGGCAGCTTCGAGGCTGGATCGGGCTTTTTCTAGTAATGCTTTTGTCTCAGCTTTCATATCGGTATCCCCTCACGTCGGATGTTTATCAGGAAAGGCGACTGCTCATTGCGGAACTGATCTCTAGAAACAAAAGCCCTTGATATCACAATATCATGTTCGAGCGAGATCTTGGCAGCCAACTCTGAAGTCTGTCGAATTAAGCTGGCATAATCGAATTCCCCCTTTACGACGATCAATACATCAAGATCAGAATCAGGACGGGCTTCTCCGCGGGAATAAGAACCAAACAAAATTACTTGGTGCAGCTTATCTCCAAGAGCCTGGGATAATGCGAGCTGAAGCTCATTTAGAATCGCCTTCATGCTCTCATTATACCTTATAGGGGCGCCTGCCAAGCCAAACCTAAAATCCGTGTTCATCCGCGCCTTTGGCGCCCGTGTCCCAATCCCCGGCTGCGTATGGGGAAGGTTTCATCTCCTGAAAACAGCCCTCCCAACGGCTGCGCATCCAGGGCCATCACGCGGCTGTTGGCGAAATAGGCGAAATCGAAATCGGTGGGATCGCCGGCTTGTTTACCGGGAATGGGCATCAGCCGGGCGGTGAGGGGTTTGTTCAGGCGCTGGGCCAGAACGGCCAGGTCGAGCAGGACGGCGGTTAGCTGCTCAGGGGCGGCATCTCCAGGGAGCGGAACCGTATCCAACCCGACGCTGCAGACCGCCGAGTAGAGCAGCAAATCCTTGACCGTCAGATGACCTTCGGCGGCGCGGGCCGCCAGTATCGCATCTTCTAATACAGGCAGCATCAATCCGCTGAAGCCAACATGAGGAAATTCGGCCTTGTCTATCATCTCGGTGATCAGCGCGGCCGCGGTCAGCGATCCGTGCAGACCCACCGCGGGGACGCCCAGCCGCTCGAAGGCTGTCCCCAGGGAGAGAGCTTCTGTGGGGAAGGGCGCCAGGGAGAAGTCAATGCCACGGAAATTTAGGTGATTAGTTAGTTGGTTAGTTGGTTGATTGGTTATGATGGTATGGGCGATAGCGACGAATTTTTTGGCGTGGGTTTCGATGGCGGCGGTCAGACGCTGGCGGGCTTCAGCCAGGCTTTTAGCTTCGGTAAAGGCTTCGACGGCCAAATCCGCGGCTTCGGTGGCCAGGGCAAAGGCGGGCGGGCCTCCGGCATGGTAGGCCGCCGGGAAGAAGGGCGCGCCAGGCGGGACGTTGGCCAGGGCTGCGAAATAGAGATTCGCAAAACCATTGGGGTCCTGGGGGCCTAAGCGATGGATGATCTCGGCGCAGGCGCGCACCGCCGGCAGGGAGATGCCTGTTTCCGGAGCGCTCATCACGCCGGACGCAAAGACCTTCTCCGTAACGGCCAACGCATCTGGGATCACCGCATAGCTATCGGGGAACTCAGGCAGGGCTGGGCCGATGGCGATATAGTCAAAGCCCAAGGGAACGGCAGCCGCTTCGAATGCCTGCGCTAACTCGATGGCTTCAGATGCTGAGCTGCTGAAATCCAGAGTCAACACATGAGGAAACGGTATCGTAGCCAGGCGGAGGGTCTGCACTTCGTAGCCCGCGGCTTCGAAAGCCAGGCTCGCCTCAGCGATGAATTCCCCCGCCCGTCGAAGCGCCTCGCCATCGAGAGGCCACCCGGGGTTGCAGAAGTAGGTGATAGAGCGTATTTTCATGCCGCCTGCCTCCTGCCTCCTGCCGCCCGCCTCCTGCCGCCTGCCTCCTGCCTTTGCCGAACGACCTCGAACATCAAGATCGCGCCGGCCGCTGAGGCGTTCAGCGATTCGACGCCGCCAGGCATGGGGATGCTGAGCGTGTGGCTGGCCAGACTGCGGGCTTCCGTCCCTGCGCCCTCGGCCTCCCCTCCGACGATCAGAGCCAGGGGGATGGTCAGGTCGGTCTGGGTATAAACATGCCTCCCCGCGGTGTCGGACAGAAACACCTGCAATGGCGAGATCGCGGAGCGAATATCCTCCCAGCTCCCCTCGCGGATGGGCAGGGAAAAATGCGTCCCCATTCCCGCCCGCAGGACTTTGGGAGAATAGGGGTCCACATTTCCCGGGGGCAGGAAAACCGCGTCCACCCTGGCAGCCAGCGCCGTGCGCAGCAGCGTACCCATATTGCCAGGGTCGCGCAGCGTATCGAGGATCAACACGAAACTCAGATCGGTTGGAGGGGAAATCTGACCCATGGGCAGCACGGCCAGAATCCCCTGAGGGGTTTGGGTGTCGCTGGCGGCTCGTATCACCTCGGGGCTGACCGGAACGACCTCGACATTGGCCTGCCGATACGCCTCTACGATCTCACGTCCGCGCTGAGGGAGGTCCTCCGTGTAGAAAATGAGTTGCGCCTTCCAATGCGCCTTCCAGGCCTCCTCGACCAGGCGCACTCCCTCCACCACGAAAGCCTGCGCCTCGCGCCGGTCGCGGGAGCGAGCCTGCAATGCCCGGATGTATTTGACTTTGTCGTTTTTGGTAGATGTAAGCAAACGAGTTTTTTCAGTGAACACATGAATCCCACATCTGAAGAAAAGCCTCCATTGTGGGTTGGTCGTATAGCACCAGGCGGACCAGGGAAAGGCCCGAATGGGGATTGGCAATGAAATACTCTTCGACCGCTGCGAAAATGATCTGCGCGGCGCGCGCTTTGGGGAAGCCGAAGATGCCCGTCGAGATGGCCGGGAGGGCAATAGATTCAAGACGCAATGCATCCGCCAGGCGCAGAGAGCCAGCCACCGCGGCGGCAAGTTTGGCGTCTTCGTCGCCTTCCCCCCACACCGGCCCGACGGCGTGGATCACATAGCGGCAAGGGAGATTCCCCCCGCTCGTGTAGGCAGGTTCGGCGTGACTTACGCGGCCATGTTCCCGCACCCAGCGATCCGATTCGGCTTGAATAGCCTGTCCACCGCGCCGAACGATGATGCCCGCCACGCCGCCACCATGCTGCAATTGGGCGTTGGCGGCATTGACGATCGCATCCACATCCTGTTGGGTGAGGTCGCCTTGTGTGATTTGAAAACACCGCCCGGAGGGGTATATGCGTTCGCGCATCATAAAGTGATTGTAACTACTCAGCCAAACGGGGAAGTTCCCGAAAAAAGGGTGTGCGAACGCAAAGCGGCTGCGCCCCCTTCGCACACCCTTTTTTCGGGCTAATCCGTTCGATGGCTGAGCAGTTACAAGTGATTGTAGCATTCACCCAAATGGTCGTCAACGCGAGGAATCGAAAACCCGGTCTAGAAACCGGGTTTCCTGGGCATCAGCTCGATGACGCTAGACAGCCGCTTTGGCCTGTTCGACGACTGCGGTAAATGCCTGGGGATCGCGCACCGCCAGGTCGGCCAGCATCTTGCGGTTGAGTTTGATCTCTGCCTTCTTCATGGCATGGACGAAACGGCTGTAGGGCATGCCATTCCGGCGGGCAGCCGCGTTGATGCGGGCAATCCATAAACGGCGCAGATCGCGCTTGCGTTGGCGGCGATCACGATAAGCGTACCACAGGCTCTTCAGGCGAGCCTCGTTCGCGCGTCGGTAGAGACGGTGGCGAGTGCCGAATTGGCCTTTGGTAAGCTTGAGGACTTTCTTGTGTCGTCTTCGTCGAGTAAAACCGGTTTTTACACGTGCCATTTTTTCTCTCCTGCGTGCTCCTGGGCGTCGGCAACCAAAAGCCAGGTTCGCCCGTTACATACACCCAACAGCCGCGTACTAAAGTTATTTTGTATCATCTCAATAATAAGGGGGGCGGGGGGTGTGCGGGCGGCGAAGCCGCCCGCACACCCCCCATCTTCCCCCAAGTTATTGAGAAGATACGTTATTTTTTCGTCTGACCAGTGCGAGCGTTCGGGTTGGCTTTATACCTGTCCAGGTAGGGGGCCAAACGGCGCACAGTCTGGGAGATCTTCTTGCCCTCCACAGGCTGCAAGCGCGTGAATTCTCTCTTGGTGCGTTTGGGCGTATGTCGGCGCAGGTGGCTCTTGCCGCCTTTGGTGCGCACGACCTTCCCAGAACCAGTCACCCGGAAACGTTTCGAGGTTGCTTTGTGGGTCTTGAGCTTATATTTTTTGACCTTATTCTTTTTCGTCACAGCAAAACTCCTTCACAAAAAACACCGCGGCTCAGGTTTCTCGATGACCATCTTCCTCCGCGGAGATTTCCAATTTTACCATTCGATGAGAATGGGACTTACTCAGATTTTGGCTGGCCGGCGCTTTCTTGATGGACTTGCTTCTCTCCCTTATCTGGCACCAGGATCATGAGCATAGAGCGACCTTCCATGGAAGGTTGGTACTCAACCGAGCTTACATCGCGGAGTTCTTCCGCAACGCCTTCGAGGGCTTCCATGGCGATCTCGGGGTAGTGCATTTCTCGCCCGCGGAACTGGATGCGCACTTTGACTTTGTTCCCTTTTTCCAACCACCGGCGAGCATCGCGTATTTTAAAGATGCGATGGCCCTCGCTTGTCTTCGGTCGGAGACGAATCTCCTTGACTTCGATCTTGGTCTGGGCCCTGCGCGCCTCGCGCTCCTTTTTCTTTCTCTGGTAGATAAACTTCCCGAAATCCATCACCCGGCATACGGGGGGCTCCGCATTGGGGGCGACTTCGACAAGATCCAGGCTGGCTTCTTCCGCTATCCGTAGGGCTTCTTGAATGGGGACAATCCCATGATTCTCACCATCTGGCCCGATCAAGCGAACTTCACGAGCGCGGATGTCTTCATTGGCACGATAATTTGGATCGCTTATATCTTTCTCCTCTTCTCGCCATCACGAGAACTGCAACGGTATGATAACGGGGGGGATAATACCACGAAGGAACGAGAATCGTCAACAAGTATGATTCGAAAGTTGCAGGTAGGTGGTCTGCTTCTCCCCCAAGATCCCCGTCACGAGGTGATAGACGGCGTAAAGCTCCAGGGCAAAGGGCAGATAACCGCCGTAGCCCAGCATTGGCATCTCGAAGATGTGCCAGAAATCCACGCCTGGCACGGTGTACACCCACTTGGGATAGGAGAAATAATTCCAGAATTCCCAGAAGAAAGCCGTGACCAATACCCCGACCCACAAGGCGATGATCGGCCGCCAATCCCTGTCCTGAGTCCAAAGCGTCAGGCTGCGGTTCCCCAGCCAGACGTTGAGGGGTTCCATGATGAAATAGATGCTCAGCCAGAGGAAGGGGAAGAAAAAACGCGGCCAGATCAGCATCAAAGCCAGCATCAGCCAACCGGCAAAGAAAAACCCTATAGTGGTTGGTCTGTCAGCGCTGATCTTCGGGCCGTGGCCAAGACGTCGAATCCAAACAAAGGTGCTGATTAACTCCGCAGTGCCAAACACCGCCGGGATGACCGTCGAGAAAGCGATCGAAGCCAGCAGCCCATACTCCAGATCGGTGAACAACTCACGGCCATCGTAATACCAGTTTTGCAGGCGCCAATTGAGCGTCTCGAACAGCCACCACACCGGCATCGAAACCAGGAACAGGCCAATATACTTGCGCCAACTGCGGGTCAGCAAAGAGGTGTTCTTGCGCCTGAACACCAGCCCATCCACCGCCAGGCAATAACCCAGCCACAAAGGGAAGAACCCCCAGTGGGTGCGCGGGCCAGGCAGAAGCCAGTTCATGAGCCAGAAGATGACAATTAATGCAAGGCCAAGCCAGCCATGCGTAGGGTATTTCTTTTCGGGAGGCATCCGGCAAGAGGATATTCGAGATTGGATATTACGGCAACTCGTACAACTCCATCAGGACCCCGAAAGCCGCCTTGGGATGAATGAAGGCGTATTTCCTGCCGCCATCGCCGATCACCGGCTCTTCGTGGATCAGTTGCACATCCTTTTCCTTGAGCTGCGCCAGCATGGCCGAGATATCATCCACTTCCAGGCAGATATGGTGCATGCCGGGGCCGCGTTTCTCGAGATATTTGGCGATCCCGGAATCCGCGGAGGTGGGTTGTACAAGTTCGATTTCGACGCCGCTCACCGGCAGGAAGGCGATAGCCGATTTTTCGCGGGGTACCTCTTGAAGAAGCTCGAGACTCAACCCCAGGGCATCGCGCCAGAATGCCAGGGCGCCTTCGATATCTTCGACGACCATGGCGACATGATCAATACGTTTGATGATTGGCATTTTACCTCCAGGTTACCAATGAAACCTCTATCGGATAAGGAATACCGCTACAAACCGGTCGGCTGATATACGCCCCACACGCCGCGGAGCACATTACAAATTTCGCCGAGGGTGATGTCGTTTTCGACGCACTCGATGAAGATCGGGATCAGATTTTCTTTCCCGCTGGCCGCTTTCTCCAGATGAGCCATCAATTCGTTCACACGTTGGGCGTCGCGATTGGCGCGCTGCTTCGCCAGGCGTTGGCGTTGATCCACCTCGATGGTCGGGTCAACGGACAGGCGCTCCAAAGCTATTTCTTCCTGAACCTGGAACCGATTGACGCCCACAACGATCTGATCCTGCCGTTCTATGGCCTGCTGGTATCGGTACGCCGCCTCCTGGATTTCGCTTTGAATATAACCCTGTTCGATAGCAGCCAGCGCCCCGCCCATATCGTCAATCTTACGAATGTACTCCTCAGCCCGGCGTTCGATCTCATCGGTCAGGCGCTCAAGGAGATAGGAGCCGGCCAGGGGGTCTATGCTATCGGCGACGCCGGATTCATGGGCAATGATCTGTTGGGTGCGCAAAGCCACGCGCACCGATTTCTCCGTAGGCAGCCAAAGAGCCTCGTCCATGCTGTTGGTGTGCAGCGATTGCGTGCCGCCGAAAACGGCGGAGAGCGCCTGTAACGCTACCCGCACGATATTGTTCTCGGGCTGCTGGGCGGTGAGGGTGGAACCGGCTGTCTGAGTGTGGAAACGCAACATCCAGGAACGAGGATCCCGCGCCCCAAAGCGCTGGCGCATGATTTTAGCCCACGTGCGACGGGCGGCGCGGAATTTGGCGATCTCCTCCAAGAAATCGTTATGCGCGTTGAAAAAGAAGGAGAGCTGGCTGGCGAATTCGTCCACATCCAGTCCGGCGGCGATGGCCGCCTGCACATAAGCGATGCCATCCGCTAATGTGAAGGCCACCTCCTGCACCGCCGTGGAACCGGCCTCGCGGATGTGATACCCCGAGATGCTGATCGTATTCCAGTGCGGCGCTTCATGCTGGCAATACTGGAACACATCGGTAATCAGACGCATGGAGGGCTTGGGCGGAAAGATGTACGTGCCGCGAGCGACATATTCTTTGAGGATGTCGTTCTGGATGGTGCCGCGCAACTTGCTGGGATCGACACCCTGGCGCCTGGCGACAGCGATGTACATGGCCAACAGGATCGCCGCTGGGGCGTTGATGGTCATGCTGGTCGAGACGCGCTCCAGGGGGATATCGCGAAACAGCGTCTCCATATCTCGAAGCGAGGAAATGGAAACCCCCACCTTGCCCACCTCGCCCGAGGCGATTGAATCATCGGCGTCGTAGCCTATTTGCGTGGGGAGGTCGAAAGCCACCGAGAGACCGGTCTGCCCTTGTTCCAGCAAGTAGCGGTAACGGGCGTTGGACTCCTCGGCAGAGGCATAACCTGCGTACTGGCGCATCGTCCAGAAGCGGCCGCGGTACATGGTCGGCTGTACGCCGCGGGTGAAGGGATATTCCCCCGGGAAGCCTAATCTTTCCTCATAGCTGGCATCCTCCTCGAGGGGGAGCAACAGCCTCTCGACCGGTATCCCCGACGAGGTAAAGAATGCGTCCCTCCGCTCCGGGAAACGTCCCAACACCGGGCGCAGGGTTTCTTCTTCCCAACGTTTTCGCTCATTCTTAAGCGTCATCGTCCACCTCACAATATCGAATCCATCGAAGTATACTCGAAAGCTCCTCCTGGCAGGTGCGCGCTTCATCTATATTCAGTTTGACGAAACACACTTTCTCCTTCGAAAGTTGACACCCCCTCCCATCGCGGTATAATTCCCCCGCATAGAATACCGGCCCCGTAGCTCAACTGGCAGAGCAGTTGACTCTTAATCAATTGGTTACAGGTTCGAGTCCTGTCGGGGTCACAAGGCGAACCGCCCGACGATGTCGGCGGTTCTTTCAAGCTCAGCCATCGAACAGGCAATCGAAGATTTCGGGTTCAAGGCTGGAAGGATGGGAACCAGCGTTCGAGCAAACGCAGGAATTCAGGATCGGCGCCATTGCCGCCAATGAAATGCGGGGCGAGCGCCAGCCCACCGAGGGCGTACATACCCGAAATGGCCAGCCCGCCAGCCGCGAAAAATATGCCGAGCGCGCCGCCTCCCAGGGCAAAGACGCCGACTGCCAGCCCGCCGAGCGCAGCCAACCCTAGAGCAAGGCCGCCGAGGGTCATCCCACCCAGGGCGATACCGCCGATTGCCAGCCCACCGATTGCAACATTCCCAATGGCGATGATGCCCTTTGCCACTCGCGGGCGAAAAGTCCCGGGTTCATAGCCAGTAGCGATGTGAACGAGCGGCCAACCGAAGAGTTCCACCTGAGATTTGTATTCGAAGCCATAATAGTAGGCTGGGACAGCGAAGGGCGCGCGATTTGGCATCGAGCGCGGGCGGTCATCCAGCCACTCGCCGCAGAAACGGCACTTGACGGCCTCGTCCTGGATTTGTTCGGCGCAGAATGGACAGATCTTCATGGGGCCTCCTTTTTCGCATAGAACAACGCGAAGGAATCACCGGGCTTCTACCCCAGCGCCACATCCAACAACATCATCACCACGAAGCCGAGCATGGCTCCCAGCGTGGAAAAATGCGTATCCTTCTCACGCTGCGATTCGGGGATCAATTCCTCGACCACGACGTAGATCATCGCCCCGGCCGCGAAGGATAGTGCATACGGCAGGGCGGGACGAATGAGCAGCACCGCCGCCGCTCCCAGCACCCCTGCTACCGGCTCCACCAGCCCGGATAACTGGCCATACCAGAAACTCTTCGAGCGGCTCATCCCTTCGCGGCGCAACGGGATAGCGACCGCCGCCCCCTCGGGGAAATTTTGAAGGCCGATGCCAACAGCCAGGGCGATCGCTCCCGCCAGCGCCGCGCTTGGGATTCCTGCCGCAACCGCCCCAAAGGCCACCCCAACCGCCAGCCCTTCGGGGATGTTGTGCAGGGTGATCGCCAACACAAGCAGGATGCTGCGCTGCCACGAGGTCTTGAGTCCCTCCGCTTCACTCATCGGGTAGCCAATATGCAGGTGCGGCAGGGTCTTATCCACGCCCCACAGGAATGCCCCGCCGAGCAGAAATCCAACTACCGCTGGCGCCCATGAAGGCAGCGCCAACTCCTCGGACATTGCGATGGCCGGCGCCAACAGTGACCAGAAACTGGCCGCGATCATCACCCCTGCGGCAAAACCCAACATGCTATCCAATACGTGCCGGTTGATGGATTTGAAGAAGAAGACCGCCGACGCCCCCAACGCGGTGAGGAACCAGGTGAACAATGTGCCCGCCAGCGCCTGCATGACGGGATCGAGCGTGGTGAACCATTCGATCAACATAGCGATATCATCACTCCTTGAAGCACCTTTCTCTGTTCCAATTATACTCAAATCAGAACAAGAAAGGCCCGGCGATCTTTTTCCCCGCTGCCCCGAATCCTCTACTCGTAGTTTTTGCAGTGGACTCATTGATAATAAAAACATCCCTGATCTCGAAGAAGACCAGGGATGTTTACGCTCGAACAATCAAACGCTTTCGAAAAGGATGGACGAAACTTCGAAAGCGGACATGGATCGGTGATCGCCTGGGGGCGGATCCTCCAGCTACAAATTCTGCGCGACCAGTTTGTCCAACGCTGCGCCAACCTTTCCGCCAGCCTGCCAGTAATCGAACTTGGTGGTGTTGATGTGTTCCACGAAACCGCCCATCCGCCGCATTTCTTCCACCATGTGAGTTACGAGCATCCCATCGCGATCGGTTGTCTCTTGACCCTTGCCATCCCACAAAGCGATCAGGCGAGCGCGATCAATCCCTAGAATCAGAGAGGAGTACAGCGCCCAGCGGTTGTTGCGCCGATAGGCATCATCGCCCGGTTTGACTTTGCCAACTCGGTCAAGCTGGAAATAGATCCGGACAGCAGGGTGATTGCGGATGTTATAGAACCGCTCCACCCATGTATCTCCGGCGAAACTGACATTCCTCTCGATATACTGCGGCTCACTGAAAGGAAGATGCACTTTGACCTTCATGCCTCGTTCGAGACAGGCCTCGATAAAGATGATTTCGCTGCCACAGGCCGCCCCCGCCGTGATACCCAGATCATCATCGCTAATACCGAATTTATCTAAGGCCGCGTCGATCCGTTTACGAACCTCCTTCTCCATTTCCGGCAAGAATCGTTTCTCGGCCTGATCTTCCTGATCTATCTTATGCCCGGCGAACAGGATCACCCATTCTTCCCTGGCTTCCTCTGCTTCGGGCGTTTCACCTTCAGGTTCCTCTTTACGAATCCGACGGATCTCATCTTTCAGAACCTCGATACCCGCCTCGACGAATTCTGGGCGCAACAAGAGGGATTTGAGGATCTCTACCTGGCTGATCGAGGATTGCAGGAAGAAGATATTCTTCCTGGCGGCAGTGAGGGCCTTCTTGTAGGCCCGTTTGACTACCCTGACATCATCCGCCATCATCACCATCAATTCTGCCAAAGAAACCAAAGTCCAATAGTCGCTGGATTCATCTTGGGCCAACTTGTCTAGAGCAAATTCCAGCGTACCCTTCAGATTTGGCAAAATATCCCGGATCACCTGAACATCGGGATCAGCTCCCTCGTCGTACCGTTCAGCCAAATGATCGAGGATGACTGAGAGAGTCAGAGCGTTGATGCCTGGGTAGTACTGGTTCAGATCGCAATAGAAACCCTTCAGGTACGTTTGGATCGCTTTGACCAACCAATGCGAGGCGTCGAAGGCTTCTTGAAGTCGGGTGTCCTCATCTTCGATATCTATCCAGGACTCAGTCCACATGTCTTTGTAGATGCGCCCCAGATACGAGATCGCTTCCGTATCTCTAGGCTCATCCATGAGGAGATTCTCCAGTTTGACGATCGCCTCATCCACCCGACCGAGTCGGTTCAGGTGGAATGCCTCCTGGCGGCGGAATTCCGTATTCTGGGGGTTCAGCTCCAGGCCCTGGCGATATTGCTGGAGAGCCAACTCGTGGCGCTCCATACCGCGCAAAGCCTTCCCAGCCTCACCGATAGCCTCCTCTTTGATCAGAGGATTACTGATCTCCTCTGTGAGCAGCATGATATCGCCCATACGTTTCTGTCGCTGGGCAATGGTGACGCGCTCTTTCCACTCGTTATATTCCCGCCAGAAGCCCGTCGCCAGAGGGGTTCGCAACGTTTTGCGATCTGGTTCGCCCAGCCCCGCGAGCAGGTTGAAGACCGGGCTGTGGACGGCGTCCTGATCGGAAGCCCAGGTATCGCGGCACACGCGGGCAATCGCCTGGATGTCCTTATCCAGAAAAGCCGGATCAGGGACGCCCTCGTCATTCGTGTGATAGGGGATGGTGCGCACATTGAAGATATCGAAGGGCATGTAGGCGCGGCCAGATTGGATGTGCACCACGCCGCGCTTGCGAAATGCGTGGCGGATTCCCAGCTCATAGTACACGTTGGCGTTATCAATGCTCAAATCGCAGATGGCTAAATCCGCCAGCAGAAGTTCCTGGAACATATCGGTGAGAATATCTCCAGTGGTCGTCTCTTCATCTGCGCGGAAGGGTTCGAACCCGGCCAGCTCGAGGGCTGGTTTGATCAAATTCTGGTAGATCGCATTGAAATCAATGATGGTGCCATCGAAGCCCTGTTTCTTCCCAAAGGGCATTACCACAAAGGCGTGAGGTTTGGCCCCGCGCGCGCCCTCCCTTTGTGAACCTGCGTAGATTTTATCGCCATCCGAAGCGGCTTCGAATTCTTCGATGACTTCTTCGAGCGTATCTACGAATGTTCCTTTGGCCTCGGCCACTGCTTCCCTGACTACATCTTCTACGGCCGCCTCGACCGATTTCCTCACGGCAGCCACTGCGCTATCAATAACAGAGTCGACAATGGCAGAATCAGGTTCAACCACCATTGGATGTTCTTTCGCCTTCTTGTCTGATGGACGCGCAGTTCCTCCCTGCGCGGGTTTCCTAAGATTTTTGATTGTATCGCCAATTCTACTCATCATTCTCTCCTCATGATTATCAACCGGGCGTCAGGCTCCATCGTCCCAAACTTCATCGTCGAAATCGCTTGCATCAACGAATTCGTCGCTGACCTCGCCGAAATCCTCGTCAACGAAATCACCTGTACCATCGAATTTTTCATCCACACTGAAATCTTCATCATCGCCAAAGTCCTCATCGTCGAAATCGCCTGCAACCTCAGATGGTTCGCCCTCGCTGAAATCCTCATCGTCGAAATCCTCTCCCAGCTCCTCCCCGCCCTCGGCGGCAACGACTTTTTCGGCTTCGAGAACATCGGCAAAATCCTCGACCATGCCTTCTTCGGCAGCGCTCGAAAACAGAGCTGATTCGGCTATGGCGGCGTCCACGGCTCTCTCGACCGTCATCGGCTCTGGCCCAGGGGTATAGAGATCCGCCTCGCCAGATACCATCGACTCGACCATGGCGTCCGATTCGGCCAGGGCGGCTTCGACTGCGGTTTCGACCGTCTCGAAGACATCGAGACTCTCTTCCGGCGGGATATCCAATTCATGATCATCAATTGATATGATATCGGCAAACATGCTCCTGAGGGAATCAGCGGCGTCATCCACTACTGTTTCGACTCGTTCTACCGCCTCACCGAGACCCTGGTCGTATAACTCTTCCACCTCAGTAATCAGTTTTTCCTGAATTCGAGCAGTGGCTGCACGCCCTTCTTCGAGAGCATGCTCTACCAGTTCGGCCTCATCACCTTCGGCCTCGGCCAGGGCTTTCCGCATGGCTCTGATCCACTCCAGGTTCTGGTCGTAGAGGACTTTTTCGGTTTTGATCGCTAGCTGAGCAGCGTCCTTGCTGGAAGGCCCAGTCTCTCTCAAGGTCAGCCACCAATCGCGGATGATGTTGAGTTCCAGGATCACCTGGCTGTAGTTTCCCACCCTCACATCCAGGCCGCGAAGTTCTTCCCAGCCAATCAGCGCAGATGCAATCGCCGCCGTGAACGCCACCCAGATAGCCAGGCTGCCCCCCCAGGCGGCCAGGAAGGCGCCAACGCCGCCGAATGCCAGAATCCCCCATTGGATGCGTTTGCGATCCCGTTGCATCTCCAGGTTTTTCTTGACGTGCCAGTTGAGCTGGTCTTCGAGGCGATATACCAAATACTCGTCGCCAGAAAGGTCCGTGAATCCCGGATCGCTGTTCTCATCGTCAGGGGAATAGTACGGCGGAACATCGCCCTTATATTCGGTAAGCACCAATTCCCCGCCGGCGCCCCGGTACAGGTCGCGTTGGATCGCTGCCAGCCGGTTACTGAGAATCGTGTCACGATTCGGCCTGTCTTGATTTGCGGTGCGATATGTGTAGATTTCCTTCAGAATACCTTCCGCAGCCGCACGATAGGAGAGATACTTTTGACCCTGCTGGAATTTATTGGTAAACGCAGCGACTACAGAAATAACGATCGGCGTGAGGATGAGCAAAACCCTCAGGATGAGCGCAACCACCGTGGGTACCCGCTCGGTGTAATTATCCACCAAAAGCGCAAATAGAACGGCCAGCACCCCTAAAGTAGCCATCAACCGCCGCACACGCATGTATTGTTTTTGCACAGATGCGGCATTGGCATCCAAGATAGCATAACGACGCCAGGCAGTTTCGAGTAACAGGTTACGGGAAGTGGACAGGTTCATAACAGACCTTTCTCATCGAGAATGCTTCTTTTTTTCCAATCGAAAATTTCTCATCACACATCTCAGAAATCTAACTTTTCATATAATTTGCGCAACTCAAGTGGTTTCTGGTCTTTTGAAATTTCAGAGATCCTATCATAGGCTTCGAACAATCTCTTGCTGAGCACCTGGCAGAGTTCGACCAGTAGATCAGGATCGTTCCTGGCAAAGTCAATGAAAGCGCCATTCTCCATCCAGAGTGTTCTGGTATCTTCCATGGCTGTGGCCGTTACGGAGTTGGGCGCATTGTAGAACAACGACATCTCTCCGATGCTGTCGTACCGATCCGCAATCATGATCGAAACCGTGTCGGTGCGATCCCGGATCTCCCTCTCGACAGCCACCTTACCTTCGATAACGACATACATCTTACCACCCACTTCACCTTGCCGGAAGATAATATCGCCATGAGAAAAGGTTTTCTCTTCATATAGTTCAGCCAGGCTCACCAACTGGTCATTAGAGAGCTTATGGAATGAGGAAACATTTTGCAAGAGCTGAATTTTCTCTTGTGTAGAAAGCATGATCCCCTCCTAAATAGAATCATCCTTTTTGAGAAGCGCGCTCACTGATTTTCTTTATTTCAGAGATCGGATGAAACCGGCGCCAATCACTGCAAAAATCTCTAAGAGACTGTTTTAAAAGTCGCCAGAAACCACAGGTAAACACAGATGAACACCGATTTTCTTGATGAACAGCCGTCTTTTATCGCCGAAATCCCTTTTATCTGTGTTCATCTGTGGCCGATTTGAGTTTTAAAACACTCTCTAAGTTATAAACCGATCAGCAACTTTTTTGAACATCCCAGTCAATGGGTCATTGGGATATTCTAAAACGAAAAGTTTCGCGCTCGAAAGAGCAAGCATCTCCTCTGAATGTGGTATCACGACAACCACCTCGCCTTTGTAGGCTTCTTCGACCTTGGTTCTAACCATCTCTTCGTTGAAGAGTTTTGGAGATTTGTTGACGATCAAAACGATATCTGAGACTTCCAGGTTACGGGCGAGTTTCACCGAAATGCTCGTGCCCTGGTAATCCTGCTGGTCAGGACGCAAGATGATGCCCAACGTATTGGCAAATGCCATGGATAAGAGGATTTCATCATTCAGCCCCGGGTGCGTATCAATAATCAAAGCATCGAGTTCTAAATCATCTTGGAGTTTTTTGTAACCCTCATCGAGCAGAGTGGCATTGTAGCCGTCACGCAAAACCCGAGCAATATCGCTGGCTTTGATGCTCGAAGGGATCAGGAAAAGCTTCCCCTCGACCGAATCGCCCAATCTATCAGTCACATCAATAACAGCTTCTTGAATCTCGCATTCTCCCCACAGGTAATTATTCAATGTTTTACCCATGCTTTTTTCATCGAGATCGAAGAGCGCATGGATGCCCGGAGATTGAATATCCGTGTCCACAATCGCCACCCGCAAACCACGCAATGCTAAAAGCGCCCCAATGTTTGCAGATGTATTGGTCTTCCCCGTCCCCCCTCGGAAGGAGTGCAACATAACCAATTTTGCCATATCATCTTCTCCTATGATTTTTCCCTGGCGACGACGCCGTCCACCAAGAACCCCAACAGCCCTCTGCGTCTATATATTTGGGGAGCTTCGCGTACGAATCTTCTTCTTCAATGACTTGAAGAACCCACTGTTCGTAATTGTCGAAACTTCCTCATCCACCCGAGTTTCATCCACCGCGATCTCCATATTCATGATCCTGCGCTCTCGATCTCGAACTTCTTGGGCGTTGCTGATGGCAACTGCGGCCTGGATAGAAATGCTTTCCAGAATACGTCGGTTATCTTCGTTAAACCCATTTACCTGGTCGCTGATCAATTCGATGGCGCCAACAACCCGATCTCTATTCCTCAACGAAACGCCAAGGTAGGATTTTGGATCGAAGGCGTTCCACGTTCGCCTGATGGTCAATTTATGGTCTTTGTACGCCTCGACATTCTCAACTAATATGGCACCCCTCTCTGCAAACAAACGCGGGAAGTAATCCTTCTTGCGGCTGTAGGTGATTTTCGGGACAGTATCATCAACGCTCACAACTCCGGTGTTGGTGACATAGAGCGCGAGTTCTTTCGTATGATCATCATAGAGACAAATTTCAGCGGCATCGAAGGCGATCACTTTGCCCAGGGAATCGACCACATCACTCAGCGTCTCGGTCAGATCAACACTGGAACTGATCTTCTGTCCTATCTCGTAGATCGTCTGTAACTCAGCCATGCGCGCTCGCAACGCTAAGACCATGCTGCTGAACACGCGCGCCAGATAACCAATTTCATCGCCGAGCGCCGTGACTTCAGAAATATCAGCGGGATCGAAAGGTTGGTCATTTTCGACATCCTGAGCAGCATTGGAAAGACGCCCAATGGGTCTGGATAGCGTGCGAGTGACCACAAGGGCTACCAAAATGACAAAAACGGCCAAACCGATCGTCGCCAGTTGGGCTGTTCGAACAAGCGCATTGATCTCACTGAGAATAACATCATAGGGAACATCAACGATGACCATAAAGATACTATCTTCTACTGAAACCGGGTTGGTAACTGCGGCATATCCAATGGTATGCCATTGGCCCGAACAATCCGAGTCCCCCGTTGATGACGCCGTGGACACGTCTGCGGGAAGGCAATATTGAGAATACCCTGACGCGCCGGCAGCCATTTCGGCCAACATTACATCCGCCAGGGATTGCAGCGCCGGCATGGGTTGAGGCGAGCGAGGGATTTTTTCCTCATCTGTACAAGTATCGGCATTTTCAGGGCAATCTCCACCCAACATTTTATCGGACAGGACATTTTCGAGGGCTTCTTCTGTAACCGTCCCAAAACTATTGAACAACCACTCAGAGTCCGGATCAGAATGGGCCATCACGATGCCGTACTCATTGATCAAGTAGATCTCGATTGCCGAAAGCTCTTCTGCAGAGAGGCCTTCTTTGGGAGATAGCAACGAGCTGGCCAAAATGTCCGTAACATAATCCCCCTTGATCTTGGTAGATACGACGCCAATGACATCACCGCCATCTTTACTGTAAACAGGCGCTGAACCGAAGATGCCGGGCGTATTGGCTGCCGTACCGATCAAAATTCCCGATAGATACCTATTCCCTTGGATTGCTTGCTGGAAGTAATGGCGAAAGGACCAACCTGTACCAATCAGGTTCTTTTTGCTATGCGCAAGGACGTAGCCCTCGGAATCGAATACGCTGACCAACTCCACGGTGCTGTTAGATTGCAGCGTGTTATCAATCGTATAGTTGACAGCATCCAGAACTTCATCTTCGACAGAGTCGTTCGCGGCTTGCGAAATCAAGGTTATCACACTTCGATCTCGGGCGACCATGCTGATGATATTGTGATTATCTCCCAGCAACTGCTCGATCCGTTGGGCTATGCTATGAGCCAGATGGGCGACATTGGCTTCTTCTTGCTTGATAAGCACATCTCTGGTTACCTGACCACCGAAGAAAGTGACAGCCAATAAAGGCGCAATGGCCAAAACGAGCAGGACAACCATAAATTTCGTGAAAATTCGCCAGTTACGGAATTTTATCTTTTCCCAAAAACTCAAAGGCATTTTGGTTGGAATCATAGTTATTTCCTCTTTTGCACCATTTCATCAGCGCGAGAGTCGCTTGCTTGATAGAAAAGCGTTGGAGAAGGCTCGATCTTGATATCCAAATCCGCCTCCGTAGCCCGGATAAATTCCCGATGAATCTGGAGGGCGCGGCTTCGGGCTATTCGGTCGAGATAGATAGGAGAAAGATAGCTACAGATGACATCATCCGGTTTAGAAAAATAGGTGATGCCGGCAGATTGATTCACTTTCTCATAGTAACTTGCATGGTTACGATTAAAGAAGTCTGGCTGGGGTAAGGAGAAGATTTTTTTTCTTTCAGCTTCCAACAAAGGTAAAGGCTGCCAGCCCGACACTATAGCAGGCGAAAAGGGTCGCTCTAAACGCCTGAATAGTCGTTCTCCAATCACGGTGGGGTCATTATCTCGCCATACATCGTACGCGAGTGTGGTAGTTCGGACGCCAGCGGAGATAGCAAACTGCTTTGTCTCATCAATAGATTCATAACATAGCAAACAAGTATCAACCAGGTTTTCACGCGTCTCGAATTGAGAAAATTGCTCGATCCACGAGGTAGCGGTTGCGTATGGATCGCGGGTAAGTACGAGTAAGTGAAGCTTTTCCTCAGGGACTCCCACTAGCAGAAATATTTTGACCGGGTTGAACAGGGATTCATCTCTAAGGAAAGGCCCCAAGGTTTCTTTGACGAACACGGATCCGTCGCCGTTGATCCCGAACCGCGGTTGATGGTTGTGCAAACAACTTCTCAATACCGCCTTGAGTGGCTGGCTCCACGCCTGAAAATCTGATTGGGCAAATACCTGTAAATAAAAAGTGGTTCCACTTCGACAGGGGCCGGCAGCGACCACAATATCAGGATACGGTTTTTCGATGTCAATACGCGCCGCGATATATTCATCGGTTACGAAACGATCGGGTTGGAAGAACACTTCGATGGGTCCTCTACATGAGCGCAAGCCTATCGTCTAACAACATACCATGCCGCTACATACCCTTCCTCTTCCTCGATATCGCGCACCCGAATCCACTGGTCTTGAACGCCGATCTTGCTCTCATCAGTATCATCCAATACCAACAATTCGGAAGCATTTGGCATGCGTTTGATCAAAGTTTCTGGCGCAACGCGCGGCTCCTTACGTAAGGCCACGTCAACGGTGGTTGTTCGCAGAATAATATTATCATCTGCGGTGGGTTTGGCGCTCTTCTGTTGCTGGCGCACGCCCAGCGCAGGTTCCCCGCCTTTGGTAACGTACCCCGCTGCCACATAGCCTACTTTGCCGGTCACATCCTTCACTTTCAACCACTGGCCTTGCACACCGATCTTTTTCAGCGCCGCCTCCTGAGGCTCCTGCACGATCAAAGAGGAACCCACAGGCAACCGTTTGATCATGGTGTGCGGGGCGACCTGAGTCGCCGTGCGGAGAGCCAGGCCGTCGGTTGTCGGGCGCACGATCAAACTCGTATCGCCTGTCTTGGGAGCGGTGGCTTTCTCTTCCTCTTCCTCGATGGAATTGGATGAATACCAGGCAGCCACATATCCTTGGTCCCCGTTAGGCGCCTGAACATACAGCCATTCATTCGTCACACCGACCTTAGCCTGAGCGGTTGGTTCCAACGAGATCAACTCGACGTGCAGCGGTAAGCGATCCATCAAACCGCCAGCAATAGAGGGAGACGCCCGGAAGGCAAGGCCATCGGCAGTTCCATAGACTTTGAAGGTGTTCGCTGGCACAGGTATCTTTTCGGGTTTCGTCACTGGCGCGGCAGCGGCCGCAGTAGCTCCACTACTCGGAGTTCCTTCGAACCACACTATCCCGGTGATCGCTTGAGCGGGATCATTGCCCATATGCTTGTAACGATCCGTCAGATATAGTTTTTTGTCTGGAGCATCCCCTCGATACATATAGGGGTCTTTCATCAGGTAGCGATCGCCTTCTTTGCTATAGATCACCACCCAGTGCGTCTGTAACCCCGCCTTGGGCGACCAGTCAACCTGCACGATCACCGGCATTCCGGCTGCTAATGCAGCATCTATCTGCGCCAGAGGCGCCGGATTGTTCTCGCAAGGCTGAAAACCCTTGAACACAATGCCAGAGACAACGTTGGGCATCACTGCGGGAATCACTAACGCGCCCTGGAATCCCCCAGCATTCATGAGTTTCCTCATCAGGGAATCAGGCATCTCGTTGGCGCCAAAACCGTTGGCAACCATGGTCATCGAGGTCAATAGACAACCCCATGTGCCGATGGTCTCCTTGTTCTGATGTCCAAGAGGCACGTCCTTCCATTTCGGATCATTTTGATAAAGAGCTTGAGTTTCGAACACGAGCGACCTCCTTGATTTGGGTTTAGCCTCATGACGTACACAAATGAGGGGGCGGGGCGGCATATATGGGGGTGCGTGCTGCGCACGCACCCCCATATATGCCGCCCGAATCCTCTACTCGAAGTTTTTTCAGCAGACTCATACCATAGTACTATCATTATAACATCACATCGGATGACGGGGCAAGATAATTTTACGACTATCTACCCAATTATATAGGCTGCAGCTCAGCGATGAGGCGGATTCACCTGACAACAAATAGAGCAGGCTTTTGGCCTGCTCTATCGAGATCACCTGTACTGTGTCCGGATGTTATTACTTCCCCAGCCGTTCTCTCAACGCCACTGTCAGGTGAGGAAGGATATCGAACAAATCCCCCACCACTCCAAAGCGGGCCAACTTGAAAACCGGCGCATCAGGGTCTTTGTTGATTGCCACAATCACTTTACTGGTGCGCATACCCGCCAGGTGCTGGATCGCGCCGGAGATCCCACAGGCGACATACAGATCGGGAGAGACCACCTTTCCGGTCTGTCCAACCTGATGCGAGTAAGGCACATAGCCAGCATCCACCGCGGCGCGGCTGGCCCCAACGGCGGCCCCGAGCGCTTCGGCTAAACCGCCGACCAATTCGAAGCCTTTTCTAGCCCGCCAGACCTCTTTCTCGCCGTCGCTCAGATCAGCCGGAGGCTCCAGCTTGGGATTATTGGAAACTCCGCGCCCGCCGGAGACGATCACCGCCGCGTCAGTCAGACTGACGCCGACCTCAGAGGTAGTGTAATCCACCACCTTGACGGTGATATCCGCTTCGGCCATGGCCGCCTCGACTTTGGTCAATACCCCAGCGCGAGACTCATCAGCCTCGGGTTTGGCAAAGGCTCTGCCCCGCAGGGTGACGATCTGCGGTTTAGCGCTGCACTGCACCTTTGCCAGCAGTTTTCCGGCATAGATAGGACGGGTCGCTAAAACCCTGCCGTCCTGCACTTCGAGGGCAATTACATCCACCAGGACGCCAGAGTTCAGATCCACCGCGCTCATGCCGGCCAGCTCGCGGCCGCGCGTGGTGGTGGGGAACAAGATGATTTCAGGGACGCGCCCAGCGGCCAATTTGGCGATCAACGCCGTGTATGGTTCGGAGCGGTAATCTGCCAGAGTGGCGTCATCGGCAAGCAGAACTTCGCCGGCGCCATAATGAAAAGCCTGCCGGGCGACGCCTTCCACACCCTGACCGAAAACCAGCGCAGTGACCCCGCCTCCCAGCGTTTCAGCCAGGGAGAGGCCAACGCCGATCCCTTCCCAAGAAGAGGGCAGCGCCTGGCCTTCGAATTGATCAATATAAACCCAAATTTTGTTCGTCATCAGAGCACCTTCTCCGCCATGATCTTGTCGGCCAGTTTTGCAGCGATATCCTGTGGACTGTCGCCAGCGATGATTTCCGTCGTGACCTCGCGCCTGGGTGGATTCATCATCTCTGGCCAGGAGATCACCGGAGCAGGCGCTTCGATGCCCAACTGACCCAGATCCCAAATCGGGATTTCCGCCCGGGCCGCCTTGCGAATACCCATGAAAGAGGGATAGCGCGGCTCGCCATAATCCTTGGTCACGCTGACCACCACGGGCAGCTTACTCTCGACGACCTGGCGGCCTTCTTCGATAGCCCGCTCGACCTTGATCGCCTCTGCGCTCAATACGGAGATGGCTGAAACCAATGTCAGGGCAGGCCAGCCCAGTATCCGGGCCACCATCCCCGGCAGGGTGCCGGTGTCGCTGTCCACAGCCTGCTTGCCAAAGAAGGCCAGGTCAACATCGCCGACATTTCGGATGGCCGCAGCCAGAACCCTTGCAGCAGCGACGTTATCCGAGCTGCCCAGAGCGGGATCCGATACCAAAATAGCTTCATTGCAGCCCATGGCCAGGGCGTGTTTCAAGGCTTCGGTCTCGTTTTCTTTCCCCATGCTAATGACTGTTACGCTTCCGCCATGATCGCCAGCCTTTTGCAAAGCCGCCTCCACGGCGTACTCGTCCCAGGGGTTGATCACCAGGGGAGCGTCCCCCCAAGATACTTGCCCGTTTTCCACGACAACTTGCGCAGCAGTATCGGGCACTTGCTTGACACAAACTACGATTTTCAAAGTTACCTCCTCGTGGTACGAGATTGGAGATTGAAACAGGTATCACAGAGATCTTTATATCCAGGGATTGGTTATTGGAGAGTAAGTATTAGGAACCTGATCCCTGACACATGACACGTGATACCTATATCATATCCCGCCAATACTGCTAAGTGTGACTTATCACTACTCCGCCTGCCACTCGTCAGGATCATACGCAGGCATCTCCCTACGCAAGGGTTTATCGCGCCTTCTACCCAGGGCGTAGCTGGCCTGGATCAGGTGTTGGATTTCGTTGCTGCCCTCGTAGATCACCGCGCCGCGGGCGTTGCGCATGTAGCGTTCGACATCGTACTCGTCGCTGAAGCCGTAAGCGCCATGGATTTGAATGGCCTCATTAGCCGCTTCGAAGGATTTCTCCGTGGCAAACCATTTGGCCGCCGAGGTTTCGCGGGTGTTGCGGATGCCCTTGTTCTTCAACCAGCCAGCTTTCAGGTATAACAATCTGGCGACGTCATATTCCAGAGCCATGCGGGCGATCTTGGCCTGGATCAGTTGGTATTCGGCAATGGGCTTCCCGAAAGCCCTGCGCTCGTTGGCGTAGGCCACGCTGGCCTCCAAAGCGGCGCGGATCAATCCGGCAGCGCCAGCAGCCACGGTGTAACGACCGCTATCGAACGCCGACATGGTCACCTTGAAGCCCTCTCCCTCGTCACCGATCATGTTGGCCGCGGGAACGCGCACATCTCGAAGGTTGATCCAGCCTGTGGACCCGGCACGCACGCCCAACTTGCCATGAATATCCCCTACGGTCACGCCAGGACTCTTCAGGTCAACAATAAAGCTGGTCAGACCCTGATGGGGTTGCCCGGCGTCAGGAATCGTCCGAACGGTCAGCACGGCGTAATCAGCCTTGGTGGCCAGGGAAATCCACATCTTCTCGCCATTCAAGATGAAAGCATCGCCGTCGCGCTTGCCGGCGGCCTGGATATTGCCGAAATCCGACCCGGCCCCCGGCTCGGTAAATGCGCCCGCACCGATCTTCTCCCCACGCGCCAGCGGGACGAGGAACTTTTGCTTCTGTTCCTCCGTGCCCCATTGCAAGATCGTCATGCTGCACAGGCCGGTATGCACCGACATCACCACCCGCAGGGTAGTATCCACAGCCTCCAACTCCTCACAGGCCAGGCCCAGGGAGAGGTAATCCATGCCCTGCCCGCCGTATTTCACCGGGATGCAAATCCCCAGGATGCCCAGCTCAGCCATGCGCGGCAGCACGAAAGGCGCCATCTCCTGCAACCGGTCGTACCCCTTGATCACCGGGGCGACTTCCTTTTGCGAAAAATCGCGCACCATCTTCTGCGCCATACGATGCTCGTCAGTCAAAGCGAAATCCATGATCGAAATCTCCTGTTCGAATAGAGTGTGGATATTAGTAACTGCTCAGCCATCGAACGGATTAGCCCGAAAAAAGGGTGTGCGAACGCAAAGCGGCTGCGCCCCCTTCGCACACCCTTTTTTCGGGAACTTCCCCGTTTGGCTGAGTAGTTACGGATATTATACCAATCAGCCATCGAAGAAGTGGGGTGCACTTGTTTGCTTGTATAATTGGGCTGATGAAAAAAATTTGGGACGAGGGCTATATTCCGCGGATAGCAGGCCTTTTGATTTTGATCTCCCTTTTGGGGATCGCCCTGCGCTCGCAGGCGGTCGGACGGGGGTTCGAGCGGGCGCGCCAGACCCAGGGCGCGAACACCCCCCAGGCCCCCGAGGAGTTATCCCGACTGGTCGAAATCTACCTCGCTCGAGATGATTACGATGCGGCTATCGGCGCGCTCAAAGAGCTCCTCGAACTCCAATCTCGAACATCCAACGTCCAATACGCCGCAGGCGTATCCAACACCTACTTCACCCTCGGAATCCTGCTCGCTGCCCACCAACCCGAGTCCGCTCCTCCCTATCTGCTTCAGGCTGCCGATCTCGATCCGGGTGTAGAAACGTTGTCACGAGAACTGGCCTTCGTCATTCGACGCGCCCTTCCCATGGACGAACCTGCCTACACCCTGTTAGTCGCCGGCCAAGAATTAGCCCGGCGCAATCAATGGGATCATGCCGCCCATGCCTTCCAACGCGCAACCCAACTGCGCCCCGATTACGCTGAAGCCTGGGCGTATCTGGGGGAAGCCTACCAGCAAGTCGAAAACCCTTCGCCCGATGTCGGCCTGGCCGAACTGGAGCGGGCGCTTGCTCTAGACCCCAACTCCCTGGCAGTCAACACCTTCATGGCACTATACTGGCAGCGTCACGAAGCGCCAGAATATGCCCAAATATACATGCAGACCGCAGCCAGGCTCGATCCGCACAACGCCACCCTGCAAATCCATCTGGGAGAAATGTGGGCGCAGGGCGGCGACCTGGACATTGCCCAAACCTACTACGAGAAGGCCATCGAGCTTGACCCTTACGATCCAACCTCCTACCAGGCTCTGGCCGAGTTCTGCGTCCGCTACAATGTGGATTTACACGCAATCGCTCTGCCAGCGGCACGCCAGGCTGTGTCACTGTCTCCCAACGACCCGGCCACCCTCGACGTGATGGGGCAGGTTTTGTTCCGCCTCGGTGACTATCTCAATGCAAAACGCTTCTACCTGCGCGCTTTGGAACGCGACCAGCGCTACCCGCCGACCCATTTGCATTTAGGATTGCTTTACACGTTGCAGGATCAGCCCCTCCTGGCTCGAACACATCTCTCTCTGGCCATTTCCCTGGCTCCCCAGACACCAACCGCAGATCACGCTCGCCGCCTGATGGAAGAGAACCTGGGGCCATGATGTCCATAATCACACCGATATGTTAAAATCAGTACTTCACGAAAATAGGATCAAAGACCCGTTGCTTCGGTTCACTCAGCACAAGCCTCGGGTCGCCCGGGGCTTGCGCTGAGAAGGGTCGAAGTGACGGGCTTTCGATCTTTTTCGTGATCTACCGAAAATGGCTGCACGAAATTGATGACCACCGTCAGCGTCGTCAGCGTGTACCAGCGTCACATCTTATCCTATTGGGTTTCGGCTTGTCCGAGTAAGGAGAACCTCATGAAAAACTCGATCCACTTTATTGCTATTCTAGCTGCCCTGCTTGCGGCCTCTCTGGCCTGCAGCGCCTTCGAGGGGGATGATTCGGAAAGCGCTGCGCCTGGCGTGCTCTTCCAGGATGATTTTTCCGATTCCTCCAGCGGCTGGGATCAGGCTGAGGGGCCTGAGGGCACTTCCAACTATGAAAACGGTTATTACCGCATTCATGTTATAACGACAGACACTGATGTTTGGGCTAACCCCAGCCTCGACTTTACCGATGTAGTCGTAGAAGTGGATGCTGTCAAAGCTGGCGGCCCCGATGACAACGATTTCGGCGTCATCTGCCGCTATCAGGATGTGGATAATTTTTATTTCTTTATTATCAGCAGCGACGGCTATTACGGCATCGGCAAAACCGTGGATGGCGTGCAAGAACTGATCGGCACAGATCAAATGAACCCCGATGACGCCATCAACCAGGGGGACGCCAACAATCACATCAAGGCCGATTGTGTTGGCTCACACCTGGTGTTGCATGCCAATGGCGCCAAGCTGGCCGATGTCGAAGATACTTCTCTTTCCTCCGGCGATGTCGGCCTGATTGCCGGCACCTTCGACGAAGCCGGAGCCGATATTCATTTCGATAATTTCGTGGTCAGAAAGCCATAGATGACGGATAAGAAACCCGGTTTCTGTTATCCGAAAGAAGCCCCTGGAGAACCAAGAAACCGGGTTTCTCAACGAACAGGCATGAAAGTTTACCTTGACATAATCGGGTGCCGCCTGAATCAGAGCGAGATCGAACGCTTTGCCAGTCAGTTCCGGGCTGCCGGGCATACCCTGGTTTCGGATCCAGCCGAGGCCGACCTGACGGTAGTCAACACCTGCACAGTGACCACCGCCGCGGCGGCAGATTCGCGCCAGAAAATCCGTGCTGCGGCTCGCGCTGGCAGCAGAGAGGTGCTGGTTACGGGCTGTTGGGCGACAATGGAACCCCAGAACGCGGCCGCCCTCCCCGGGGTCAGCCGCGTAATTCCCAACGCCGATAAAGATGCGCTGGTATCCGAGATTCTCCAAATTCCTCCGGAGGTTTTCGATCTCGAACCTGTTGAACGGCTGCCTATCCCCGGAGCGCGCTTACGCACGCGTGCCTTCATCAAAGCGCAGGATGGCTGCGACAATCGCTGCACATTCTGCATCACCACGGTGGCGCGCGGGAAAGGCCGCAGCCGACCGATTTCCGAAATCATCGCCGACGTTCGGGCTGCCCATCGAGGAGGCGCACAGGAAGCAGCGATCACCGGCGTCCATCTCGGTTCGTGGGGCAGCGATTTCGAGACGCCCCAGCCCTTGAAAAGCCTGGTCGAGGCTATCTTGCGGGAGACGTCCATCCCTCGCCTGCGGCTCTCCTCCCTGGAGCCCTGGGATCTGGAGCAGGATTTCTTCGCCCTGTGGGAGGACAATCGCCTGGCGCGCCATCTGCACCTGCCGCTGCAATCTGGCTGCGCGGCCACGCTGCGCCGCATGGCTCGCAAGACTACCCCGGATGAGTATTTTCGATTGGTGGCGACCGCCCGCGCCGCCATCCCCGGCGTTGCCATCACCACCGACGTGATCGTGGGCTTCCCCGGCGAGAGGGAGGCCGATTTCCAAGAGAGCCTGGATTTCGTGCGCGGCATGGATTTTGCCGGGGGGCACGTCTTCGCCTACTCGGCGCGCCCCGGCACAGCAGCGGCGCGTATGCCAGATCAGATTCCTCATCCTGTGCGCAAAGCCCGCAGCGTCAAGATGCGCGCAGCCTTCGACGAGGCGGAAACTGCCTATCAGACCCGCTTCCTGGGCCTCACCCTGTCCGTGCTCTGGGAGAGCGCCACGGCTCTCGGCCCTCGAGGCTGGACGGTCAGCGGGTTGACGGATAATTATCTGCGCGTTTATGCTCAAGCTTCTCAACGACTATGGAATCGAATTACGCTGGTGCAATTGACGAAGCTGACAGGTAGCGGGTTGCATGGTATCATTTCGATTACATAGGAGGCTTGTTGTTTTATGAATGATCGAATTGTCATAGAACCAGAAATTCAACATGGCAAACCCGTCATTCGCGGAACACGAGTGCCGATTACCCGTGTTCTTGGGGGATTAGCGGGGGGGATGACGATAGGTGAGATCGTTCGCGAATATGAAATTACAAAAGACGACGTTCTCGCCGCATTAAATTACGCTGCTGACCTGATAGAAACCGAATCTTACTACCCATTGCCGGTACCAACGGCATGACTGTCCGCTTCTTGATTGATGCTGACTTACCTCGGTCGGCAAATGGCATAGTACGTGCAAATGGATATGATGTTGTAGATGTGCGAGACATTGGTTTCCGCAGCGCGAAAGATTCCGAAATAGCATCTTACGCTCAATACGAAGGCTTCTGTATCATAACGGGGGACTATGATTTTGCTGATATCCGCAATTATCCCCCACACCAATACAACGGGTTAGTCGTACTCTCATTGCCGCGCACTGCAACTGCCAAATACATCAACAAGTTGCTAGATGGTTTTTTAAAGCAAAGAGAACTCATTGTTCAAATTCCAGGGAAACTAGCCATTGTCGAACCCGGGCGCATCAGGCTAAGGGAATCATGAGTTCACAAGACGCATAACAAGGAGAGTATCTATGTCAGATTGTGTATTCTGCAAAATCATCGCCAGCGAAATCCCCGGCGACAAAGTGCATCAGGATGAGCAGGTGACCGCCTTTCGCGATATCCATCCCGTTGCGCCCACCCACATTTTGATCGTTCCCAACAAACACATCGCCTCGATCAACGAACTCACCAGCGAGGATGAAGCTCTGGTGGGCCACCTTTTCACGACCGCCAGAACGCTGGCCGAGCGAGAGGGCATCGCCGAATCCGGCTATCGTTTAATCATCAACGTCGGCCCTCACGGAGGGCAGGTGGTCTATCACCTGCACCTGCACCTGATCGGCGGGAAGAAGATGCGTTATCCGATGGGATGAATAAGATCCGCGTTGCCATTGTGGATGACCAGACCCTGATCCGCGAGGGATTGGCGGCCCTTAATCTGCCGCCATATCTGGGGGATTGCCCACCTCGTACCATCCGCTCTGCGTTGGAACGCTTCATCACTTACTCTGCGACCACCGCCGGATTGAGAACCCCGTTTTCTATGAGAAAACGGGGTTCTTTCAGGACCGTGCTTCTCGTTGGGTATGCTAAACGCGGTATAATCAACCCCATGAGCACGAAAGAGAAACTCACCCAATCCCTGAAAGAGGCCATGAAGGCCAAAGACGTACTACGAAAGCGCGTGGCGCGCATGGCGCTGGCATCTATCAAAAACGCCGAGGTGGAAAAGCGCGGCGAGTTGGATGAACCAGGCCTGCTGGCCATCCTGCAGAAAGAAGTCAAAGCCCGTCACGAGACCATCGAGGGGGCGCGGCAGGCCAAACGCGATGACCTGATCGCCGAAGCCGAGGCCGAGATCGCCGTCCTGGAAGAATATCTCCCCAAGGCTCTCAGCCCCGAAGAGTTGAAAGCCATCGTTCAGGAAACCATCGCCGAGACCGGCGCAGCATCACTCAATGAAATCGGCAAAGTGATGGGCGCGCTGATGCCAAAAATCCGCGGCCGCGCCGACGGCAAAGAAGCCAACCAGATCGCGCGGGAGTTATTGGGACAGTAGTTCAGTGAACAATAAACCAGTCACCTGTCACTGCTACCTGTTACCTGATACCTGCTCACCGTCCACCAACCCATGTCTGCAAGCTCATCCAGATTGCCCTGGCAACGCATCCTTTTCCTGATCGTCCTTATGCTTCTATCCGGCGGGGCGATGTTGGCTATTGTGGTCTACTCGCCGACTCTCTCGAACTCCGTTGGGGATCTTCGGTCAGGAGAGGTTGCCTCCCAGGATATCCTCGCTCCCTCAGCGATCAGCTACGAAAGCCAGGTGCGCACGGAGCAGCAGCGCGAGTTAGCCTTTCGCACGGTCACCCCAAAATACACACAGGCCGATACCAATATCGCCCGGGGACAATTGGAACAATTGCGCGCCGCCCTGGCGTATATTACCAGCGTGCGCGCCGATAGCTACGCCTCCCAGAAACAAAAACTGGCCGATCTAGCCGCCTTACAGGGGATCAACCTCAGCCAGGATAAGGCCAGCGACATTCTTGCATTGAATGACACTCGCTGGACAGCCGTTCAGCAAGAAGCCATTGTGGTGCTCGAACAAGTCATGCGCAACACCATCCGCGAAGATCGCCTGGTTGAGACGATCAGCAGCGTGCCCAACCTGGTATCCCTGGCCCTCCCGGCAGATCAGGCTTTGATGGTCGCCGACCTGGTATCCGCTTTTATCACTCCAAACAGCTTTTACAGCGAAACCCTGACCGAATCCGCCAGACAGCAAGCAGTTGATGCAGTTGTTCCTGCAAAGGTTTCCTTTGCCGCTGGGGAGGTCGTTGTCCGACGCGGCGAAGTTGTCTCCGAAGAGGACATCGAAGCGCTGCGCCACATGGGTCTGGCGCGACCCGAGCGCCGCTGGCAAGAAACAGCCAGCGCTGGGATATTGGTGATCCTTGCTTGTGGCTTGGCGATCATATTCGTCCGGCGGAACCCCAAAAGAGCTCAGAAGCGGCGCGGTTTGCTCATGGTCGCGATTCTATTCCTGGCCTTCCTGGGCCTGGGGCGTCTATCGTTACCCATGCACGCCCTGACGCCCTACCTGTTCCCGCTCCCGGCCTATGCCCTGATCATGGCCAGCCTCTTTGGAGAAGAATTAGCCCTGGTCTCGGTCATGCCGCTGATCATCCTCACGGTCTACGGTCATCCCAACACCGCGGTCTTGACCCTCTTCTACGGCGTCAGCAGCCTCTTCGGCGTCCTGATCCCCAAACGGGAACAACGCATCAGCGCCTATCTCTGGGTGGGGATCACGATGGCTGCCTCGGGGGCTGCAATCATCACAGCCTTTCACCTCATCCAGCCTGAGATCAATCTTGTCGAATTAGCTGTGCAGACTTCCACCACCCTTTTGAATGGTCTCATCGCGGCCGGATTGACCGTGTTGCTCCAATATCTGCTGGCGCCACTCTTGGGGCAGATCACCCCCCTGCAATTGTTGGAACTCTCCCGTCCCGACAATCCCTTATTGGAATATCTCTTGCGTAACGCCCCTGGCACGTATCAACACAGCTTGCAGGTGGCAAATCTGGCTGAACAGGCCGCTGAACGAATCGGCGCGAATAGTTTATTGACGCGGGTGGGCGCGCTCTACCATGACATTGGCAAAGCCCAAAACCCATACTTCTTCATCGAAAACCAAATCCCTGGCAAGATCAACACCCATGAAGACCTCGCCCCAACCGAGAGCGCTGCAGTCATCATCAAACATATCGCCGATGGTCAGATGTTGGCGAAAGAGCACCGCCTACCCAATCGAATCAAAGCGTTCATCGCTGAACACCACGGGCGCCTCAAAGCCCGCTATCAATGGACTCAGGCAGTCAACGCAGCCAATGGGGACGAAACCAGGGTGAATGACGCCTTATTCACTTACCCTGGCCCGCGTCCGCAATCGCGCGAGACGGCTTTGGTCATGCTGGCCGATGGCTGCGAAGCCCGCATTCGCTCGCAAAAACCCGAAACCGAAGAGCAGCTTGCCCGCCTCGTCAGAGAGACAATCGAAAACCGCCTTGCCCAAAACCAACTCGACAATACCCCGCTCACGCTGCAAGATCTGAAGATCATCGCTGAGTCCTTCATTGCCAGCCTGCGGGGAATATACCACCCGCGCGTCGACTACCCGACTTTGAATATCCCTGCCCAGCTTACGCCCAAGATAGCCGAGAAAGTGAAAGATTAAATCTTCAATGCCCATTCATCTGGACATCCCTAAAACATATCGCTCCCACATCGAAACCCGACGCATCGAAAGCGCTGCCAAAGCCGCCCTTCAACAACAGGCTGTCCCGGCAGATGCCGAATTGAGCATTGTGATTACCACCGATGAGCAAATTCAGGATTTGAATTACCGGTTCCGCGGGGTGGACGCGCCGACCGATGTATTATCTTTTCCCACAGAGTTTACTGATCCCGAAAGCGGCGCAGCTTACCTGGGGGATGTGGTGATCTCGTTTCCCCGCGCAGAGTCCCAGTCCCGGGCAGGCGGCCACGATATCCTGGCGGAACTGCAACTGCTGATCGTTCACGGTATCCTACATCTGCTCGGTTATGACCACGTTGACCAGGATGAAAAAGATCGCATGTGGGCCGCCCAGGCCGAAATCATTGCCAACCTCGGAGTAGACATTTCTCCTCCATAATTCCTCTCACATCTCGTCGCTGACTCGCCGACTCGTATGTACCCCTTCCTCCGCTCCCGCGCCCGTGCGATTGGTTACGCCCTCGAAGGTTGGTGGCATGTCCTGTACACCCAGCGCAACACCTGGGTTCACGCCAGCCTGAGCGTGACGGTGATCGCCCTCGGCCTGTGGCTTCATATCGCCCCGCAGGATTGGGCTATCATCATTCTGACCATGGCAGTGGTCTGGGCTGCCGAATTCTTCAACAGCGCGCTGGAATCCCTGACGGATCTGCTGCAACCTGAGCAGCACGAGCTTGCCAAAATCAGCAAAGATATCAGCGCGGCGGCTGTGTTGATCACCGCCGCGGCTTCGGTGCTGGTCGGTTTGCTCGTCTTGGGACCGCCCTTGTGGCAGAAGGTACGGTTGCTGATTGGGGATTGAGGATTTGCCATGTCGCTGAATCGTTGAATCAAATTACTGGCGCACACTCAAAGAGGTCATCCATGTTCGAAACCCACTTCCGTTTTGGAACCGTAGGCTCTCCAACCTCCACTCCTAGAAAGCCCGGCGGCAGTGTTGGGGCTGTGATCCACACACGTGCCTTGGGGCTGAGCTGCCTGGAATTGGGCTGGGTGCACTCCGTGAGGGTCAGTGAACAAACCTGCGCCAACATAAAGGCCGCGGGCGAAGAACATGATGTCGCCATCAGCGTTCACGCCCCCTATTTCATCAACCTGAACGCAGATGATGAAGAATGGCCTAAATCCCGCAAACGCCTGATGGATGCCGCCCACTTTGGCAATCTGGCGGGTGCAACCGATATCGTCTTTCATCCTGGCTCGTATTTCGGCAATCCCCCCGAAGAGGTGCTCCCCCTCGCCATCGAGCGTTTGCGGGGGTGTATCGCCGAGCTGCGCGCCGCGGGTAACCCTGCCATCCTGCGCCCTGAGATCATGGGCAAATCCGCCATGCTAGGCTCGCTGGAAGATACCCTGGAGATGAGCCTGGCTATCGAAGGAGTCGAACCCTGCCTCGATTTTCCCCATCTGCACGCCCGGGCCGGGGATGGGAGCAGGAACAGCTACGAAGAATGGGTCGCCGCGCTCGAGGCGTATGAAGATGCCCTGGGCGCAGGATCACTCCAGAGGCTGCACATCCACCTGTCCGGGATCGAGTACACGCCCAAGGGAGAGAAAGAGCATCTCCCCGTCGCAGAGTCCGACCTGAACCTCGCGGCCATCCTGAGCGCGCTAAAAGACTTCGGCTGTCGTGGCCGAATTCTCTGCGAGAGTCCAATTCTCGAAGAGGATGCCCTCCTGATCAAAGAAAAGTGGAATGAAATCAACAGGAAAGACAGATAGCCCTTCGCTCCTAAAAAATATTTGACAGTTGCCTTGAAAGCTTCTATACTGAAATCAACAACCCACAAGGCATTTTGGAGGTTGATATGCAATCGAATATTTACACAATCGAGGAAGTGCTTAAAAACCTGGGCTATCCCGACCCTCTAGTAGCTGCTCGCCTGCAAGCTCGCATGATCCTTTTAGGCCGTCTGAGCCGATATGAAGCAGCGATGCAACAATTAAAAACGAAGTGGAATTGCAGTCTGAGTGAACTAAGGGCGCACTATCAAGTCCAGGGAAGTGAAGATTCTGCTGCCGATGACGCTTACATCGAATTGCAATGGTATGCTGACGCGATCGAAACGATCAAAGCTCAATTGAATGCCCTTGGTAAACCTTAGATCATGTTGCAACTCTTTGATCCCCACGCAACTCTCTTCAAATCGTGGCGAATTATACGCTTCGAACAAGAGGATGATTCCTATCTTTTGCAAATCTCCACAGTCCTACCAGATGAAAGTCGCCTCGAGATACGCGATTATTCATTCTCTGATGGGAGTAGAAAATATGCCTAGCTACTTCACCTGCTTGAAGTAAATGATGATCGTGCTCTTATCACATTCCGGGTAGGTATCGAAATAGATCTGTTGGGACATCGGCAATCCCGCCTGGTCTAAGAGCTGAACCCATAGCGAGTAAGATGAGGCCGTAGGCCCATCCACAATATCCGTCAGATCGAATTCGTATCCCGCGGGGCCGTATTTGGTGGCAATGCCCGATACGGTCACCTTCTCGACGCTCTGGCCAGCCAACTGTCCGCCCAATTTCACGACAACGCCAGTCACCGGCGCGCCATTCAGGCTAAGCACCTGACCGCCTATTCCCATCCAGCTACAGCCAAGCTCTGCATGGTAGAGATTGGGAATGTATTGAGGGTTGCCATCATGCAGCACAAAGGGCATGTCGCTTTCCATGGCGGTGCTGGTCTCCGTCATGGTGGCTTCCCCAACAGGCGCGAGGGTGGCAGAAGGTTCCGGGGTGCTAGTTTCCGTAGGAGTCAACGTGTTCGTCGGAGTAAGCGTCCAGGTAGGCGGCAAAACCTGTTTCGGGGTGGGGGTAAGCGTATCTAGCTCCAAGGCCACCGGCATCGTAGGAGGTGGGAAGGGATTCATCCCCGTGTTCGGGTTGACGAAAAAAATCAGAAACACCACGCAAATACAAAGCGTCACTGCCAGCACAACAATCGTCAGGGTATTCCAAATCAGATCGGTGCGCCTGGTCGATTCGCCTTCTTCATCAATGTAATCAAAGACATCCTTATCCATTCTGCTCTCCCTTTCCATCGGGGTTGACCGTTGTTTGATCGTTATGGCGTAAAAACAACGATTTCGCTACTAGCCCGACGATCTAACAACCATTGTTCGATAGCCTGAGTCTGCACAACCCGGTAGGTATTGGGATCCAGGGGATGGGCAGAGTCAAATTCGATCACCTGGACAATATGAAATCCCAATATCGTTTCGATGACGCTGCTATGCTCTCCAGGCGAGAGGCTGAAAATCACATCATCCAGTTCCGGGACTGTGAGATAGCCCCGGGGGAACCATCCCAGGTCGCCTTTAAGCAGCGGATCATACTGCTCTGCCAGCGTTTCGAAATCTGCGCCGGCTTCTAGTTGAGCAAGCACATCGTCAGCTTCTGCTGAATTATAAAGCAGAATCTGACGGGCGTGCACCTGTTGGGCGGTTTTCGGCACCTCAGCGATGATACGATCACGCATCCAGGCGGCGGCAATCGAGCGGGCTAAAGCGTAACGAAAGCTCTCATCGGTGTAACTATGCGTCTCCAGCCAATCCCGCAAGGCCTGCTCTTCGATATCCAACAGTTCGATGCGACTTTGTACCATCGCTTCATCAACCACAAATCCAGCTTGTGCGGCTGCCTGGGCCAATAGAAGTTGGTCTATCATATCCTGGATGACGAAATCTTCATCCTCAGTTGCCAATTCCGTGCCAGCAGCAGAGCGATAGCGGGCTAATTCAGCCTGATATTCGGCTTTCGTAATCCCTTCGCCGTTGACTGTAACTGCCCATTCGACAGGAGTCGCTGACGGCTCGAGAGGAGTTGGAGTATCTGCTTCCGGCTGCGCGGGAGAAGGTTGTGATCCCTGGGTAACGTCATCAGATGTCGCTGGCGGCGCCGGCTGACATCCTGAGAAGAAGATCAGGATCAGAAATCCCGCCAGTATTAATGGACGCCAATGATTCATGTTAGACATCGTCCCCAATTATACTGGCAACAGCCCAGGGAGAGAAGCACTCGGTAGCTCTTTAGAAATCACCAGAATCAGTAGATCACGAAAAGATCGAAAGCCCGTCCCCGGGCGACCCGAGGACGTTGATCCTCTCACGAAAAAGATCGGAAGCCCATCACTTCGGCTACGCTCAGTGCAAGCCCTGGGCGACCCGGTGACGGGTCTTTGATCCTCTTTTCGTGAAGTAGTGAGAATATCCTATTGGAGGTTGTATGAGAGCAGTTATAATAGAAGGTGTATTCTCGAGCAAGGAGAGAAATATGCGATCGAATCAACAATTGGTTCGCACCTTGCGGTCTGCCAATCAATCTTATCAGCAATTGATTCGCACATTGCGTTCGGCCAACACATCGCTCAAAGAGAAAATAGAAGAACTGCAAGCCGAAACAATACAACTGCGTCAGGTCATTCGCGCCCTCAACACACTCCAATACAACATAGATATCATCACAGCAGAGACCGATGTACTGAGCTTGATCGGCAACATCCTCTCGGCCGCGCTCGAAGCTGTCAATTCAGAAAATGGCTCATTGCTGCTCCTAAGCCCCAGGGAGAATCAACTTGTCTTTGTCGAGGTATTAGGCCAAAGCCGTGAGCAATTGCTTGGCTACCGCATACCTGCAAACCAGGGCATCGCCGGCTGGGTGCTTGCCAAAAATTCCCCAATCCACATCCCAGATGTACGCAGAGATAAGCGTTGGTTTCCCGAAATCGACGAAGCGACCGGATTTCATACCGCTTCGCTCATCGCTGCGCCTCTCTATGACAATAGCCGTCCCCTGGGTGTATTAGAAGCAGTCAATACCCGCACTGGAGAACCATTCCACGAAGGCGATCTCGATATCCTCATCCTGGTCGCCCGTCTAGCCTCCCTGGCGTTGGTGCGTGCGGAACGACTATGATCTAGCCCCTCCTGACCTCAGGCCAGGGGGGCGGAGGACAGGTCTCGAATCTTAGAAACACTGTATCGAGGAGAACAGCATGAAAGGACACTCGACTTTACGAAAATCACTCCTGGTTCTGATTTTGCTTGTGATAGCTTGGGGAACAGCATCCTGCACCATGGAGACAGAATCCCGCCCCCGGGCCTGGATTGATTATCCCCGCGAGGGACTCTCTGTCCCTGTAGGAGAACCCGTCGCCGTGCTCTCCCATGCCTTTGCCCGCGAGGGCGTGGCTGAGGTGGTGCTCTCGGTGAATGGAGAAGCCTACCGGCGCGATGCCCCCCACGAAGCAGAGACAGATTTCGCCGAGGTCTCGCAAGAGTGGACGCCAACCGAGGCAGGAGCCTACACCCTGCAAGTCAGAGTCTATGACACAGCAGGTGAGGTGAGCAACCCGGCTACCATCTCTGTGCGTGTGACGGGCGAAATCATCGTCGAAGCGATAGAAATCGAGCCGGCTACAGATACCCCCACCCCGACGATAACGGTCACGCCGACGCTGGTCAGCGTCACACCCGAAGTCGTAACAGTCCCAGTTGTCTGCCCGCCCCAGGCAACCGCCTTGCAAGACGCCAACTGTCGCTCTGGGCCAGGCACAGCCTATGAGGTGGTTGGCTCCCTGTCCATGGGACAATCGTCAACGGTCGCCGGCCGCAACCAGGACAGTTCCTGGTGGGTGATCGAGCGCCCAGGCGGCGCAGGCACGTGCTGGGTATGGGCCGAGCTTGTATCGTTGAGCGCGGACGCCTGTGAAATCGCTTTCGTCGAGCCGCCTCCGCTTCCTCCCACCAATACTCCCACCCCCACGAATACGCCAACATCCACCGTGGTCGTGGATACAACTCCGCCCCCTGCCCCCCTTCAACTCAAACCCCTCAATGGGCAAAATATGGGCTGCATCCCCGACACCATCCTGCGTTGGGAGGCGGTATCCGATCCCAGCGGCATCGCCGAATACCAGGTCGAGATGCAGCGCCATCCTGGCGACAACAACTGGGTCAGCGCTCCTGGCAGCATCTTCACCGGCATCGGCGGCGCCGAGAAAGCCATCTCCGTGGAATGCGGCTGGGCATATCGCTGGCGCGTGCGCGCCATAGATGGCGCTGGCAATGTGGGCAACTGGTCTGGCTGGTTCAGCTTCACCGTACCACTGACCTGATGAACGCAAATCGTTCTGCTACAAACCATCCGCAATCCGTTTCTCGATTGCATAAACGCAGGAGCTTCTGGCGGAACTGCCTCCCCGTGCTGATCGCCGTTCTAGGAGGTTTGAGCGCCATTTCTGCCATCATAACGCTTGGAGCCTACTACCGCCATAAAACCCAGCAAACAGCCAGACCGGTGGTAACGATCCGCGATCCCCAATTCGGGGAGCAGCTCGAAGTCGGGCAGAGTACCGCCGTGCGCGCCCTGGCCAGCGACAAGGGCAAAATCATGCGCGTCGAGTTGTGGGTGGACGGCCAGCTCCAAGAGGAGCAGACCAGCCGCGCAGCAGGGGGAATATCCCCCTTCCCTCTGCTGGCCGATTGGCAGCCATTGACTTCTGGTTCGTACACGCTCACCGTCAGGGCCTTCAACGATCAGGGCGGGCGAGCGTACACTTCGATCATTGTGGAAGCGCTCGAATTCTTCGATGAAGATATGGATGGCGTGAGCGATGAAAACGATGCCTGCCCCGGTCAGTTCGGGTCAGCTTTCGCCGATGGCTGCCCGGATGCCGAAGGGGACGGCATCCCCGACACTGAGGATGCCTGTCCCTTGAGCTATGGCCTGACCGCCGGGGATGGCTGTCCTGTGCCATACGAAAATGACCGCGATGGCGATGGCGTTTTAGATGCTGCCGACAGTTGCATAGATGATCCTGGTTCCCCCTTTGCCGCAGGATGCCCCGACGCCGACAGCGATGGAGTGGGGGACAACGAGGATTCCTGCCCCGCCGAAGCAGGCTGGCTGCACCCTGATGGCTGCCCCAGGCCGGGCGACTCGGATAGCGGTGACTTTCCTGTTGACGGCGATGCCCGCCCTGACCGCGACGGCGACGGCGTGCCGGACGCCGAAGACCTCTGTCCAGATGAACCCGGTCTGCCCTGGAACGCTGGCTGCCCTGAGAGCGGGGCTGGCGACCGTGACGATGACGGCGTCGCCGACGATATAGACCTGGCTCCTGACGAAGCCGGCCTACCCGAACACGGCGGCGCGCCGCCTCCCGGGGAAGGCGAAGACCGCGACGATGACGGCATCCCCAATGCCGAAGAGCCGCCGGAGAGTTCCCTCTTCGGCCTGCTGCCTTTCTGGCTGGGTGAAATCTTCATACCGGTAGAAAAGGCCGTCATCCCTGTGGAAATCGAAGTGCTAGAATTCAGCGTGCTGCAGATGTATGATGAAATCGAATGTTACGCCAGGGTGAACGACTACGACGTGGAGTTGGTCACCTTCAGGGCGGCAGGCGAAAACAGGTGGGATGTCGAGTTCTCGGCCGGGGAGAACAGCCGTATCTTCCTGATTGATGACGAATATCCCATCCGAATTTACATGGAATGCCAGGCATACCAGCCGATGCCCGCCCCGGAGGGAAATTTCGACCTGGGCAGCTTTACCACCAATCACCCCCAGGAAGAATGGGACGGACGTGTGCTCTTTTTGAACGCCCCCGGCCATGTGGACTCAACTCCAGGCGACTCAGGGCACGGCTTTCAAATTCAATACCGCATTTGCGCCAGTTCGTGCGCCGAATCACCGTTGCCACCGCCAATCCTGACCTGGTACCAGGTCGAGTCTGGGCCATCCATAGATTACCTGATGAGATGGACATGGGATGGAGATGAAGAATACCTGGATGGATTCCTGGTATTCAAAATTTGCGAGGACAGCAGCGCGACCATTTACTGGTTCCCGAGAGACCGGGAACACCTCTCTTCTTTGGAAGACCCTCCCTTTTTCGATGTGTACTGCGACGACCGCTGTGAATATTTCGTAAGAGCCTACCACCGCGAGGGCGCATATGACGACGAAATCATCTGGTCTGCCCCCAGCAGCGTTTACGCCATCGCAGCCGACGCCTGCCCTGCCTACGTCCTGGTTTATTTCGAGACGCTGCCCGCTTTCGACCTTCCCCCCGATGAGGGTCACACCAACAGCGTGGGTCCGATCTATGGCGAGTTTTGGGCCGAGAGCGGCGGCGAGCGTCAGGCCCTGACATTCGATATCTCCGACTGCCGCCAAATTGTGGAGGGGCGCTGTACGGGCCTTTATTTTGTCAGCGATGAGCCAGGAGCATATGCCGGCAATCGCATCTGGGATGACTTTTTCTGCACGGTGCGTCGAGTACAAGCAGAAAACCCCCATTGCCCGATTATACAGGATTACACCGTGCCTGATACCAACATCCTGGCGGTGGGGGTCATGCCCGATGAAGATCTGACCATCGGCGAGCGCTTTATGGACAACGATTCTGACGATGGAGATGATGTTTTATTCGAAGCCCAGTTGACGCTGAGATCCGATGAGATCGCCGATGGTGAATACGCCCTGAGCAATGGTTCCACCGAATCAGGCATTCGATTGAGATTAGTAGCCATCCCCATAGGAATTAGACCTCTCTCCTGTGGCGATTGATAATAATGATGAATCCACTGCAAAAACTGCGAGTAGAGGCTCCGGGCGGCATATATGGGGGTGCGTGCTGCGCACGCACCCCCATATATGCCGCCCCGCCCCCTCGTTCATGAGTTTTTTCAGTGAACACAATGATACTTTTTTTGACCCAGCGAAATACCCCTGGAGGTTGAACGATGAGTCCATCCAAGCCCTCGAAATCCACTGCCTTACGGCGTAAGTTGCCTGTTATCGTAGCGATTGTCGGCTCACTGAGCTGCATCCTGGCGCTGCTGGTCGTGGCCGGTTATTTCTTTCTCACCCCGGTTGAGGCCGCCCCCAGGCCGCTGGTGCTGATCCACGCTCCCCTCGATGGCGACCAGCTCGAAGTCGGTCAGACAATCACCATCCACGCCACGGCCCGCGATGAAAACAATATCACCCGCCTCGAACTCTGGGTTGATGGAGAAATGGCGCAAGTCGAGACCAGTATTCTGGCAGGGGGCATCTCGCCCTTCCCCATCCTGACAAACTGGCAACCGACATCTGTTGGAGATCATACCCTGATCGTGAGGGCTTTCAACAGCCAGGGCGCGCGCGCCCATGCTTCCATCACCGTCGAAGCAGTCGAGTCTCCCGATCGAGATGACGATGGCATCGAGGACGAAGTTGACGCCTGCCCCGACGAGGCCAGTCCAACGCCTGATGGCTGTCCCTTGCCGGATGACCGCGACCGCGACGGCGTAGCGGATGCCGAAGACGCCTGCCTCGATGAAGCTGGTTGGCCTGATCACGATGGCTGCCTGACTCCTGGGGATTCCGATGGGGACGGTGTGCTCGATGAAGAAGACGCCTGCCCAGAAGAGCGCGGCTTGCCTGAAGAAGCTGGATGCCCAGATAGGGATGGCGATAGCATCCCAGATGATTCGGACGCCGACCCCGACGAGCCTGGCCCGGCTGAGAGCGGCGGCGCTCCCGACTTCGATGGGGATACTGTCCCCGATGATCATGACCTGGCCCCCGAGGAGCCTGGCTCCCCCGAAGGAGGCGGCGCCCCGGCATCCGACGCGGGGGATAGCGACAGTGATGGCGCAGCGGACGATGTGGATCCCTGCCCTCACGAAGCTGGCGATGCCGAAGGAGGCTTCTGCCCTCCCCCCGAGGACGATCCTGTGCCTGAAGATGACAGCCCCGCTTTCGATTTCGAGATACCTGATTTCGGCATGGAAGTCGAGATCCCCGTCACTGTAGAAGTCGAGGCCTATGAGTTCAGCGTCAGCAGAGATTTCAGCAACGTCTGGTGCTACGTGCGAGTCGCCGACAGCGAAATGGAGCGCTACGAGTTTTCCCCAGAAGGAGATCGTTTCTGGGACATCGGCGCAGTGCTGGGCGGCGGCAACAGCGTTCGCCTGGCGACAGTGCTGAGTGAGCCCCTGCTGATCTTCGTGAACTGCGGCGCAGACACAATCTACACTGGTCCAGGGGGCGGTTGGGGAACCGTCTATGATCTGGGCACATATGCGTATGCCCACAGCTCTAATGAATGGGATGGCCGAGAATTATTAGCCACCGGCATTGGTCGGGATGGAGAAGCCTTCCAGGCCAGGTATCGCATCTGCGTTCCCTCCTGTGAGGAAACCGATTTCCAGGCCCCCATTTTGAATCCCATCACGCTGGGGCCGAGGGGCGAAGGCCCCTTCAACATGCGCTTTCGCTGGGACGGCACCGAGGAGTGGATCACCGGCTTCAAGCTCTATGTCAACGGCTCTTTCGTTGACCTGATTTCCTCCCGTCAGCGTTCCGTGGAGGTCGCAGCCTATCGCCCCTCCTGCGGGGAGGTCATGGAATTCGAGATGACCGCTTTCACCGAGCTGGATGACGCCCCGGATCGCGAATCACCACGCAGCAACACCCAAGTCTGGGACGGCTTGACCTGTCCGCGCACGGTAATACTCACGTTCCTGTCGTTCGACACATCCGCTGGCTTGGGAAGCCGCCAGGGTCCCATCAGCGGCACATTTTTCGCCAACGATGAAATGCTCGTCGCCGACTACCGCGATGGCCCGCCTAGCTTCGACGCCACAGACGACACCGAAAGATACCTCGCCCCAGGGCAGGTCTACAATATCGCCACCCTCTTTGCAGACATCGAACGTGAAGCCTGGTCGTGCGTCGGCAGCGGCTGCACCAGCAATTACGCCCCCAGCACGAACTATATCGAAGTCGAATTAGGCCCTCGTGAAGCCTTGACCTTTGGCGCCAGCATCTGGAAAGAAGGCGGCGGCAGTGCCTTCGACGGCGACGCGTATGTTCCTGGAGGCGAGATCGTCCCCGGGGAGTACGTCGTCTATGACAACGGCATCAATATGCACGTGCTGGTTGATGTGCTGGTCGGCCCCGAAGCCGGCGGCCCCGATCGCCTGCCCGACCTGACCATCACCGATGTCACCGCCGCAGAAACCTCCGGGCAGCTACGCATCCACGTTTTCAACAACGCCTCCGATCTGGTGGACGAAAACATCACCGTCAACCTGGTGCGCATGAGCACGAATACAGTGATTGATCTGCGGACCTGGGAACATATCACCATCCCTTCTGGAAGCGGGGTGATATTGCAAGGCGAAACGCTCACCCTCGAACCCTATGATCTACGCGTCATCGTTGACCCGGACAACGCCATCGAGGAAACCGACGACAGTAACAACATCTACGAAACGCCAGTCAGGATGCATGTTCGAATTACAGAGCTTCATTGGGGTTCACCCTGTGAAAATTTCCTCGACCAGGAAGCTGAATACCGCTTCAGGATATGGGTTGGTCATCGTCCTCCAGAAGGCGATGTGATATGGATCGGGCAGAGGAATCACCCCTGGTTTGGCACTGTGGATGTTGACACATCCGAAGATCCCTGGGCATACAATGAGGAAGATTGGGTGCTGGCAGATAATCCCCTATTTACATTCGACTTCGACATGCCGGCAGATCATAACCTGGTAATCATGGCGGATGGCCATGAGGACGACGCTGGCCTGGGGGCAGATGACTACGCGGGCAATGTTTTCATCGAATACTCGCGCGACATCGCTTATGGGGCCAGCCCAGATGGATACCATTACGCAGCCTCGGGCTGGCATGAATGCCGTGACGCCGAACCTCTTGCCTGGGACAATAATAATTTTCATATCTATTGGCGCATCACACGCGTACACTAACGCCTTAACAAAGAGGGGATGGGGCGGCATGTATAGGGGTGCGTGCTGCGAACGCACCCCTATACATGCCCCCACGAATCCTCAAAAAAACTGTTTGGTTACGACTTGTCCGGGACAGGAGGAGCACGATGTTCGAAATAAAGATTTCCCTAAAAATCCTGGCCACAATGACGTTATTGTTGCTACTACCAGCCTGCAACCTGCCCACAAGTCCCATCGAGGTGGCCTGTAGCGTCGCCGAATTGATTGACGCCATCAACGATGCCAACGCGAATAACAACCATAACACTCTCGAGCTGGATCCCGACTGCGAATATATCCTGACAGCAGTGAATAACACCGACTTGTACGGTGAAAATGGCCTCCCCGCCATCATCACCCCGATCACCATCAATGGCCACAATGCCATGATCCGCAGGGATGCCGGCACGCCGGATTTTCGCATCTTCTACCTCAAGGATACAGGCGAATTGACCTTAAACGACTTGACCATCGAAAACGGGTTTGCCGAGCACTCGAGCAGCGCTTTTCCTGGTTCTGGAGGCGCCATTTACAACAGTAACAGCCTGCTGGAGGTCAATCGCTGTAATTTGGTTGACAACGAAGCCAGCTTTCATGGCGGGGCCATCTTTTCCATCCAGGGAGGCGTCTCGCATGTCAACGATTCCTTGATCAGTCAAAACACTGCGCCTCACGGCGGCGGTATTTTCGTATATCACAGCGGGCAGCTAACGATCAGCGGCAGTACCATCGCTAACAACGACGCCAGCACCGAGGGCGGGGGAATCAACGTGGGGCATGGCGCCGAACTGATCATCACAGATAGCACAATTTCTAACAACCATTCCGTGCGGCGCGGAGGCGGCATCTTCAAAGACAGTGGGGATGGCGACCTGCCAACTACCATCACCAATACCATCTTCGAGGATAACACTGCCGATTGGAGCGGCGGGGGAGTCTTTATCTGGCGCACCCCACTAACCATCGTCGATTCCCAATTCATCGGCAACCAGGCCGGAGAGTATGGGGGCGGTCTGGGCTACCAGGACGACGCGGCTGAAACAGTACAAATCACCAATACCACCTTCGACGGCAATATCGCCGCATTAGATGGCGGCGGCGTTCACTTCTCAGGCGAGCTGATGACCATCGAGGGCGGCGTCTTCCAAAACAATCAGGCAGAGAATGGCGGCGGCATCCACAATGGGGCCGTAGAACTCTCTCATTACATCATCCGGCCCGATACGACGCTCGTCATCCATGGGAGCGCCCTCCAACAAAATACCGCCAGAACAGATGGCGGCGGCGTCTTCAACGAAGGCGCTCTGACTGTCGAGGATAGCGCCATCTCCGGCAACGAAACCATGTTCCGCGGCGGAGGAATCTGCAACCTCGGAGGGACGACAACGATACACAACTCCACAGTTGACCATAACTCCTCCACGAATGGCCCAGGCGGAGGGATTGTAAACTGGGGGGGCGTTATGCTGATTGACAATGACAGCCGGATTAACGATAACGACGCCGAGGCAGGGGGCGGCATTTGGGAGACCGCAGGATCGCTGACGGTTGTGGCTAGCCACATCAGTTCTAACACAGCCCGCGGCAGCGATGCCGGCGGCGGCATTGGCGTCTTCGGATCTGTGGTGATCCTCGAGCAGGTGACCCTCGAAAACAACACCAGCTTACTGGGCAGCGCCATCCATTTGATCAATGGAGAACTCACTCTCACAGATTGCCAGGTCATCAATAACCACGCCTCCGGTCACCCTACCGCCAGCGACGGCGCGATCAGAAACAACGAGGGGGTCGCAACGATCCTGAACAGTTTCATCGAGGGGAACACGACGGAGGGCCATGGGGGAGGCATTGCGAATTTGGGCGAAATGAGCATCCATAGCAGCAGAATCGCATCCAATACAGCCGGGCAAGATGGAGGCGGCATCTTCAATGAGGGGGGCTTGACAGTCATGGGCAGCACTTTCGCTGACAATATCACTTCCCTGCTGGGCGGCGGCATCCACAATACCGGGGAGATCACCATTCAAGACAGCACCTTCGAGGCAAATATCGCCAGCGCGGACGGCGGCGGCATCAACACCTACAGCACAGCCACGGTGACCGGCAGCACATTCGTAGGCAACACAGCCTTTCGCGGCGGCGGCCTGGCCTCTGTTGGCGGAAATACTCTCCTCACCAACAATACCTTCTCGGCCAACACTGCCACGGACTCGGGCGGCGGCCTGTTCAATATGGGCGCGATGATCGGAGGGGACACCTCCGGCGGGGGAGCGATGCAGGCTAACCATGTCACAGTGGCCTACAACAGCGCGCCTGCCGGGGGCGGGATCGCTGCCAGCGGCGGGTTGCTGGAAATCAAGAACGCCATCGTTGCCTACAGCCCTTCGGGAGCGGACTGCGCCGCGGGAGGCGGAGATATTTCGGCGATTGACGAAAACCTCGACAGCGATGGAAGTTGCGCCGGGTTCATGTTTACCGACGATCCACTGCTCGCCCCGCTGGGGGATAACGGCGGCCCAACACATACCCATGCGTTGCAAACTGGCAGCCCCGCAATTGATGCCGCGCCGGATTGCACTACTGTTGGGGGCGCGCCTGTCCCTGTAGACCAGCGCGGTGTTGCTCGGCCTGGCGGCGCTTTTTGCGACCTGGGAGCTTATGAAACAAAAGAAGGAACGTCAGCGGCGCCGCCGGAAATCCCGGTGATCACGGTCACAACCCCCTTCATTTCCAGAACCCCCACCGTGACCGCCCGACAGAACGCCACCTGCCGCTTTGGACCGGGAAAAATCTACCACGAAGTGGATTACCTGCTCGCAGGTCAGACCGCGACTGTCGAAGCCCGTACCCAGGATGGCGACTGGCTGCAAATCGCTGGGCCTAACTGGGGCAGGCTTTGCTGGATTTGGGTCGAGCTGCTCGAAGTCGAAGGCGATATCGGCGTTGTCCCAATCAGGACTCCACCACCAACGCCCACCAACACGCCCACATTGACCCCGACGCCTACCAGGGAACCAAAACCGCAGGGCTGCTGGTGGCAATCTCCCAATATGCGACAGGCTGAGTGCAGGGTACCCTGCCCCAATGACCAATATTCAGGCGAGGCTTGCTCACCGTAAACCTTGACAAGCGCGCCGATTTGCAGATAATTAGACCAATCATCGAAAACCGTAGGACAGGTTGATAACCTGTCGGCAGGTTGATAACCTGTCGGCAGGTTGGTAACCCGTCGGCAGGTTGGTAACCTGTCGGCAGGTTGGCAACCTGCCCTACATCCTTAAAAGCATTGACGGAGAAAAGTACGTCGGCGGAAACCAACAGAGAGGCGACGGGCGAGTGATCTCCCTACAGAGACAAAGGCTGAAACCCCCGCCAGGCAGAAACCGACCGAAGTTCCCTCCCGAGCCGCGCAGGGGAAAGGTGTATCACGTGTCAAGTGCCACGTGCCAGATGTCAAGTTTTGTATCAACAAGGTGACTCCTTGACACTTGACACCGAAACACCTGACACACCGAGTAGTCTGTGCCGTGACCCCAACGTTACACGGGGAGCCGATCGCACGTCAGCCACAGAGTGGGCCGCCAGCGCGGCCAATCAGGGTGGTACCGCGGGAAATGATCCCGTCCCTCGAGAGGGATGGGATTTTTTTTATTTCGGAGGTGTGCATGCTCGAAAAATTAGCAGAGATCGAACAAGTCGGCCTGGCGACGCTCGCCGAAATCGCCGATGAGGCTGCTCTCAACCAGTGGAAAGTCACCCATCTGGGGCGCAGTTCTGCCATCATGGATCTGTTCAAGAATATGGGGGAGGTCTCCAAAGAGGAACGTGGGGCTGTGGGGCGTGAAGCCAACCAGGTCAAACAAGCCCTGGAAGCAGCCCTCACCCAAAAAATGGCTGCCCTGCGCGAGGTCGCGCTGCGGCGCTCCCTGAGCCAGGAACGCCTGGATGTGACCCTGCCGGGGCGCGCTATCCCGCGCGGACGGCTACATCCTGTCACCCAAACCCTGCGCGAAATCTACCGCGTCTTTGCCGATATGGGCTTCCAGGTATATCGCTCGCGTGAGGTCGAGACCGACGAATTCAACTTCCAATTACTCAACTTCCCCCCCCATCACCCGGCGCGGGAGATGCAGGACTCCTTTTACATCCAATCGCAGGAGGAGCGCGGCGATAATCCCATCCTGTTGCGGACGCATACCTCGCCGGGACAGATCCGGGCGATGCGCGAGTACTCTGCCGAGAATCCCGAAAACCCACCTCCCGTACGCATCATCCTGCCAGGGATGTGCTACCGTTATGAACAGGTCAGCGCCCGCTATGAATCTCAATTCACCCAGGTGGAGGGGCTGGCTGTGGGGCGCAATATCACCTTCAGCAATCTCAAAGGGACGCTGTCGGATTTCGCCCGGCGCATGTTCGGGCAGAACGTGCGGGCGCGTTTTCGCGCCTCACACTTCCCCTTCACCGAGCCAAGCGCCGAGATGGATATCGAATGTTTTCTGTGCGGCGGAGAAGGCTGCGCTGTTTGCAAGAGCACAGGATGGTTGGAGATCCTCGGCTGTGGTATGGTGCACCCCACCGTGTTGAAGAACGGCGGTTATGACCCCGAACGATATACTGGCTTCGCCTTCGGCATGGGGCCGGAGCGCATTACCATGCTGCGGCGCAAGATCGAGGATATTCGATATTTCTGGGCGAACGATTTGAGGTTTTTGGAGCAGTTCTAAAAGCAAGTGCTAAAGTGTCACATATCATGTGTTCCCGTCCCAGGCGACCACATGACACTTGAACACTTGACACATGATACATGCACGAAGGAGACTACCGTGAGCGATACATCTCCCCACCCTGATCTTACCTCCCAATTCCGCGAACTGGGCGACAACTTGAAGAACATCCTGCAAACCGCCTGGGCGAGTGAAGAAGCGCAAAAACTGCGCCAGGACATCAGGAATGGGCTGACCGAATTGGGCAAAGCAGCCAACGAGGCCGTGGACGAATTCAACGCCAGCGAGGCCGCGCAGCGACTCAAAGAAGAGGCCAAGGAATTGAAAACTCGCGTTGCAAGCGGAGAAGTCGAGGCCAAAGCACGGGACGAGATTTCTAAAGTGCTGCGCGCCATCAATGCCGAGTTGCAAAAGGCCATCAACCGGATGGACGGTGACAGTGAACTGTAAACAGTAGACAGTAAACAGTGTTCAGTTACCACACACTATCAGACTATCAGACTATCAGACTATTAGACTATCGGACTAACCTATGAAAGTGCTCTTATCCTGGATCGAAGAATACGTTGATATTGATATGTCCATCGAAGACCTGGCCCATCGTTTGACCCTGGCCGGGCTGGAGGTGGAGGAAATCCGTTATGTGGGGCTGCCGCTCCCTGAAGGAAAGATCGAAGGCCGCTCCGGAGGGCATGCCCGGCGCGAGACGAAAATATCTGGATTTGCCTGGGCGCCAGAGCAGATCGTGGTGGGCGCTGTCCTCGAGGTGACGCCGCACCCCGACGCCGACAAACTGGTGCTGTGCAAGCTGGATGACGGCGAGCAGATCCACACTGTGCTGACCGGCGCGCCAAACCTGTTCGAATACAAAGGGAAAGGGCCGCTGGATACCCCGCTCAAGGTCTCCTATGCCCGCGAAGGCGCTACCATCATCAACGCCTACGAGCCTGGCTATCAACCAACCATCCTCAAGCGCAAGAAAATCCGCGGCGTGGAATCCTATTCCATGGCCTGCTCGGAGCGCGAGCTAGGCATTTCCGATGAGCACGAGGGCATCATCCTGCTCGACGAAGACGCGCCTGTCGGCGCGCCCCTGGCGGATTATCTGGGCGATGCGGTATTCGATATCGCCATCACCCCTAATACCGCCCGAGATGCAAATGTCATCGGCGTAGCGCGCGAGATCGCCGCCCTCACCGGGGCCAGGCTGCGCTACCCCGACCTGAAAATCCCCATGGAGGGGCCGCCCCTGGAGGGACGTATAAAAATCAAGATCACCGACCCTCACCTCAACCCCCGCTTCGTCTTCGGTCTGATCGAAAATGTCAAAATCCAGCCCAGCCCCTATAAAGTTCAGCTTCGGCTCAAATTGGCCGGGATGCGCCCTATCAATTCCCTGGTGGATGCTACTAACTACGCCATGCTCGAATTGGGCGAACCGCTGCACGCCTTCGATTACGATGTTCTCGTAGGACGGGTTGACAACCCGTCCCACTTACCCACCATCATCACCCGCGCCGCAAAACAGGACGAAAAACTCACCACCCTCGACGGCATCGAACGCACGCTCGATGACTTCACCGTGCTGGTTTGCGATCAGAGCGGCCCGTTGGCGCTGGCAGGCGTGATGGGCGGTTTGGAGTCGGAAATCACCGACAAAACCACCCATGTGCTCCTCGAAGGCGCGGCCTGGAATATCATCAACACTCGCCGCACGGTGATCGCCCAAAACCTGCCCTCCGAGGCGGCTTACCGATTCTCGCGCGGCGTCCATCCAGCGATGGCCCCCCAGGGCGTCTTGCGCGGCTTGCAATTGATGCGCGAGTGGGCTGGCGGCGCGATTGCGAAGGGTCTGGTAGATGAGTATCCCTTACCCCCCAAAGACCCTACAATCGAAATCTCATCTGCCGATGTCCGCCGATGGCTGGGCATCGAACTCTCGCCGGATGAAATTGTGCGGATTCTGGAACCGCTCGAATTCGAATGCAAGATAGTGATTGGTGACAAGGAACAAGGGACAAATTCCCAGTCACCAATCACCAGTCACCAACCCCGTATCACCATCGCCACCCCTCCCCACCGCCTCGACATCGGTGAAGGCGTCATCGGGAAAGCCGATCTGATGGAGGAAATCGCGCGCGTTTACGGATATGACCGCATCCCTGAGACGCGCATGGCCGATGACCTTCCACCTCAAAGAGGGAATCACGAGCTTGAAATCGAAGAGGCTCTGCGCGACCAGTTGGTTGGTCTTGGCCTTCAGGAGGTCATCACTCACCGCCTGACTTCCCCGGAGCGCGAAGAGCGCATTCTGCCGCCGGGCACTCCGCTGGCTGATGCACCCTACTTCACCCTGACAAACCCCATCACCCCAGAGCGCTCGGTGTTACGACGCAGTCTACTGGCCTCTATGCTGGAAACTGTCGAGCGCAACGCCCGCATCCGTGGGCGCATTGCTCTCTTCGAGATCAACCCGATCTACCTGGCGTCCGAAGGGAGTGAAATGCCCCAAGAGGCCCCCAGACTGGCAATCGCCCTCACCGGCCCGCGCGCCCCGGCGGATTGGGGCGGCGCAGACGTCACCCCGATGGACTTCTTCGACCTGAAAGGCATCATCGAGGCTACATTGCGAGGCCTGCACCTGAAAGATATCCGTTATGAGGCCGGCGAACACCCCAGCTTCCATCCCGGAAAGTGCGCCTGCGTTCTGGTGGATAATCATCCAATCGGTGTGATGGGTGAACTCCACCCCCAGGTAAAGGAGAATTACGAGTTGCCTGAAACCCCGTTACTTGCGGCCGACTTCGATGTAAGCGTCATCATCAATACTGTGCCTGAACTTTTCGACGTAAGTCCCATCCCCGGCCCGCCCCCTATCCTGGAGGATATCGCTTTGATCGTAGACGAAGCTGTCCCTGCCGCCGAAGTAGAAGCGCTCATCCGCCAGACCGGAGGCCTCACCGTCACCGAAGTTCGTCTGTTCGACATCTACCGCGGCGAGCAGATTGGGGCGGGAAAGAAGTCTTTGGCCTACAGCCTGACCTACCAGCACCCGGAACACACCTTGACGGACAAAGACGCCGCCGGGCTGCGAGACAAGATCGTCAAACGGTTGGAAAGGGAGTTGGGTGCGCAGTTGCGAGGATAGATGCAAATCGGTATCAAGGTATACAGGGTAATCAGGTAGGTAAATTTTGCCAATTGATTTTAGCGCCGTTTTCGTCTACACTATCTACGATATTCACACTAGAGTTCACTGAAAAAACTCACGAGCGAGGCGGCGGGGCGGCATATATGGGGGTGCGTGCGCAGCACGCACCCCCATATATGCCGCCCCGAATCCTCAACATGTGGTTTTTGCAGTGGACTCACACTACAGATAATGAGGAGATGATCATGGATAAGAAAACGAAAGGGATAATCGCAACAGTCGCAGCTGTGGTCCTGTGCGGTTGCCCTGGTTTGGTTGGTCTGTGCTTTGGAGTTCTTTTCGCTATAGCGGGTTTTGTGCCCGGCTCGGAAATCGATGTCTTTGGCAGCAGCGATCCCGGTGCAGCCATAACCACCGGCATCGTGTCTATTTGTGTCAGCATCATTTTCATCGCTATCCCCATCGTAGTCGGCTTCCTGATGCTGCGCAAAAAGCCGGGAGATGTCATCGAAGGAGAAGTAGAACCCATCCCCGGTGATGATTTATAACGAGTCTTCCGAAAAATAGAGAGCGGGGCGTGTTGCACACGCCCCGCTCTCTATTTTTCGATTCAGCTTTCCAACTCAGTTCCAAGGACGGTCTCGATTTCATCGAGCAAATCATCGCTCAACAATTCGACCGCATCCGCTGCGCCGAGGTTGTCTTCTAATTGACTCAATCGGGTAGCGCCGGTGATTACGCTGCTGATGATCTTGCGGCGCAACAGCCAGGCAATCGCCAATTGGGCCTGGGAAATGCCCAACTCAGCAGCGATCAACCCCAGGTCGTGGACAATGTCCAGCCGCCCCGGGGTGAGGTAATTTCGAACCCAGGTCATATCCTCGAGGGAGGCGCGGCTGCCCTTGGGGATGCCATCATTATATTTTCCAGTCAAAATACCAAAATACAACGGGCTGAATGTCGTCAGGCCTAATCCTAATTCTTTAGCTAGAGGCGCGATTTCGGTCTCGAAGCGCTGACGGTGTAACATGCTGTATTGAGGCTGCTCCATGGTGGGCGGAATGAGATTGTATTGGCGCGCGGCGCCAAAGGCCTGCGAGATTTGAGCGGCTGTCCATTCGGAAGTTCCCCAATACAGGATTTTGCCCTGTTGAATGAGCGTGTTCATCGTAGAGACGACCTCCTCGATGGGCGTATCGGGATCATAGCGGTGGCAGAAATACAGGTCAACGTAATCGGTATCCAAACGTTTCAGCGAAGCGTGGATCGATTCCATCACGTGTTTGCGAGATAACCCGCGCCCATTGGGGCCCGGCATGGTAGGCCAGAACACCTTACTGGAAATCACCAGGGCTTCACGAGGCAAATCTTCGATCGCTTTGCCCATGATTATTTCAGCCGTTCCATTACCATAGGCATCGGCGTTGTCGAAATAATTGACCCCCTGATCATACGCCACATGGATCAGGTCATTCGCCGTGCGCTCGTCAACCTGGCCGCCAAAAGTCACCCAGGCGCCTAACGATATTTCACTGACTTTCAACCCAGATCGTCCCAAACGTCGGTAGTGCATACTCGCTCCTATTGTTTTCGATGTACTCATTGTACACAACCAACGCTTCCGATTCAACAGGCAATTTGCATCGTCGAACCGATCCGGACCGCCCACTGCCTCCTTTCCACTGCCTCCTGCCCACTGCCCACTGTTAACTCCCCCGGTCTTTCCTTGCCTCTCCATTGAGCTAGTGTTATCATCTACACCGCCGAATTATGTTCGATCAGCTATCCTCTCGCGCCCGTCTACGAATATGGCTCATTGCCATCACTTTAGCAACGCTGCCCTGCTATTGCGCTGGGCTGGTGGTATTGCGCTACGAAAGCCGTCCCACGCCGACCCCCACAGCGACCCCGCTGCAAACCATTACAGAGACCCAGGGACCCTACGCAGCTTCCCCATATCCAACGCTGACGCCCTATCCGACTCTGACGCCGCGGCCGCCTACCGATACCCCAACCGCCTCGTTCACCCCCACGATCACCAGAACGCCAAGCCTTACTCCGACCGCTTTGCCGACCAATACTCCCACGGCTACACCGACCTGGACGCTGACTCCCACTCCCTTGCCAACGGATACACCCACCCCAACCCAGACTTTCACGCTCGTCCCCTCGGAAACAACTGCTCCATCGCCGATGCCGACTGTAGAGGCGACTCCGTAGATGTAGAGTATACGAACCATGTCTGTAAAACGCCCCATCGAAATTAGGCCGAGCCTGAGCGCGCTGCTTTTGACAGCGATACTGATCGCGGGGTGCACGGCCTCTCCCGTGGGAACACAAACCCCTCCCCCCGAAGCGACCGGATTCCCAACCCCAACCATTACTGCGATTCCCATCGCCGAAACCGAGACGCCCGTCGCAGGGTCCCTGACCCTCAGGATATGGCTGCCCCCCCAATTCGATCCCTCGAATGGTAGCCTGGCAGGCGCATTATTGAAAGCCCGCCTGGAAGAATTCGCCTCCCGCCGCAGCGAGGTTCGCCTGGAATCACGCGTCAAAGATGTGTCCGGCCCCGGAGGAATCGAGGATACCCTGGCTACAGCCAGCGCGGCTGCCCCCCTGGCGCTCCCAGATTTGGTGGCCTTGCCCTACGATGCCCTGCAAAGGATAGCCGTAAAAGGCCTGCTGCGCCCCTTCGACGGGTTGACCGATGCCATGGACGACCCGGACTGGTATGACTACGCCCGACAGCTCTCCTACGTACAGAACAGCATCGTCGGGATTCCTTTCGCCGGGGATGCCTTGATCCTGGTTTACCGACCCGAGGTCGTCGAAATACCCCCGGCGGATTGGGAATCTGCGTTGCAGATCACCGAGCCGCTCGCTTTCCCCGCTGCGGACCCCAATAGCCTCCTGACGCTGACCCTCTATCGCGCCTCCGGTGGAGCTATTGCCGACGAAGACGGCCGCCCAATCTTAGATATGACTCCCCTGACCGATGTGCTCACCTTCTACTACCAGGCCAACCGAAATGGGCTGATACCCTTATGGCTCACCCAATACGAAACCGACGACCAGGCCTGGGTAGCCTACGAAGAAGGGCAGGCGAACATGGCAGTCACCTGGCTCTCTCGTTACATCCAAACCATGCCACAGGACGCCTCTGCCGCGACGATACCCACAGCCAACGGCGTCCCCTCCACCACCGCCACAGGATGGGTCTGGGCGCTGACCAGTACCGACCCCCAACGACTGGATTTAGCCGCCCAACTGGCCGAATTCTTGACCACTGAAGAGTTTCTATCCGAATGGAATGCCGCCGCAGGATTTCTGCCCCCACGGCCCAGCGCATTGACAGCATGGGAGAACACGCCGCTCCACGGCCTGCTCAGCCAGGTCGCCCCAACGGCGCAGTTGATCCCTTCATCGGATATTCTTCTGACTCTGGGACCACTTCTGGAACAAAGCGCACTCGATATACTCAAAGAGCAAACTGACCCGGCCACAGCCGCGCAGAACGCCATCGAAAAATTGATTGCTCCCTGATCTAGCCCCCGCCACAAAAAATGAATGAGTTCACTGAAAAAACCCTTGAACGTGGGGGCGGGGCGGCATATATGGGGGTGCGTGCTGCGCACGCACCCCCATATATGCCGCCCCGAATCCTCTACTCGTAGTTTTTGCAGTGGACTCATGAATAAAGCGCAAATTCGTGAAATCCTGGGGGATCTCAAGGCTGCTGTCCGCCTGGGACAATCCGAGGCGATCGAGATGGCCCTCGACGGCCTGCGGGCCCTCCCAATAGTGGAAGCCAACGATCGCTTCGAAGCAGGCTTCCTCAGCCAGCTCATTCGCCCGGCTGGGGAAATCCTATCCCGCCTCTCCGCGGCTCGACTGCTGCCCTTGCTGGATGATCGCCCGGCCGCCCTTCGCGCTGTTGGAGCGGCGGCGTTGGCGCAGCGCTTTTTGATTGGGGAAGACGTGAACCCTGAGATGATCATTCGCCCCGCAAGGGACGCGCGTCCCGAGGTGCGGGCTGCTCTCGGGGAAACTTTAAGGGAGGCGGGTGAGGCGCACCCAGAGCGTCTACTACACCTCGTGGAAACCTGGCTGCGAGATCCCTCGCCCAAAGTGCGCACCGCTGCGCTGACCGCCCTCCCGGCTCTATCGCCCTCGTATGGCGAAGACATCCTCGCCCTGATCGCCCCTCTGAAAGACGACGAGGACCCCGGCGTGTGCGCCGCCATTGTCGAAGCCATGCAAACCATCGCCCAAAGCGGATCAGCAGAATCCGTTTTGAGGCAGGTATCCGCCTGGGGAGCTGAACCACGCCCAAACGTCTGGGTGATCAGCCGGACTTTGTCAGGCTCATGGGCCGCCTCCCACCCCAGAGAGGTAAAAAGCATCCTAAGAGATCTTTACGCTAAAGTCGGGAAAACCAAAGAAATCGCCCACGCCCTGCGTGCTCTCGAACGTCACGGGGTCAAAATCGAGATCGAATAGGGAAAAAATGTGGGGTGCACTTTCGAAGTGCACCCCACATTTCCTCAATCAATAAACCGGCTCTACCCAATCTCGATAGGCGGGCGCCTTGCCGCGCACCACATCGTTGAATAGCTCTCGGAGGCGGGCCGCGATGGGACCCATAACTCCCGAGCCTACCGGGCGATAATCAACCCGCGTGACGGCGGTAATCTGGGCCGCCGTGCCGGTCATAAATAGCTCATCGCAGATATATACCTCGGTGCGATCAATCAGCCGCTCTTCTACCGGCACTCCGAGTTCTCTGGAAGTTAATTCGAGCACCGAGCGCCGCGTGATCCCCTCGAGGATATTTTCTGTGACAGGCGGCGTGACCAGCACCCCATCACGCAGCATGAAGAGATTCATGGCGCTTCCCTCGGAGACATGACCTTCCCCTGTAAGCACCAAAGCCTCATCGAACCCGGCCCGCTCCGCATCGGTCTTGATCAGCGCCGAGTTGGCGTACGCCCCCGCGATCTTGCCGCGCGCAGGAATAGCCGTATCATCCACCCGCCGCCAGGAGGAAACCGTCACATGGGCATTGGTATCGTTGGCGACATACAGGCCGAAGGGTATCGCCACGATACTGAGTTCGTCTTTCAAGCCATGCAACTTGACGCCGATTTTCTCATCGGCTTTGTACATCAAGGGACGGATATAAATATCCTCGCGATAGGCCTCTTTTCGTATCAGTTCTTTGGTGATCTCCGTAAGGCTCTCCGTTGTATGATCGGTCTGCATGCACAATATTTTCGCCGAATTCAAGAGCCGCTTGAAGTGCTCGTGAGGACGGAAAATAAAAAGTTGCTTTTCATCAGCGTTCCAATATCCCCGTAATCCTGCAAAGGCAGCCGTCCCGTAGTTCAGGGCATGGGTCAGAACCCCCACTTTCGCTTCAGAATAGGGTACGATCTCTCCCTTGAAGTAAGCAAATTTAGGAAGTGCCAAAGTTTAACCTCCTGGATTCTTAATGTTAGAGACTGTTTTAAAAGTCGCCAGAAACCACAGATAAACACAGATGAACACCGATTTTCTTGATGAACAGCCGTCTTTCATCGCCGAAATCCCTTTTATCTGTGTTCATCTGTGGCTGATTTGAGTTTTAAAACACTCTCTTAGAAATCAAACTTCCTCGATTCAGGCCAACGATTGGAAATCGGGGCTGCTTTGCAAAACCGATACTTCGGCTGCGCTCAGTGCAGACACTGCCTCAGTTGAAAGCCCAATCCACGAAGAGCCTGTGTTGAGTTTGCGAAGCATGGATTTCATAAGCCAGCCTCGAATTTTTTCGATGGCGTTGAGTGAATTATACTGCTTCGCTGATCGAGCCTCAATTGAAGAACATCACCACTTGCCAGGGTAAATAACACTTAACTACTCAGCCAAACGGAGAAATTTCCGAAAAAAGGGTGTGCGCACGCAAAGCGGCTACGCCCCCTGCGCACACCCTTTTTTCGGGTAAATCCGTTCGATGGCTGAGCAGTTACAATAACACAAGAAAAACTAAACCCTGGCCAAAACTGACCAGGGTCCAGCCTTACTCGAAAGTTATGTTTCTAAAGCAAGGATTTCGACTGGGATGGACGTCATTTGCTCGAATTGTCCGGCAGCATCCATAGAACCGATCCCGCGCCCGATGTGCATGGGGATAGCGACCTGGGGTTGGATGATTCTGGCCGCCTCGGCAGCTTCTTCCGCTGTCATTACATAGATTCCGCTGACAGGGAGCAGAGCGATGTCCACCTCGATCGATTCCATCTCTGGGATCACATCAGAATCACCCGTGTGGTAGATGCGCTGCCCTCCCAGGGTGAGGATAAAGCCAACGTGTCCGGCATCCTTGGGGTGAAATGGCTCCCCCGGGCTGCGGAATTTAGTCAGGTTGTACGCCGGGACGGTTTCGATGGGCACACCCTTCACCGTCAAGCTGTCCCCCGGTTTGACAACTCGGATTTGCCCCTTGAGCTTCTTCGCTGATTCTTTCGTCGTGACGATCACCGTATCGTCTCTTTGGATTTTCGCCACGTCATCGGGGGAGCAGTGATCTATGTGATCGTGGGTGATCAGAATGATATCCGCATCCGGGCAGCGTCCCAACTGCCAGGGATCAATGTAGATCACCAGATCGTCAGCTTCGATGCGGAAACTATCATGGCCGAGCCAGTGGATTTTTTCGATCATCGGGTTCATACGCTATCCTTTCACTACAACCAATCCGAAGATATTATGCCACAATTTCGAGAAGCGTGAAAACGTAAAACGAAAGTTACCACTCAGCCTACCCTCCCGCAGGTTGATAAGTCCGACGAAATGACACGTTATGGTCTGCATTTTGGCCGGGTTTTCTCGAAGCCGTCTAAAAACCTGCGGGAGAGTGAGCTATTACAAACGAAATATTGTTGACCTCGAAATAAAATTATGGCATAATCATACCAACATCAAAACCACACACGAAAAGCGATGATGGAAACGAGTAAGCCCGCCTCGAGCTGGCAGCGAACCTGGGAGAGTGCGAGCCAGGACAGCAACAGCAGGCCCAAAATCCTTCCGGAGCTGTGAACTGAAAGCGAAAGCGAGTAGGGGAGCCGGCGTTGTCTACTGTTACGAAGACACGAGTATGAAATCGTACTCGACCAAGCGCCCGCCCACGTGGCGGGAATCCGGGTGGTACCGCGGGAGCGTATTCAACTCTCGTCCCAGAGTGGACGGGAGTTTTTTTTAGGAGACTACCATGCCCTTCGAACAAGTACCCAACAAAGTGGACTTCATCGCCCAAGAATATGAAGTATTAGATTTTTGGAAAGGGACCAACGCCTTCGAGAAATCACGCGCCCTGCGCAAAGGCAAACCGCGCTGGTCGTTCATAGACGGCCCGATCACGGCCAACAACCCCATGGGCGTGCATCATGGCTGGGGACGTACCTACAAAGACCTCTACAACCGCTACTGGACGATGCGCGGCCGTGAGCTTCGCTACCAGAACGGCTTCGATTGCCAGGGACTTTGGGTAGAAGTCGAAGTCGAGAAAGAAAAAGGCTTCAAATCCAAGATGGACATCGAAGCCTACGGCCTGGCCCAATTCGTCAAAGAATGCAAGGCCCGTGTATTGCGCTACGCCGGGGTGCAGACAAAGCAATCCATCCGCCTGGGCTATTGGATGGAATGGAATGACCCGGCAGACCTCAACATGCTGGCTGACAAGCTGCTCGAAGACCCCATGCAAGTGATCACCTTTACCGGGCCAAACGGCAATACCGTCACCGACACCGTCGAACAGATCATTGGTCAGCTCGGCCTGGCCCAGCTCGGCGGAAGCTACTTCACCTTCTCCAATGAAAACAATTACATGATCTGGAAGATGATCAAAAAGAGTTGGCAGAAGGGCTGGCTCTACCGCGGCGCTGACGTGATGCCCTGGTGCCCACGCTGCGCCACTGCCATCAGCCAGCACGAGATCGTGACGGATGGGTATATGGAGTTGACGCATCGAAGTGTCACGCTGAGATTCCCCTTGCGAGATACATCGGGAGTAGGGAGTAAGGAGCAGGAAGTAGGAAGCACCCCGCACTCCGCACCCCGCACCGATCCTGATACCAGCCTGCCCGAATCTCTCCTGGTTTGGACGACAACACCGTGGACGCTGACATCCAATGTTGCCGCAGCTGTCGGCCCGGATTTGGATTATGTTAAAGTGCGCACTCGCCCTGAGCCTGGTCGAAGGGACGGCGAACACATCCTGTATCTCTCCAAAGGCACACTGCATATGCTGCGCGACGATTACGAAGTTTTAGCCGAACTCAAGGGCGCAGAAATGGAAGGCTGGACCTACGACGGCCCATTCGATGACCTGCCCGCCGCCCGGCAACCCGGCGGGGTGACCGAACTCGAGGAACTCATCGAGGGCATCGAATCCTCCGCCGCCCAAACTCATCAGGTCATCCTGTGGGATTTAGTCGGCGAGAGCGAAGGTACCGGCATCGTCCACATCGCCCCCGGCTGCGGCGCAGAAGACTTTGTGCTGGGAAAGGAGTATAAATTCCCACTGCTGGCCCCCATCGAGGATGAAGGCTTCTTCGTCGCAGGCTTCGGCTGGCTGACCGGCAAGCACGTCTCAGAAGCGGCGACGCCCATCTTCGAAGACCTGGAAAAGAAAGGTCTGCTCTACCATGTCGAACCCTATACCCACCGCTACCCCACCTGCTGGCGCTGCGGGACCGAGTTGGTCTTCCGTCTGGTAGATGAGTGGTTCATCAGCATGGGCAAGCTATACGACAAACCCCGCGAGCAGGTCACAGCCGAGGAGAAAGAAAGGTCGCTGCGCTATCAGATTATGGACGTGGTTGACCAAATCCGCTGGATTCCTGAATTCGGCCACGCCCGCGAACTCGATTGGCTGCGCAACATGCACGATTGGATGATCTCCAAGAAGCGCTACTGGGGGTTGGCACTGCCCATCTGGGTTTGTGAGGATTGTGGAGATTACCATGTAATCAGCGACGAACACGAACTCGAAGAGCGAGCGGTCGAGGGCTGGGACGAGTTCGAAGGCCACACACCCCATCGCCCCTACATAGACGCCGTCAAGCTGAAATGTGAGGGGTGCGGCGGGTGGATGGACCGCATCCCCGATGTGGGCAACCCCTGGTTGGATGCCGGCATCGTCAGTTTCTCCACATTGAACTATCGCGCCGATCCCGACTATTGGCGCCAATGGTACCCCGCCCACTGGATCAGCGAATCCTTCCCCGGCCAGTTCCGCAACTGGTTCTACTCCCTGCTGGCCATGGCTACCGTCATAGACAACTCGCCGCCCTTCCTGGAGAACTTCGGCTATGCCAGTCTCTTCGCCGAGGATGGGCGCGAGATGCACAAATCCTGGGGCAACGCCATCGAGTTCAACGAAGCCGCCGACAAGATGGGCGTGGATACAATGCGATGGCTGTACTGCGCCCACAAACCCGAGAACAACCTGTTCTTCGGCTACAATCGCGCGGAAGAAACCCGGAGGCGTTTTCTGATTCCCCTGTGGAATCTTTACTCCTTCTTTGCGACATATGCCGCTCTGGATGGCTGGACAACAGACCCCACCCCAGCACTCCCCGCTCACGGGGAGGGAGCTTCCCCCCCGTTGACGGGGGAGATTGAGGGGGGGGGGAATCCTGGAACCCCAGAGGGCCCCACACCCCAAAGCGATAACCCGCTGGACAGGTGGATCCTGGCCCGTCTCAACCAGGTGGTGGGGCGCGTCACCGAGGCGTTGACTAATTCCGATGCCTATACCGCCACCCTGGCCCTGGAGAGTCTGGTGGATGACCTGAGCAACTGGTATGTGCGCCGCTCTCGACGCCGTTTCTGGAAATCGGAACATGACAGCGATAAAGAGACCGCCTACGCCACCTTCTACCACACCATGGTCAAGCTGACGCGCCTGCTGGCTCCCTTCATCCCCTTCGTCACCGAAGTAATGTATCAAAATCTTGTGCGAGGAGTCTACGAAGAAGCTCACGAAAGCGTCCACCACACCGATTGGCCCACAGTTGACGAAGCGGTCATCAACGAGAAACTGGTCGAGCAAATGGAACTCGCCCGCCGCACCGCCAGCCTGGGCTTGAGCGCCCGCAGCAACGCCGGCATCAAAGTGCGCCAACCCTTATCGAAAGTCATGGTGCATGTCAAAGAGGGCTGGGCCGAACTGACCGACGAATTGGTCGAGATCGTTTCCGATGAATTGAATGTCAAAGGATTCGAGTTCGTCGAGGATGTCGAATCGCTGGTAACTTACAAAGTATTGCCCAACAACAAACTCTTAGGCCCCAAATTCGGCGCCGACTTCCCCAATCTGCGCGCCGCCCTCGCCGCTCTCGATCCCGCTGAAGTTGCTGCCAGAGTGGAAGCCGAAGAACATGTCACATTGAACGTCGAATGTTCGACCGGCCAAGAAAGTGTAACCTTATCACCAGATGAGATTCTCATCGAGACTCTGCCCGCGGAAGGCCTGGCGGTTTCATCCGACAGGCTCGTCACCGTGGCAGTGGACACCAACATCACCCCTGCATTGAAAGCCGAAGGCCTGGCGCGCGAGATCGTCCGCCGCGTGCAGGCCCAACGCAAGAACGCCGACTTCAACATCGAAGACCGGATCACCACCTGGTACGTCGCTTCCGGCGAATTGACCGAAGTCCTCCAGGCATGGGGCGACTACATCCAGGCTGAAACCCTGACCACCAGGTTGATCGCCGGAGAACCACCAAAAGAAGCCTTTGTGGAAACCCATAAAGTAGAAGGTCAGGAAATCACCATTGGCGTGAAGCAGAACTAACGATTTCAGCCCCCAGTAGTAATAAAATACTGGGGGCTGACTGCGCGGTTTAACGAACAGAGAGCTTGACAACTCTACTCACGTTTGCTAAAATCCAGAAAATTAGTTACCCCTAAAACAAGATTTAGGCGATATGAGAGACCAATTTACTCATGCAATAGAAGACTATCTAAAA
>Ga0194126_10000328_pt1 | contig 77176 bp, 62 predicted proteins | sample TA2KigC150mmetaG_FD_148641 | JGI IMG/M metagenome (GOLD analysis project Ga0194126, IMG submission 148641) | Freshwater microbial communities from Lake Tanganyika, Tanzania - TA2015035 Kigoma Deep Cast 150m | ecosystem: Environmental > Aquatic > Freshwater > Lake | place: Tanzania: Lake...
ATTGTAATCTGGGATCCGAATAAAGAATTAATAATTTCTGCAAAGACACATCATATGGCGGTCGATTACTCCATGTTCGAAGGGAAGAAAATTAAGGGTAATGCTGAAACAGTGATTTCTAGCGGTGAAATAATCATTCAGAACGAGAAATTTTTAGGAAAAGCCGGAAGAGGGAATTTTATCAAACGAGGGACATACGGCTCGGCTTGGAGCTGATATACATCATGGTGAAGGTTTTTGAATATTGAATGTTGAACAAGGAATAATGAATCCGTCAACTGACGGATGAATAATGAAAATTGAATAATGAATAGGGAGTAGTGAAATAGGAATCATGAGTTTTGAAGTTCGAGCTGATAAAAATACTTCGTAATTCATCATTCTTTAATCAATATTCATTATTCAACAAAAAATAAACTACGAACTAAATCTTGGAGGGTTATGAGTTTATTCAATCAACATGGTCTAATTGAAACAGACGTAAGTGATATTCATGGCAGCAGTCTGATAAATCAGGATCTTGCACCGACAAAAATCTCCGAACGAACGTGGGGAACATACAATTACGCTGCACTTTGGATTGGGATGAGCGTTTGCATTCCGACATACATGCTTGCAAGCGGTTTGATCGCTGGCGGAATGAATTGGTGGCAGGCACTGCTAACCATCACTCTTGGAAATATAATTGTATTAGTTCCAATGATCTTAAATGCTCATGCTGGCACGAAGTTCGGAATTCCATTTCCGATATTAGCACGCGTTTCATTCGGAACTCTTGGCTCGAATATTCCGGCACTCCTCAGAGGAATTGTTGCTTGCGGCTGGTTCGGAATTCAAACTTGGATCGGAGGGCAGGCATTGAATTCAATGATCGCAATTTTATTTCCGGCGTGGGCAAACTTTGAACTTGGCTCTGCTATTAGTTTTATAATTTTCTGGCTGATGAATGTTTACTTTATTATTAAAGGAACAGAATCTATCAAATGGCTCGAGTCACTCGCCGCTCCATTTTTAATTCTTATGGGATTAGTATTGTTATACTGGGCGTATCAGAAAATTGGGGGCTTCGGTCCGATTCTGAATCAGCCAAGTAAATTTCAAACATCGGCAGATTTCTGGAAATTTTTTATTCCATCATTAACCGGAATGGTAGGATTTTGGGCAACGCTGTCGCTAAACATTCCGGACTTCACAAGATTTGCGAAAAGTCAAAAATCACAAATGGTCGGACAAGCGATCGGACTTCCGCCGACAATGGCTCTATTTTCATTTATCGGAATTGCAGTGACATCAGCAACTGTAATTATTTTCGGAGAAGCGATTTGGGATCCAGTAGTTTTACTTTCAAAGTTTGACAGTCCGATAGTTATTTTTCTTTCACTTGTTTCACTGCTTGTTGCTACGCTAACCACGAATATTGCGGCAAATGTCGTCTCGCCGGCAAATGATTTTTCAAATCTTTATCCAAAGAAAATAAATTTCGTTCGCGGCGGATTGATAACGGCAGTTATTGGAATCGTTATGATGCCGTGGAAACTTATTTCGGATTACAGCGCATATATTTTTGGGTGGTTGATTGGTTATTCAAGTTTTCTCGGTCCTATAGCTGGAATTCTTATTTGTGATTATTTTTTGATAAGAAAAAGAAATTTAATTGTACGCGATTTGTATCTCCGCAATGGTAACTATGAATACAAAAAGGGATTTAATCTCCAGGCAATTTATTCACTTGCGGCGGGAGTTTTTATCGCTTTAATCGGTTTGATCGTCCCATCACTACGTTTTTTATATGACTACGCTTGGTTTGTCGGATTCGCAGTTGCGTTCATTGTTTATTTTATTTTAGTGAGAAAGAAGGTTTGAGTTTTGGTTTGTTTGCTTGACTGTCGGGTGTGAAATTTAAGTTCAATGTAAATTTTGAAGCGAGAGTTTGATTTGTTCTTCGATCTTCATAAAGACTATGTTTATGTTTTCAAATATTTCTTCGTTCCGGATTCGCAAAAAAGTTATTCCGAAGCTCTCAATATAGTTCTGTCTATCTGCATCGCGGAGTTTTTGCTCGGGCAGGTCGTGAATATTGCCGTCAATCTCGATAGCTAATTTTAGCTGCGGTGAGTAAAAATCAATGATAAACTTATCTACAGAATACTGACGGCGGAATTTTATTCCAGCAGTCTGTCGATTACGTAAATAACGCCAAATTATTGCTTCAGTTGGAGTTTGTCTTTTCCGAAGCTTGCGTCGGTTTTCTTTTTCGGTTGTGCGGTTGAAGTGTTGTGTCATTGTAACGTTTTGGACCTCACCCCCGTCCGAAAGTATTGAGTAATATTTCTTGATGTCATTCCCGTGTAAACGGGAATCCAAAAAGATAAATAGATTCCCACTTGCGTGGGAATGACTGTGTGAGAAGACTTTTTTTTACAACTGTACACGCAAGGGGAGAGGTCGCAATGAACCTTCTATAATTTTTATCTCCTCTTCTGTTAAGCCGTAAAGTTCGTAGACAAGCTGATCGATCTGCCGGTCAATTGTTTTTGGCTGCTATTTGATAAATAAATAAATTAAGCTTATCTTGTTTCAGCAAAAATAACTTTTAGATAAAAGATTACTCACCTTTTAATTTTCACAACTTATTTTTTGCGACTTAGTCTGCCAAGTGGCGCTATTTTAAAATTTTATAATTATTTTTTTTAAGGAAAAAAAATGAACATTTACGTTGGAAATTTATCCAAAGAAGTAACAGAAGCCGATTTGAAAGAATTGTTTAGTCAATACGGCGTTCTTTCAAGTACAAAAGTGATCAGTGACATGTTCACACAGGATTCCAAGGGATTTGGATTTGTAGAAATGCAAAGCAAATCAGAAGCTGAACAAGCAATAAAAGAACTTAACGGTAAAGAGCTCAAAGGTAAAAAAATTATCGTAAACGAAGCTCGACCAAAAACCGATAAAAGAAAAAGCGGCGGACAAAATCGCCGTGGCGGTTCTTTTGGCGGCGGCCGACGTTACTAAAATTAAGAAGTAATTTTTACGAAACTGCAGCTCTTATTAAAAAATTGCTGCAGTCAATCAATCATATCAAAAAAACATTTTCTGATCAATATCACTTCGATGTGATTTTTGGGGATTAATTCGGATTGGAATTTTTGGCTGAAAAATATCACGTCATTTTTTATTTTTGTGCATCTTTTTGAAACTATTTTCATCAAATGATCGAAGCGAAAGAACTTGAACTTATAGAAAAAGCTAAATCCGGAGACAAAAAATCTCTTTCGGATTTAGTTACAAAGTATGAAAAAACTGTTTTCAGTTTTGCGTTCAAGGTCTGCCGAAATAGAGATAAAGCAGAAAACACAATGCAGGAAACATTTATAAGCGTGATAAAGTCATTGCATCAGTTTGATGGTAACTCGAAATTTTCTACTTGGCTGTATCGAATTGTTGTTAATCACTGCTTAATGCTTGCACGTTCAGAAAGCCGTCACTCGCAGTTTCATTCATTCGATGATGATGACACATCGATCGAGGAGCCTGCAGTTGAACACTGGACAGATCTTCCTGCGGAAAAAGTTTTGAACGATGAACTAAAAACACTAATGGATAATGCAATCCAAAAGCTCGGTCCAGAATACAGGATGGTTTTTTTACTGCGCGATGTCGAAGGACTTTCAACGCAAGAAACAGCAGATACTCTCGCTTTAAGTATCTCAGCAGTAAAATCGCGTTTACACAGAGCAAGATTTTTTTTAAGAAATGAACTTAGAACATATTTCGAAAAATAATTTGACCTGTAAGGAAGTTATAAATCAGGTTTGCGAGCATCTTGGCGAACTGCCGGATTCACCTGTGTGCATTGCGATTCAAGATCATCTGAAGGAGTGCGACAACTGCACAAACTTTTATGACTCATTAGAGAAGACCGTCACACTTTATAAAAAATATTCTCCCGATCTTCCTGAAGGTGCGCACGAACGTTTGATGCAAGCACTCAAACTCGCTGATAAAAAATAATTCTACATTTAATCTCGGAGGTTAGTGTGAGGAAAAATTTTCTTATCCTATTGGTTACAGTAAATTTTGTCTTCTTCGTTTCCTGCAGTGATGGTGATAAATCAGAGGACCCGCCGCAAAAACTTTTTGGGCAAATCACAGATTCAACCGGAATTCCGCTCAAAGGAATAAATATTAATCTTTTTTATTCATTAGTAGATAAAAGTGTTCAGAAAGTTAAATCTAAATGGAATACTGCTATTGAATTCGGAATACCAAACAGATCGTTCGTAAAAATATTTCTGTATCGATTCGATGAAATTCAAGACACAATAAAAATTGATACATTTCCTGCTGGCAGACATTCAGTTTTTTTCGATGCAGTATTGCCAAATGGTTCGCACAAAATTGAACTTAAGATTAAAGACATGACAACTCTTAAAGATACAACATCGTTTGTGAAAATATTTTACAATAATCCCGATGCATACTATTTTACTTCTATAAATGAGAAAGCTCTTTCGATCACTGATGAAATTGGAAAGTTTGAAATTTTAGATAAGTATGTCGCTGTTGGTGAGGAAATTTCCAGATTTGACGAAGTGGGAAATTTTATTGGGAAATCGATTGTTCAGCCTGAAGTTACATTTATGCTTGATAATGGCAGTAAAGCCGTTCAAGGACCAAAAGTTCATTTTTATGACCAAAAAAACGAACTGAAAATCAAATTTTAACTTTTTTAGGAGAAATATTTTTCACTAAGCAATGTGAATCCATATTTCATAATATGCATCAAATCACAAAAACACAAAAATGACTTACGTTATAATCACATTTGCAGCAATTTTCACATTTTTTATCGTTTTTCAGTTTTATTTAATTCGAAAGAGTAAGAAAATTGTCGGCGCTTCGATTGATCTGAGTCATATTCCTGAATCGATTAGAAAAGTTTTAGAAAAAGGAAAAACACTGATTTACTTTTACTCACCAAGCTGCGGACCGTGTAAGGTTCAAGCTCCGATCATAGACAAATTGAAGAATGAGCTGAAAAATGTTGTGTCCGTCGATATCAGCGGAGATTTTCGTACTGCTAGAGTTTTTGGCGTGATGGGGGCACCCTCAACAATCATCCTTGAAAATGGCGTGGTGAAAGAAATGTTCGTTGGTTTTAAGAGTGAAGAAGTTATAAGAAACGCATTTAATAATTAGGTGGAGAAAAAATGAATCTTACATTGAAATCAAAGAAAAATTTTGAACAAGCACTTGAAGATTTACAAATGAAAGTCACAGAAAATAATTTCAGAGTGCTGCATGTACATAATGTCCGCGAAACTCTGAAAGAAAAAGGTTTTGAGATTGAAAATTATTCGATCGTTGAAGTCTGCAATGCAAAATTCGCAAATGAAGTTCTGGGTACAAACAAAGAATACGGAGTCCTTATGCCATGCAAGATAAACGTCTATTCAGACAAAGGAGAAACGTTTTTATCGATGCCGCTTCCATCTGTAATGATTGAAAAATTCCAGATGAAAGGTGTAGACGAAATTGCAAAAACCGTCGAAGAGATTTTAATAAAAGTTATGGAAGATTCTGTTTAATGAATGAGTTACAAATTGCCGGCATTTTGATCGGTGCAATTTCGGGATTTTTTATTGGAAAATATTTTCAGAGGAGAACAGGTGGTGTTTGTCCGCTTCTTTGTAATCCGAAAATATCAACGATTTATTTCGCATTATTAGGTTATCTATTAACAAGCTCAAAAGGAATATAAAATGAAAAAAAATATGGGTTCACTCGATAAGACAATCAGAATGATTGTCGGAATTGTATTATTAATTTTTGCTTTAATTGATCCGCAAAACAATTGGTGGGGATTAATCGGTATTGTGCCGTTAGTGACATCATTCGTTGGCGTTTGTCCGGCATATCTTCCATTTGGATTGAGTACAATCAAATCGAAGAAAAAGTAATTTAATGCGATCACTGTTTAATAATTTGAAATTCCGAATTCCGTTTTTTGTTGGTGCTGGTGCTGCGATAGGTTATGCATATTATTATTTTATTGGATGCTACTCAGGAAATTGTCCGATAACATCAACATGGTATGTTTCAACACTTTACGGCGGAGCGGCTGGGTTGCTAATCGGATTCCCAAATAAGAAAAAGTGAGTAATTTATTATCTCAACTTGAGCTGAATGAAAACTGACACACTGCAAATCACAAAAGAAGTTTTTATTGAGGATTTAATTAAAATTAAACCTTCATCCGTTAAATATTTAATGGAGAAAGGAATCCGCTGTCTTGTTTGCGGCGAACCAATTTGGGGAACGCTCGAATCAGCTGCTCAGGAGAAGGGATTTACGCGAAGCGAAATCGAAACTTTTGTAAATGACCTTAAATCACTTGACTGATTCGGATTTTTAGCTTCTTAAAAATTTTCAAAAAACTTAAGAAATAAATAATTTCTGTTGACAATTGTCAGCCGAATTATGAGATTCGTGCAAAATTTAGTGAGGAATAAATGAAAATTAGTACACTGTTCTCTATTGTGCTTACCTTGTTTTTTGTAAGCACTCTTTTCGCACAGCTCAATCCGCCAGCAAATCTCATTGGCACTTATAAACCGAGCAGCGGGACAATGCATTACGGTTTTGTTGAGCTGAAGTGGCAGTATACAAGCTTAGCTGCTACATTTAAAGTTTATCGTAAAAACCCGGATGCAACAGAGTTTACTTTGTTAAAATCGGGAATTCGTTCACTCTATTTCAATGACTATAATGTTCAGTCAAATAAAACATATGAATATTATGTCGTTGCATATACTTCGACGCAAACCAGCGATCCGAGCAACACAGTTTCGGTCACTACTCCTCCAGCACCCGATTGGGTTAAATTTACAAGCACACCCGTAAAAACCGGAAATGTTGGAGTAGCATATTCATATGACGCAAATGCATCGAGCAATGATTCAACGGCAGTCATAACCTATTCGTTATCTGCTTTTCCAACCGGAATGACAATTAACTCTGGAGATGGAGTGATCGATTGGACGCCTATCAGCGCCGGTCACTTCTCGGTTAAAATAAAAGCTGAAAGCAACAAGGGGGGATATGCATATCAAAGTTATTCGATTTCTGTTACTGCTCCAATGGGAATCGTACAAGGTGTAGTAACAGATGAAGTGACAAATCTTCCGATTAAAAAAGGAGTGGTTTATTTCTACGGCTCAACATCTACGAGATATGAATATACTTACACCGATACTAACGGTAACTACTCGAAAAATTTACAAGGCGGAACTTATAAAATAAAATTTTCTAAACACGGTTACATCACAGAGTATTTCGATAATAAAACTTCTTTAGAAACTGCAGATCCGGTTGTGGTCGCGGTTGGATCTCCTGTAACAGCTTCTGCTGCATTAGGTGTAGTTCCACCTCCGATTACTTTCACAATATCTGGAAGTGTCTTGAACGCCGCCAATGAACCTGTGCGCTCAACTGTTCAAGTGTTCGGAGTTACAGATGGATCTATCACAGGAACATCAATGTGTCCGATTACAAAAACAGATTCACTCGGTAATTATTCATTTACATTAGTAGGAAATAAATCCTATGTCGTTTATGCAAAACCGTTTGATGTTGCTTATTATCCTGAATACTGGGATAATAAGAGAACTTTTCTTGAGGCGGATAAAATTTTACTAAATGAAAATAAGAGCAATATCAACTTCGTAATGGATTTGAAACCAGTTTATGCAAATGGAGTTGAGGGAACAGTTCGTCATTTTGCTTCAATGACTGGAGTTCCTGCACACGTTACTGTATTCAAGCTTTCGAGCGGAAGATTTAAGGTGTCTAAATCAGTTCGTTCAGACAGTCTGGGCGTTTATGCGCTTCAAAATCTTGAACCCGGGATGTACATTTTACATGCTGTACCGCCGAGACCGTATTTGCCCGGATATTATAAAGAAGGTGGAATTGCTTGGAGTTGGCGTCAAGCTGATACTGTTACAGTGACCGAGACATCTATTTTACAGAATATAAATATTAATTTGAGATCAAGAACCGACACTGGTTCTGCAATAGCAAATGGAAAAATTATAACCTCTTCCGATGCGAATGTGTCAGGCGGAATTGTTTATGCACTGGATGTTAATGGAAATGTAGTTGATTATGGAATCTCCGAAGGAGATGGAAGTTACATTTTGAGTGAAATCCCAGCTGGCACATATAATTTTATTGTTGATAAGGTAGATTATAATTCAAATACGATATATAATGTTACCTTTGACTATTCAGATAACTCTTCCAAGGTTATTAATTTATTGATTAATCCTGCGACGCCTACCGGGGTTGACGACAATCCAATTCTCAAACCGATAAGTTTTGCACTCGGACAAAATTATCCTAATCCTTTCAATCCAGCTACGAACATTAATTTCTCGATAAAAGAAAAATCGTTCGTCACTTTAAAGGTTTATAACTTATTGGGCAAGGAAGTCGCAAACTTAGTTGAACAAGTAAAAGAACAAGGTGATTATAAAATACAATTCTCTGCAAGTGAATTGCCAAGCGGTGTTTACATGTATCAACTAAAATCAGGTAGAAATACGATCACTAAAAAAATGTTATTGATGAAATAATTTTCAGTAATAAATTTGTAAATCCCCGATGCATTTGGTGTATCGGGGATTTTTTTTTATATTTGCACACAAAATTTTGAAATTCACATCGCGGTGTAGTGTCCCGATAAATCGGGAGTAGCTCGTCGATAGGAAATAAAATATATATCGCGGGGTAGAGCAGTTGGTAGCTCGTCGGGCTCATAACCCGGAGGTCGCAGGTTCAAGTCCTGCCCCCGCTACAAGTAAAAGAGGTTCGTCAAAGAGCCTTTTTTTGTTTCCGGACAAGTTGAAAAATGATCAATGAAATACTTTGTTTATGTGATACTAAGTCGAGAGGGTTATCGTTATACAGGTATGACAGAAGATTTAGAACGTCGTTTGCAAGAACATAACGAAAAGGTAAAATCTTTCTGGACAAAGCGAGGCAATGATTGGCGAGTAATATACTTTGAAGAATTCGAAACAAAACAAGATGCGTTGAAAAGAGAAAGGTGGCTTAAAAGTGGTCATGGTAAGAAGTTTCTAAAAGATAAATGTTTATAAATAAAAGTCGCAGGTTCAATCCCGACAAAGTCGGGACTGCCCCCGCTACAAGTAAAAGAGGTTCGTCAAAGAGCCTTTTTTTGTTTCCGGACAAGTTGAAAAATGATCAATGAAATACTTTGTTTATGTGATACTAAGTCGAGAGGGTTATCGTTATACAGGTATGACAGAAGATTTAGAACGTCGTTTGCAAGAACATAACGAAAAGGTAAAATCTTTCTGGACAAAGCGAGGCAATGATTGGCGAGTAATATACTTTGAAGAATTCGAAACAAAACAAGATGCGTTGAAAAGAGAAAGGTGGCTTAAAAGTGGTCATGGTAAGAAGTTTCTAAAAGATAAATGTTTATAAATAAAAGTCGCAGGTTCAATCCCGACAAAGTCGGGACTGCCCCCGCTACAAAAAGAATAGCCCTCTCATAGGAGAGGGCTATTCTTTTAAGTGGTAATCGGAGAAGTCTTGTTTGTAAGCTGAACGAACGAAGTGAGTGAAGTCCCGCTTTGCGGATCCTGCCACAACCTTCATTTTATTTCGGTTGGCAAGCCAGTATCAATTAATTTTAAACTCCATAAAATAAACTTAAATAAAATTTTATTTTGCCCAGTCTCTTCTTAAATTGAACTTAGTAATTAAGTTTTACGAGGTAACAAATGATCTTAACAATCAAGTCTAGATATAGAGGAACAGGGTTAGTCGATGAATTCGGTAATGATCTCAAGCCTGAATTACTGGATCTCCCAAAAGAATTAGTTGATGAACTACGGGGATGGATAAGCGTTGACTCTGATGATTACGATGACTATTTGAAAGGCGATGTTCAGCCAACTAACCATGCTAAATTTTTTGAAACTGGATTAAATCTTGCCAAAAAATTGAAAAAATTAGTTGGTGATAAACACAAAGTCATGTATGAGTACTCAGAAGTTAAGCTCCTTACGAATGGAGATACTCAATACACCCCATTAAATCCGCTTGATATAATTAATCGGAAGATTACGGACATGGTTGAAGGATTCAAAGGATTCAGCGACGATGAAATTTCAGAAGAAGAAACAGAACTGAAAAATGAACTGACCAAAAAACTTGAAGATTTTAAAGATCAGATTGAAGAACTTAGAAAAAATCTTCCAAAAGAATCGATAAATTAAAAAACTGAATCAATATCATATTGAAAGGTCAGATTTTTCTGAAGCTAAGATTTTATACAAAGCTTCTCACAAGAAGTTTTGTATAGTCCCGTTTTGGGTTTGTGAACAGTTCATCACTTCGCAATATTTCTACGATTTGCCCGTGATTCATTATCATGATTCTTGAGCATAGTTTTCTTAAGATAAAAAGATCATGTGAAATGCAAATTATTGTGAGCTTTTCTGTGCGATTTAAATCTAGCAGTAAGTCGATTAGTTCGTGCTGAGCTGTTACATCCTGAGAAGCGAATGGTTCATCAAGAATAATTAATTTCGGATTGAGTGCGAGGATTTTTGCAAGTGCGAGTCTCTGCTGCTGTCCACCGCTTAACTCATAAGGGAACAATTCAAGAACATTTTCATTTAGCTTGACTTTGTGTAGTAGCCTTTTAGCAAATTCATCAAAATTTGAATTAGGTTGCTTCAGTGCGAAGACTTCCTTTAATGCATCTCGATTCTTTTGCGATGGATCGTGCGAAGCCGAATAGTTTTGAAATAAAAATTGAATTGATCTGTCCGGATGAATCCCGTAGAATTTTTCTCCAAAGAAAACTTTTTCACCTGACGTTTGATTAATTAATCCACAAATGATTCGTCCGAGAGTCGTTTTCCCGCTTCCAGATTCACCAGTAATCCCGAAAATTTCTCCATGTTCAATTCCAAAGCTGATATTATTCAGTATCAAACTATCTGTGTTTTCTTTTTGCTTCAGATCCACTTTTGGCGGCGTGTATGAAATATTCCTTAATTCTAGAATATGTTTGATCTCAGGTAAAATCATTTTTCGGTTCTGTAAATGTATTTGTATGAGTTGATCAATTTTTCCAAGTAAACATCATTATGGCTTTTTAAAAACTGATTTTGATTATGAATTGAATGCAGCACTCCATCTTTTAAGACACCAATTCGCGAAGAGTATTTCACAGCAAGATCAAAATCTTGGGTTATAAATAAAACAGCGGCACCGGATTTTTTCATATATGTTAATAAATATTCCATGAAGAGATTTGAAATTGGTTTATCGAGAGCAGATGTTGGCTCATCGGCGATAATTAATTTTGGATTTGAGAGAACTGCACGTACAGCAGAAATTCTTTGAAGCATTCCACCGCTGAGTTGAAACGGAAATTTTTTTAGAATGTTGTTATCTGAATTCAGTTTTAAGGAATTGAAATGTTCGCTCATTATCTCTGATGAAGAACCGCTTTTAGAATTAAACAACTGATTCCCGATTCTGCGTATTGGATCAAATGATGAATAAGGATTCTGAAATATATAACTGACTTCATTTTTTCGAATGACATTTAAATTCGACTCTGAAAGTTCTAAAATCCTCTGTCCCTTAATAATAATTTCACCGCTTATCTCAAATGCGGATGGCTTTAACAGTTTAATCAGCGAGTACGCCAAAGTTGATTTCCCGCTTCCATTTTCGCCAAGAATCGTAAAGAATTCACTCAGTTGAATTGAAAACGAAATATTGTCAACTATGTACTTCGTAGTCGATGTCTGATCATCGCACTTCTTTACACTAAGTGAATCAACTTGCAATATTGGTTGTTTGGATTCGATCATTCAAAAATATGATGAGGTTCGCATTCCTTTTAATCTTAAAATAAATATATTAAATTGAAATTGAAATATATCCAATCAATAAGCTGCAGGAGACAGGTTAAAATGCAAAAACTCATAGCACTTTACGCATTAATTCTTTCTCTCATAATCCTTCCATCATGTAAAGACGCCCAAAATCCATCGAAAGAAACAGCAATGGAACCACAATTTGGGGGTAATGTTACTGTAGGAATTTCGAGCGACGTGGATGTCCTGAATCCGCTTTTTTCTCAGGATATAATCTCTGGTACAATCAACGATTTGATTTTCGGAGCGCTGAATTATTCCGAATTTGATTTAGAAAAAGGGGAGCTTGTGTATCTTCCAAATCTCGCAAACTCATGGGAAATCAGTCCAGACAATAGAAGTGTAAAGTATCATTTGAATATAGCTCTAAGATGGAGCGATGGTTATAAATTTACAGCTGATGACGTTCAATTCTCTTACTATCTTTACACTCATCCGGAAGTAGGAAGTGTAAGGCAGGATATGACTTCTTATTTTATTTCAGAAGGAAAGACTAAAGTTGAAATTGAAAAAGCGGTGAAAGTTGAAAATGATTCGACAGTTGTGTTCAATTTTAATCAAAGCGCGGATGACCCGTTGTTTGTTTCCGGGCTCCCGATTTTACCCAAACACATTTTTGAAAAGATTAAGCTTAAAGATTTATTCGTCAATGATGTCAACCAAAATCCAGTTGGAATTGGACCGTTCAAATTTCAGAAGTGGGATAAGCAGCAGCAAATAATCTTAGTTAGGAATGATTCGGTAAATTATATCAAGATTCCATACTTGGAGAAACTTACTTTTAAAATCCTGCCTGATTATAATAATCGTATCAATCAGCTTAAATCGGGAGAAATTGACCTTGCACAAAATCTTCGTCCTGAAGATGCTCAAACAATAAAAAAAGATTTTAACAAGTTAAATGTAGAAAAAATTTCTGGTCGAGATTACGATTACATCGGCTGGAATTGCATAGATCATGAGCAATTCGTCAACAGTGGAAATAAGAAAATCACTCCACACAAGCTCTTCGGAGATTCGAAAGTCCGTCAAGCACTCACTTATGCAATTAACCGTAAAGAAATGCTTGAAGGATTTTTTGGGGAGTTTGGAAATATTGCTGTTACTCCCATTTCATCAATTTTTAAAACTAAGGCAAATACAGATCTTTTACCTTATGAGTTTAATCCAAATAAAGCCAAGCAATTACTCTCAGAATCAGGATGGAAAGATTCAAACGATGATAAAATAATAGATAAAAATGGGATCCCATTCAAATTTAAGTTAATGATTCCTGCAGGCAAACCGCAGCGTGAATATGCTGCGACAATTATTAAAATCAATTTGCTCGCTGTCGGAATCGAAGTAGAGATTGAAGTGGTTGAGCCATCGGTGTTTTTTGAAAATATGTTCACAAAAAAATATGATGCATGGATTGCGGGCTGGACAATCCCATTGGATTTGGATTTTGAAGGATTCTGGAGCTCTGATCTCGAAAAAAATTTCTTCAATGTTACGAGTTATCAAAACAAAGAAGTGGATGAAATATTCGCTAAGCTCAAATTAACAAATGATATTGAAGCGACGCGTGAACTTCTTTTTAGATTTCAGGAAATACTTCACCGCGACCAGCCGACTACTTTTCTTTATTGGGTTGATAATCTTGTCGGTTACAATGTCCGATTAAAAAATTTACAGTTGAATCCGCTTGCATTCACAAATCGAGCTTGGGAATGGTTTGTAGTTAGCGAGAAGTAATTTACAGATAGATTAATGTTTTTAAGAAGATTTCTGAGACGAATTTTTGCCTCTGCGGTGATGCTTATAGCATTAATTACGATTGTATTTTTCTTAGTCAGACTTGTGCCTGGCGATCCGACGCACCAATACTATTCTCCAAAACTTGGAAGCGAACTTGCTGATAGAGTTAAAGTTCAGTTTGGTTTAGATCAGCCAGTTCATGTTCAGTTTCTCAAATGGTTTGGAAATCTTGCGGCAGGCGATTTAGGTTACTCTATTTCTTTTCGGAAGCCAGTGATAGATGTAATTCTAACTGCACTTCCTGTGACATTAACTCTGGCTGTACTCGCATTGATCTTTCAAATGTTTTTAGGAATTCTGTTTGGTACTTTAGCTGGAGCAAATCCAAATTCCAAATTAGACAATACGATCAACATTGGTTCCCTCGTCATCTATTGTGCACCTTCCTTCTTAATTGGACTCTTTCTGATATATTTTGGCTCAGTGAAGCTTGGTTTATTCCCGACTTCACATTTACACTCGACTGAATATGAAGATTTTTCTGCAGTAAATCAGTTTCTCGATTTTTTGCATCACATTTTTTTGCCGGTTCTAACGCTCACCATAACTTCAGCAGCGTTTACTACGCGTTTCGTTAGAGAAAGTCTTTCTAATGTTTTGAGCCAACCATTTATAACCGCACTCAGATCCACTGGAATGGGTGAACGAAAACTTGTACTTTCTCATGCCTTGCCGAATTCTCTTCTGCCTTTAATCACTCTGCTTGGAATTGAAATTGGTTCTTTGCTCAGCGGGGCATTAATCACTGAAACGATTTTTTCTCTGCCTGGTTTGGGAAGGTTGACAGTTGATGCAATTTTCTCCCGTGATTATCCTTTGGTTATAGGTTGCACTTTAATCTCCGGATTTTTGGTGATTACAGGGAATTTCATCGCAGATATGCTTCATGCAAAATTGGACGCCAGAGTTTCATTCGAGACGATTGGATAGATGAAAAATAATCTCAGGAAAAACCGAATACTCCTTCGTAGCTTTTTTTCGCTTATAATTCTTTTTTCTATTTGGAACATCGCAGAACTTATTTCCGGTTTTCACCTTGTCGGCTTGTTCATTTTGGAATTGTTTAGTGATTTTGGAAGTTTCAAGCGTGAATTGGATGTTCATACTTTGGACTTTCTCTTTGCGGTTGTCGTTACTTCAATTTTTTTAATGATGTCTGTATTGGGATTGTTATACTTCTATGTCCCAGGAACTCGAGTCCCAATTTTGTGGAAATTTTTTAATTGGTCCGAACGTCTTTCCTTTCAAATACTATTAGGTTCTTTTCTAATTGCTGCGCTCATATTTACTGCGATCAACAGTCCGATTATTTCAACACATGAGCCAAATTATTACAAAGATATTATTGTCACAAAACTTCTCCCACCGGGTTCAAAAATTCATTATGTCGAAAGAACCATTGAGAATAATTCTGCGAACAAATTAACATCAATCCAAAATTTAAAGAAAAATGTGATGCATCAAATCCAAGATGAATCAAAACTGTTCATAACTTCATTTAATATTTCTGGAGACCAACTTATCTACCTTCAAGGATTCAGAAAATACACCGAGCCAATATCACATTTCAAAATTGACGGTACCGGGTTGATAATTAATGAAAAAATATTTTACCTCGGTTCGGATGATTTCGGGCGAGATGTATTTAGCAGATTGATTTACAGCACCCGGATGTCCCTAATGATCGGTCTGCTTTCCGTTTTGGTTTCATTATTACTAGGCGGTTTGATCGGATATTCTGCTGGATTTTACGGTGGAGTTTTAGATACAATTCTCATGCGGATTGTTGATTTTTTCTTCTCTGTTCCAATACTTTTTTTAATTGTTTTTCTAATTGCAATGTTCGGCAACTCATTATTTCTTTTGATTCTTGCACTTGGACTTGGAGGATGGATGTCGATTGCACGGCTTGCCCGGGCGGAAACTATTTCCTGCAAGAAAAAAGAATTTATTGAAAGTCTTAAGTTAACTGGACAAACTAATTATAAAATTTTAACTAAACACATTCTTCCGAATACTATCTCGCCACTCATAGTTGCTTTGGTTTTGCAATTTGGAAATGTAATCATGGCCGAATCTGCACTTAGTTTTTTAGGTTTGGGTGTTCAGCCGCCAACTCCAACGTGGGGAAGTATAATCAAAAGCGGTTACGACTTTATCTCGTCAGCTTGGTGGTTGACCACATTTGGCGGCTTAGCGATTGTTATTTCAGTCTTATCTTTCAACCTTCTTGCCGAGGGAATGATAAGCCGCTTGAATCCAACAAAGCATTAATCAAACATTATTTTATAGCCAGCAATTAAAAAGTAACAATTACAATCTTGTGTAATATTGGGCAATTTATACCCATACACAGGGCAGTTTTTTTAATTATTTAGTGATTTTTTTTGGTATGGTTATTGAACTTATCAGAGAAGATAAAAGATATTTTGAGAATTCAACAAAAAAACGTAGGAAAAATTGTGAAAAATAAAATCATACAAATCGGTGCTCTTTGCCTAGCATATGTTTTCTTATGAGCTGTTCAGAAGTGAAAGATTTTTCGAGTAATCCTCAATTAAATGATTCGAATGACATAGAAAAACCTGGAACTAATACTCATACTCAATCCGCAAAAGCTGAGATAAATGGTGAACTCGGTGGAAGTCTTGCAATGACAAAGAATTATGTTAATCCTTATGGAGAAGATGTGACAGTTACTGCAAGCTTGACTGTACCTGAAGGAGCCTATTCTGGTACAAAAAATATTTCAATAACTTCCAACGATAAAGATCTATCTATTACTTTCTCACCAAAGTCTGAATTCATTAAACCTCTTAAATTGAGTCTAAGCTTTACGGGTGTAAATTTAGCTCGAAGGGGTATTGATGTAAATAAAACAGTTGACTTTTATTATATCTATCCCAACGGTAAAGTGGAATTAGTAAAAAACAACGGAATTATCGTCAATGTCTCTCAAGGGCGGATTGAAGTAAACTCAGCAGAGCTTAATCATTTTTCCCGATATGCCTTCTCAAATAAAAAAGGGGGCTCAAGTAAATAATGAGTACTGTATTAAAAAAAATGCAAGAATTTATTGAGGGTGTGAAAATGAAAGTCACAAGAAATATCAAATTGTCAGTCCTTATCTCCGTGATAATGATCTTTTTAACCGGATGCGGAGATGTATCAGAATATTCAAATCCAGTCGGTTCAAACAACATCGATGGGATTAATTGGATTTCGATGCCGCTTCATGAACAACAGACACCCGATGGAATATCCTTGCAAAAAATTTACTTTACCGTATCAAAAAATATCAATGGAAAAGATGGCGGTAAACTTGAACTGAAGAATGAATATCCAGGCGGACCATTTGGAAAAGTAAAAGTCGAATTGAAGCTGGAATTCAAAGATAAAAGTTTTGAGGGTGAACGATTAATTAGTATGACTGTTCAACCAGAATTTGGTTCCGCAGTATTTCAACCTCATGGTACATTTGCAAAACCAGCTGAGTACGATGCAAAATTTGAAGGGTTGGATTTACGCGGTATTGATCCGAAAAAAGTCCGATTTGTTTATATGGCAGAAGATGGCACCTATGAGTTTATTCCATTCGATAAAATTAAAGTCGATATCGGAAAGGGAATTCTAAAAGTTGAAGAAGCTCAATTGCCGCACTTTTCAAGATTTGGATTTGTAAACTAGAATAAGTTAAAAATTGGTTGAAAAATCCGACAATAGTGATTAGTGAAAATTTAGGAGAGAAAATGGTCTATCAGAAAATAAAATTTGTCTTATTCGTCATAGTAACTTTTGGGATAATTAGTTGCGGCGATGTGGTGGATTTTTCCAATCCAGTATCCAATCAAGGTCCTGATGGGAGAAAATGGATTTCGCTTCCCCTACTTGAAGTCCAAACACCGGATGGGATATATTTTGAAAAAATATTTTACACCGCTACTAGGGCAATCAACGGAAAAATTGGCGGGGAACTTGAGTTAAAAAATTCATACACAGGCGGTCCACTTCGTAATGTTAAATTTGAATCTCGTTTGACTTTTGAGCCCAACAGTTTTGATGATATTCGTCTGATAAGCATGACGATTCAGCCAGAATACGGCTCAGCTGTGTTTGAACCTCATGGAGGATTCAATAAACCTGCAATTTATAATGTAAAATTTGAGGGATTAGATTTAAAGGGAGTTGATCCACGCGATGTAAGATTCGTTTATATGGCTGAAGATGGTACCTATGAATATATTTCTGTAGATAAAATAAAAATCGATGTAGATAAAGGTCTTCTTCAGGTTATTAATGCATACCTTCCGCATTTTTCACGGTTTGGATTTGTGAATTAAGGGAATATGTAATGAGTTCTTTACCGAACTTTTTCATTGAAGAAATTAATACTCTCCTATCAGACTACATCAGTCAGAATGAAATCTCTAGATATCGGTTTGACAAAGTAACAACATGGGCAACTAATATAGATTTCAAAGGGAAGTTTTCACTATTTGATGAAGAACAATTAAATGTTGAGTTTACTCCAGCGGATGATCGTGTCGAAATTGATAAAATTATTACTCTGGCTGAGAAGAATTTCCCTGAAGATAAATTCTATGATTTTCTGTTAAAGATCGGTCAACTATGTATTTCACACGGAAAAATGAATCTGTCTGAAGAGATTTTTTTGAAGGTTGCTCGAGAAAATGAAAATAACTTATTTAAAGCAGAATCATTGTTCTTTATTGCTCGGCTCGGTACTAAAAGTGCTCATTGGGAGAATTCAGAAAGAAACATAGTGGATGCTAGGAACTTATTCAGGACATTAGGCGAGAAAACAGGAATAACTAAATGTGAGAACTTACTTGGAACGATTTGCGCCAATCAGGGAAAACTCGATGAAGCCGAAAAACATTTTGAAAACAGTCATAAGTTAGTCGATAGAACCACAGAAGTAGAATTAACGGCTCAAATTGAAATGAATCTCGGTATAATCAATAATATTAAAGGAAGTTTTAATAAAGCAGAGCAATATTTTCAAAGTTCACTCAGCAGATTGAGCGAAGTTGGCAGTCTAAATCGAATTGCCGAGGTAAGACACAATCTCGGGATGATGTTTCTTGAACAATCGAAATTTGAAAATGCATTAAAAGAATTCGATGAAAGTATTAAAGTTTCCATTGAAGCTGGATTACAGCCGATGATGGGAATATCATATTTATGCAAAGCCACGGCATATTTTAGAATGAATGAATATGACCTTGCTGACGCATTCGCCACTAAAAGCTATGATATCTGCTATGGATTGAGTGATAAGCAATCACTCGCCGAGGTTTATAAAATTAAGGGGATGATTGCAAGACTTCGAAAAAACTTTAATGATTCAGAAAACTATCTGCAATCCAGTTTGCGTCTGAATGAAAAATTCAGAGACGATTTAAATTTAGCCGAAACTTCATTCGAACTTGCAAAGCTTTATGGGACCCTTAACAAAAAAACTGAGGAAGATAACTACCTTAATCAGGCACTGCAGTATTACAGGAAAATCGAAGCCGTTGGAAAAATTAAAGAACTTCAAAAATTGCTCGATAATAGAATTAACTTTTAACAATACTGATTTTTAATTATGAGTATTACTAACATACTTTCAGCAGAACTAAACCAACTACTGAAAGAGTATTTTGATTCCACTACATTGAATAATCTATACGATAGCGTAAGAGACAAAATCGCCCCGAACTTTTCTGAGACCTTATCCGAATCTGATCGTAAACAAATCTCCGCAAATATACCAAATGGAGCTGAACAGAGAATTCTGCTCGACTTAATTACCACCTCTGCAAAAAAACAACTAAGTGAAATAAAATACTTTAATCTACTCTTAAAATTCAGTGAACTAATGATTTACAACGGCGAATTGAATTTTGCCCGCGAATTAGCCGAGGAAGTTTTGGATTCAACAAAGTTTGATGAAGCCAATTGCAAGTTAACCGCAGAAGCATATTTAATATCTGCGAAAATTGACTGGTCTCAAGCTTACTGGAAAGAAAGCACTCAAAATACTGATATGGCTTATGAAATATTCAATGAGCTTAATGATAAATCAGGCTGTGCAAAATGTGAAAATATGTTTGGCACAATTTTCGGCGAGCAGGGAAAAATTAAGCAGGCAAGCCATCATTTTGAAAGGGGATTGGCCTTGCTAAAGGAAACTCGAAATTCAGAATTAGAAGCTGCGTTTGAAGTAAACCTCGGAATTCTATACACTATGATTGATGAAAATGAAAAAGCATTGAATTACTTAATGAGCGGCCTGGAGAAGTTTGAAGCTAAACAAGATATGAGAAGGGTTGCTCGTATAAATCATAACATCGGAATGCTTCATCTGCGCACATGTAAATTTGAAGAAGCAATCGCGGCTTTCGACATTTGTCTTAACGTCTCGCTTGATTTTGGTTATCTCTCTAATTGTGCAATAGCTTATTTAGGAAAAGCTTGGATTAAAAATCATCTTGGGGCTACAGAAATTGCGGATGCTTTCACACATAAGGCAATGGAAATCGCATACAAAATAAATGATAAGCTTTCAATTGCTGAGGTATATAGGATAAAGGGATTAATCAATCAAAATATGAATGATTTTAATTTATCTGAAGAGTTCTTCGAAAGTTGCGTAAGACTTAATAGAGATTTTGACAATACATTCAATGAATCGGAGGGAAATCTTCATTTGATTGAAATTTATAAGAATAAGAATCTTCTTGATAGAACACTTCCATTGGTTAAAAAATCGGCAGATTATTACAATCAAATTAGAAGAATGACCGCTGGATAATTCTCTATATTTTAAATCAATTCTCAAAGTAAAAAGCAATTAAAAATTTCAACTGTTAATAGTTAACTACCGCTTTGTACTAGGTCTATTAATTTGCTTGCAAGTGGAGTAATTCAGACTTATTTTTTAGTAGGATGAAATTTAAATTCCAGTCAATTAATAATATTTATACCTTATAAAATGATTCTTAATTCCCGATATAAAATTATAAAAAAATTGGGGGAAGGACGCGGAAATGTGTTTCTCGTCCAAGACTTATCAAGGGTGAATGAATTCGTTGCACTCAAAGCGATTTCAAAAGAGAAAATATCACAGAATGAAATAAAGTCTTTAATTAATGAATTTAGGATATTAAAACGGTTTAGACATCCGAACGTTGTTAGAGTGTTTGATATCGCAAAAGTTTACGAATCCGATGACACTGACTTAATTGATACATACTTTTACACTGCAGAATTTATTGATGGGCAAAATTTAATCGAAACTATTAAGCATTCTGCTGATTCGTCTATCCAAGATTTTGAAATATTCAAAAAGGTATTATTTCAAATTTGTTCGACACTTTATTACATCCATCAATCGGGATTAATCCATTACGATATAAAACCGGAAAACATCCTTATACAAAAATCTCATTCCGGACAAATCAGCAATATAAAGCTAATCGATTTCGGATTTGGTGCCGAGGGTGAAGCAAGGCTTCGCGGAACTCCAGCTTATGTTTCTCCGGAAATCATTAAGGGTGAAATTTCTGATCACAGGTCGGATTTATACTCACTTGGAGCGACGTTATATCATTTATTTGCTGGTAAGCCCCCGTTTGAAGCAGATGATCAGGTTGATTTATTAAAATTACATTTATCTGCAGAACCAGAACCATTACCGGCATTTGTTCCCAGTTCACTTCAGGAAGTTATTTCCAAATTAATGAGAAAAAATCCTGAGGAGCGCTATTCAAACAGTCTAGAAATTATTACAGAACTGGAAACCGACTTACCCATTCAATTTGAGAATACTTGGTTTTTCCCGAAAGTACTCTCTACTCGAGAAGAAGAAGTTGAGGAAATACATAACTATATTCGAGAAGGGAAAAATAGCCAGTTTAACGGTTATTTAATTTTCGGTGAGGAGGGGACTGGTAAATCTCTATTGATAGAAAAAATTGAACAAACGCTAATTGATAATAACCATTCTGTTTATCTGGTTAGTAATCCGCAGCAGTCATTTCGAGCATATGATTATTGGCTCAATTTAATTCAGATGATAAAGGAACATCTTCGAAGCAGTCACGCAAATGAAGAAAACGCACAGGCAGTTTTGGTCTCACTTGCAAAAATGGAATCATTGTTCGATCCTGAACGGGGGAGTTTACTTAAGCCCGAATCATTCCGTATAGATTTAGCAGAAGCATTAATCGATTATGCCGAGTGTGAACCGTTTGTTTTATTAATTGATGACTTTCAAAACCTCGATAAAATATCCAAAGAATTTCTGCGATATATAGTTCCTGCGCTTAATGGTTATGGAGTGAAAACTATACTAACATTGACTACTTCTCAACTTAATGATGATTTCGTAAAATCATTGGTGAATTTTGAGACGATTGTTTTAAGCCCTCTTGATCGAGAGCAGGTCCTCCAACTTCTGAGAGCTTATTTCAAGTGGGGATTTCCTTACAATGAAGTAGCTGAGATGATTTTGGAATATGTTGATTGCCTTCCAAGTTCGGTAAAAGATTTTTTGGATTACTTATTACAGAACAAAATTATAACAATTGATCATAGAAACTTCCAATTCCACGCTGAATTAGTTAACGAGTCATCAATAAGAGAAGATATCGTCCATATTCACCGAACTCGATTCGAAAATCTTTCAAAAAACGAGAAAGAAATTCTTACGTATCTTTCATGTTTTCCATTTCCAATTTCCATAGATGATTTGGCATTGATTATTGGCTGGAGTAGTGAGGAGCTGAAAAACACAAGCGGACAACTGGCATCTTTGGGATGGGTAAAATATGAAATTGAAGCGCGTACGTTGTTTATTCCAATAAAAAGTTTTCGGAGTTACCTATACAGTACTTTTACAGATAGAAATTCTTTTCATCTTAAAGCTGCCGAAGTTTTTAGAAGCCTGAACTACACACCTGATTTAATCGCAGGCCAACATGAGTTGGCTGGAAATAAATCAGAAGCTTATAAGTTTTATACAGAAGCCGCTCTCTCAGCCGAGAAACTTGAAGCATTTTCGTTAATGGAAGAAATTCTAGATAAAGCATCAAAAAATTTACTTTCAGAAGAAGAACAATTTCTACTTGAAAAGAATTACGTACGTTGTTACTACCACCTTTCTCAGTTTAATAAAACCTCAAAATTGATTGAGAGTCTTCTCAATAAAAATGTATTAAATAACAACGATAAATTCCAATTCACTCTTTGGCTTGCTTCAATCTATTACCGTCTTGGCGAGTCAGATAAATCCTTAAACATTTTTGATGATGTATATAACCTCGCATTAACAGTTGAGGATAAACTGAAGGTGGAGATTGAACAAATCAACATTAACACCACACTTGGGAATTATACTTTGGTTGGCAAGCAGTGCGAAAATATTTTGAATGAATATAATGAATTTCTTAATGATCCATTGAAGGCATCGGTTTTAAATAATCTGGGTATTGCCAATTTTATGGAGGGCAATTATGAAATTGCAGCAAGGGAGTTTGGAAAAGCGTTAACCATTTATGAGACCAAAGGAGACAAAGTAAAATTATCCCAATTAAACATGAATCTGGGCAATGTTCATAATATCAAAGGGGAGCGAAAAGAAGCATTTAAATATTGGTATAGATCAATGGAGATCAATGAGAGTTATGGAGATTTAGCCCAAAAAGCAAAAATTTTAAATAATATGGGCATTTCTGCTTATGATGAATTTGAATATGATGAAGCCTTGAAATATTACAGAGAAGCTAAAGAAATATTTGAGATAATCGGAGATTCGATGGGAAAAGGATTAGTGCTATTCAATATTTCTGAAACTGCTCTTTCGATGTGTAATTACACTCTAGCATTTGAATGTCTTAATGAATCAAAAGAGTATTGCAAAAGACTAAACGATAATGAGGGATTGGCGCAATCGCTATTTTACCTGGGCAGGCTCTATTTAATTTTTAATCAAACTGAGATTGCAGAAAGTATTTACTCGGAACTGGAGAATTTAGTTGAGTTAAATAAACTGCAACCCTCTCAAATGCCCTACATGCTATTTTTATCAGCTTCAATAAAAACAAATCAAAAAGAATATGGTGATGCTGAAATTAAATTTGAATTAGCCCGTGAATTGTTTAAGGAAAATTCAATTAATTATTATGATTTTAAATGTTCTCTGCAATTAATGGAAATTTACCTTTTTCTTGGAAAATATGAAGAGGCAATCAGAACCTACAATGGACTAACGATTAATGAGACTTTTTTGAAAAATAAATTGCTGCATGCAGAATCTCTATTTATAATGGGAAAGTTAACAAAAAGACCCGGTGTCGATTTAAGTCAAACCGCAATCGATTTTTATACAAGTGGACTCAGCTTGTTAGAGAATATGCCAATTTCTGAAGTTACTTGGCAGCTAGTGTTCTATCTTGGAGAAGAGTATCTCACAAGAGGTGTTTATCAGAAAGGAACCGAGAATTTGACTAACGCTAAGTTATTGCTATCTTATCTTTGCAGAAATATTAACGAGAAAAAATTTCTTGATTCTTATGTTAATCAGCCAGAGCGCAAAAGAATTATTGAAAAAATAGCAAAAAATCTTGTAAATTAAACTGGAAATGACGGAGAGTATTTCAAAATCCATTTTTATCAAAGTTATCGAAAATCAAGGAGCTGAAAATAATTTCAACTGGCTCTTTGAGACAATTCCAAGTACGTTAATTAAAAGTTTTCCCCCCGATGAAATAAACTTTTCATTTAATGATACAAAACGCGGGATTTTCATTTTCAATCTTATTGATTTTTCTAAGGATGTATATAATTGTATAACCAAGCAAACGCATGAATTTAACAATGATAATGTTATCATTGTCACCTCGAAGCATCATGCAATTGAAACGGCCGAATTGATTAGATTTGGGCATAATCATGTTTTTTTCATGCCTGACGATCAATTTATTCTTAGAAAATACGTCTCTGAACTTGTTATCCAGAAACAAACAGAATATAATTCTGATTTCTTAAAACATAAAGAAAAAAGAAAATATGATTTCTCTGCAATCGTTGGTAATTCAAAAGTGCTGCAAGAAGCATTAGAACTCTGTAAAACGCTTTCTAAAAATTCTGACGTAAGTGTTTTGGTTACAGGCGAAACTGGAACCGGTAAAGAACTTTTTGCAAGAACAATTCACTTCAATAGTGATAGGGGCCGCGATCCTTTTATCGATATAGTCTGTTCAGCAATTCCAGAAACTCTTCTGGAATCAGAACTCTTCGGTCACATGAAGGGGAGTTTCACCGATGCAAGGACTGACAAGCCTGGTTTATTCGAGATTGCCGCAAGTGGAACTATTTTTCTTGATGAGATCGGAGACCTTAATCACGCAACACAAGTTAAAATTCTAAGAGCGATAGAGAATAAAGCTATTCGGAGAATTGGCGGATTAAAGGATATCCAAATCCAAGGAAGAATAATTGCTGCAACGCACAGAAACTTAGAAGAATTAGTGCAGCAAGGGAAATTTAGACTTGATCTCTATCACCGGCTGAAAGTTGTTACCATTGAAATTCCTCCTCTAAGAGAACGCGATGAAGATATAATTTTATTAGCGGAAAAATTCATTCAAGAAAATAACTTTAAGTATACTAAAAAGGTTGAGGGATTGACCAGGCGAGCTAAACGCAAACTCAAAGAATATAGGTGGCCCGGAAATGTGAGGGAATTGGCACATGTAATCGAAAGAGCTGTTCTTCTTTCCAATAACACTTCGATTGATGGGAGTGATCTTGTTTTCACGCACAAAAAATCTGGTTCTAATTTGGAAAAAAAGTCAACTTTTAATCTTAAAATCAAATTGGAAGAAGCTAAATTAGCTAGTCTTGAATTTGCGTTAGCAAAAGAAGTTCTTAAAAGTGTTGATGGAAATAAAACTGAAGCGGCAAAAATTCTTGGTGTTTCTCGTCCCAAACTTGATAGAATTCTTAAAAAGAAATAAACTTCTGTAAAAAACTTTTACTCCATTTAATTCTTCCTGCATTTAATCCTTTCCATTTTAAGCAGTTATCACGTATGTCTAAGACAACTTTGAATATGAATGTGAAGGGTGAGTATTCGGTTAATAAAAAAACATAAAAAAAGTTCAGTTTTAGTCATATTACTCTGAAACAAGCTCATTATGAAGTCTTTTAGTTCCTGATTGGACTTAATTATCTAGTCAATTTTTGTGTTCGATACATTTTAATAGAGCTACTAAGTCAATCAAATCAATAATTAGCCTTTTGCCCAATATTAGCCACTAATGGGCTAAAACATAACAAAAAATGGTAGTTTATTTTAGAAAATGTATGGCACAGCAATTGTGGTAATAACTACATATTGATAGGTACATATTTAATTAATAACAAAATACTTCAGGAGAGTATAATGAAAACACATCGAAAACATTTCTTGCTCGTGCTCGTTGTTAGCACATTTGCTGTTGTCGGTTGTCAAGAAGCGTTATCCCCTAACGCTCCGGTTGATAACTTCTCAATTCAAGATATAAACACTCCTCCCCCAGGAATAAAATTCCTTAAGTTTGAAAGTTCTTCTCTGAAGGGAGCCACACCAAGTTCGACGGGTTATGCTGAAGCTACACTATATCCTGCAGTTGGTGGTACAGTTGGCGGAGCTGAAACTTTTGGGAATATAGTTTTGATTCCTGCGGGTTCATTTTCAACGGCTACTACTTTTTCTGTTAATGCTTATGATGGAGGAAGTTTTTCATATGTTGACTTCGGTCCATCAATGTCGTTTAATTCAAGTGTTTATATCACACTTGATTTCTCAAGATATAATCTTTCTCAAGGTGAATTTTCCAGCTTAAAAATATATTACTGGAATGCAAATAAAGGAAAATGGGAAAAAGTAAATAATCCATCTAAGTACGATAAAACAAACACAACTATATCTACTTGGGTTAACCATTTCTCAAGATATGCATTCGGTAATTAACATATTAATCACTTAAAGAAAGAGCTTTAAGCGTTATGACCAAAACTATAAATTTTATAGAAGCGATCTTCGAAATATCAATGAGGTATTGCGGGGAAGAAGCAATTGAGGAGCTTAGAGAAATATTAAGTCATGCCGAAAAGTATGAGAATGAATTAGTTAATAAAAGTAATAAGATCAATTTTGATGTTATAGATCAAACTCCACAAGTTAGAGTTCTCACCTATTTTGATAATCTCATAAGCTATGCAGAGAAGCATCTGCGCGAAATTGATTATCTTAATTACCTTGAAGAGGTTGGGGAAATATGCATTAGCGCCGGGGAAATGGTTTTCGCCAAAGAAGTTTTCGATATTCTACTTTTCGAAAGCGGCAAATCAGCGAAGTTTGCATTGCTTACAGCTCAGTCGTATTTGAAAAGAGCTGAAGTATTTTCCAGACAAGCTAATTGGAAACATGCCGAATCTGACCTGACGAAAGCAAAGAAAATTTTCTCCGAAAAGAAGGACAAAAAAGGTTTAGCAAGGGTTTCAAATCTTTATGGCAGCATCTATGCCGAAAGAGGAAAAATAAAACTCGCTAAAAAACACTATGAAGATGCACTCAAAGTCTTCACAAAAACCAAAGATTCAATTTGGATCGGTACAGTCGAAATGAATCTTGGTATCCTTCAGACTATTCAAGGAATCTGGGATGTAGCATTCACTCATTTCAAAAGATCTTTAACAGCTTTTGAAAAATTGAGTGACATGAAGAGATTAGCAGAAATTCGTCATAATATGGGAATGTTATTCAAGAATCGCGGTGAACTTGATTCAGCTATTACCGAATTCGATAGAAGTATGGAGTATTCTTTCGCGGCAAAATATTTACCCACAATCGGGTTGTCGTATCTTGCAAAGGGAGATATTTATGCTAAAATGGAAGACTATACACTCGCTATGGAATTTTGTAATAAAGCTATGCAGATTTTTTACAAGATCATGGACAGATTAAGTTTGGCTGATACCTATAAAGTTAAAGGGATTATTCAGCGAGACACCTCCAATCTTGAAATTGCAGAATCATATTTCCTGACGAGTCTGCGAATCAATGAGGAAAACGAAAACATTCTTAATTATGCAGAAACATCTTATGAAATAGGACTTTTGTATCGTAAGTGGAAAAAGTCTGATTTGGCGATCAAATATCTGAAATTGGCTAAGAAGTTCTTCGCTCTAATCGGCGCTAAAGAAGACTCTGCAAAAGTTGAATTGATTTTAGAAAGATTGTAAAAAAAATTGTTTAACAAAATTATAACATGAAATACAACGATTTCATATCGATGCAAAAGATGAATGCTCCTCGAATCAGAATAGATTCGGAGAGAGACTTCAAACTTGAAAATATTGAGATGATTCTCAATATACTTAAGAGAATAAATCATTCTCTTGTATTGAATGACGTTCTAAATCTTGTTATGATGAATGCGGTTAAAATTGCGAAAGCTGAACGGGGATTCCTATTATTGCTTGATGATAACAACGATCTAATTTACAGGATCGGCTTAAATATCGAAGGGGAAGCTGTTCCAGAATCAGCATTTGAAATCAGCCGAAGCGTTGTGAATGATTCATTCAAATATGGTGAATCAATTTGTGTTGAAAATGCTCTCAGTGATCAAAGTTTTCACTCCAGACAAAGTATTTTGAACCTTGAACTTCAAACTGTTTTGTGCACTCCGTTGATTGCTAACAATGAAAAAATAGGTGTAATTTACGTTGACAGCAAGAAATTACAGGCAATTAATAAAGAGGAAGTAATAAAAGTATTTGAAATTTTAGCTGGACATGCTGCAATTGCAATCAGGAATGCAAAACTTTATGAAGAATTAAATGGAGCCTTCAATGAAGTGCAATCACTTCACGAACGTCTCATAAAATCGGAAAGAATTGTTCTTAAGAAAGAATTGAATACTGAAATAGGATACGAAGTTCAGAATTTAGTTCATTTAGCATTGCTTGAGAACGATAGTATCTTAAGAAAACTTCAGAAGATTCCTTCTGATGTACCTATGCACCCGGATGATTTACAGGAACTTGTTCAAAAGGTTTATGTTGCAACGGAAAGCGTGAGAAAGATTCAACGATTCTCGCAAACATTAATTTCAAGTACGAGATTAGAATCAAAAAAAGAATTGCGTGATTTAAACATTACGGTTCGATCTGTTATTCAAAATGTTAAGCAATTGAATAAATTTAAAAAAGCTGATTTTATTTTGAATTTAGAGAAAGTCCCATTGGTCGGGTATGATGCCGAACAAATTGAACAGGTCCTTGTAAATTTATTAAATAACTCGATTGAAAAACGTGATGATGCCACAATTAAAATTTCCACACTTAATGATGAGGAATTCAGTCAAATCGTTATAAAGATTCATGATAATGGCCCTGGGATATCCCACGATTTGGCAAAAGATATCTTCACTCCAAAAGTCCATAAAAAAGTAAATGGTAAGGGATATGGATTGATCATGGCAAAAAAGATAATCGATAATCATAATGGAAAGATTTCTTGTATTTCAGAAAATGGTCGTGGGGCTACGATTTATTTTTCCCTGCCAGTAAATTAAAATCCTTTTTGTTGCTCAAGTTTAGTGTTGGTTAATTATCGAAAAAGATAATAACTTTGCAGAAAGAGTCTTTGATAACTTTGCCAGATATGAAAGCAGCTGAACTCGATATTGTTAAAAACTTCTCTGATTTTTTTAATTCATCAAATGATTTGGTTTTTTTAATTGATAAAGAGAACAACATCATAGATTTGAATGAATTTGCCGCAGATTATTTCTTTGAAGCTAAAGTAAACCTTCTCTCCCGGAATCTTACTTCACTTTTTGATATCCAAAGAGATGAGAATGAAGATTTAGTTATTTTCTCACCTTTAAATTCAATTGACCAAACACCTCTCCCTGGAAAAATCTTTCACCTGAAGGATGGTAATAAATTACTTATCCTTGATGAAGTAATAGACAGAAAAATTTTATTTCAGAGGTTATTGAATCATTCTCCTTTCGGATTTATTATTTTTAATAAAAGTGGGACTATTTTTTATCACAATGATCAGTTCATTGACCTATGGGGAATCAAAAAAGAGGATTTGAAGGATTACAATGTATTTAAAGATAAACTTTTAGAATCTTCTGGGAAATTGAAACTTATTCAAGATGCATTTGATGCAAATAATCCAGTTTACACAAATGGGTATTTTGATCAATTAATGGAGAAAGGACGCGGTTATCAGATTTGGCTGGAGACATTAATACTGCCAATTTTCGATTCACTTGGAAATATTGAAAAAGTCGCTCTGATTCATACAGACATTAGCGATATAAAACTTGCCCGAGAAGAAGTTAAAATAGCAATTGACAGAGCAGATGAAGCAAACAGACTAAAAAATACTTTCTTAGCGAATTTATCGCATGAGATTCGAACGCCACTGAATTCCATTATTGGATTTAGTGAACTAATAACTGAATTTGCAAAAGAAAATTTATCCGATGCGGATATTGAATTACTCGGTACATTTAAGCGAGGTATTGGAAGACTTCATAAAACCCTTACGCAGATAATGGAGATTTCACAAATTGATTCAGGTAGTTATCCAGTTGCACTTAAACCAATAAATATCGTTGAAAGTATATCAGGTATAATTAAGTCTAAGCAAAAAGAAATTGAAAAAAAGAAACTTGAAATTCTTACTTCTTTCGAAAAGAACACGATAGAAGTTCTTGCGGATGAAACTGCTCTAAATAATGTACTTCTTAATTTAATCGAAAACGCGATCAAATTTACAATTAGAGGCAGCATCTCAATCGAAACAAAAGCTAATGTTTCAAACACAATTCTGTTCTGTTCTATTAAAGACACTGGTATCGGAATATCACCGGAATATTTAGATCATATATTTGAACCTTTTAGTCAAGAAAAGATTGGATACTCACGACCTTTTGAAGGGAATGGTTTAGGATTGGCTTTAACAAAAAGATTCTTAGAATTAATGAACGGAAGTATTACTGTTGAGAGTACTAAGGGGGTTGGTACCAATTTTACTTTTTCTATTTCGATTCATTGAAAAGTTATCTAACTTTATAACATGTTAAACTTTGTTATCTTTGAACCGATAATAATATTACTTGCAATTCAGAAAGCATGAGCAAAAAACAAACAGAACCGACACCGAAAAATACACTTCTAATTATTTTCATCATATTCACCTTAGTTATTTTAGGTTTAGAGTACTTTCTCTATTATTTTGAAAGCAACAGAATAGTTGATGAAGAGATTAAGAACCTCAGTTCAGTTGCCATGACTGAGGAGAACAACGTTATTAATTGGTATAATGACTTTAAAGAAAAAGCTGTATTATATAAATCATCAACTCTTTTCAGAAAAACTTTTATTTCACTTGTTCAGGATCCCGACAATGCTTCAAATCAGCAATATGCGGCTGAGTTTCTAAGATTAGAAGTCAATGAAAAGCATTTTGTCGGAGCATTTGTTTGCGATAGTACTGGCGAAAAGATTTATAATCTCGGAACATTAAAATATTCTCTACGACCAAAAACCAAGAATGATTTATATAAGATCGACAGTGAAACTCCTTCACACATCTCTGAAATGGATTTGCTGTATGACGAAAAAACTGAATATTTTGTTCCATATCTTGAATTTGTAATTGGTATTTTTCCTTCAGATGAAACCTATTCTCGACCGATCGGTTATGTAGTCTTTTTGATAAATCCGAGAGAGGATTTATTTAAACTGCTTAACACGTGGGTAAAACAAAAAAGTACATCAGAATCTATGATAATTGGAATTGATGGTGATGAGATTGTTTATCTAAACGATTTGCGATATGTTCAAAATTCTGTTCTAAGGTTGAAAGCCAAAATTGGAGTTGAACAAATTCCCGGCAAAAGGATATCAACTGCACAAAAAGGAGTATATGAGGGATTGGATTATAGGGGTGAAAAAGTTTTAGCATATACTACCTTTATCCCGCAAATGAACTGGTATTTAGTAGTCAAAGTAGACAAAATAGAAATCCTGGCGAATGCTAATAAGATTTTGTATTTACTTTCTGGCAGTATTGTACTGATTTTATTTCTTATCATAATTATCCTTGGAGTTTTATGGAAAAGAGAAGGAATTGAGACTCTGAAAAAAGATCTTGAGGTTCAAAGAACTCAAGCAATGCTATCACAAAAATACCAGATTGTAAGTAAGTATGCCAACGACGCTTTTCTTCTAATCAACAAAAATGGACAAATTGCTGAAGCTAATGATAAAGCAGTTGAAATGTATGGTTACACTCATCAAGAGTTAAAGAATATGCCTGTAATGCTTTTACGCAGCCCTGAAGTGCGAGATGAACTCCCCGCAGTAATGGAAAGCATAAAACGCAGCGGCGGATTAGTTTATGAAACCGTGCATCAGCATAAAAATGGTACCAGATTCCATGTAGAAATTTCCGCAAAGATCATTGCGATTGATGGTGAGATTTTCTTTGTTGGAATTTACAGAAATATTGAAGATCGAAAGAGAGTTGAAAACGAATTAAAAGAATCTGAAAAGAAATTTCATTCATTATTTGAGCAGGCTCACGATGCTATATTAATTTTACGTAAGGACGAGATTATTGATTGCAATAATAAAGCATTAGAATTATTCAATCTGAAAAAAGATACTGTTATCAATAAAAAAATTATTGATTTATCAGTTCCAACACAACCAGATGGAGTAAATTCTCGCGAATCTTTTCCAGAGAAACTTCAAAAAACAATGCGTGGTCAATCTGTCCTATTTGACTGGCAATTCAATCGAAAACACTCCGGCCATTTCGATTCAGAAGTAAGCTTGAATACTGTAACAATAAAAGGGGAGACCTTTATTCAAACAATAATCAGGGATGTGACTGAAAAGAGAAAATCTCTTGAAATGATGAAAAAACTCACCAATGCATTTCAAAATACTGCAGAAATGATGTTGATTACAGATACTAAAGGTGTTATTGAATATGCAAATCCGGCTTTTGAAAAAGTTACTGGTTATTCAGCTGAAGAGGTTATAGGTAAAACTCCTGCAATTCTTAAATCGGATCAACAGTCACCCGAGTTTTATAAAGACCTATGGGAAACGATCCTTGCTGGCAATTCATGGCATGGTATTCTTGTTAATAAGAAAAAAAATAAACAACTCTATACGGAGGAGATGATTATTTCTCCCATTAGGAATGAGAAGAATGCAATAATTTCCTTCGTTGCTGTAAAGAAAGATGTCTCAGAAAGAATCAAGGGTGAAGAAGAAGTTAAACGTGCTCGCTTCAAAGCGGAAGAGTCCGACAGAATAAAAAGTAATTTCCTTAGCATGATGTCACATGAAGTGAGAACTCCGCTGAATGTTATATTAGGTTTTCTTGACATTATAAAAAATGCTGTCAACAAAGAGGCTTTTCCAGAAAAAGATCATTTCTTCGATATGATCAATCGAAACAGTAAGAGATTAATGACATTGATTAACGACATTATTGATGTTTCGAGAATTGAATCCAATGAGATGAAGCTGACACTTTCAAATCAAAGCCTCCATAAGTTACTTGCTAATATTACATCTGAATTTGAACTCTCTGCTCAGGCAAAAGGTCTTAAGCTCGTTGATGACATCAATAAAATTGAAGATGTATTCGTTCGTGTAGACGATACTAGATTCCAGCAGGTCTTATCCAATCTATTAACAAATGCAATTAAATTCACATTAAAAGGTAAAATAACTGTTTCAGCGAAAACTGCAGGCAGCAACGTCCATATTTTTGTTAAAGATACAGGGATAGGTATTCCCCCTGAATTTCGTCCACATCTATTCGAATTTTTCCGGCAAGCAGATGAAGGTTACAACCGCAACTATGAAGGCGCAGGCTTGGGATTAGCAATTTCTTATAAGCTTGTAAAACTTATGAACGGAGATATGAAAGTTGACAGTGAAGTCGGAAAAGGTTCTACATTCACAATTACTTTCCCAATTGTTGATGAATCAACCGCAATAGAAGAAGAAGTAAAAGAACTTGAACTCGCTGAAAAAGAAAAAATTGCCTCTGCAGAGCCCACAGTGCTTATCGTCGAAGATAACCAAGATAACAGCTACTTTGTAGAAGTCATATTGCACAAGTTAGGAATTCGATATTATTCTGTACCTGGAGCTAATGAAGCATTTGATTATTTAAAACAGTATAAGTTTGATTTAATTTTGATGGACATTAGTCTAATCACTGGCATGAATGGAGAGGAAGCATTCAAGGTGATCAGAAGCAATAAAGCATATGAACATATTCCTATTATTGCAATGACCGCACATGCGATGTTAGGTGATCGAGACCATTTTATTTCAGTTGGATTCGATGATTATATTTCGAAACCATTTACAGTTGAACAACTAACTGAAATGCTTTTCAAATTCTTACGAGAAGGTTTAGAACAAACCGCGTAATTACTGACACCATTTTAACTCTCATCTAATGGCTCAGTGAAAATGGTATTCCATCCATTGCGATTTTTGAGTTCTAAACTACAAATCCAGAATAAATTACTTCTCAAGTCTGAACATTTATTCTAAATTTTCCCCCTCATGTTCCGATAATATATTCAAGTTACTAGAGTATTTTTAGAACTAATGAACAAAAATCTCATTAATACACATAGAAATTTCTTTCTGTTTCTGATTCTGATTTGTGCATTGCTGTTTTTGGGATACACAATTTACAGCGTCGAGACTCAAAAGATTATCAGTTCGGAAGTTGATAATCTTGAAACATTCTCGGCTTCAGAAGAGGGTGTTGTTTTAAAATGGCATGAAGAAATCATTGAACAAGGAAGGCAATTTCATTCATCAAAAATTATTTCGAACTTATTTTCTGAGTATCTAAAAAATCCATCGAATCACATTTTACATTTGAACATCTCAGATTTTCTCAAATCACAAACAAGAAATAAAAAAGTTCTTACCGGTTTTGTTACGGATGTTAATCTAAAGACATTACTGAAAATTAATGGATATCGTTTTCAGCCAACTGAAAATACAATAGCGGCAATTAAAAAGAATACTCTGAGTGATTTCGTTTATCTATCTGAGCCGCAATTGCATACTGAAACAAATACACCGTATCAAGAATTAGTTATCGCTATTGATGATCACTCAGCAAAATCTAAAATAATTGCCGGGTATCTTATACTCATAATCAACCTGAGAGAAGGACTTTTTAGAGAACTCAATAAAAATAATATTGCACGAAGTTCTTATGAATCTATTCTTCTCAAAAAGAAAAAAGACGAATTAACTTACATTAATGACGTGAAATATGTTCCTAACTTTGCTCTAAGATTAAATACCAAAGTCGGTGCAGAAGAAATCCCTGGAAAGCGTATCGCACATTATGAAAAAGGAACCATCGAAGGGATTGATTATCGCGGGGAAAAAGTGATTGCATACATTTCCTATTTGCCTAGTTTAGATTGGTACCTTGTGGTAAAAGTAGATAAAAGAGAAATTCTGACCGAAACAAATAAAGTATTTTACATTTCCGCCGGCTCTGTTGTTTTAGCGCTCGTTCTCTTTGGAATTATTTTCGGAACAATTTGGAGAAAAGAGAAAATTGAACAGCTTCAAAAAGAACTAGAACTGCAGTTAGATAAAGCTGTTCTCTCTCAAAAGTATGAAACGCTAAGTAAACTTGCTAACGATGCAATCATCTTGATAGACGACAATTTAAAAATTGTTGAAGCAAACGATAAAGCGTTTGAGATGTATGGATTCAGTCAAATAGAACTCGAGAAACTACCCCTAATTTCAATTCACGCTATGGAAGTAAGATCGAGAGTTCAAGAAGTTCTGAAAAAGATCCGCACCGAAAATGGTTATGTTTACGAAACCATTCATATAAATAATCGAGGGGATTCTTTCTTTGTTGAAGTTTCTGCAAGATATATAGAAATAAATAGTAAAGAATATTTAATGCAGATTTGCCGAAATGTTGAAGAGAGAAAAAAAATTGAACTAGAACTTAGAAATGCAAAAGCAAAAGCGGAAGAATCCGATAAGTTAAAAGGTAATTTCCTAAGTATGATTTCTCATGAAGTACGTACACCATTGAATATTATACTTGGCGTAATTGACATCCTGAACTTAACAGTAAATAAAGCAATTCTGCCATCAAGGGACAATCTATTTGAAATGGTTCAAAGAAATAGTAAGCGCCTGATAACTTTGATCAGTGATATGATTGATATTTCGCGAATTCAATCAAATGATCTTTCATTGAATTTTGAAATTAGAAATGCTGAAACAATTCTGATGGAACTGAGAACTGAATTTGAAGCTGATGCTAAAATGAAAGGAATTCAAATCATCGAAAGATTCAACGCTCCAGAGAATTTCATTCGAATCGATGTAGAGAGATTCTATCAGGCCCTGAGAAACATTATTTCAAATGCTATTAAATTCACTCAACGGGGAGGAATAACTTTAATCACAGAAAATTATAAAGATGAAATTCATATTTCTATAAAAGATACTGGAATAGGCATCGCTCCTGAGTTTAAAAATTCTTTATTCAAATTCTTCAGACAGGCAGAAGAAGGTTATGGAAGAAATTATGAAGGTGCGGGACTTGGACTCGCAATAGCTAAAAAGTTTTTGGAGATGATGAATGGACGGATTGAAGTTCAAAGTGAAGTAAATGTTGGATCAACATTTACGATTATTTTGCCCAAGGTTAAATCAGAATTTCTATCTAAGTTTCAAGATAATGGTTCAGCAGAAGTTGTTAGCAAAAATTCAGTTCTAAAACCATCTGTTTTGATTGTTGATTCAAAAAAAGAGAGTGCTTTTACATTGGAAATTATCATGAACAAACTTGGAGTTGATTATTACGTTCTACCGGAAGCCACCAGCATATTTCAATTTATCAAGGATAAAAACATAGATGCACTGTTTATGAATTTAAATTACCATGGTAATATTGGTTATGAAAAGATTGTTGAATCTATACGAATGGATTTGAACTTAATTGATTTACCAATAATCGCAATTGCGGATGGTCCGGTCAATGGAAGCAGAGAAAGATTACTCGCTTGTGGATTCTCTTCAATAATTCACAAGCCTTTTACTATGGAAACCATCTCTAAAGTTCTTTACAAATACATAAGTAAAGATCTTACACACAGTTAATCACACCACATTTTTCCATTTTAGGTTTAAAACGTGGGTCAGTTTTTTTATCTTGCTTCAAAAATAGGAATTAAATGCCCAGATCTTTGTTAATCATTCTGGTTTCTGTTTTGTGCCTGTTTATTTCATGCACTGAAAAAAATGATTTACCTGATACGTCTTTTAACTTAAGTTCAATAATGCCTAATGAAGAAGATTTTGCAGGCGAACCAATTCATGTCAAATTAAGTCAGAAGATTGAAGCAAATTCATTTCAAAGACTCAGCGATCTCACGCTTTCCTCAACTCCATCGAAAAAAGTTAAGGTGATAACAGAATATCTTGAAAAACTGAAAAAACTAAATTTTCAGAAAAGCTTGACGCATGTTTTTAATGAACAGATAAATAATGTTACTTTCAGCATCGTGTATTATCAATTTGAAACAGAATCTAATGCAGTTGCAGCAACAGATGTTCTAATTGAAATGCTTTCAGAGTCAATGGATCAAAATTTTAAGTACATGACAAAAGAAAAACCTTTCGGAGCCAACCAAAAAATCATGTACACTTCGTATATGACTTATCAAGTCTTTGTGGGTCTTTATACTCGTAATAATATTCTTTGTCTGACGTTCGTTCCGTATAAAAGTGTTTTTCCGAGGGTGATCCCAGTCTCGACTAAAAAGTTCAAATATGACGAGAGGTATGAATCTTACTCTGGATTGCCAGCTTTCGCGAGGCTTGATAACGATAAAATAATAAAATTGATAAAAGAAATTGAATCAAACGCCAAAATAGATTCGAGCGAAAAGTCTAAAAAGTTTGAAGTCTTATTTAAACTTGTTTTAGATTTTCATAAATCGAACTCAGAGAATAACGAACGGATAGTCAATACTTTTCTAGATCAATGTCAGCGAAAAAATCTTGATGAAGCTTTGAGATATGTGGACCTAAGAATCACACGAGATTTGAGCAGCCAGCTTTTACCCAGTTGGTATGCTACAAAAATTGAAAAAGTATTTGGAAGTAGCTGCGAAATCAATCTTGATCCCAATTCAGCTGCTGCCCACATTCAAAACAATTTTTCTTACGATAATATATTCGGGGATAAAAAACCATTTCTTGGCTTAGTAGAGGTTAAAGGAATTTTATCCGGGACCAAAAAAGCTGGTGACGTAAAAATCATATTTTCTCTTTTTGGAGATTATGTGAAATTAGTTGATTTCAAATTCAACTAAATAGTTAATCAACTGGCAACGTCGGTTCGCTCGGCTGAATAAGAATTTCTTTTTGATATCTACTGAGTATTGCATCTTTCAGGATAATCCCAATTAATTCATCACTCTGTTCAGATATTACAGGCAAACCATCAAGGTCATTATTTTCCATCATACCAAGTGCCTCTTCGCAGTTTTGATTTGGTGTAGCAATTGCAGCAATGGTAGTCATAAAATCCCTTGCAATAATAAAGTTCGTAATATCCCTTGTTTCTTCCTCAAGAATGACATCTCTAATATCTTGAAAAAATATTTGCCCAATTAATTTTCCTCCGCTATTCTTAACTAAAATAGAATTCAACTTAGATTTTTTGAAGACCTCTATAATTTGGTTGAAGTTGTAATAGTCGTAAACTACATCGATATCCTTTTCAATCAACTCGAGGACTTTTATATTTTTAAGAATCCGTATTTTTCTTCCGAAGATATCGAGAATTTTTCCCTCACGTTCAAATTTAATTGTATACAACGAACCTCTTGAAATTGACTTCGATACAGCCAATGAGACGATAATTGTGAGCATTAAGGGTAATATGACGGTGTAATTGTTAGTCATCTCAAAAACCATTATTAATGCAGTTAGTGGGGCGTGAACTACACCAGCAACCACAGCTGCCATCCCAACTAATGCATAAGCGCCTGCTGGTGCACTAATTTCAGGAAAGAGATAATTCGCGATTTGTCCAAAAGCGCCGCCAAGCATTGCACCGGTAAACAAGCACGGTGCAAACGTTCCGCCATTTCCTCCTGAACCAATTGTGAATCCCGTTGCTATAGGCTTAAAGAAAAATAATAAAACTAATATTATAAATGGTGCTTGATTAAACAGGCTCTTATCTATTAATGCATAAGAGAATCCATACACTCCTGGAAGAAATAAACCAATTATACCCACAAACAATCCGCCTATAGCAGGCTTCAAATAGCTTGGAGTTTTTCTCAATTTTATAAATTTTTCCTCGATGAAGAAAAAAGTTTTAATGAAATAAATTGATGCGAAACCTGCTAAAATTCCTAATGCGGTATAGAACAAAAATTCGTAGTTAGATGATAAGGCATAATCCGGAACACGTAAAGCAGGTTCCGCTCCTATAAAACTTCTAGAGAGCACGGTTCCAAAAACTGATGCAATAATAATCGGACTGAATGTTTTTGCATTGAACGTTCTCATAATTATTTCAGTTGCGAATAACGCACCGCCAAGTGGTGTATTAAACGCGGCGGATAATCCGGCTGCAGCTCCGCAGCCGACTAAAATTTTTAAACGTTCCGGTGATGAAGATAAATATTGTCCAAAAGCTGATCCAATCGATGCACCAATTTGAACAATCGGCCCTTCCTTTCCTCCGGCACCGCCAGTACCGATGCTTAATGCATTTAGGATTGTTTTAAGAACTGCAACTCTTCCCTTTATTATCCCACCTTTAGTCGCTACAGAATCAATTACACTCGGAATTCCTTCGATTGGAGGAGATTTTTCAAATTGTTTAGCGATCATACCGACAAGTAATCCACCTATTGCTGGGATTAAAATTAGTATTCCATAGTTTAACCATTCGCTGCCGCCAATTAGAGATTCTCTGCCGAAAAATTTTCCTGGGAGATCAAAAAATATCTCTTTGATCAGTCAATGGAATAGTGAAAAATAATTGCTCCGATGCCACACAGTACTCCTGTAATGCCACCTAAAATCAAAAGATAAGAATCTTGTGAGAAAGGAATTACTGAAAGAAGCCGATTGATCTTGAAACGATAAAGTCGTAATTGCTTGCGGAGGTTTTGAAAGAAATCCAAATCAAACTTTCTATGCTTTAATCATTTTCATCTATTCGAAATATAAAATATTTTATTATTTAATTAAAATAATGTGTTAATTTCACTACTTGATGATTGTGACTATGAGTTTGTATTCTCGCAGCTTTAATTATCCAATATTGAATTTTTGTTTTCAAGTTTTGAACAATGGATTTATATTGCAAGTAATGAAAGCGATGATAAAATTTCTACCAACACTTTGTTCTATTCTTCTGTATAATGGCTTTCTAGCTGGACAAACATATTACTTGACTGGTATTGTTAAAGATAAGTTTACTAATGATCCGCTCGATTCTGCTGTCGTTAAAATTTTCATTAAAAATATTCCGAGCAAAACAGATTCAATCTATACGAATGGCTTCGGTAATTGGTCGTACACACTCACAAATGTTGGCTCTGAATCTAATTTAACTCCAGAGGATTTTTCGCTTTCACAGAACTATCCAAATCCGTTCAATCCTTCAACGAAAATCTCCTTTTCGCTTACCTCTTCTGACTATGTGAAATTTTTTGTTCATGATGCTCTGGGACAGGAAATCGAATCATTTGAACAATTTTTGTCCGGCGGAAATTATACAATTGATTGGTATGGCGCTGGTGCTGCGGGAATATATTTTTACTCCATTGAATTCAGAGGGAATAGATTAACAAAAAAGATGATCCAATTGGATGGATCGAAACGCGGTGGATTCGGAAAGCCATATTTAAGCGGTTCACAAATTCCTTTCTCAAAGAGTTACGGGAACTCAATAAATCTGGATTTGATTTTTTCAAGTTTTGGGTATGATAATGATACCTTAAGTATATCCGTGAGTACAAACCAAAATATAATAACACAGTTGGTTTCACTTCATCATAGAGCGTTTGTAATTGATCTCCACAATGATGTTTTGGAGAAAGTCGTTTATGGATATGAGTTAGGAATATTGAATAATAATAATCATTCTGACGTCCCAAGATTTATAAAAGGTGGCGTTGATGCCCAAATGTTTGCACTTTGGCCGAGTCCAAGTTCATATCCAACAACTGCTTTTCAACACACTATGGCTATGATTGATTCTTTTCAAAGACAGCTCAATAAATATCCAAGTAAACTGAAACAAGCCAAAAACTCAAAAGAGATTGACAGCTTATCCGGAACAGACAGAGTTGTTGGTGTAATAGCCGTTGAAGGAGGCCATGCAATTGAAAACAGTGTAGATAAATTAAAAGAATTCTATAACCGCGGTGTACGGTATATGACACTGACTTGGAATAACAGTACATCATGGGCAACTGCAGCAGCTGATGGGCAAGCCTTGACAAAAGGATTGTCGGATTTTGGCAGGCAAGTTATTAAATCGATGGATTCACTTGGAATAATTATTGACATTTCACATGTTGGAAAAAAAACAATAGAAGATGTTTTAGAGGTGACAACAAATCCGATTATTGCGAGTCATTCCGGAGTTCGTGCTTTACGGAATCACTATCGAAATCTTTACGATGAACAAATAGTTGCAATCGCTAATTCAGGGGGGGTGATTGGTGTCGTTTTTTATCCATCGTTCTTATCAACTTCATCAACGGTGAGGATTGATACTGTCATCAAACATATCGACTATATAAAAAATCTTGTAGGTATAGACCATGTTGCACTCGGTTCTGATTTTGACGGAATTGAGAAAGTTGTGGTCGGATTGGAAGATGTCAGCAAATTTCCAGATTTAACGATGGCACTGTTAAAAAAGGGATACAGCTTCGAGGATGTAAAGAAAATCCTCGGGGGTAATTTTTTGCGTGTGTTCAAACAAGTTTGTAAATAAAAAAAGAGGTTGAAAATGAAGAGGCGAAAATTATTTATTTTAATTCCAATTCTTTCTTTCTTTCTATTTGCTAATGTAAATCCTGGGTTTTCACAAGACTCAAACGAAATTAAGCAGATACTTAATTCCTTTAAAAAAGCAGATGAAAATTTACAGCATCGGTTAGATGTTCTTGAAAAGAAAATTGATGACGTACTGTGGTATGAACGGGTTGGGGACTATGCATTCATAGATAAAGTTTTTATGACAGGCCCGCCATTGTGGAAAGAAAAAAATCCAACTGGTCAAGGAGCCGGAAATCCAGTAAAATTCTGGTCGTATGTTTTTATTCCGAAGAATATTGATTTCGGTAAGAAGTATCCTCTCATAGTTTTTCCGCACGGCGGAGTTCACGCAGATTTTTCAACTTACTACACTCACATAGTGAAAGAGCTTATTGCACAGCAATACATAATTGTTGCGGCTGAATATAGGGGCAGTACCGGCTATGGCAAATCGCATTATGAAAAAATTGATTACGGCGGATTGGAGATCGAAGATGTTCATGCTTCCAGAAATTTCATGATCAATAATTACAGCTTCGTTGATGAAAATCGTGTCGGTATAATGGGATGGAGTCATGGAGGATTGATTTCACTTATGGCTGTGTTCGATCATCCGAGTGATTATAAAGTTTGTTTCGCTGGCGTGCCCGTATGCGATTTGATTGCTCGAATGGGTTATAAGGATCAATCGTACCGAGATTTATATTCAGTGGACTATCATATCGGTAAACCAGCCGATGAAAATGTCGAAGAATATAAAAAAAGATCGCCCGCTTGGAATGCTCATAAATTGAAAACACCCTTGTTGATTCATACAAACACGAACGATGAGGATGTAAATGTTTTGGAAGTTGAGCATCTGATCAAATCACTTAAATCGGAGGGAAAGAAATTCGAGTATGAAATTTTTGAAAATCTTCCTGGCGGACATTCATTTGATAGAATGGATACCAAAAAAGCCAAAGAGATTAGATTGAAAATTTATAAATTCTTATCAAAATATTTGAGTCCACCGAAAGGCTTCAGTTCAATTAAAGAAATGGACGAAGCTGCTTATAGATAATTACCCAAAGTAAAAGATTCCATCTTTTCCAAGTCGGTTAAGCAAAAAAGATGGAATCTTTCTTTGTCAAACTCTCAATACAATATACTCACTACTTAATACTTTTTATAAATTGCTTGCTTCTTTTCCACCATCAAATCATTCACGTTGGTAAATTTTCCAGATGAAGTTTCGAGCCAGACTTCAGCAAGATATCTTCCGTATTTTTCTTTTCTATCTTTAATAGTTTGAATCTGAATTTTTTTATCAAGAAGAAGCGCACGAAGAAAGTCTCTTGATTTTAAACCTTTATTACGTGAACTACCTCTGAGTTCGGGTGCATCGATTCTCACCAATCTGATTTTTTCATTATTGATCCAGGTACTAAGCCCCAAGTCGATATTTACAGTAATTGTATCGCCGTCGTAAACTCCGGTAACAACAGCTTTGTAATTATAAAGTTGTTTGGTTTGCATGTGACCTCCAATAGTTTTAGTTAATTTGAGAAATTCCACTTCAAATTCAAATCGATTTTTTATTTTGGTACGTCTTTACTTAATTTTGTACAAAATAGAATGAGAGCAAATATGAAAGTAAAAAGAATTGGAATATTAACTGGTGGAGGTGATTGTCCTGGATTGAATGCTGTGATCCGCGGGGTTACAAAACCTGCTCACGAAATGGGCATGACAGTTTTTGGAATAGAAGATGGATTTGAGGGGCTCGTTGAAGGCAAAATGCATGAACTTACGAATAAAGAAGTCTCAGGCATTATTAACCTTGGTGGTACAATTTTAGGTTCATCTAATAAAGGCGATCCTTTCCATTGGCCCGTTGACAAGGGAGATGAAGTAGTGATCGAAGACCATTCAAAGCTCGCACTAAAAAATTATAAAGGATGGGGGCTCGATTGTTTGATTGCAATCGGCGGCGATGGAACCATGCACATCTCAGAAAAACTATCCAAACTCGGAATGAAAGTCATCGGTGTACCAAAAACAATCGATAACGACCTCGAAGGTACTGATTTGACTTTCGGTTACGACTCAGCAGTATTTGCTGCAACAGAAGCAATTGATCGATTGCATACTACAGCTTCTTCGCATCACCGAGTGATGGTGATTGAGTTGATGGGAAGATACGCAGGATGGATCGCTCTCGGTGCAGGCGTTGCTGGTGGTGCCGATGTAATACTAATACCAGAAATACCGTTTAAATGGGAAGATGTGTATAAAAAAGTAATTGAAAGAAGTACACGCGGTAAAAGATTCAGTATAATTTGTGTGGCTGAAGGATCCAAACCTTTTAGAGGAAAAATAGTCGTTAAGGCACAGGATAAGAAGCGGACAGATCCGATTCAATTAGGCGGAATTGGGAATCTTGTCGGCAGAAATATTCAGGAAAATACTGGACTTGAAACTCGAATAACAGTTCTTGGACATTTACAGCGTGGCGGCAGTCCAACACCGTTCGATAGAATTCTTGCAACCCGTTTCGGGACTTATGCAATAGAAATTGCAGCAAAGAAAAAATTTGGCTATATGGTTGCACTTAAAGGAAATGAAATCAAAGCTGTTCGAATAGGAGATGCAATCAAGATGCAAAGATTAGTTCCGCCTGATTGTCAAATGATACGTTCTGCAGTTAAAGTCGGCATCAGTTTTGGCAATGACAGTATAATTGAGTGGAAGTGAAGAATAGGATCAGGTTGAAGAAAAAATGCAGGTAATAGTAGTCCGGTGTTAAAAGAAAATGCCACAAAAACACTAAAGCACAAAACAACTCAAAGAAAAAAACTTGAGGTAAAAAGGAAGGTAAAACAATACGAACCTCTCCCCGAAGAGATCGAACAAATTGGTAAAAAGATTGTTGATGCAGCATATACGATCCATAAAAATCTTGGACCTGGATTATTGGAGAAAATATATGAAATCTGTTTCTGTTATGAATTAGAAAAAAGAGGATTAAAATCATTAAGACAACTTGATATTCCAATCGTGTATGAAGGTATTCAATTTAATGAAGGACTTCGGTTAGATGTCTTGGTTGAAAATAAAGTGATTTGTGAACTAAAAGCTATTGAACAAGTAAATCCAATCTGGGAAGCACAATTATTAAGTCATCTTAAATTAACTAATAAAAAGACTCGGTTATTTAATTAATTTTAACGTTGAAAATATTGGTAAAGGCATCAAAAGATTTATCTTATGACTTTAGTGCAATTTTGTGTTTTGGTGATTTCGTGGCAAAAAATAATTCAACGAAATCCAATATCCCATTAAAAAGTGCTCAGCCTGAACAAATCTGTTCTCATTCTTTACTATCAACTTGCAGCTTTAACTAACTCAATCTTTTTTACAAGTGACTCACGCAGATTATTGTATGAGTCGGCAAAAGCTTTCACTCCATCAATTTCAAGATGAGTCAACAGCTTGTCGAGATTAATATTATGTAGCTGAAGCAAATTAATATCTTGCTTGGCTTTATCCAGATCGTTCTCAATTCCTAAATCGATCTGGCTTCTTTCAAACATCATTTCAAGAGTTACAGGCGGAAGCGTGTTGACAGTATTTTTCGCGAATAACTCATCCACGTAAAGAAGCGGATTGTAAGTCGGATTCTTCGTGCTTGTACTTGCCCAGAGCGGCTGTTGGAGTTTTGCTCCCGTCTTTTTCAAACTGGTAAAATCTGAATCGGCGAAAATCTCTTTGAATGATTGATATAGCAAACGTGTGTTATGTACAGCAGTTTTTCCTAGGAGGTTTGTCAGTTCGGGTTTACCGGAGTTTATCATCTTAACAATTTCATTATCGACTATAGTATCAATTCTGCTCACGAATACACTCGCGACTGAATTTATGTTAGATAAATCTAAGTTCTTCTCGCTTCTTTTTTTTAGCCCATTTATGTATGCATTGGCGACTTCTTTGTAGCGCTCAATAGAAAAGATCAGAGTGACATTGATGTTCAATCCATTTGCAATTGATTCTTCTATTGCAGGCAATCCCTCTTTTGTTGCTGGGATCTTGATCATCACATTCGGTTGATTTACTTTTCCCCAGATTCGATTTGCTGCGTCAATTGTTTCCTGAGTTTTATTTGCAAGCCGCGGATCAACTTCAATGCTCACAAATCCATTGTTCCCATTCGATCTCTCGAAAACTGGTGTGAAAAGATCACAAGCTCTTTGAATATCATCGATCATCAATTCTTCAATTAATTGATCAGGATTTAGTCCCTTTTTTAATAGTTCTGAAATCGATTCATCGTAATCATTGCTGTTGAGAATTGCTTTTTCAAAAATCGATGGATTTGATGTTACACCAGTGACACCTTGCTCAATCAATCTTTGCAATTCACCGGTTTTTATCATTCCGCGGCTGATATTATCGAGCCAGATACTTTGTCCTAATTTCTGAAGCTTATATAATCTGCTGTTCATTTATTCCCAATGGTTAAAAATTAAATTTACACTTCAAAGATAAGGATAATTAATAAAAATTCTGTGGTTAACTTTCAACCGGGAATTCACAGAAATAAAATCCCTATTGGGCGAGCTTTCGGTTAAAGATTTTTATGTGTCCCGTCACAGTAGGGAGCTTTGTTCGTTTGTTTGCATCGGCACAAAGCGACTTTCTTCTTCTCTTCAAGTGTAAATTCCAGAGGTGTAAAAGACGTCGTCCCGTGTGATCCGTCGCAGAATGGCTGATTTTTTGACAGTCCGTATTGACACCACCAATAAGTACCGGCTTCAAGCTCCAAAATGGCTGGGGATTTTTCGGCGATCGTTGGGTTGTTTATATTTCCTCCTAAATTATTGCAAAAGTTAAAATGCAAAATGGAAAACTACAAATCAAAAATAAAAATTTTACCTAATTATGTTTATTGATTCTTTTTGTTGTCATTTATTTGAGAAATAAGAAAGCGGATTACATAATCTGCACTTTAATTGTGCATTCTTCATTTTACATTGTTAATTATGTTAAAATGTTTTGTATCGTGCGTAAAACTTGTCCGACTTCAACTAACTGCTTTTCACCGGTTGCACGGTACTTAATTTCAACTCGATTGTGGGCAAGATTCTTCTCGCCGACAATTACTTGAATCGGCATTCCGAGCAAATCTGCATCGTTAAATTTGAATCCTGCCGAAACATCATCACGGTCGTCGTAGAGAGTTTCAATATCGCTCTCATTGAACTCATAATAAATTTTATCGGCAGTGGACCGTACGCTTTCATTTTTCATATTAACTCCGAGCAGATGTGCTTTGAATGGAGCAATCTGCTGCGGCCAAATAATCCCTTTAGCATCGTGATTTTGTTCTATCAAGCATGCGACAATTCGCTCAACGCCGATTCCGTAGCTTCCCATTACAATTGGATTTTCCTTTCCGTCAACGTCCAAATATTTTGCACCGAGAGCTTCTGAATATTTAGTTCCGAGTTTAAAAATATGTCCCAACTCAATTGCTTTTACTACTCGCAGCGTCGAACCGCAGTTTGAACATTCATTTCCTGCTTCAACATAATGCAAGTCGAAGAATTTACATTGAGGGATATCACGCACAAAATCAATTCCGCCGATGTGATAATCGTTCTTATTTGCGCCGCTGTACATGTTATTTGCATTTCGAAGCTTTACATCGGCAATAACTCTAAGTTTGGTTTCAATCGGTCCGATTGAGCCTGCATCAGCGCCGGTGATTTCTTTCAATTCATCCGGATGAGCAGGTCGGACTTTACCTCCAAGTGCAGAGAGAAGTTTTGACTCATTCACTTCGTCGTTGCCGAGCATTAAAACCAAAATCGGTTTTTCATTGTGCATATAGACTCTCGATTTTGCACAACGTTCAGTCGGTATTTTCAAAAATTCCGAAAGTTCATCGATCGAGCGAATATTCGGTGTATGTATTTCTTTTAATTTTTCAGAAGTCTTGTCTCTTTGAAATTCGGCAGACTTTGCAGAAGCAACTTCAACGTTTGCAGCGTAATTGCAATTATCGCAAATTGCACATGTGTCCTCGCCGGCATCGGATTCTACCATGAATTCCTGCGAACCGCTTCCCCCCATTGCGCCGCTCGATGCACCGACTTCAAAAAATTTTAATCCGCAAGAGTTAAATATTTTTCTATACGCTTCGGCGTGATACTCGTAGCTCTTATCTAAACCATCGTAGTTTGCATCAAGAGAATAGGAATCTTTCATTAAAAATTGTCTTCCGCGAATTACGCCTGAGCGCGGTCTCGGTTCGTTTCTAAACTTCGTCTGTATCTGATACCAAATCTGCGGCAGGTCACGGTATGATTTCACATTATTCGAAGCAATCTCCGCAATTACTTCTTCGTGCGTTGGCGCCAGAACATAATCCCGGTTTTTTACGTGAAACATCGTATCGCCAAAAGCTTCAACTCTTTCAGTTTGTTCCCAGAGCTCTTTTGGATTTAATGCTGGAAGATGAAATTCCTGTCCACCGATCGCATCCATTTCTCGGCGTATAATGTCTGAAACTTTTTTTATCATCTTATATCCGAGCGGAAGAAAAGAATAAATTCCCGCGCCAAGAGCACGAATCATTCCTGCACGCACCATTAAAATATGGCTTGGAATCACCGCATCAGTGGGAACTTCTTTTAATGTTGGTAAGAATAACTTTGAAATTCGCATAAATATTGAAAAATTTTAACGAAAATAAGAAATCGATTTTGCATTTCAAAAAAACAGAACAGAATTTGTTTGCTCTTCTAACTATTTATTATTAAAATAGTTGCCGAAAATAGTTAAAGCATAAGTTTAGAAGAATTAAATTTGTGCATTGTGAGTTAAAGCTCAATAAGGTAAAATTGTTAGCATTAATAGAACACGAATGACACGGATTATACCAATTACCACGGATAGATTTTGTTCTGAAATGAGTAATTGCATTCATTTGGAATAATGAGTTAATACTTGAGAAACTTGGTTAGAAAAATATTTTCAATCATAATTCTTGTTACTGTCTTTTGCGGTCAATGGGAAACGGCACATTCTCAGAACATCGATGACATGAATAAATTCAGATTAGCTCAAAGCTATGAATCGATCGGCAATCATGAAAAGGCACTTGAGCTTTACCGCGAATTATTTAAGAAAGAACCAAATCAATACCAATACTATGAAGCATTTCTTCGCGGATTGAATCAATTAAAAAAATATGATGAAGCAATTGGAATATTGAAACAAAGACTTCAACTACATCCAAATGATTTTAATCTTTATGGAGAGATAGCCGTAATTTACAACCGGAAAGAAATGGATGACTCGCTGAACTTTTTTGTGAAAAGAGGCATTGATCTCGATCCCAAAAATCCGATGGCTTATAAATTCATATCAAATACATTGATTCAAAATCGGTTGTTTGAAAAATCTATTGATGTGCTAGAGAAAGGAAAAAAAGCAACAGCCGACTACTTGATGTTTTCAATTGACTTGATATCAGTTCATGCAATTCTTATGAATTACAGAGCAGCGTGTATTGAAATGGTTGAGCTTCTAAAAATTGATCAAAATCAATCTGGATTTGTCCAGAGCAAACTGGCAAGCTTTTTCAATAAGCTTGATGCATTAAAAACATCAATTCAAATATTTGAAACTGCACCGAAAGATAATCTTGCCGCGATGAGAATACTTTCTTGGTTATATTTTCAAGCGAAGGAATTTACAAAAGCGTTTGATGCAGCTTGGAAGATTGACCATCTCAGTAACTCAAAAGGGTACGAGATACTTTCTTTTGCCGATAGGGCATACAAAGAAAAGGAATTGGCTCAAGCTATAAGTGCATATGAATACCTACTTAGAGAATATTCTGACTCAAAAGATCTACGCGCCTTTTCGATCATCGGATTAGCTCGTTCCAATGAGGAAAAATTTACATTAGAAGCGGAACAAATCACTGGCAAATGGAAAAAGTATCGACGGCCGGTTAGTACTGATAACCAAACAGCAAAGCATGCAATTGATTTTTATAGTGTGGTCATAAAAGATTTTCCAGCTTCAAATTTAATTGCTGAAGCCTTATTCAAAGCTGGTCGAATCAATTTTGAATATTTTTTTGATATCCAGTCAGCTGAACCGCTGTTAAAGCAAGTTATTGATTACTACCCACTAAGTGAATTTCATGCAAAAGCGTTATTGCTTTTAGCTGAAATTGAGAAAATCCGAGAAAATTATTCTCAAGCGGAAAATTACTTTACACAAGTACGAATTTCGCCGCGTGCAAGTGAGAATGAGAGATTTTACAGTGATTATAAAATTGCCGAATTGCTTATACTTAAAGGACTGGTAGATTCAGCAAAGAATAAATTAATTCAATTAAGTAAAAATAATCTTCTCGATGTTACAAATGATGTACTTGAATTATTGATTTTAATTCAAGAGAATGAAGACAATAATAATGTATTAAATTTTATTAAAGCTCAGCAATTAATTGATCAAAAGAAGTTTTCAGAAGCTGTTGAGTCCTTTGAGAAGCTTTCGCGAGGTGATGACGGATTGAATATCACGAACTTATCTAGATTTGAAATCGCTGAACTTAAAATTTTATTTAACGACTATTCAAATGCCTTGGCTCAGCTTGTCTATATTGTTGATCAAAAGGATAAAACTATCTTTGGAGATAGAGCTCTATTTAGGCAAACCGAGATTTATCTGTATGGAATAAAAGATTCAATTAAAACAATTCAATTTTTGGAAAAATTGCTTGTAGATTATCCACAATCTTTACTAATTACAGAAGCAAGAAAAATTATAAATAGAATAAAAGAAAATAATTTATAAAAGTTTAAAAGAGAATTAATATGGCAGACAAAAAGAACACAAAAATCGTAAAATGCTCATTCTGCGGCAGAGAAGGGCATGAAGTAGGAAGCATGATCGCAGGGCATGATGTTTATATTTGCGATCTTTGTATCGGCAGCTCTGTTGACATTTTACGAAATAATGCAGATACACTTTCACCAAAAGTGCGAAAGGATGCGATCTTAACGCCGGAATTGATAAAACAAACATTAGATGAACATGTAATTGGACAAGACCGTGCGAAGAAAGTTTTGGCAGTCGCAGTATATAATCATTATAAAAGAATTCAATCGACTTCGACGTTTTTAGATTTTGATGAAGTTGAAATCGAGAAGAGTAATATTTTATTAATCGGTCCAACTGGTGTTGGAAAGACTCTGCTTGCCCAGACGCTTGCAAAAATTCTCGATGTTCCATTTGCAATAGCCGATGCGACTACGTTAACCGAAGCTGGATATGTCGGCGATGATGTTGAAACTGTTCTTGTTCATTTGCTGCAGGCTGCCGATTACAATCTTGAAAAAGCCCAAAAGGGAATAGTGTACATTGATGAATTAGATAAGATCTCAAGAAAAAGTGAAAGTACATCGATTACACGAGATGTTTCAGGCGAAGGAGTGCAACAGGCACTTTTAAAAATTTTAGAAGGAACCGTGGCTGGTGTACCTCCCAAGGGAGGTAGAAAACATCCAGAGCAGCCGCTTATCAATGTGAATACGAAAAACATCCTATTTATTTGCGGTGGTGCGTTTGAAGGAATTGAAAAAATTGTAGCTGCTCGTACTAACAAAAGCAAAGTCGGTTTTGGAGCTGAGATTCGAGGAAGCCGCGATATTTCAAATGATGAATTGCTTAATTTAATTCAGCCTGATGATCTTTTGAAATTCGGATTAATTCCAGAACTTATCGGGCGATTACCAGTGATTGCTCCGCTTCATTCATTGAGCTTGGATGCTTTGAAAGAAATTCTTACTCAACCGCGAAATGCAATATTAAAACAATTCAAAAAACTTTTTTCGCTCGAGAATATTGAACTCGAATTTGAACCAAAAGCTCTTGACTCAATTGTCAAAAAAGCGCAAGAAAGAAGGACCGGAGCAAGAGCACTCAGAAGTATTGTTGAAGATTTTATGTTGGATGTTATGTATCATCTACCATCCAGAAAAAATATTGAAAAATGTTTAATCACTGAATCTACGGTAGTAAATTATGATGAACCGGTTTTTATAAGCAAATCTCCAAAGGACGAAACTAAAATTTCTAAAAAGGAAATCCAGGCTTCTGGGAAATGATTAAAACAATATTAGTTTTAATAATTATCAAGCTATTTCCTCTGAGCATTTTATTTGGACAGGGGAAAATTTTTATTCCAATGGATTTAAAACAATCCGATCATCTAAAAGCTTATGGGATCGCATATGCAGCATTAGTCAAAGGACTTCAAGTAGATTGGCTTCTCAATTATCGCGGTGGATCATTCGTGTTGGATGCAAATGATGAAATTTTATCCCAATGTAGAATTAGAGGTGTAAATTTTAATCAAATTAGCGGAGTAGACGCGGCAAACATTTACAATGAAGTTCAGTCCGAAAACAACAACATGGATGTCGTTCGATTAGAAAAAGAACCGAAGATTGCAGTTTATGTTCCTCCTGAATTTAATCCGTGGGATGATGCTGTAACTCTTGCTCTTGACTATGCCCAAATTCCCTACGATAAAATTTGGAATGATGAAATACTAAGAGGAGAACTTCCTAAATACGATTGGATTCACTTGCATCATGAAGATTTCACCGGGCAGTATGGAAAATTTTATGCGAGTTTTGCTAACACGCAATGGTACATCGAACAGCAGATAACCTACGAGAATAATGCAAAGAAAAACGGTTACAGAAAAGTGAGCGAAATGATGCGAGATGTTTCATTAAACATTAAAAGTTATGTTGCAAATGGTGGATTTCTTCTTGCAATGTGTTCTGCCACTGATTCATATGATATTGCCCTTGCAGCAAAGAATGTTGATATCTGTGATAAGATGTTTGATGGTGATCCACCGGATCAAAATGCACAAAGCAAATTAGATTATTCGCAAACTATTGCGTTTACAGATTTCAAGCTTGAGATGAATCCATACGTATATGAATATTCCGATATTGATATTCAGCCTGCAGAAATAGGTAATTTTGAAAATGATTATTTCACATTGTTTGATTTTTCCGCGAAATATGATCCAGTACCAACTATGTTGACTCAAAATCATGTAAACGTAATTCGTGGTTTCATGGGACAGACAACAGCATTCCGAGAGATCTTGATTAAAAAGAATGTCACTGTGATGGGTAAACGAGACGGAACTAATCAAATAAAATATATTCGTGGTGATTTTGGACGCGGGACGTTTTGTTTTCTCGGAGGACACGATCCAGAAGATTATCAGCATCAAGTTGGAGATCCGCCGACCGAACTAACACTTCACAAGAATTCACCTGGATACAGACTTATTCTAAATAACGTTCTATTTCCGGCGGCAAAAAAGAAAAAACAGAAAACATAATCTCTAAGTATATATGCAAACAGTTAAGATTAAAGGTTCAGAAAAAACATATTCAATTGGAAAAGTTCTTTGTGTGGGTAAGAATTATCTTGAGCATGCGAAGGAACTTGGCGATGCAGTTCCCGATAAGCCGGTAATATTCATGAAACCGGCTTCGTCTATTATTTTTTCAGGAGAAAAAATATCACACCCGAAATTTTCAACCTCACTCCACTTTGAGACTGAATTAGTTCTGATTGTCGGAAAAACTTGCAAGGAAGTTTCAAAATCCCAAGCAATGGATTTCATTGCTGGGTATTCAGTCGGATTGGATATGACCTTACGCGACATTCAATCACAGTTGAAAAAAAATGGACATCCTTGGGAAATGTCCAAATGTTTTGACACATCAACTGTTTTAGGTGAATTTGTTTCGACGGCTGAAATTGATGATCCGAATAATTTGTCCATAAAGCTTTGGGTAAATAATGTCATGCGGCAAAATGATAATACTTCGAGTATGATTTATAACGTTGAATCCATTTTCGAATATCTTTCTACTTACTTTACTCTTGAAGAAGGAGATATTATTTTTACGGGAACTCCTCCGGGAGTAGGCGAAGTAAAAATCGGTGATAAGCTAAAAGCAGAGATTGAAAGTGTGTCGACTATTTTTACTGAAATTGCTTGATTGCAAAAATTGAAAACGAAATATTTGACTAAATAAATGTCTTCATTACTTATTCATATAAGAAATTATCATGAGTAAAAAAACAATTTACGGTTTGATTGCGGTAATTGGATTAGTTGTTGTACTCGCAACAACCTTTTATCTCATCAGTACGTTTAAAGCACTTGACGACCAATTAGAAGCTGAGTCGAGAGTTATAGACCTCCCCCCAATTCATATTACGAGGACAGACTCTTCAGATTATATATTCCCACTTGACTCGACAGCATATCTAACATCGACTTTCTGTGAATTTCGTGAAACTCACCATCATGGAGGAATAGATTTAGGAACTAACAATTTAACCGGGCAGCCAGTATTTGCTTCAAGAGATGGATTTGTTAAAAGAATTTCACTCTCTCCGTTCGGATATGGAAAAGTTATTTACATGCAGCATCCAGATTCTTTCATAACTGTATATGCTCATCTCGAAAACTTCGAACCCAAGTTAAACAAATTCGTTCGGGACAAACAGCTTTCCACACTTTCACAAAATATTGACCATGAGCTCGATTCCGATGCCTTTATCTTTCGGAAAGGAGAAGTTATAGGATTTGCCGGCGAATCCGGATCCGGTACGCCGCATCTGCATTTTGAAATCCGAGAACCAAATGGGAATCGGTTAAATCCATTGTCATTTCCAAATGTGAAGATTGCACTTATTGATACAATTTCACCAAGTTTTGAATTGGTGAAAATCGTTCCTGTAGGATATGATAGTAGAATCGACTTGGATATAAATGAAAAAGTCTTGTACGACAATCAGGGGAAAAAACCCGTTCAAGCTTATACGCATCTAAATGGAAAAGCAGGAATTTTAGTGAAAATATCTGATCGCTCACACGCTAAAGGAACAAATGATTTTGGGATTAAAAAAATCAGAATGAGTTTGAACGATCAAGCGAATCTGATTTATTCTATAAACTTTGAAAAAATTGAAAACGACCGCTTAAGAAAAATATTCTTTACGCGCGATCATTATGAATTCTACTTAAATAAGCAGGTAGTTTACAAGCTTTTTGACGAGTATGGGGAAAACATTAACTTTTATCCAAATGGAAGCGATGGAATTTTAGATTCCAAAAAGCTTGATAAAGGCATGAACACAATTTATCTAACTGCATACGATAATTACGATAATAAAACCTCTTTAGTTTTTGGGTTATATGTTACCGACGATATGCCAACTGCCGATTGGTCCATCAATGCAACTCAAATTAGTATAAAAAGCTCTCTACCAATTTCAAAGTTTGCATATAGTTTCTTTGATTCAAAAGGAAAAGTTCTAGATTCAAATGAGATGAAAAATCTCTATACAACGGAAGTGAAACTACCGAATAGAAAGTATGAATGGCTCTCTGTAAAAATAACAAATCATGGATTTGAGAATCCTCAATCATTGCTTATTGGCAGTAATGGAGATAGCATTAGCAATGTCGAAAATGTAACATTGAAATATTTTCATCAAAGTTGCTTACTGCAATTCAACTCAAAAAACGTTTTAGATTCAAAAACAGAAATTCTTGTGGAGGCAAACGACCAGGAATTTCGGTATCCGGTTTCCAATTCGGGAAAAAATAGTTATTCATCATTGATTGATGTAAATCCAAATATTTATGGTGGTGTAAATTTTTATCTTAATAACAACAATCAAAAAAGTCTTTTAATGAAGGGGAACTTTCTTTCTTTCGATAAAGACAGCATCACTATCAAAACTTATGATGATAAATTCCTAGTAACTATTCCTGTGGGAGCTTTCTATCATCCAATATTTGCAAAATTGAATTACGAAAAAAATGAAATATCTTTCTATCCCAAAAATATTTTAATAAAGTCACCAATCAGAGTGGAGAGCATATCTCCAGATAAAAAAAATATTCGCTACGGTGTTAATCGTCTAAGTGAATGGAAAGATATTTCCTCCCAAACTATAAATGGGAAGATGGTGGGCTATATACATTCTAGTTTGGGTGACATAAAATTAATTTCTGACAATACACCACCGGAAATTCTTGATTGGCGAATTTTAAGAAAAGGGAACTTGAATACATCAATGGGAGAATATTCTACAACAGCAGAGGTACCTATTTTTGTTTTTAAAGTGCGTGATGTTGGATTCGGTATTGATTTCTCTGCTATTGAAGTTTTTGTGAATGGAGTTCGGGCGCTTGCTGAATACGATCCAGATATCTCATCATTCTTTATTATTATTGATAGGCTTGCTGAAAAGGGAAAAAATAACATTACAATTCGCTTGAGAGATCACGGGCAAAATCTTACAGAAAAAATTATACATTTCTAACTCTTGCTTAAATCACTTGTTCAAGCTTTGCAAAGATTTTTTTAAAAGTATTTCGACAGATAAATCTTCGTTCTTGATTTCACTTAGAGCTGAACGAATTGCTTTTTCAGCAATTTGCTTTTGGTAACCGAGAGTAACGAGTGCATGGTATGCTTGAATTCTTATATCCTCACCAACGGAAATTTTTTGTTCAAATTCAGATGGAAGTTTTGCAAGCTTATCTTTAAGTTCCACAATCAGCCGCTCGGCAGTTTTTTTCCCAATTCCGGGAATACTAGTCAGTGCAGAGATATTTCCATGAGAGATGAAATCTATTAGTTCACTGGGGATTATTCGTGATAATACTCCCTGTGCAACTTTAGGACCAATCCCACTGACCGAGATTAATAACTCGAACATTTGTTTTTCTAATTCATCACTAAACCCATAAAGATAAAATGCATCTTCACGCGGAATTAGGATCGCATACAGTTTAACCTCCGAGTTTACTTCAGGAAGCTTTTCAAATGTGTTGAGAGAAATATTCACGGAATATCCTATCCCATTGGATTCGATTACTACTCTCGTTGGATTTTTTTGAACAACATGACCTTTAATAAATGAGATCATAGAATCTTTCTGAAATTATTTTTTGAGTATTAATTGAGGATTCGCTTCAATGAATGCTTTCCAATCTTTATGTCTTTTCACTGGAGATGATAATTTTTGAAAATGACAAAGAGCCACAGCAATCGCATCAGTTTCGTCAAGTTTAGTTTTTTTTTGTTTCAATTTTAATAGATGATTTACCATATACATCACTTGCTGCTTTGAAGCTGCTCCATTACCAACAACTGATTTTTTTATTTCTCGAGGAGAGTACTCAGCCGTCGGAATTTGAAAATGAATTGCGGCTAGGATCGATACACCCCTTGCGTGACCTATTTTTAAAGCCGATTGGGCATTCTTGCCATAAAACGCACTTTCAATCGCAAATTCATCCGGCAAATACTTTTGGATAATTTTTGCGAGTTCATTGTATATCAATTCAAGTCTTAACGGGAGCTTAGATTTTTTTGCACTCTTAATGACTCCTGATGCAATTAAGGAAATTTCGGATCTTTCTGCTTCGATTATTCCGTAACCGGTTGTTAATGTGCCAGGATCGACGCCGAGTATTATCATTTATTAATAACTGTAAAAATTGAATCTTTGATGGATTAAAATACAAAATTCAGACTAAAAAATTGATAATAAATAAAAACCCAACTTTAAGGAGTGTTGGGTTTATTAAATAAACATTAAAAAGTTATTACTCAAAAGAATAAAACGCTTCTACTCCTCAATTATATCCGCATTCGTATAGACATTTTGGACGTCGTCATTATCTTCTAATGCTTCCAGCAGTTTAATCGCACCTGAATTGTCATTTCCGCTAATGGTAACAAGATTCTTTGGAATCATCTGGAGTGATGCACTCTCCAAATTTAAGTTCATCTCTTGAAGTGCTTTTCTTACTTTATCAAAATTTTCCAATGAAGTTTGAATTTCAAAATAGTCTGATTCTATTGTCATATCCTCCGCACCGGCTTCGAGTACGAGCAGCATCAATTCATCTTCGGTCAATTGAGCTTTATCGAGTGTGATAATTCCCTTTCGATCGAACATCCAATTTACACTGCCGTTTTCTGCAAGTCTGCCATTGTGTTTTGAAAACAAATGTCTTACTTCCGAAACAGTTCGATTTTTATTATCTGTGACTGTCTCGATTAAAATTGCAACTCCGCCAGGACCGTAACCTTCATAAGTAATCTCTTCATAGTTAACTCCTTCTAGCTCGCCTGTGGCTTTTTTAATTGCTCGGTCAATATTATCAGCAGGCATGTTTGCGGTTTTAGCAGCATCAACTGCAAGTCGAAGTCTTGGATTCCCATCTGGATTTCCACCACCGTTGCGGGCAGCGATTGTAATTTCTTTAATCAATTTAGTGAATAGTTTTCCTCGTTTTGAATCGGTAGCAGCTTTTTTTCTTTTAATAGTTGACCATTTTGAATGCCCTGACATTATAAACTCCTAATTATTTTCTTCCGATAATCTTAAATCTTTTAATTTGAACTGTGGAAATGAATTGCCATTTTTTGAAACTGTATCTATCGAATAGACAATATCGATTTTATTGTTAATCATATCTAACTCCTCGCTGAAATGTCCCATATCAAATCCGATAACGTCAAAAACGCTTGAGCCATTTTGTTTAACTCTAAAAAGCAAATGATTATTTCCAACGATGCGGAGATTTGGAAGTACTTCAACTTGTTCACTCAAAAATACTGGCTTCATGTTCTGGGGACCAAATGGAGCAAATTGTTCTAATATCCTTAAAAATTTTGGAGTGAGTTCATTAAGTTCAATTACAGCATCAATTTTAAGTGCCGGCGTAAGCATTTCGTTAGTGATTTCATCACGCGTAACATTTAGAAATTTCTCCTTAAACTCGTCCAATTTATCTGTAGAAATTGAAACTCCAGCCGCGGCTTTATGTCCGCCGAATTGGAGAAGTGAATCTTCACACTTTTTTATGGCGTCGTAAATATTAAAGTCTGCAATGCTTCTTGCCGAACCTTTAACTACTCCTTCGACCGTAGTTAACATGATTGATGGTCTGTAATATTTTTCTACAAGCCGCGATGCAACTATTCCAATTACACCTGCATGCCAGTCTTCCTTGTGAAGAACAATCGCTTTATCCTTAGCAAAGTCGATTTTACTTTCAACTATTGCTGCTGCCTGGTTGAAAGTTTCTTCATCTATTTTTCTTCTTTCGCGGTTTTCTAATTCAAGAATTTCTGCGAACTCAGCAGCGGAATCAAAATCCTTTGCAATCAATAAATCAATCGCTCGCTGCGCATCACCGAGTCTTCCGACAGCATTAATCCGCGGAGCAATTCCGAAAACAATATTTGTACTGTTTATATTGCCGATAGTTAATCCAGCTTTTTCTATAATTGCTTTAAATCCAGGCCGAGGATCATTGTTAAGCCGTTCTAATCCGAATTTTACTAATATTCTATTTTCACCGGTTAAAGGAACAATATCCGCCGCACCAGATACAGCCACAAAATCCAAATATTTACCCGGAAGCTCTCTCATACCAATTGACATTGAAATGCCTTCAATCAATTTGAAAGTTACACCGCAGCCTGATAAATATTTATATGGATATTTGCAATTCGGTTTTAGAGGATCTAATACTGCGACTGCATCTGGAATAATGCTCAATGGTTCGTGATGATCGCAGATAATTAAATCGATATTTAGTGATTTTGCAAATTCAGTCTCTTCGATTGCAGTTATTCCGCAATCAACCGATATCAATAAACTCGCACCAAGCTTAACCGCATCTTCAATGCCTGCAGGTGAGATTCCGTAACCTTCTTTTAATCTATTTGGAATGTAAATTGTGGCATCGCCGCCTATTTCCCGCAGAAATAAATAGAGCATTGATGCTGCATTTGTTCCATCAACATCATAGTCTCCGTAGATAAGAATTTTCTCATTATTGGTAAGAGATTTAATGATTCTTTTAACTGCGGCTTCCATCCCATCCATTTCATATGGATCGTGGAGATCTGTTGACTCCGGACGAAAAAATAGTTTCGCTTTTTTGAAAGTATCAATTTCTCTTGAAATTAAAATTTGAGCTAAAACAGGACTAATATTCAGCTCGTCGGATAATATTCCGCGAGTGAATGTCTCTTTGAACTCAGATATTTTCCAGCGTTTCTGTATCATTGGGAAATTTTAGGAGAGAAGCGAGCGAAAAGTAAGCCGAATTCTGTTTCCCGAAAATCCTACGAAAATCGGGACGGTAATCATTTATCTAGTTTCATCGTCGCCAATGAAATCGAGCGGTCTACCCGGAAGTGAAAGCGAAAGCGAGCAACCTCGCAGAAATATGTTCGAACCGAATCATTTTTCTTCCTTCCTTATTTGACCTTACTCCCGATAGGGTTTACCTGGTTCCATCAAAAACTTTGATAGAATCTCGCTCGCAAAAACTCTGCAGAACGAAACCCCTGACATTACTGTCAGAGCGGTAGGCTCTTACCCTGCCTTTTCACCCTTACCCGATAAAAATCGGGGCGGTATTTTTTCTGCGGCACTTTCCGTAGCCAATTGTTTATACCCGCCACAGCATAAAAATCTTAGGGCGGATCAATTGACCCCCTGAAGTTATCAGGTATCGTGCTCTGTGGAGTTCGGACTTTCCTTCCTGCATAAATGCAGAACGATTACCTTTATTTTCGATCATTTCTCTCAATATTTTTTCAAAAACTTATTGTAAATAATTTCAGCACTTTGATGAGAGATTGTCAAAGCTGAATCAGATTGTATTCAAAAATTCAAAAATCAAAATGAATGGATGGAATTAATTCCATCTCTCCACCGTGATTAAAATATAAGAAAAGATTTGTACAAAATCCTCTGATTTCTGTAATTATAATTGAATACGAGTTAGTTTTATTGTCCAAGACGATATAAAGAGAAATAATTGAACGTTTATTGTTACTGATTTTTTTTGTTAAGAATCAAAACTCAACCCCTGTTTCCCCTTCTCTTTCCAAGAGAAGGGGAACTGAAGTCCAAAGGACTCCTTCGGAGGGGACGAGTTGAAGTATCTGTTCTTTTCAAGCAACTGTAATTTAAAAATGTCTAATCGTGATATTAGAATTTATTGGGCAGATTAATAAGAGAAGAGAATAAGTTTGAACAGTTTATGTAAGAAGTAGCTTTTTTAATCGCTATAATGAAGAGAATTCCAATTGAGACAGCTTAATTCTATTTATCTATAGAGAGGAACGATTTAAGTTTGATAAGAATTGAGCTAACATTTTCAACTATTTCTTCATTAGAAAATCTGATTACTCTTAAACCTAAGTCATTTAGAATTTCTGTTCTCTCTGAATCCTCTTGCAATCTGTAATCATGGTATTTTCCATCAAGTTCAATTATTAGCTTATCTGAATGACAAAAGAAATCAGCGACAAAGAATGTCTCTTTACCTGTTCTATCATGGAAAATTGGATATTGCCTGTAAAACTTCTTTCCGTAGAATTGTTTGTTGCGAACTTTTTCCCAAAAAATTCTTTCTGCTTTGGTAGAATTTTTTCTTAGTTCTCTACAGACAATTTTGGCACTTTCTACTAACTTTGTTTTACTATTTAAGCTCATAGTGACCCTCTCTTGCCAAAGGCATCTTTCGGGAAAATCTCTCTATTAATAAGGGAGAGACTTATAATCAATATAAAACATTTCATTTGCATTTCTGTCAAGATGTTAAATGTAATGACATCACTACTAACAAGTCCTTCCCTTTGTAAGGGAAGGATTAGGAAGAGTTTGCCTTGCATCTGAAAACTCCCTCTAAAAAGAGAGAGACGTTATTTTTAATATAAAACATTCTAATCATATCTTCTGTCAGATATAAAATGTAATGACATTACTACCAATAAGTCCTTCCCTTGTAAGGGAAGGATTAGGATGGGTTCACATAAGTTCTAATCACTCCACAACCCTCTTAACCAACCTATCAATCTCCTTCATCTCTTCTGCAAGATGTTTCTTTATATCAAGACGGAGTCTGCCGAGACGGGTGGCAGTTAGTTCTTTTTTCGGTGGATTATCCTCCAAATATTTTGCTGCTCTTTTGTGTGCTGACTTACTTAATTCTGCAAGATGTAAATGTATTTCATTGCTTTCATCAAATCTGGGGAAGTATATGTCGAGTATCTTTTTATGAACGTCCCGTGCACCGAATAAACCTTTGGATTGAAAATCCTTCATAAGTTCATTGGGAATTTTTGAGTTCAATATTGCAGTTAAATAGTATGCTTCAACTGGGTTCTTTGTAAAATAAACATAAGCTTTTGTGTCAATAAAGAATTCAAAATCTAAGTTATTTCTATTTACAACGGTAGCATTCGCATCTTTCGCAGATGAATTGTAAATAACTATATGTTCAGCATTCAAATTCTAACTTAAGAGCTTATTATGATAGTTCAGGTAATCAATTGCGGTCAACTCTTTGTTTGCCGCTGTCTTATAAACTTCCCAAAATCTTTCTGCATTTTGAAACCACTTTGACGCATTAAGAAATCCTTCTTCTCTCAATTCATCGGCAGTGAATAACTTTATATCCTTTGTCCCTGCCTCAGTTTTATTAACCAACATCGGTAAAACAATTAAATCAGGTTTTAAAAGTGCGAAAGGTAATATACTTTTTGCAAGAGCAGTTCTAAATAAAAACTGGCTTTCTATCTTTCCATTTATATCAACTAGGTTCCATGGTTTCTTTGCTTCTTTTTTTGATGAGGCAGAAGTCTGAATATTTATTATTCTATCATCCCAATCAGACGGAAATTCCTGAGTTAATTCAATAAAATAAAAATTCCGTGGAGTTATTTCTGCTCCTCGTTTAAATAATTTTTTATATGGATTTCCTTCTTTACTTGAACCAGATTTCTTATTTGAAAACGCTGTTGATTTTCCTTGTTTTCTTAAATACCAATTTACTTCAACCTCAACTAATTCTTTTGCATCTGCAAGTTTACAATTATGGGTATTTAAATTGCCAATAAAAGTCCTACCAGACAATCCTTTACTTGAGATTCGTCTTTGTTTGTCTGCTTTCTGCACAAAGAAAACGCAACTTGGAACTCTGAATAGTGGTTTAACATCTTTCAAGTCCCAAAGGTTTACTATCCTGTAACCTTTTGATTTTCCTGTTCTTGAATTATTATGATGATCGGCGCTGAAAAAGCTTCTTGGCAAGACAAATGCTAGATGAGAATTATCTTTTAGAAAGTAGCTGCTGCAATATGATAAAAAGATAGCTGCAATTTCTAGATTAGTAAAATTCTTAACTTCATCAGGCTTAACATCATACTTATCCGCAAGAGTATTAAGTATGCTTTGATAGTCTTCATTCCTGATTGAACTGTAAGTAAACCATGGCGGATTTCCGATTATATAATCAAACTTGCCAGCGAGGAAATACGGTTTGTAAAGATTCTGCACAATAAACTTCCAGATGCTGTCTCTTCCTTTATCTTTAACGGCTTTTAATCCCGTATAAATTTTATAGAAGCTTTCTATTACTTGTTTGTTAGCTCCCGATTTATTTCCATTATTTGCAAAATGCTTTCTGAAAATGTTTTCAAATACTTCTTCCGATTCTTTTCTCTTACCCAAAGTTTGCTCTGCCAAGTCATCGCATACTCCGAGAGCTTCGTCGAAAAGCTTAACGTCGTCTAGAATCTGAGTGGTTAAATGATAATTTTCTTTATCAATGTTTAAAATAAATTCATTGCCGAAAAGGTTTTGAACTCCTTCGGGTGCAAGAAGTGTCTTTGCAAGAATTATGTTAAGATAAACGGGCTTTTTAGCGTTTATGATTTCCTTGCCAAGTGCAAGCAGTAAAGTTGTTTTGGCTATCTGGACACTAAGCGGGTGAATATCAATTCCATAAATCTGTTCATTCAACTCTTCAACGCTAACATCTGGATTTAGCTCTTTAATTCTGTGAATAGCTGCTCTTAAAAAGGAACCGCTTCCGCAAGCAGGGTCGAGTATTTTATCTGTTTTGCCTGGTCAGTTGGACGTAAATTCAAACTCTTTTACAATTCTTTCGCAAAGCCAATCGGGAGTGTAATATTCGCCAAGCGAATGTCGTGTATCAATATCGATTAACTCTTGATAAACGCCTTTGAGAATATCTTCATCAACATTTTCGAATTCAAAATTGGAAATTTCCTGAGCAATAAGCCGAAATGCTTTTTTGAGATTGTTGAAACTTCTCTCGGAATTGACCCAATGAAAGAAGTCGTTATCAACAAAATTCCGAATATTATACCTGCGGAAAATTGTGCCGTCAAGAATTCCTTTCAGTTCAGAATCGTCAATAAAATCATCATTGGAAACAACACTATAAGCGAGCATCTTTGAAAAGATGCTGAGGTAAGTATGAATTAAAAATATATTATCGTGTGCATCGAATCCGCCATAAGCTATACTTAAGAATTTATTCCATTGCTCAAACGAAACTTGCACTTCACCAAACTTCTTCGCTTCATAAAACCATTTGCTTAATTCGCGGAACGACTCGATAAAAATATTGCTCTGGTATCCAAATGCTTCTTCAATTCTTTTAAGAGTTGCTTTTTGCTTTTCTTCCTTGAATAGAAAACGATCAATCCAGTAATAAAATTCTTCTGCATTTTTTTCAGTTAAAATAAATGAAGCATTTTTGACTTCATTCAAAATTAGTTCGTGTTCCTGCAAATCCTCCATTTTTTCCAGACAAGAAACATCTGGAGCGAAAACTTTCCAGCTAATGAAATCAGAGGCAATTAAAGTAAAATTATAGTCTTCACCTGATCTAAGCTGCCCTAATAAATATCCTGCAAGCTGTTCTTTGGCATGGTTTAGGGTGAGACTAAGATTATTCTCAAATTCAATAATTATATGATTGAATAGAGTATCAGCACTCCCTCTATGAATTTTATCTTTTCTGGGGATGTTAAGAATTGTTTTTTCAGAACCAAGTGTAATAATATCAATAAGTTTCAGAATTTCTTTATCTTGAGAGTAAAGACGATTTAATAGGTCTTTGAATGCTTCCTTCTTCGTTGCTTCTTTGTTAGCATTCTTTACCTTTATAAGGTATGATTTAATTAATTCTTCATTAGCGGCTTTCATTTGAACTCAAAAATGTCTAACACCCTAAATTTGAACATAACTTGGGATTAAAACTTATTTCATCTTAAAACCAATCGACAACTGGTCGCAGATTTGAGCCGTAATAAGGGAACTCTTCTAAAAAACAATTATTCTATTAATCAGTTAGAATCAAAAGTCGATTTTTCAATTTCACTCGAGACTAAAATTCTACCGCAGGATTCGCATGTATAAAGTCTATCGTTTCGACGAATTTCTAACTGCTTCTGAGATGAAACCGATGCAAAACATCCGTCGCAAGCATTTCTCCGAATCGGGACAATTGCTCTTCCTTTTGCCTCGCGAATACGATTGTAATAGCTCAAATCACCTTTACTGATTTTTGAAACCACAGCTTCCTTTTTTGAGAGAAGTGCATTCCGTTCTTTTTCAGTTTTTTTATCTATCTCTCCGAGTTCTTTCGACTTATCCTTAATCTCTTCTTTGATCTTTCCAATTTCTGGTTCAAGCTCTTCTATTTCTTGGGCACTTCTTCTGCTCAAATCAGCAAGTGAGTTATTCTCCTCCTCAAGTTTTGTGATCATCTCAGAAGTATGATCGATCTCCTTCATTAAAGCATCATACTCCCGGTTTGTTTTAATCTGGAGCAATTGTGCTTTATATTTTTTCAGGTTCGCCTTTGAAAGAGCAACTTCCTCATCGTTTTCCTCACGTTTCTTCTGCGAATCAACTCGCTGCTGTTTTCTTTCTTCAACTTTTTCGGAAAGTTCTTTAAATCTTTCTTCGAGCAATCTTAATTCTCTTGGCAGGTCGCCTCGTAATTCTTCCAACTTATCGAGTTCATTATCAACTTGCTGAACTTGCCAAAGTGATTTTAATCGTTTCTGCAATTTATTTATTCTCCTGTATTTTTATAAAACTCTTATTTTATTTTCTTGTTGATAATAAATTTCAACTGGTACTTTAACATTTTGTGATTTGAAAAATTTCTCTAATTTATTCTTGAATACCTCCAATATCACTGCCTCTGAATAATAATGATCAACATCAATAAGAACGATTTCGTCTTCATAATCTTGAAAAGTGTGGTACTTAACATCAGAAGTTACGAATGCATCACATTTTTTCGCAATTGCAGATTGAATCAGATCCGAACCGCTGCCTCCGCAAACTCCAACTTTTTGAATAGGTTTTAATTTTCCACGAGTCCATTTTACAGATGGAGCGTTTAAGGATGTTTTAACTTTTCGAATAAATTTTTCAGTTTCGACTTGCTTGTCTAAAATGCCGAAGGCACCATATCCAAAATTGACATTTTTGTTTTCAAGCGGGTAGATATCATAAGCAGGTTCTTCGTAAGGGTGAGATTCGTGAAGGGCTTTAAGAAGAGCATTTAGTTTCCATTTCTCGAAGATCATTTCTAATTTTACTTCAGCAACTTTTTCAAGTTTCCCTTTTTTGCCTACACTTGGATTTGATAATTCAGAACCTCTGAAAGTCCCAATTCCTTCAGTTTGAAAACTGCAGTTGGAATATTCGCCAATCAATCCAGCCCCTGCAGTTGATAAGCTTGTTAAAACAGTTTCAAGATTTTTTTGAGGTACAAAAGTAACAATCTTATACTGTGTCTGAGGAATATTTTCGATAAAGTCGATTCCTTTTAGTCCCAACTTCTGAGCAAGAGCAAAGCTCACACCATCTTTAGTGAAGTCGAGATTTGTATGAGCAGAATAAAGAGTTATTTCGTGTTTGATAAGATTCTTAATTAGCTGATTTCGCTTTACACCAAAATCAAGATTCTTAAGGGGATTAAAGATCAGTGGATGATGAGATATGATTAAATTTGCCGAATTTCGAACTGCTTTCTTAAAAACTTGGTCATCCACATCGAGAACTAAAAGGATGGCATCAATCGAGACGTCTCGTGAGCCGATTTGAAGTCCAGCATTATCCTTATCCCAGGAAATTTGCTTGGGCGCCCATGATTCAATGAAATTAATTACATCGAGTATCTTCATATTAAGTCAAAAAAAAATGCACTTCAAAGGAAGTGCATTTTTTAAGTTCCAAATTAGTCGCTTTCTCGTGAAATAGGAGTATTTCCAGATATTCTATCGCCTCCGTTTCAATACCTTATTAACACAAGCAATATATCATAATTATTTCGCTCTGTCAAGTTCTTCAACGAAGTCGAGTTTACTCAATAAAAGTCGAGTTTATTTGACGAAGTTAAGCTCACTTTTTGGTTGAAAATTCCTTACTTCTTCTAATAAAACTTCAACAATTTCTTCCTCTTTTATCTTTTTTATGACTTCCCCTTTTCTATATAAAATCGCGACACCTTTTCCTGCGGCAATTCCGATGTCTGCTTCACTTGCTTCACCGGGTCCATTTACAACACAACCCAAAAGAGCAACTTTTATTGGTTTTTTGATGTCTTTTACGGCTTCTTCAAGTTTATTCGTTATTGTGAAAAGATCGACTTCCAGTCTGCCGCAAGTTGGACATGCAATTATCTCAACATTTCTGCTCGCAAGTCCAAGAGAACGCAAAATTTCCTTGCCGACTTCAACTTCCTTCACTGGGTCATCGGTTAAAGAAACTCGGATCGTATCTCCAATCCCCTCAGCAAGCAATGTCCCGATTCCAACAGCGGATTTTATTGTTCCAACTCGAGTTGTCCCGGCTTCAGTCACTCCGAGGTGAAGCGGATAATCTGTTCGTTCTGCAATTAATCTGTAAGCATCGATCATTAATTTGACATCAGTCGATTTAACTGAAATTGCAATATCTTGGAAATCATATTTTTCGCAAATATGGGCATGTCTCATTGCACTCTCAAATAGTGCTTCTGCTGTTGGATAGCCATGTTTTTGTAGAATATCTTCTTCGAGTGAACCAGAATTAACACCAATTCGAATTGGAATTTTTTTCTGTTTTGCTTTCAGAAGCACTTCTTTTATTCTCTCTTCAGAACCAATGTTGCCGGGATTAATCCGTACCTTAGCAACACCCGCATCCATCGATTGAAGTGCGAAGATGTGATTGAAATGAATATCCGCAACAATAGGGATTTTAGACCTGGAGACAATTTCTTTCATAGCTGCGGATGCCTCTTTGTCGTTTACGGTCACACGAATAATATCGCAGCCGGCTTCTTCAGCATCCTTTATCTGATTAACGGTTGCTTCAACATCCGAAGTTTTAGTTTTTGTCATTGTCTGTACCGAGATCGGTGAATCACCTCCAATTGGTACACCGCCAACTAATATTTTTCTTGATTTTCTTCTCGTCATATTTTGGTATTGCCTTAACTTCGTTTCAATTTCTGTACGATTATATTTGCAAATTCTACGGCAGCTTCTGGTCCTGATGCTGTGATGATCCTATTATCAATTTCAATGTCGTTAGAACCGATGTTAGCACCTAACTCTTTGATTATTTCTTTATCCGAGGCATACGCAGCAGTCTTTATCCCGACTAACAATTTTGCATGTGCTAAAATTCCAACTGCACTGCAAATGGCACAGATCAATTTCTTACTTTTATTGAAATCGAATAGTTTTCTATGAAGCAATTTATTGTTCCATAGCTCTTTTGAGCCAGTCCCGCCAACAAGAACAATAGCATTAAAATTTATTGGATTTAAATTGGGTAGTATAATTTCAGGTTTAACTCGCAAACCATATTGCCCGATGGAAAGAATGTTAGTCGTTCCAGCAATAAAGACTCTGATTCCTGCTGATTCTAAAATTCTTTTCGGGATTAGAAATTCTTGATCATGGAAATTGCTCTCCGCAATTACGAAAACAACTTTTTTCTCTTCAATTTTACTCATCGTTGAAACTAAGTTATGAAGACGCCATTGCAAATTCAATTAATACATTTTTACGTATAACGAAAGTTAGTCCTAGCTGAAAGAGTTGAAAATCCATTTTTTGAGTGAAAAATCAAATAATTTCTGATTGACATTATTTAACACTATGACTATTATTGCGGCAACAAAAAAAAAGGAGGTTACGTGAAAAAACTACTAACAGTAGTACTTTTTTTAGTCGCATTAGTCAACCTTACATTTGCAGGTGGTTTTCAAACAGGCACTCAAAACGCACGTGCAATGGGAATGGGACATGCCTTCGTTGGAATGGCTTCTGATGCGTCTGCAATTTATTTTAATCCTGCTGGATTAGCGAATTTAAGAGGAATAAATTTCTTAGCCGGTACAACCCTGATTATGCCGACTATGGAATTTAAAGGCCCAGCTCCAAGTACATTAACTTCTGAAACGGTTAAGCGGACATTTACACCCATTAATTTTTATGGCACTTATTCTATGGGTTACGGGTTATCGTTTGGAGTTGGTGTATTCAATCCTTATGGACTTGGTTCGGAATGGCCGGCAACTTGGATTGGAAAATCTCTCGCTGTTAAAACTGAATTGAGGACTTTCTATATCAATCCAACCGTTGCTTACAAAGTTAATGATATGTTCCAGATTGGCGTTGGATTTAATTATATAATGTCCAATGTACTATTTTATCAAGTGATTGATATTCCATCTATTCCGTTGGCACCTGGCGTTGCATTACCCGCAGCACCAAATGTTGGAGTTAACCTTGAAGGAGATGGTAAAGCGGCATACACCTTCAACGTCGGACTTTTATTCAGCCCATTAGATAATCTTTCTTTTGGAGCTTCATATCGCCACAAAGCTGAAATTACTTTTAACGGCGATTTGACGTTCTCAAACTTACCAGCAAAACCGACTGGTTTCCCGGTTGGGCATTCGGATCTTTTCCCGAATGGACCTGGTGTGGCAAAATTGACTATGCCATATGATTTCAGATTTGGTATTTCTTATGATGCAATGTCAGATCTTACACTCAATGCAGATTTCCAATTCGTGGGATGGAAGAGTTATAAAGAGCTTGCAGTTGATTTCGAAAAGAATTCAGCGGCATGGGCAGATTTGAAAACACCAAAAAATTGGGACAATTCCTTTTCGTTCAAGTTTGGTGGTGAATACAGAATGTCTCCATTCGCATTCAGACTTGGATATGTATACGATGGTAATCCAATCCCGACAATGTACATGGATCCATCATTACCGGGTTCAAATCGTCATGAGTTTACTGCAGGATTTGGATATCAAATTACGCGAAATATCCGGGCTGATGTAGCTTATCAATATATATCGTTCACGAACGATGTTAATGATTCCGCAGTTCCGGCTACATCCCCAGTTAAGTTCAATGGAACATATAAAAATTCTACAAACTTATTTGGATTTAATTTAGGATTCGCCTTCTAATTAGGGTTCAATAAGAGATTTATGCCCCGTTCAGAGTGAAAATTCAGAACGGGGTTTTTTATTGGAATTGTTTTCACCACAGAGAACACAGAGTTTCACAAAGAATAAAACAGTCTTTTCACTCTGCGAGATTTGAGGTTATTTTAAAACAATCATTTTCTTCTGGGCTGTAAAGTTGCCGGCGGTTAATTTGTAGATGTAAACTCCGGAATTCAATTGAGAATTGAGAAACTGTCCGCCTACACGTGAGATTGAGAATGGATAATTATAAGTTCCAGCATCTTTTACTTCATTAACTAAAATTGCAACTTCCCGCCCAAGCACATCAAAAACTTTCAAATTTACATGACTAGCAGCTGAAAGCTGATAGCTGATGACTGTACTGGGATTAAATGGATTTGGATAATTTTGATATAAAACAAAACTGGTCGGATTTTCTGCTACATCTTCAACATTTGTTAATCCATTCCAGTCCCACGTGACAATTTTGCAGTAAATATCATAACCTTTTCCATGCCTGTTATCTCCCCAACAAAAAACTATACGAGATGAGTTGGATTCCAAAGTCGCAAAGTTATAATACCACCCATAATCATCAAAAAAACTAAATTTATTTATAGGAAAAATTGATTTTATTAGTGTACCATTTGTAGAAAATTGCTGTCCCATTAAATATTTTTGATTTGCCGAAGGTGACTCATTCCAGGTTACGATGAATCTCTGATCGCCATCATAGGATATCTGTGGATCTTTCCGAGCAATTGTAAAAATATCATTATTAACTCTGTGCTTTGATCCAATCTGATTTCCAAATTCGTCATATATTTTTAAAAAAATAATATTATGGTCATTATCTGCCCAAGATATGACAAAGCGATTACTGTCAATCTTGGAAATAGCCGGTGTGTGCCTGAAGCCATATATTGTACTATCATCATCCACTTCTATATTTGGACCGATTTTATGACCATCATTATTAAAAATCTGAAGTAAAATATGGATCCCATCATATTGCCAAGTCACAGCAAATTTTTCATCATTGATAATAGTCAATTTAGAATACCATCCGCCACGATATTTTACTGTATCATTTACTAAGAGATTTGAGCCGATTGGAATTCCACTATCATCAAATATTTGACAAAAAACAGAAGGGAAATATCCATATCTGGGGTCCTCCCAGGAAATTATAAATTTACCATTATTGTGAAGTGCCGATGACGTAAAATACGCATAAGTTGTGTCAGGGGATACTTTTTTATTCGCTCCAAATGGGACACCATATCTATTGAAACGTTGGAAATAAATCTGTGGAAGTCTTCTATCATTGTAACCACTCCAGCTAATAATAAAGTTACCCGAACTATCCATTGAGACCGATGCTGAATAATTTCCATAATTTCCTAATGTCGTATTGACTTTTGTATTACTGCCTAATCGGTTACCAAGTGCATCAAATCGTTGAAACCAAATATCATCTTCTCCAAGTCTTCTATCAGTCCAGACAATTATAAAATTACCCTCGGCATCCATTGCCATTTCCTGGTAAATTTGGTTGACATTATCAAGCGAGTCGTCATTTACCACAAAATCATCTTTGATAATTCCAGTTTGAGATTTATTCACAAAGAAAGCTTGTGAGAAGACTGCAGCGGGTATATACGCCCAAAAAAGAAAAATTGAAACTAATATTTTCCACATAAAAAGCTCCAATCAAAAATTTTAATCAGAAAAAGAACATTAACATTATCTTATAAGAACCATCTTTTTCACTTCAGTAAAATTACCTGATGTCAATTTATAAAAATATACTCCGCTTGGCAATGTATAATGATCCGTCAGCTGACGGATGGAGAATGGATAAGTGTAAGTCCCAGCTTCTTTCACTTCATCAACTAAAGTCGCAATTTCTCTTCCAAGAACGTCATAAACTTTTAACGTAACCAATTGTTGATTCAAATTATGAAGGTTTGAATATTCCGCATTCCGAACTCCAAATTCCGCAATTGAGAATTTAATATTCGTAGCCGCATTAAATGGATTTGGATAATTTTGATATAAAGCAAATTGAGCTGGATTCGAAGTTACATCAGATTCAATGCTTGTCAGCAAACCAGGTTCTGGGGTCGGTAGTTTGATAGTTGAGTAAATATGAAATTCACCAGGCATTAGATTAAACGTCATTGAAGTGTTTGAAACGTTAATGCTGTCGCCGCTGAAGTAATCGTACCACCAGCCCGTATTTTGAAAATTAGGCGAAACGGTTTTCTGCATAACATCAAAATTGCCGATGATTGCGACATTCATTGAGGAATGATTAAGCCACATTCTTTTGACTGAACCAGAAAGATCTAAAGTGAAATTAGTTGTTCTGAATACATCAAACTCTTTCTTGATTTTTGTCAGTGCTGCGAAAGTTTTGTACAATTTATTTCTGTTCACATGGATAAAATAATCCCACTTGATCGGTTTGGTCCCTGTTCTTCCATTGTAGTCGATATTAATATCATAGCCGAGCTCCCCAAACTGCCAGATCATTTTCGGACCGGGAATAGAAAAAAAGAAAGCAGCAGCGAGCTTAATTCTTTCTAATCCAGTTGCAAGATTTTTGATATTGTACGAACCGCTTGAGTTTCCGTAAAGCGAATTTTTATACATCAACCTTTCTTCGTCGTGACTTTCCATGTAGGCAATAACGTGCGGCTTTGCAAATCCATGCGTTTTGTATGAGACTCGTGAAAAATCAGACTTGCCGCTGTCATGCCAACCCATCGTTGCTTCGTTAAAGCTATGATTTGTGTTTGCCCAAAGAAGCATTCCATAATTAGAGAGTTCAATCTCTTCTGAATCGACAGCAAAATGTTCAAGTATGACATAAGCGGTTGAATCCGTCTGCCAGATTTTATCAGCCATTCTTTTTAATAGAGCGATTCTCGAAGCGTCGTATTGCCCCCATAATCCGACATCCCCGCCGGAATTCACTTGTGTAAAACCTTTTGAAAGATCGAATCGGAAACCATCGACTTTGTATTCCGTCAACCAGAATTTGCAAACGCGGTCGACATAATCTTTTGTTGCCTGGCTTTCGTGATTAAAATCGTAACCGACGTTGTAAGGATGTTTTGCAATCGGATTGAACCAAGGCGAATTTGCCGCCGGTCGTTCATTCGCTGAGTCCCAATATAATCGCACGAGAGAAGACTGTCCGAACGCATGATTGAGAACCATATCGAATAAAACTACAAATCCCATTTCGTGGGCTTTATCAATAAATTTTTTCAAATCGTTTTTTGGCCCGTAATATTTATCCGGTGCAAGGTGGAAAGAAATATTATAACCCCAGCTTTCATTTCCTTCAAATTCCATAATTGGCATTAACTCAATCGCATTCACTCCGAGATTTTTCAAATAGTTCAATGTGTCTGTGAGAGTTTTGTAATCGTGGCTGTGAAGAAAATCGCGTATTAGCAGTTCATAAATTACCAAATCGGTTTTTGCCGGTCTTTGATAAGAAGTAGTCTGCCATGAATAGGGGGTTTGAGCCGTCTGCAAAACCGAAGCAATGTGCCAGGTTTTTCCGAATGGATATTCAATTAAATCCGGATAAGTTATACTCGGAATTTCTTTATCTCTCCAAGGATCGATAAGTTTCTCGGAATAAGGATCGGCAATTTTCAATGTTCCGTCAACAAAGTATTGATAGATGTATTCTTTTTGAGGAATAAGATTATTTATCTCAAGCCAATATCGATTTCCGTCGGGAGTCCGTTTCATATAAAAATTTGGATCTACTTCCCAATTGTTGAAATCACCGACGACATACACATAATTTTTGTATGGGGCATAAAATACGAGCGTTGCAGATGTCGAACTTGTGTAATTTATTCCATCAATAGTATTTGGAGGTTGAGCAGCTGTTGTAACTGGAGTCCTAACAACAAAATAAACCGAATCTGATTTTGAACTTCCGCCTGTACCGAATGCAATTGCTTTGATTCGTTTCTTGCCGTATTCAGTTGCTTTTACATATTTTGTGATCGTGAAACTGTCGGTAGACGCGATAAGCGAGCCATCAAGGTAAAGTGAAAGATTTGTCGATTGTGATGAATGAACTACAACTTTAACACTGTCATTGAGATTTAGCATTACAGGGCTTTCAGTAGGGGATTGAAAACCAAGATTCAAGCCCGGCTGATTGATAGGAAGAAATATGTCGCTTCCATCTTTATCTCTGCCAACTTTTGAACCATCAGAATTTCGAAATACAAATGCGAGACTTTTAATATTTTCACTTGTCGGCACACCATAGTAAGCGGGAATGTTGATCACAATTCTCCATATATTTCCTCCCATATAATTTGTAGAAGGTTGATTTGCTGGTGAGCCCCAAGTTGTTTTCACATATTTCCAGTCATTCGGATTTTTACTTGAATCCGTTATTACACCAGTATGGACGTAAATTGGAAATACTCCGACCAAGGCACCATTTCCCTTTGAAACATCGTAATCGATTGTGATTACATCGTTTCGAGTTGCGAAGTATGGCGACCAAGTTAAAACTTGGGAAAAAGTAATTTCGAGAGTCAGAAAAAGTACAAGAATCATAAATTTTGTTTTCATTTATTACTTTCTAATAACTTTATTTTAATTTTTAATCTTTCAATCTTAAATTTTTACTTCACATAATTCATCTTTTTAGATTCGCTGTAGCTTCCGACTTGAATTTGATATGTATAAATTCCTGAAGTCAGTTTGTGGAATGCCGCATCGAATTCAATTTGTTGAAATCCTTCTGACTTTGGCTCGCTTACAAGAGTTGTAACCTCTCTTCCGAGTGTATCAGTAACTTTTATGAGAACGAACTCATTACTTAACTCTTTTGGAATGTAATATCGTATCTGCGTTGAGTAATTAAATGGATTCGGAAAATTTTGATATAACGTGAAAGTTTTTGGAACGGTAGTAAAATCCTCAACCAATGAAGCTGGCAATACTGGACTTCCGGCTTTTAACCAAGCAGAATAAATCAAGGAAGCGAGATTTCGTGATGCTAATCGGAAAAGTTCGACAGTATAAGTGTTCGAATAATCCCAAAAAAGTGAGTAGTAATATTCACTTGTAGTATTTCCAGCTGCGGCTTTGGCAATGCTGTCCGCTCGAAGCACATCATCCAGATATGAATAAGAATTAAAAATATAATTGAAAACAAAATCCAATGGACTAGAGACATTTGTTACTGAGTCAACTAAAAAAGTGATCATCCCTTGATATCGGTTGATCATTTGAGTTTCATAGCGTGAATGGATCCCTCTTTGATTCGTGAATTGTCCATCGTAATTTCTCGTAATGTGCAGAGGTTGATGTGCATCGCCGACGTAATGACCGAGATCTGCAGCAAATAGTTTTGCTCTTTCCCAATCCTTTCCTTGAAAAGCTTTTGTCAAAGAATCGAATGTTGTTACTGTAGCCCAAGGTAATATTCCTTGATCCATAACAAAAGTCAAACCATATCTTGCTACAAGTGTATCAAAACTTGTTGGCATATTTCCAGCAAAGAATTCGGAATAATTATCAATATCGATATAGTGTTTCGGTCCTTCTGATGGATCGCTTCCTTTTCGGTAATCAGCATCAGAAGCATGAAGTGCTAAATATTCAGCCCAAGACTTAAATGCTTCCATACTAATTGGGAAGTAAATCGTGGTTTTTCGGTTTATGATTGAGTGACCTGTACTTCCCCAGCCATTTAGGTCTTTGACAAAAACAAAAGTCAGTATTACTAAAAATAATCCAACAAAATATTTATTTCTTGTATAGCAGTACGCTTTAAGCGAATTCATTTTACTCAGCATTTTATTCTCCTATAATTTGAACGATTGCTCGTCTTTGACGTGGATGGTTATCAAAATCTACGTATACGATTTGCTGCCAAGTTCCTAGCAGCAGATGTTTGTCTTTAAAAGGGATTTGTATCGAAGGACCAAGAAGTGAAGCTCTGAGATGTGAATGTCCGTTCCCATCTCCCCAAGTGTCATCGTGATAATAACGTTTACCTGAAGGGATAATTTTTTCGAAGAATTCCGGTATATCCCGCTTCAAACCTGGCTCATATTCGATTGTCGTTAAGCCAGCGGTCGAACCGACTGCGAAAACGAGAACATTGCCTTCTGCAAAGCCAGATTTTGTAATAATTTCCTGAATCTCCTGTGTGATGTCAATCATATCAGCATCACCTTTTGTCGAAAATTCAATGTTATCTGTAATAACTTTCATTAAAAGCTCTATGTTTTTTTTATAAATATAAATTATTTGGTTCATAAAAACGTTATTAAAATGATGGTTATTGTACGAGATTCCAGTGAAACTAAATCAGATTCAATTGGTAGTAAGAAATAATAGTTTAAGATTTTAAATTAAAAGTTGAATTTCTCCGTAAATAATTTCATTTTATAATATGAATTTTACAGTTCAAACATGAGGTTCTGATGAAGATATTTTTACGAATTTTAATTACTTACATATTTTTTGTTTTGCTCACTATTGTTCGAGCACATAGTCAGACGATTCTTTTCTGCGAAGGAGTCGACAAAGAAGGCAAGCCGATTAACTCCGCAAATTCCTTTTCTATCGCAACAAATGGTGGGTACCTTCATTTCTTGGTTCAGCTTGGCTACGAAATCAACAAAGACGAAATTTACTATGAGCTTTATAAAGT
>Ga0194126_10000334_pt1 | contig 76771 bp, 77 predicted proteins | sample TA2KigC150mmetaG_FD_148641 | JGI IMG/M metagenome (GOLD analysis project Ga0194126, IMG submission 148641) | Freshwater microbial communities from Lake Tanganyika, Tanzania - TA2015035 Kigoma Deep Cast 150m | ecosystem: Environmental > Aquatic > Freshwater > Lake | place: Tanzania: Lake...
CGATGACCGGCTGGCGGATGGGCTCAGGGACGACTCCGTACTTTGATCGCGCGAATGTCAATTGGTACAAAGATCTGTTCGCGCAATCGAACCAGGTGACTTTGTTGGGACCTGGCACGGCGGAAGGCGTGCCGTGTATCGGCTATGCCGCGACGATGCCGATGGTGAAAGCCGATCCGCCGAAAACGCCGGGCGGAACGCCGACGATCTCGCAAGTGCAGATGCAAGTCAAGTTGTGGTTTGCCACCGGCGATGGCTATCCGCGCCGCGCGGATTTTGGCGCGCCGCTTTCGCTGACGGTCAACTTTTTCGATTTCAACGAGCCGATCGTGATCAATCCGCCGCAGTGATGCGCGTGGGTCTGGCATCCCGATGGCTCAGAACACCGCCGATTCAAATCGGCGTCTGATCAGGCGCAAATCGCTTGGAAACCGATTCGCTCGGCGTCAACTCGATTGATCGAGTTTCCACCGCATCGAGATGCCGTTTTCAAACGGCGGCAGCGGGTCGCAACGATCCAAGCTTTGGACGGACACGCAAAAACGCGAAAAAACCGTCCGTGTCGCACGGCGACCGCGTCAACTTGATTTGACCGCAGAGAACGCAGAGAGAAAAATCGCAAGTTGTGGTAACTGCTCACCCGTCATTTCGAGACGCGGTTTTTGCGTCGAGAAATCTCGGCTGTCCGCGCGGAGATTTCTCGCTCCGCTACCCAGAACATGTCATTTCGACGAGCGTGGTTTGCGAGGAGAAATCTCCAGCCCCGTCAGAGATTTCTCGTCGGCACAAATCGCCTCCTCGAAATGACAGTTCTCGGCTCAAACACGCTTTGCGCGCGCGGCGGTATGCGCGCAGCGTCTCGAAATGACACGGTGGCTGAGCAGTTACAAGTTGTGCGAGAAAATGTAACTGCTCAGCCCATTGTCATGCTGAGCGAAGCGAAGCATCTCGCTAATCGCGAATTGCGAGACGCAAAGCGTTCGTCGCAAAAACCGCTCCTCAGAATGACAGCCTGAGCAGTTACGAGAAAATCGCACAAAATCGCGCACAAAATCGCGCTTGACAAATTTCCCAAAACTGGTGTATAATGCCTACCGTTGATGCGTCTCTGCGGGGGCAAAGGCAGAACAGGACATCGAAATCCAAATCTAATGGCCCCAAAGAGGGCACGTCTTCCAAGGAGGAAGAAATGAAAAAAGTTTTGTTTGCATTGATCGTCGTCGCGGCGCTCGTCTTGGTCGCGATGCCCGTCGCCGCACAGGGACCCTTCCCCTACAATCCGTCCGCGAACTGGTTCAACCGAACCGCGCAGATGGATGCCAAGTGGGCAGGCGACCCGTTCGGTGGCAATCCGCGCTTGGCGGTCCAAGTCGAGTACCTGCCCGACGGCAAGGGCGGCGTCCGAGCCGTCTTTAACCAAGGACCCGGCGCCGTGTGGCCCTACACCGGGATCGTCGCCAAATTCGGTTTGCAACCTTTCGGACCGGATCAAATCCTGCCGGGCGGTATTCCGTCCAGCATGAGTGGTGACGGCGCCAACCCGCGCAAAGCCATCTACATCGGCGGCGCGTGGGCGGATCCCTCCGGCGTCAACCCAGTCTGCAGTTTCGTCTGGGATCAAAACGGCGACGATGCGAATTTCTACAAATGCCGCCGCCCGTACGAACACCCGATGGAACTTCCCGCGTGCGCGACCGTGAAGATCCCGGCTGGCAGTTCCAAGTGGTTCAAGCTCGACACTTGGTGGAAGAGCAACGACGGCAGCAAGATCCGCACCCAAATCTGGCTTGATGACGAACTCGACGGCGCGACCAAGCCCTCCGGCTCGGCTGTCTTCGGCGCCGCCAACAAGTACTACTGGGGCACCGCACCCATGGACGGCTGGTCCGCAAACGTCTTCTGGGGCGCGAACGCCAATGACATCAACGAAGTCAATGGCTACTTTATGATGGTCTACGATCCAGACGTGTTGCAACCCAACTTCGCTTTCGCTCCGCCGAACGCCGCGCTCTTCACCGTTGACTACTCCGGTGCTGGATCGCTCCGTCGCTCCTGCACCTCCGCCGCGTACGCCGGTCAACCGTGCGTTCCCGCCAGCAAGGGTGGCGCTTCCACTCCCGCCGGCGTGAGCCTGACCGGTATGCTGGGCGCGCAGAACAAAATCAATGGCGCGACCTTCAACAGGTTCCAACCGAGCCACCTGCTCTGGACCGAAGGTGGATACGACGGATGGGTCTTCGTCCGCGTGTGGAACCAAATGCTCTGGGATGGTACGGTTAGCGTCTGCTCGTACCGCCAGGTTAGCCCGTAATTCAACTTTCGACCTTTTCCAAGCGCCCGCATCAACACTGGCGATGTAAATCGCCGGACGCGCTGAGAATCGGTTGAATCCGGTAACACATCCTTGATGTCTCTCCCGCACGAATCGAACAAGATGTCCTGACTTGCCGGACATCAGGGGTGTGTTACCAAACCGCAAGTCAACGAACGCGACAGAAGTGTACCTCTGTCGCGTTCACGTTGTCTGTCCTGAAAAGGATGCCAAGATGAGCGCGTTTACACTGAGAGAGAAACTCCTTGAAGAAGTCCAGCGAATTCCAGAGAGCAAAATGGATGAACTCTACGATGTGATTCATCACTTTAGGGTAGGACTGGAATCCGCGCAAGGACAAACTTTGCCCATTCTCAAATTTGCCGGGTGCTGGAACGAAATGCCTGAAGAAATTTTTGCGGAATTTCTCGGGGAAATTTTTCCGCGCCGTCAACAGGCGTTTGCGGGGAGACGCAGTTATGCGACCGGCGCTCGTTGACACAGACATCCTCTCGCTGTTTTTTCGGGATCATCCCATAGTTAAAACTCATTACTTTTTTCTTTTCCCCTTGCGATTTGGCGCGCTCGTCGTAATTTCCCTGTTTTCCCTTTTCCCGATTTCCTCGGTTCTGCTTGCCGCCACCCCCACGCCGATTCCCGGCGCGGCGCAAGCCATCGTCACGGCGGAGGTACTGAACGTGCGCGCCGCGCCCAACGCCACCGCGACCGTCGTCGGACGCGTGAACAAGGGCGCGACCGTGCAAATTCTCGCGCGCACCGCCGATAATTCCTGGTGGCAGATCGCGTTTCCCGACGCGGTCAATCGCGCGTGGATCGCCGCGGCGTACACGCAACTCCTCGATCCGATCAGCGCGATCCCGATTTTCGGCGCGGCAACCGCCACACCATCGCGCACCGCGACGAGCGGCGCGCCGATGAACACGCCCACGTCAACTGCGACGCGCACGCCAACCGCGACCAGCACCTCGGCAGACACGCCGACGGCAACCGCGACGCGCACCGCGACCGGCACGCCCACCGATACGCCGACGATCACGCCGACGAACACGCCCACGACTACGCCCACCGGCACCCCCACGCTCACGCCGACCGTCACGCCAACGTACACGCCCTCGCCTTCTCCCACGCCGACGCAACAAGGACGCAATCCCGGCGCGGCGTCCATCGGCTACAACAGCGATACGATGATCCGGCGCTTTTCGACGATCTGGTATCGCTTTGAATATCGCGGCGATCGTTCGCCGATCAATGTCGCGCTCGAAGGTTTCGGCGTGCAAGATTTGGAATTACAAATTTTTACGCCGGAGCAAGTGGATCCAAAGACAAACGAAGTGCGCGGCGCGCCGGTCGGCCGCGGCAGTTACAGCCGCGCGCAGGCGGTCACGTGGAATGGCAGTTTTGCGCAGGGCGGCACGTTTTACATCGCGGTCATCAACAAAACCGATCGGACGATCATCTATCGTCTCAACGCGAGCGGTCCCGCCGTCACTGCCAGCGCGATCACCGCGCCGGAGCCAGGCACGGACAACCTTCCCGATTTTCCGCGCGTCAAGATCGAAGTGAGCACGCCCACGCCGCGCGCGATCGTCGCGATGGATTACAAACTCGCGTGGGATTCGCTCGGGTTGTTGTTGCCCAAGTTGGACGAAGTCGCCTTGACCAACTATGGCATCTTCCATCCGCCGGAAATGGGGATTCCGCCGATGATCTTGTCCCTCCCCAAGCCGCCGGAAAAATGCACGCCGCCGAACCAGGTGGGCGAAGTGATCACGCAGTCAATCAAGTTGTGCCCGAACAGTGTGTATCTGAATCTGAACGTCGCCGGAAGCGGCATCGGCGTGTTTGGCGATGACGCCGGCAGCGCGATCGTCAAAGGCGAGGGGCGCAGTTTCGCGCTGACCGCCGTGGGCGAACGCTTGACGTTGCAGGGCTTGAAGGTGCAATCCTCGACCGATCCGCTCGACGCGAATATCTGGCTGTGTCAGTACGAAAAATGCGGCGATGGTCCGAACGCGTTTCCGGGGAGCACGATTTACGGCGGCGGCATTTTGCTCAAGGCATCGCAGTCGCTGGTGAGCGATGTGACGGTCAGCGGCGGCACCACCGGCTTGGCGATCATCAGCGGCGCGGACAATTACATCATCAACAATCGGTTTCTGTATCAAACCGGCTGGTCGTCGTACAATCGGTATATCACGCGCAACTATTTTATGGGCAATGCGTTGCTCTATGCCAACCGCAGTTGCAAAGCGCCCACCGGCAAGGGCTTTTTCCAGAGCGGGTGCGAGACGGCGGGCTGGGTGTGCATCGGCTGCGTGGACATTGCGCTGACGGACAACGAGTGTCGCGGGAGCGGCAATTGCTACTATGTGAACGGCGACGGCGGCGTGCCGTCGTTCAACGTCAAATTCTTCCGCAATACCTGCTTTGGCTCGCCGCACAATTGCTACGAGGTGACCTACTCGAAGAATGTTTGGTTCGAGAAGAATACGGCGGCGCGCGATCCCAAGACCGGCTTGGAATGTAACTATCCGTTCTGGGTCGGCGGCTCGGAAATCGTCTGGGGACGCGATAACAACTGGGCGTGCACCGTCAGCCCGGATCGCGCCAAAGCGCGTTCGCAAAGTTCGACGGAGAATCCGTAATCCGCGCGATTCGCGATTTTGGAATTTGACACAAATGCGATATACTGTAGCCAAGATTTCGCCTCTGGGTTTTTGAGCGAGTCAACGATCAAGCAGATCGAAATTCTCGTCCGTCGGCGGTCGTCCGTCGGCAGGCGCAGTTTCAGAGGAGGTTTAGAGTGAAAGCAAAAATTTTGATCGGGACGTTCGTCGCCCTGGCGCTCGCGCTGGCAGTCAGTTTCGGCTCGCTGCCTTCGGCGGCGCAAGGTCCCACGACAGGTCCCACGAATCTTAGTCCGTTTTATGCGTTGTACGCGGACTTTCAGCCGCACCAGATTCCGGCAGGCGCGTGGCTCTGGTACAAGTTTGATTACGGCGGAGAGAACAAGCGCATCAACATTTTCTCGCCGAACGCCGGCGCGGCGGGGCTGGAATTCCGCGTCTACACGCCGGAACAAGCGCGGAATATCGAGAACGAAGATCGCTTTGTGGGACGCGGTAACCGCGATCAGGTTCCGTGCGCGGAAGGCAGATGCGCCTCCGTCGATCTGACGTGGCAGGGCGCGTTCAAACAGTACGGCACGTACTATGTGTTGGTGATCAACCCGACTAACTATTGGAAAACATTCTCGCTGTTGATCACCGGCGAAAATGTCACGCACGGCATTCCGACGCCGACGCCGGAACCTTCGCCTGTGCCGGTGACGACGAGCATCCAACCGGTCATCACCAGCCCGGTGATCACGACGACGATGCCGACGATCATCCCGCCGCCACCGCCACCGCCGCCGCTCCTGCCGCCGCCGCTCGCCGTGCCGTCGCCCACGCCCGTGCGCGCGGTGGAGAACGATTCGCCGTACACCGCGATCTACGTGCGCGATAATCGCGATCAAAACATTCCCGCGAACACTTCGATGTGGTACAAGTTCGATTACGGGGGAGATCGTTCCAGAATCTGGATTCAGTTGTACAACGGCAACGTCTCCGGCATCTGGTTCGCAATCTTCACGCCCGATCAGGCGATTCACTTTACGGACGACAAATTCATCGGACGCGGAATGACGCAGCCGGTTTTGTGCGATCAGGGCAGATGCACCGGCAACGATCTGGTGTGGGTCGGTAATTTTACCGTGCCCGGGACGTATTTCATCCGCGTGACCAATCCCAACGACAAACCGTGGACCTTCAAACTGCACATCGAAGGCGATAATATCAACATCGTCGAGTAACGGACACTGCAGAAACCAGGTTTCTTTGCGAAACCTGGTTTCTTTTTTTCTGGACTCGCAAGCGCGCAATGCCGCACTACAATCGGAGCACAGTTGAGGGACGCGCAACGCGACGGAGGTGGGCGATGACGCCGGAACAATTCTGGGGTGTGTGGCGACTGATTTCGTACGAGTTTCGTTTGGCGGACGGCATCCTGATTCGCCCGATGGGGCAAGGGGTGCGCGGCTTGCTGATGTACGATCGCGCCGGTTATATGATGCTCCAAGTGATGGACCCGGAGCGTCCCTTGTTTCAGTCCGGCGACTGGTTGAAAGGCACGCCGGATGAAATTCAATCGGCGTGGGAAGGCGCGTTCTCGTACTACGGCACGTTCGAATTGGACGCGCGCCGCCAGATGATCATCCATCACATTCAGGGCGCGGCGTTTCCCAACTGGATCGGCAGCGCGCGTGAATTGTTCTTTGAATTCGCGGACGCGCGGCTGACGCTGATGACGCTGCCAATGCCGCTGGCGGGCGAGCAAGCGGTGGGTTATTTGACGTGGGAGCGCGTGGAGTATGTGAAATAAAAAAGACCCGCAGGAGTTCGCAAATCCTGCGGGTCTCTGCATAGCACAAGGCGCCGCGATGGGCTAATGCCGCGTCGCCGCGCGCGTCACCGATCCGGCAAAGCGCCAGCCGCGCTGATTGTTCAAGCCGCGATCCGGCGAAGGGACATATTCCTTGTCCGGCAAGCCGATCAATTCACCGTCCTTGATCCAATTCACGTCGTCGCCGTACAGCTGCGCGAGCAGCGCGCGCGTCAATTCATCGCGCGTCGATGCGTGCGCCGGATCGTTCGCCCGATCGCGCAACTCGTCCGGATCGTTTTGCAGATCGAATAGCTGGACGCGATTGCCCGCCGCGTAGTACAGCAATTTATAGCGCGCGTCGCGGATCATCCGCTTGGCAAGCGTGCCGTGCCCCATTTCGCCGTACAGAAATTCGCGTGAGCGATCTGACGCCAGCGATATTCCTTCGACGGTGGATGGAATCGGCACGCCCGCGAGATCGAGCAAGGTCGGCATCACGTCGCACAACTCGACTAGGCGATCGTCAACGCGGTGATGACCCAGTCGCGCGTAATCGGCAGTGGGTATGATGATGAGCGGAATTTTGCACGAATCTTCGTAGAACGTCTGCTTGGCGAATAAATCGTGATTGCCGAGCATATCGCCGTGATCGGATGTAAACGCGATGATCGTGTTGTCGAGCAGACCTTCTTCCCGCAACAAACCGATCACCAAACGAATCTGATGATCAATGTGCGTGCAGAGCGCGTAGAACGCCTGCCGCGCTGATTTCATTTGCGCGCGCGTGAGCGGCGCGTAACGGTCGCGGCGCACTTGCAGCGCGTACGGCAAATTCGCGCGCGCCCACTCGCCGACGAACGGCTCTGGAATTTCCGCGTCGCGATACAGATCGAGATACGCTTGCGGCGGGACGAGCGGCGGATGCGGCGCTTGAAACGACATATACCAAAACCCAGGTTTGGTCGGATCGCGCCGCTTGATCTGGCGGCACATTTCGCGCACCGTCCAATTCGTGTGATGCAATTCCTCCGGCAAGTGCCACGCGCGCGTATTGTAACTGTTCGACGAAACCGCGTGCGTGAATTCGCGTCCGACATAACCCTGATCGGCGAGAAACATCTCATAATCGTCTGCCTCGATCCCGGTGTGCCGACCTTCCTCGTTGAGCAACACATCGTCAAAGCCGATCCGCGCGCGTTGCGGAAACACGTGCAGCTTGCCGACCGCATATGCCTGATAGCCCGCGTCGCGAAAACATTGCGCGAGCGTCGGCGCGTTGGGCATTGGCAAATGTTCGTCGTAATCGCGATCGCCGTGCGCGCGCGGCGTCAGTCCGGTCATCAAGCCGCGCCGCGCCGCCGTGCAAACCGGCGCCGCGCTGTACGCGTTCGTGTACAACGTGCCGTTGCGCGCGAGTTGATCGAGTGTTGGCGTCAGCGCCGCCGGATGATCCAGCGCGCCGAGCAATCGTTCGGGCCAATGATCCGCACAGATCAGCAAAACATTCGGTTGATTCATTTGCGCTCCAGTAACGCGGCGATCCAATCCAGCCCCGCGCGCGGCATCAAACCATAGTTGTAAAAATAAAATTGCGCGATTCCGTTTGCGCGCAGCAGCGCGACGCGTTGGCGAAAATCATTTTCGTCCTGACATTCCGGCAAGCCATTCGCGACACTGATTCCGCCCCACATCGGCTTGTCTCCCAACACATCGCGCGGAATGATTTGCACTTCGCTTTGGAATTTGGCGAACGGCATTCCAAAAAACGAAAACACGAATCCGTCCGCGTGTTGCGCGATGGCGCGCAAATCGCCTGCCGTTTTGCCGCCGACGTGAAACGGCGTGCTTGCCGCGCGAATTTGCAGCGCGACGTTTCTTGGCACGACGCGGCGCAGTTCGGCGATGAGCGACGTGACGATTTGCGCGCGCGCGTCCAACAACGCGCGCGCGTTCGCTTCGCCGATCAATTCGATCAAACCCGCGCGCTCGTTCGCGTTTGCCAGCCGCCGATTGCCATCGAACCACGCTTGCAGTTCGCGGCGAAACGCGGCGGCGATCATTTGCGGATCCGCGCCTGTCGCGCGAATTTTTTCCGCGCAGTGATCGCAAAAGCAGACCGAGAGCAAAAAATGGTGGAGCGGCGCGAGCACGATGCTCGCCTTGTCGTGATGCGAATTATGCGCGTAACCCAGAAAACCGAGCGCTTCCACATCGAGCACGACAATCGGATAATGCCGCGCGATGTCCGCGCCGAGCGCAAGCGCGTACGCGCGCGCAATCGGATGGCTCGGACAAAGCGCGTGAACGTAGTGATCGCCAAAGCAATTGACGACGGTCAAATCGGAACGTTGCTCGCCGAGCGTACTGTTGTGCAGAAAAATCGTCCACGCTTGCACGCGCAAACCGCGTTGCCGCGCCGCGTCACAAATCTCGCGCAGCGGATCGCGGTCGGCAAACTCGCGCGCGACGCGCGGCGATGGAAGATTTGCGTACAACGCCGGATCGGGGCGAAAGTACGCCGCGTCCGGATCGAGTGTCAGCACCTTGCGACGCGGGTTGTGCGGCAAGAGCAAGCGCGCGGCGTGATACGTCGCGGCGACGCTGATGCTGTCCAGCCCCGCGCGCGCAATCGCGTCGAGTGCGTGTTCGAGCCCGTTGTCGAACAAATCCCAGGGATAAACCCAAATTGTGTTACCGATGAGGTGAGACATTTTGAGAGACAAAGGACGGATGACGGATGACGAAGGTCAGAGGTCGTTCGTCTTTGGTCTTTCGTCGTGGTTACTTGGTCACGAAATCGTGATACAGTTTGTCTTTGGGCGGCGGCGTGGATTCCGCATCCGCCGGGCGCAACTGCGCGAGCAAGCCGCCGTCCACGTACAACACTTGCCCGGTGATGTACGACGATTCTTCACTTGCCAAGAAAATCACCGCGCTCGCGGTGTCTTCGTTCGTTCCTTCGCGATTCAACGGGATCGCGCGACGCCGCCGCGCCAACTCCGTTTCGGCGACGCCTTCCCAGCGATCCGTCCGCATCAGTCCAAGCGAGATCGCGTTGACGCGAATGTTGTACGGCGCGAGATCGATCGCCATCGCGCGCGTCGCGGCTTCGATCCCGCCCTTGGTCGCGTCGTACGGCGCCATATTGCGATGTGCGCGGCTCGATCCAACCGAGCCGATATTGACGATGCAGCCCGAACCTTGTTGCGCCATCACACGCGCGACGCGCGTCGAAACTTGAAACAGCCCGCCCAGATTCACCGCAAAGATGCGCTCCCACACTTCCGGCGTCAGTTCGAGAAAATGTTTGATCACGGCGACGACGGCGGCGTTGTTGACCAGAATGTCAATCCGTCCGAATTTCTCTAGCGCGCGCGTGACGAGCAATTCCGCGCCCGCGCTCGTTGAGATGTCAGCCGTCACGCCGACGACCGGCGCACCCAGGTCGGCGATCATCCGGCATGTGTTCTCGACGTAATTTTCTTTCGAGCCGTTCACGACGATCCGCGCGCCTTCACGCGCCAGTCCGAGCGCAATGCCTTGTCCCAAGTTGCGGCTTGAGCCGGTGACAACTGCAACTCGATCTTGTAATTTCATTTTGTTTACCTGTTAAGATATTTTGAAATTGCATAGTATCTGCCCGACAGTGGGAATTCGTTGGCAACTGAAGGGAGATACTGCTCAAACGCCTCAGCGTACTGAATGTTCCGATTTCCTGACATCGTTTTGGCTTGCGAGCCGCGCCATAAGGCGTATCGTTCGTATGCCGCCGGTAAAATACTCTGCGATTTGAACTCGCGGAGCGCTTGCATCTTCAAGTCGAATACGTCGGTAATGTCAATGTAGAGATTCGGTTTGAACCCAGTGAGGTCTGTCATTGGAATGGTCGGCTCAAAAAAGAAGAGCGCGGGCGAAGGCGTGCGCGGAAAGCGGGTTTCCAAACCCTGAAACTGAGCCAGACAGCACGCTTCGGTTACCGCTTTGGCGACGTATTCGTGATCGACGTTGAGTGGATCGCTGTGGTGGTGCGTCAGCAAAATATCTGCGCGCATTTCGCGGATTTCTTCCACCAGCGCGACGAGTCGCTCCTCGTTCATCGTCAACGGATGATCGAGCCAGTTGTGAAATCGGATTTCCGCACCCATCTGCGCCGCGGCGCGTTCCGCCTCGCGCTTGCGAATTTCCTGCACCTGCGCGAGCGTGATCCCCGGTTGTTCCAGCCACACCTCGTCGGATTCACCGCGCTCCCCAACGCTCAACTCGACGACGCGCACCGGGCTTCCGCGTTTCACATATTTGATGATAACTCCGCCGGCGCGGGAACAAAAGTCGGCGGCGTGCGCGCTGATGACAAGTAAGCGCGGTAGGTCTCTCTTCTCACTCACAAGTACCTCCGCACGCAGTCTGCAACGCGCTTGCCCAATAGCCCGTACCCTTCATCTGAAAAATGCACGCCATCCGGCAACAGAATCTGGTCGCGTCCGAACTGCGTGACAACCGCGTTCAAATCGTTAATCGGGAGGTTCAATTCGCGCGCAATCTGCGTCGCGCGAAAATTGTACGCGGCGACATCGGCTTCAAAGCGATCGAACTCTTTGTTGGCGTGATGCCATTTTTCATTCACCGGCGTAGTCGTCGCCCAGATGATTTGCGCGCGCGTCTCGCGTTGCACGCGCGTCAGGATCGCGCGCACGTTCGCGGCGTACTCGTCCAACGGAACCTGATGCGTCGCCGCGCCGAATTCTTGTTTGAGATCGTGCAAGCCGCAGTTGAGGTGGACGAGATCAGGCGCGCGCGCGATCACCCACTCGTCCAAGTGCGCGAGGACGTTGCGGCTATCGCGTCCGTTCTCTTCCGGCGACCAGATTTCGGCGAGCCCTGCCAGTTCGCGGCGCGCGACGGCTTGATAGCCGAGGCGAATCGAATCGCCGACGAGGAGGATGTGTTTCATCGCGGAGTTGAGTAGGGGCGACGTGACGTCGCCCCTACGGAATTTATTTGGCGTAGTAGAATTGTTCGATACGGGCGTTGCCGGGCGTGCGGAGGGGCCAATCGTTCCCCGCTTTTGCCGGAACGTTCTTGAGATCTTTGTTGACGACGACGACGCCTTGGATCATCGCGGTTAGACCGACCGTGCCGATCTGCCAGATATTGTCCGTCCAGATCTGGTAGATCTCTTTGCCCAACTTGGCTTGCTCTTCCGCCGAGACGGTTTTGGCTTTGTCAATGTTCGCGACGATTTTCTTCACTTCGGCAGGCGGTTCCACGCCTTCCTTGCCATTCGTGCGATACCACACGCGCCAGAGCGTGCCAAACGGCACGATGGATTGCGCGCGCGGATCGACTTGCGAGTTGGCGGTGAAGGGCGAGGAGTTGGTGTTCCAGATCTCGCATTGGAGCGTGTTGTTCTCGCGCATCGAAAAGTCGAGTGCGCGCTCGCGGATCTGGACGAGTCCCTTGACCCCTACTTTTTCCCAATCTTTCGCGATGAGTTGTCCAATGTCGGGCCACGGACCGAACGCCGGCACGACCGAGATGTCAATAGTGACCGGCTTGCCGTTCTTCATCAGCCGAATGCCGTCTGCGCCCTTTTTGTCCAGTCCGATCCCATCCAGCAATTTGTTCGCGGTGGCTTGATCGAACTTGGTGTACTTGAACGCGGCGTCATCGCCGGGATAGAACGGGTTCGCCGGTGGTGGAACGTTCTGGCGAATTTCGCCCAGACCCAGGAACGCGGACTGGCGGATTTGCTCGCGGTTGATCGCGTGCGAGAGCGCGATGCGGAAATCCTTGGTGCGCAACAGTTCGCCGATCACCGGATCCGCATCGTAGGTTTGATTGAACGTCATACTCGCATCGCCGCCGCCAAAGCCGGGCCACATCAGGACGCGATACTTGCCGCCCTTTTGTTCGTTCTCTTTCAGCACCGGATAGTTCGGCATATCAATGTGACGATCCTGTAGATCGAGATCACCGGCGACTGCCGCCACGTTCAGCGTCTTGGCATCCGCGTAGAACACAAAGCGGAATTCGTCAACGTAGGGGAGTTGGTTGCCTTCCGGGTCAACGCCGATGTAGTACGGATTGCGCTTGAGCGCAAAAATCTGATCGCTCACGCGCGAAGTGGGCACCCACGCCGCCATCGTCGGACGATCTGGATTCTCCGCCGGCGTCGCGCGGGTCATAAAGAGTTCCACCCACGTCTTGAATTTGGCGTCCGCCACCATCTTGTCGAGGTCATCTTTCTTGGCGTAGGACGCGTGGAATTGTTTCAAGTAATGGGCAGGCAAGAACACTGCCAACGTACGATCACCACCATCCTTGTTCACCAGTTCGTGCAAGAACAAGTTGTTCGATGCCTGGAACGTGAAACGCACGGTGTAATCATCTACCTTCTCGACGAGCGCGGTAGATTTATCGGCGTTTTGCATCCACTGCGGAACTGCCGGGGTGAGGTCCTTGTTCAGCAGAGTATCTTTGTACCAAAAGAGAATGTCGTCTGCCGTGAAGGGATTGCCATCCGACCACTTGGCGCCCTTGCGCATGTTGAGCGTCCAAACTTTGAAATCCGGGGATGCGTTCCAGGACTTGAGCAGTTTGGGTTCGATCTTGCTGCCGTCAATGGACCACCAGACGAGCGAGTCAATCGCGATGCGGACATAGTTGTTCGCGTCCGAGGGTCCGGTAAAGCCGCGCCGAATCGTTCCGCCATACGTTCCAACTTTTTCGACGACGGGCACGACGAGCGGTTCATCCGGCAAACGCTTTTCGACCGGCGGCAACTTGCCGGACTTGACCAACTCTGCAAGCGCGGGCGCTTCTTTATACTTGGCGGCGGGCGCAGTGGTTGGCGCGGGCGGTTTGGTTGCTTCCGGCGGCTTGGTCGCCGGGACAGCCGTTGGCGCGGGCGCCTTGGTCGGCGGCGCGGCAGTGGGGGCGGGAGTTGGCGCGGGCGCGCACGCGACGACGATCAACGCCAACAGCGCGACCAACGCGAACAGCAAAATTTTGTTTTTCATCTTCTTCTCCTCATCGAATATTTTGGGTTGACAAAGCAAATCGTTAAATCGTAAACGCGCAACCTCCTTTCCTGATCCAAAAATCGCAAAGCGAGGTGAATCCTCGCGACGCGAAGAAAAAAAAGGCTCTATCCGAGAGTTGCTTCCCACAAAAAACCACTTCGGTCGAGGGTGTCTGTTTCAGCGGCAAAAACGCGCACTCCGCCATCCCAGGCAATATCATGGATCATGAAACACGCATAGTTTTCGTCGCGGATGGAACCCAAGTCGGCAAACTCGCCGGTGGCTCTATCGTAAAGGAATAATCCCGTTTGGTGGTAGGCGCCGTAACTGCCCAGCAATTTCCCTTGGGGACCGAGCACCAAACCGGAGAGCCGCAAACCCGGAGTGGGGCGCCCCAAGAGGATGTGTTTTCCACTTTTCGGGTCAAGCCGGTACAGTTCGCCGGGCGTCGTGCCAAAGTAGAGAAATCCGTCGCGCCCGTTGATGAAGGAATCAATCGGACCGTTCATCGTGAATTGAAAGGGGTGGTCAGGTCCCAAATTTGGAATGGGCTCATCGAAAAACTCGGGGCGTCCCATTTCGGGATGATAGCGGAAAAGACAATGCCCTTTTCGAGTGGACCAGGTTCCCCAGAAAAATCCATCGTCGTCCAGCCCGGACTCGTGGAAATGGCTGCGCGTGAAAAACGAGAAGACGGTCTTGCGGTTCTTGTAATCGTAATCGAAAAAATTCATAGTTGGATACGAGATTCCGTAAACGCGCTGTCGTTGCAGATCAAGTTCGATATTCTGAATGTACTCGTGCGGCAAAGGAATGCCGAGGAATTCGTATCGTCCGCCTCGGTAGTGATACACGCCTCCGCCGATGGTGTCGTTCCGCTCGTCCAAATCCGGCAAGCCCGCCGTGCCAAAAAAATACCCCCCCTCCAGATCGGGTTGCAAACCTCGATGGATCTTGATCCGTTGCGAGTCGTTGGCGACCGCTGCGAAACCGAGCGATTCGAACTTGCTGGAGGAGGGATCAAAGCGCCACAAAATATCGGTGTCGAACGAAGTCAACCCGATAGAGAGACAGTTCTCGATGGAATTCCAATCGAGTGCGGTAAACGAGATCCAGTTGTTGCGCAATACGGGATCATTCCGCAATAATTTGTGAGGACCTCCGTTGCGGAACTCTGCCAATGCCTCACTTGATACATATTTCAGAGCGTGGGCTTTAACGTTTTTGATTTTCATTTTAGAAACTTCTCCTCGTGCGGTTAATACGGCGCGCTGAACATTTTCTTTTTCGCTTGCCGCTTGATGTCACAAAGCACCCAGGTTTTGCAAAATCAGTTTCAGCTCGGCGCGGCGTGCGTCCACCATTGGCTTGACCGGCGCTTTGGCGCGTCCAGAGCAAATCCCCATGAATGCCAACGCTTCTTTGATGACCACCGGAAATGTTCCCAGGTCGAATGCGATCCGGAGCGGCGCGAGACGCGCCTGCGCTTGGCGCGCGCGCGCCAGATCGCCTGCAACGAACGCGGTGTAAATTTCCGCGACGAGTTGCGGCACGACGTTCGCGGTCGCGGCAATCGATCCGGAGCCGCCGGAGACGAGCGTCGCAAAGATCAACGTATCGCGTCCGGCAAGCACGTGAAATTTCGCGCTTGCCGCGCGGCGAATGAATTCGGTCGTCAGCGTCAGATCGCCGCTGCTGTCTTTGACGCCGACGATGTTTTCGATTTGCGCGAGACGCGCGGCAACGTCCGGCGAAAGATGGACGCCGGTGCGCGCGGGGTTCGTGTACAACAAAACCGGCAAGCGCGTCGCGCGCGCGATCGCGGCGTAATGCGCGTACACTTCTTCGGCGTTTGGCGCGATAAAGTACGGCGTCAGCACACTCACCGCGTCCGCGCCGATGCGCTCCGCCATTTGCGTCAGCGCAATCGTTTCGCGCGTCGTGATCGCGCCGGTGCCGATGTAAACCGGCACGCGCCGCCGCGTTTCTTCGACGACGATTTCGGTGACGCGTTGTTTTTCCTCGAACGTCAGCGCGTACGCTTCGCCTTGCGTGCCAACCGCAAAGAGTCCGTGAATGCCGCCGGCAATCAAATGGTTGACGAGTCGGCGCAGTGCGGGCTCGTCGATTTTTTCATCATCGGTCAACGGCGTGACCATCGCAGGCATGATGCCGTGTGGTTTGAAATCCATTGTGCGCTCCAAAGTGACCGATGACCGACGACGGGCGACCGGAAAAATGTCGGTCGTCGGTCGTCCGTCATCGGTCTGTATTTATTCGAAACCTTGAATGACAATATCCGCGCGCTCGCGCACTTGCGGACGCAGTTTCGTTCCCAAACCGGGTCCTTCCGGCAAAAACAAATGTCCGTTGCGAATCGTAATTGTCGGCTCGACGAGTTCGGAATAATAGCCGTTGTAAAACACGCGTGTCGTCTCCATGACCAAACCATTCGGCACATTTGCCATCACGTGCGCAGTCGCGTACATGCCAACCGGTCCAGTGTGATCGTGCGGCGCAATCGGCAGTTTGAACGTTTCCGCCAGCACCGCGAGTTTTTTCAATTCAGAGATTCCGCCGCACCAGGTCACATCGGCGATGACAATGTCGGTGCCGCCATCGCGTATCAACGGCAACATTTGCCAACGCGTAAAAAATCGTTCGCTCCCGGCGAGCGGCAAGCGCGTGCGCTCGCGCAAGCGCGCGAGTTGATCGGGATTGTCGGGTTGCATCAAATCTTCCAGCCACATAATGTTAAAACGTTCGAGATATTGCGCGACGCGCGTCGCCATTGGCAGATTCCATTTGCAGTGCCCTTCGATCCCGACTTCGATGGACGTGCCGTATTTTTCGTACACTTGGCGAATCGGCTCGCACGCTTTCGCGATGTCGTCAATCGAACCATAATTGCCGAGTGTTGGATCGGCGATGTGATCGAACGGGGAATATTTGAACGCGGTGATGCCATTCGCGACAAGTTCTTCGACGAGTTGCAGCGGCTTTTGACGGACGAGGATGCGATCATTCAAATCGCGATAATTCGAGCAGGTGTTGTAAACGCGAATCTGATCGCGCACTTTGCCCCCGAGCAATTGATAGATCGGCTGGCGCGCGACTTGCCCGGCGATGTCCCACAACGCGATGTCGAGCGCGGAGATCGCGCGCATTTCGGCTCCGGCAAAACCGTGATAATGCGCGGCTTCGTACGCGCGATTCCAAAAATATTCGATGTCGAGCGGATTCTTGCCGAGCAAAAATCGGCGCGCCCATTCTTCGACCGATGGAATCGTACGCCGCGCATCCGGCGCTTGTCCCAAACCGACAAATCCTTCGTCGGTGTAGACTTGCACGAAAAAAAACGGCGCGGGTTCGATGCTGGAGGGCCACAGCGTTTCAACACGCGTAATTTTCATTTCATCCTCATTACTTGGGCGGCGCGGTAGACGCGCGCACGATCACCTTCGGTTCCAGCACGACGTAGATGCGGCTGATGTTGCGGCGTTGCAGGATTTCGATCAGCATCTGCGTCGCGATTTCCGCCATTTGCTTCCACTCGATCCGGACGGTCGTGAGCGGCGGCGACGAGTGCGCCGATTCTTCCGCGTCGTCAAAGCCGATCACTGAGACATCGGCAGGCACGGCGCGTCCTTGCTCTTGCAACGCGCGCATAATCGCCCACGCCACGCGATCATTCGCCGCGATGATGGCGGTCGGGCGATCCTTCGCGGCGACCAATTGGCGCGCCAGTTGCGCGCCCAATGGCGGATCGTATTTCGATTCGAGGAGCCAATCCTCGCGCGGCGTGAGTTGCGCTTCACGCAACGCGTTGCGAAATCCTTCGAGCCGCAACACCGTGGGCGCGACTTCGCGCGGTCCGTTGACGAACGCGATGCGTTTGTGTCCCAGATCGATCAAGTGTTTCGCCGCCAGATAACCGGCGCGCCGATTGTCCACGCCGACACAGTGAAACGGATCGCGCTCGAACAAGCGACCAATCACGACAAAGGGAAGTTCAAGTTCGCGGAACCAATCGAACGACTCGTCGGCGAGGCGCGTGCGAAAGAGAACCGCGCCGTCGAGATTTTTTTGCGCGAGGAGACGGTCGCCGACCGTGACGATTTCGGCGCTGTTCGTGTACGTGCCAATCGTGACGCCATAGCCCGCGGCTTCCGCCGTCGCGCGAATCGCATCGGCGACCGCTCCGTAGACGCTGGTGTTCAAGCCGAGCGCTTGCATTCCTTCCGGCATCAGCAAACCGAGGAGGCGGGTCGCAGGTGGGGAAAATTCCGGGGGGAGTGTCCGCGCGCGATAATTGACGCGCTGCATCGCCGCGCGAATGCGGGCGCGCGTTTCCGGATCGACGCGCGCGCTGCCGTTGAGCGCGCGCGAGACGGTGCTTACCGAAACGCCGGCGCGCCGGGCGATCTCTTTGAGACCTGTCTTCATCGAGCGAAATCTCCTGATTGAGATTATAGCACAATCTTGGTGCAAAGTCAACCATTGTTTTCATAATTCGCGCAAGCCGCGCAAAAATTTGCAATGGTTTGAACTCGCGCTTGCCAGAGGAAAATCTTTGATACCGCGGGCATTTGGCGAGGCGGGGCGAACACTCCAACAGTTTGACCAAATCCCCATTCTGCATTAAAATATCGCACTGTGTTCGATAGTCTGAGCGAGAAACTGAACGCGGTCTTCAAAAAACTGAGCGGCAAGGGCAAATTGTCCGAAGCCGACGTGGACGCCGCGTTGCGCGAGGTCCGCCTGGCATTGCTCGAGGCGGACGTTAATTTCAAAGTCGTCAAGGATTTTCTCGCGCGCGTGCGCGAGCGCGCCGTCGGCGAAGAGGTGATGCGCTCGCTCTCGCCCGCGCAGATGGTCGTCAAGATCGTCAACGAAGAGTTGACCAAGACGCTTGGCGAACCGGCGAAGATCGATCTCTCCGGCGAACCGCCGCACGTCATAATGCTCGTCGGTCTGCAAGGCTCGGGCAAGACGACGACGGCGGCGAAACTCGCGCTGCAACTTCGCAAGCACCAGCAAAAGCCGCTGCTCGTCGCGGCGGATACGCGGCGACCGGCGGCGATTCAACAACTGCAAACGCTCGGCAAGCAACTCGATATTCCGGTACATTCAGAAGGCAATACGGCTCCGCCGCCCAACATCTGCGCGAACGCGGTCAAACGCGCGAGCGATGGCGCGTACAGCGTCGTCTTGCTCGATACCGCCGGTCGTCTGCACATTGACGACGAGATGATGCGCGAACTGGAAGAAGTCAAAGCGAAAGCCAAGCCGCAAGAAATTCTCTTGGTGGTGGACGCGATGACCGGGCAAGAGGCGGTGCGGGTCGCGGACGAATTCAACCAGCGCGTCGGGTTGACCGGGTTAATCCTCACCAAGGTTGACGGCGATGCGCGCGGCGGCGCGGCGCTCTCGGTGCGCGCGGTGACCGGCGTGCCGATCAAGTATCTCGCGGTCGGCGAAAAGACGGACGCGCTCGAATCGTTCTACCCGGATCGGCTCGCGTCGCGCATTTTGGGAATGGGCGATGTCCTCACGCTCATCGAAAAAGCGCAAGAGACGATCGATCAGGAGACCGCGCAAAAGGCGGCGGAGAAATTTTTACGCGCGCAATTTACGTTCGAAGATTTTCTCGAACAATTGCAGGCGATCAAAAAAATGGGACCGCTCTCGCAAATCCTGGGAATGGTGCCAGGGTTGAACCAGGTCGCCAAGGATTTACCCGCCGATGTGACCGACAAGCAGATGAAGCGCGTCGAAGCGATCATCAATTCGATGACGCGCGAAGAGCGCGTGCGTCCCGAAGTGTTGAACGGCTCGCGGCGCAAACGAATCGCGCTCGGCAGCGGCACGTCGGTGCAAGAAGTCAATCAACTCGTCAGTCAATTCAAACAAATGCAGCGCATGATGCAGCAATTCAAAAGTGGCAGAGGGCGCGGCATGTTTCCCGGTATTCCGGGTTTATGATTCAAGTGGATAGTGGACAGTGGGTAGTGGACAGAAATTTCTACCCGCTGTCCACCGTCCACTGACCACTAAAAGGAGTTCAATGTCCGTCAAAATTCGTCTTTCCCGCATTGGCGCAAAAAAACAGCCGTCGTACCGCGTCGTCGTCGCCGAAGAGCACAGCCGGCGCGATGGGCGCATCGTCGAAAAGCTCGGTCATTACGATCCGCGCACCGAACCGCCAACAGTCGTGCTAAATGAAGAGCGCACCAAGTACTGGCTCGGCGTGGGCGCGCGTCCCACCGATGCGCTGGGTCCAATCTTGAAACGCGCCGGCATCACCGACAAGTACGTCAAACTGCACACGGCGCGCAAGTCCAAATCCGCCAAGGCGGAAGAAGCCAAACCGGCGGAAAAGCCAGCCGAACCAACTGTTTCCTAGTTTGTTAGTTGGATAGTTCGATCGTTGGTTAGTTAGCGAACCAGCCAACTATCAAACTAACCAACGATCCAACTCATTGGAGCACTATGGACCTCCAAGGTCTCGTCGAATACATCGCGAAAAAACTGGTCGAAGATCCAAGCCAGGTTTCCGTGAACGTCATCGAAACTTCCAGTTCGATCACGTTGGAATTGCGCGTCGGGGCAGGTGAAATGGGGCGCGTGATCGGCAAGAGCGGGCGCATCGCCAACGCGATTCGCACGCTCGTCCGCGTCGCCGCCGCGCGTGAAGGCAAGCGCGTGAATCTGGAAATCGTGTAAAGGATGAAGGCGGAAGGATGAAGGATGAAATCATTTTTCAGGGGATTCATCCTTCATCCTTCATCCCTCATCCGTCATCTTTGATGGACAAGCCCGCCCATCTCATCATCGGGCGCGTGCGCAAGCCCTTTGGCGTGCGCGGCGAACTCAAAATCGAAATCCTGACCGATTTTCCTGAACGTTTCGCGTCGCTCCGCCAGGTTTTTCTTGGCGACGACGCGAAATCATTCGCGGTCGAATCGGCGCGCCTGCACAGCGGCGCGGCGCTGCTCAAACTTGCCGGGATTGACACGCCGGAAGACGCGGCGACCTTGCGCGAGCAACTCGTGTACGTCGCGCGCGAAGACGCGGTGGCGCTGCCCGCCGATCACCTCTATCTCTACCAACTGATCGGCTTGCGCGTGAAAACGAGGGACGGCGCGGCGCTGGGCGAAATTACCGAGGTGCTGGACACGCGCGCCAATGATGTGTATATTGTCAGCGACGGCACGCGCGAAATTTTGCTCCCCGCGATTCCGGATGTCGTCAAGGAAATCGATCTCGCACGCGGGGAAATGCTTGTTGAATTGATTGACGGATTAGTTGGATAGTTGGATAGTTTGTTAGTTGGGTGGCGCCTAATCAACTATCCAACTACCCAACCACCTAACTACCCAACTAACAGGAGTCACAGCGGCGTGACTGACCCACGCTATTGGATTGCCTTCAACCTCGTTCCTCAAATCGGTCCCGTCAAAGTGCAACGTCTCCTCGATCACTTTGGCGATCTGGAAACCGCGTGGCGCGCCAACGCGTTCGACCTCAACGCGGCGGGACTCGACAAGCGCGCGCTCGAAAATCTTCTCGCCGCGCGCAAAAAAATCGTGTTGGACGCCGAACTCGAAAAGATCGCGCGCGCCAACGTGCGCGTCCTGACGCTGGACGATCCAACTTATCCCCAACTCTTGAAGCAAATTGACAACGCGCCATTCGTCCTGTACGTCAAAGGCGAGCTTTTGCCGGATGACGATTGGGCGGTCGCGATCGTCGGCACGCGGCGCGCCACCGCGTACGGACGCGAAGCGACGCGCCACATCGTTTCCGATTTGGCGCGCAGTCGCGTCACGATTGTCAGCGGACTCGCGCGCGGGATCGACGCGGAAGCGCATCGCGCCGCGCTCGACGCGTCCGGACGTACGATCGCCGTGCTGGGTTGCGGCGTGGACATCGTCTACCCGCCGGAACACCAAAAACTCGCGGAGCAAATCACCGCGCGCGGCGCGCTGGTCAGCGATTATCCACTCGGCACGCAACCCGAAGCCGGAAATTTTCCGCCGCGCAATCGCATCATCAGCGGACTCGCGCTCGGCACGCTGATCGTCGAAGGCGACAGCGCGACCGGCGCGCGCATCACCATCGAGTACGCGCTGGAACAAGGACGCGAAACGTTCGCCGTGCCCGGCAATATTTTCCAGCGCACCAGCCAGGGGACGAACGGAATGATCCAGCGCGGCGAAACCAAACTCGTCACGCGCGCGCTCGATCTGTTGGAAGAATTGAACCTGACGATGGTCGAGCAACACCAACAAGCGCGCGCCGCGCTGCCGGAAAATGAAACCGAAAGCGCGCTGCTCAAGCATCTGACCGCCGAACCGTTGCACATTGACGATCTGACGCGCGAAACCCAATTGCCCGCCGCCACCGTTTCGAGTACGCTCGCGCTGATGGAACTCAAAGGACTCGTGCGCCAAGTCGGCGGAATGAATTACGTCGTCGCGCGCGAAACACAATCTGAATACAAGGTTGCCTAGTTGCATCGTTTCTTCGTTTTTTCGTTACGTCGTTGCAGGGTTAGCAAGTAAACGACGCAACGATCAAACTATCAAACGTAGGAATCACCAATGCCCAGAAGAAAAACAGACTCACTCTACGCGCTCATTCTCGCCGGAGGTACCGGCACGCGCTTGTGGCCCCACAGTCGCCGGAATCGCCCCAAGCAGTTGTTGCCGCTGATTTCCAAGCGGACGATGTTGCAGGAAACGGTGGATCGCATCTTGCCGATCCTGCCCGCCGATCACATCTTCGTCGTGACGAACGCGAGTTTTGCGGCGATGGCGCGCGCACAGTTGCCGATGGTGCCGCGCCAAAATATCATTCGCGAGCCGGAAGGACACGGCACCGCGCCCTGCATCGGCTTGGGCGGTTTGCACATTCAGAAACGCGATCCGGACGCGGTGATGCTTTCGCTGCACGCCGATCATTTCATCGCGCGTCCCGCCGATTTTCGGCGCGTGCTGCGCGACGCGGCGCGCGTTGCGCGCGAAGGGTATCTCGTCACGCTCGGCATCCAGCCGAATCAACCCGAGACCGGCTATGGCTACATTCAGCGCGGCGAACTCGTCGAACAACTCGGCGCGCAGCCGGTGTACCGCGTCGCGCACTTTTTGGAAAAGCCGGACGAGGCAACCGCGCTTCGTTTCGTCGCCAGCGGCGAGCATTACTGGAACAGCGGCATTTTTGCGTGGAAGCTCACAACGTTGTGGGAAGAGTACGCGCGCTACCAACCGAAATTGTTCGAGCAATTGCAGACGATTGGCAAAGTCCTGGGCACGCGACGCGAAAAAACGACCTTGGCGCGCGTGTGGGGTAAAATCAAAAACGAAACGATTGACGTGGGGATTATGGAAAAATCCGCGCGCGTCGTCACGTTGCCGATTGACGTGGGCTGGAGCGACGTCGGCTCGTGGGCGACCTTGCTCGATTTGTTACCGGGCGATCACGCGCGCAACGTCGTCGTCGGCGCGCATCTCGGCGTGGACACCACGTCCTCGCTGATTTACAGCCCGCATCGTTTGATCGCCACGATCGGTTTGAAGGATGTGGTCGTCGTAGACACCGAAGACGCGCTCCTTGTGTGTCCGAAGGATCGCGCGCAAGAGGTGAAACAGATCGTCGAAACGCTCAAGCGCGCGCGCAAGCAAAAATACGTGTGAGGGGAAAAATGGCAGACGTACATTTGAATGCGGAAGAAGTTCTGAAATTGGAATTCGAGTACGCGCAGACGACGGCAGAACAAGCGCAGGATGCTCGCGCGACGATCTTGAATTTGTACATTGTGCTCGCCGGCGGCGTGGGCTCGATCATCATCGGCTTGGCGCAAGCGAATGGCGCGGAATTGCCGCGCGGCATCTACGTCATCGTCTTTGGCTTGCTCGCGCTGATCGGTTTTTTCACGCTGGCGAAACTCGTGCGCCTGCGCCAAGCGTGGCACGATAGCGCGCTGACGATGAATCGGATCAAGGATTATTACGTCGAACGTTTTCCGGAGCTGGCGCCCGCGCTGCGCTGGCGCACGACGACGATCCCGCCGCTGGGCAAGTGGTGGACGATCACGTTCAACCTCGCGCTGCTCGTCGCGATCATTGACAGCACCGCGCTCGCCGTGGCGATGCACTTTACGGGCGTGCGCTTGCCGCTCCACGAGTACGCCGCGCCGGTATTTGCCGCGCTCGTTTTCTTCGCGTGGCAAGCGTGGTTTTACTTTTACCAGCTGCCGCCGAGCGACAAATGAGCGCGCCGCGATTTTGCGCGTGATGTGTTGAAAATAAAAAATCCAGGTTTCTCGAAGAAACCTGGATTCTGTCTGACCTCTGATCCCAGACCCCCAACCCCTGACCCCTAACCTTTCATCCCAACGCGAGCGCGATCACCCCGGCGGCAATCGCGCCTGCCGCCGTCAAGCGCCGCCGCACGTCTCCTTCCGATAAAAAGCGCGCGCCGATGAACGCGCCGATCAGGATCGAAAGTTCACGCGCCGGGGCGACGTAACTGACCGGCGTCGTAATCATCGCGGTCAGCACCAACAAGTACGACAGCGGTGATAGAAATGCGACGCCAAGAATTTCTTTGCGATGCACGCGCCATTCGAACCGCACCCTGTCCCAATTCCGCAAGCCAAGCGGCGCGAGGATGAGCGCGCGTGAAAACGCCGCGAGGTTTTCGTACACCAACGGCGGAATCATCAGCGCGCTCACCGCTTGCTTGTCCCACAACGTGTACGTCGCGATCAAAATGCCGGTCAGCAATCCGTAGCCGATTGCCCACGCGCGCTGTTGGCGCGCCGCGCGCGCGGCGACGCGCGCTGTCGCGCTCCACGTCAACAAGAAAACTCCGGCGACGACTAGTCCGGTGCCGACGAGCGCGAGAAACGAAGGATGCTCGCCGAAAAACAAAATCGCCGCCAGGGTCGAAAGCAAAGGTCCCGTGCCGCGCGCGAGCGGATACACCAGCGACAGATCACCGACGCTGTACCCGCGCTGTAACGCCAAAAAATAAAGCGCGTGAATGACGCCGCTGCCGACGATGAACCCGCCGCGCGTCGCGTCGAGCGTGACGTTCTGCGAAACCAAAATGATCAGCGCGAGCGGCGCGTACAACAGCGCGGACACGGCGGCGAAGAGCCACACGAACACCGGACTGCCGCCGACGCGTTTAGCGAGATAATTCCACGCGGCATGCACGAACGCGGCGGCGACGATCAGCGCGATAGCAAAAAGTGACACGCGTCTCCTGAATTCGAATCGAGTGGCTCGGTTGTAGCACGAAAACAAGAGAGATGCAAACTTTGCTTCTGCCTGCATCATCGCACGCGTCGATGAAACGCGAATGTGTTGCGTGTAAAATGATTGTAAAAAAATCGGGGCGACATCACGTCGCCCCTACACCGGTAATCGAATCGTAAACGTACTGCCGCGCCCTAATTCGCTTTCGACCGTGATCGCGCCGCCGTGCGCGACGACGAGTTCTCGCGCGATGGCAAGCCCCAAGCCGGTGCCGCCCGCGACGCGCGCGTGATCGCCGCGATAAAAGCGTTCAAAGAGGCGCGGCAAATCGTCCGGCGAAATTCCCGCGCCGGTATCCGTCACGGCAATCGTGATCCAATTTTGCGGCGGCGGTTCGGCAACGTGACGCCACATCAGGATGCTGCTCCGCGTCGCGCTCACGAGCGCAGTGGATTTTGCCGTCACCGTGATCGCGCCGCCCGCGTGACTGTACTTGAGCGCGTTGTCCAACAAATTCGCGACGACTTGTTCCAGCCGTCCGGCGTCACCGACGATTGTTGGCAAGGGATCGAGAACGGTGACGAGCGTCGCGCCGGTCGCGGCGGCGCGCGCGCGCAAGCGCGCGACCCAACGCGGCAACAGATCGTTCAAGTCGAGCGTGTCGCGCGCCAGCGGCATTTGCCCCGATTCGATCCGCGCCAGCGTCAGCAGATCGCCGACGAGCCGCGCCATCCGCGCCGCCTCGTCGAAGATCGTTTGCGCGGCGTGGCGCGCGCCGGCGAGATCGTTCGCCGTCCCGTCGAGCAGCGCCTGCGAAAATCCCTGGATCGAAGTGAGCGGCGTTTTCAATTCGTGCGAAACGTTGGCGACGAAATCTTTTTCCATCTGCCGCGCGCGCTGCACCTGTTCCGCCATCGCGTTGAAACTTTTGGCGAGCCGCCCGATTTCATCGCGCCCGCGCGCCTGGACGCGATGATCGTACTGTCCGCGCGCGATCGCTTCGGTCGCCTGGGTCAGGCGCGTGAGCGGACGCGCAATCGAACGCGCGAGGAGAATCGCGACGAGAATCGAAACGATCAGCGTGATGCCGCCAGCGAGCAACAGACTCGCGCCGATTTCATCGAGCGTTTCAAAAAACGGGCGCTCGTCCGTCGCCAGCGCGACGTACACGTTTTGTCCGCCGATCTGTCCGGCGGCGATGGCGGCGTACAGCAACACGCGCCCGGGGCGAACGCTGTGCGCGCCCCAAAAAAATCCGCGCGGGACTTCGGTGCGGACGACCGGCGTCAGATTGATCGTGCGATTGGTCAAGCCGTACGCGGCATCCGCGAGTACGAGTCCTTTGTCGGTGACGATGAGCACACTGCCGACGGGTCCGGCTTGTTGTTGCAAACGCGTCAACGCTTCGCGCGGCGCGACGTCGTTGAGCAACATCGCGCGCGCTTGGAACGCGAGTGGCACGACCGCGTCGCCCAGGCGCGCCAATTGCACCTGCCGCTGATAATCGCGCAAGATGAACGCGAGCGACACCGCGAGAATCGCGAGCGTGAGAAAAATGATAAAGACGTGCGTGAGGAGGAGGCGCGTGCGAAGTGACATTGTTTGTCAGTTTGATAGTTTGATAGTTTGATAGTTTGGTAGTTTGGTAGTTTGGTAGTTCGTTAGTTCGTTGGGTCGTTGGTTCGTTAGTTTGTTGGTTCGTTCAACGTAGCATCTACCATCCGCCAACCAACGATCCAACGATCCAACGATCCAACGATGCAACGATGCAACGATGCAACGATGCAACGATGCAACGATCCAACTATCCAACTAATTTGTATCCAATCCCGCTCACCGTTTCGATCTGCGTGTGCGCGCCGGAGAGTTTTTTGCGGAGGTGCGCGACGTGAACGTCTACCGTGCGCGTCTCGCCGGGAAAATCAAACCCCCACGCGATTTCGAGCAGGCGTTCGCGCGTCAACACGATGCCGGGATTTTGCATCAGCACCGCGAGGAGATCGAATTCTTTCGCGCGTAGTTCGACGGGCTTGCCCGCGACATTCACTTCGCGGCGATCCTGATCGAGCGCGATGTCGCCGACGGCGCAGCACTGCGTTTTGGGGACCGGCGCGACGCGGCGAAAGATCGCCTTGACGCGCGCGACCAGTTCGCGCGGGTTGAACGGCTTGGTCAAGTAATCGTCCGCGCCCAGTTCGAGTCCGACGATTTTATCCACGTCCTGATCGCGCGCGGTCAGCATAATGATCGGCACGTCGCTTTCTTGGCGGATGCGGCGGCAAATTTCCCAGCCGTCAATGCCCGGCAGCATCAAATCTAAAATGATCGCCGCCGGTCGCGTCGCGCGAAATTTTTCGAGCGCGGCTTTGCCGTCATACGCGACTTGGATCTTGTAGCCCTCTTTCTCCAGATACATCCGCTCCAGTTCGATGATGTTTTTCTCGTCGTCTACGACCAGGATTGTCGTCATTGCTTTTCTCCCACCAGTTCGATCACGCGCCGCCAAAAATTCTCCTCGCGCGTCGCGAGATCGCGCAGCGCGTTTCCCGCCGCGCTCAAGTGCGCGCGATCTTTTTCGTCCGAAGCGCGTTTGAGCGCCAGCGCGAACGCCGTCCATAGTTCCGCGATCTCCAGCATCGGCTTGGGTAACTCCGCGCCGCGTAATTCCGGCGCGAGATTTTCCGCCTCGCGCAGATACGCGGCGTACATTTTGCGGAACGCGCCGCCGCCTGTGCCGCGTCGCTCGATGATTTGGTAGCCAAAGCGCGCGCAAAACTGCCAATCCGGCGCGTCGCCCCAGTTCACCAAATCGTCCGCAAGCGTTTTCATTCCGGCGAGCCCGGCGTTTGCATCGCGCGTGTCGAGCATCGCGCGCGCGTTTTCGCGCAGCGCGACGCGCATCGCTTGGTCGAGCGGCGTGTGTGTGTGCGCGGATTTTACGACGAGCGAATAATTTTGCAGCGGGAAGAGCGACGACGCGACCGGCGCGTCGCGCGCGTCGCGTAACGCATCGAACGAAATCTCTTGCAACGACTCGAACGCGTTGTCGGCGAGGAACGCGACCGCGCGCGCGATGTCGTATCCGGCAAGCACGACGCGGTGACCGGGAAACGGCGTGCGCGAGTTGTAGTATGGCAGGCGGCTCAATTCGACGTTGAGGAGCACCGGCAGATCGGCGTCAACAAACGCGCGCGCAGTGCGCCACGCGCGATCCGGATCGTCGTCCGCGCCCTCGGCAAAATCGAGCGCGAGGTGATCGCATAAATCGCGTTCGAGTGCGCCGGTGCGTCCGTGAAAAAAGCGCGAGATGCCGGCGCCGGGAAGATCGCGGAAATAGTGAAAGCCGAGTCCGCTTCCCAAGCCGAAGCACATCGCCTCGCTCAAAGCCAGACCGGCGCAATGCAGCAGATCGCGCATCGCGGTCGAGCCGCAGTGATTACCGCGCGTGTGGTAGAAACCGGAGACGATTTTCATACGGGTATTGTACGCGGAAATGGCAGGGAGGCAAGAGAGGGAGATCAAAAGCCAATTGCTTGCGGCAACGCGAGCGTGAACGCGCTACCTTTGCCGATTTCGCTTGTCGCCGTGAGTGTTCCTCCTTGCGCTTCGCTCAATTCTTTGGCGATGGACAAGCCCAGCCCCGCGCCGCCGCCGCTGCGCGATGGATCGCCGCGATAAAAACGTTCGAAAATATGCGGGAGCAAATTCGGCGCGATGCCGGGACCGGCGTCCTGGATCGTGATCGCGACGCGCGCCGATTCGACGCGCGCGAACACGCGGATTGCCGCGTGCGCCGGAGTATGGACGCGCGCGTTGTCGAGCAGGATCAGCAAAACTTGCTTCAGCGCGTCGCGATCCGCCAACACCGAAATTTCTTCCCCGGCGTCAACCGTGATCGTGCGGCGCGGCGCGAGCGTTTTCGTCTGACGGCAGACATCCTCGATCAACGGCTGGAGCGGCAATGGCTCGCGATGCAACGACTGCCCGGCATCCGCGCGCGCCAGCATCAAGAGTTGATTGACCAGCCGAATCAACCGCTCCACTTCTTCTTTCGTGTCCGCGAGAATATCCGCGCGTTCCTGCGCGTCCAGCGGCAAATCGTTCCGCAACAATTCGATGTTGCCGCGCACCGTCGTCAGCGGCGTACGCAGTTCGTGCGACGCGTCGCCGACGAAACGCTTTTGCGCTTCCAACGCCTGTTGCACTTGGCGATACGCCGATTCGAGTTCGGTCAGCATCGTGTTGAACATCGCGGCGAGTTGCCCCACTTCGTCGTTGGGTCCGACGTGTTGGACGCGGCGGCGAAAATCGCGTTCTGCGCCGATCGTTTGCGCGGTGCGCGTGATGCGGTGAATGGGTTGGAGCGCCGCGCCCGCCAACACCCAGCCGATCACGAGCGCGGCAAGCAGCGCGAGCGTGTTGCCGGCGATCAACAGCGCGCGCAACGTTGCCAGCGCGTTTTCACGTTCGATGATCGGCGCGGCGATTTGCACGATCTCCGCGCGCTCTGGCGCGCCGATGCGTTGACTGTGAATGAGGAGCGGGTCGTCGTCCACGACCGCCGTTTCGACCCAGGTATTGCCGGCTTGCGCCGCGCGCAAGCCGGCGTCGCTGAGCGGCAGCGTCGTTTCGCCGAGATCGGCGGTGCGGCGGATCACCGCGCCGTCCAGACTGCGGATTTGCGTCCAGCGTCCCGGAATCATCATCGGCATTTGCATTTCGGGGCGCGGCGGAAATCGGCGCGCGAGGTTTGCGTACTCGCGCGCTTGGCGTTCCAGCGTCGTTTTGGTGGTCTCCAACATCGCTTGACTCTGGATCGCGTAGAGCATCGCGCTGAAGGTGATCAGCGTGACCGCGAGAATCGCGAGGTAGAGGAGCGTGAGGCGTAAACGAATGGACATAGGGGTCAGGGGTCAGGGGTCAGGGGCAGGGTACAGAGTGATTTCTGTACCCTGACCCCTGACCCCTGTACCCTATTCTTCGCGCAAAACATAACCCACCGCGCGGACGGTGTGGATCAGACGCGGTTCGCCGCCCGCTTCGGTTTTGCGGCGCAGATAACCGATGTACACTTCCAGCACGTTGTCTTCGCCGCCGAAATCATAACCCCAAACCTCTTGCAAAATTTCTTCGCGGCGCAACACGCGGCGCGGATGCGTCATCAAAAAGCGCAACAGATCGAATTCTTTGGAAGTCAACTCGAATGCGCGCTCGCCGCGCCGCGTTTGGCGCGTCAGCGGATGGAGATAGAGATCGGCGTAGGTCAGCGGCTCGTCTTGATTGACGACGGAAGGGCGGCGCAAGAGCGCGTGCACGCGCGCGATCAATTCAGCGGGCGCGAAGGGTTTCGCCAAGTAATCGTCCGCGCCGGTCTCCAAGCCCGCCACGCGATCTTCGACGGCGTCGCGCGCGGTGAGCATCAGGATGAGCGTTTGATCGTTCAGCGCGCGCAATTGCTTGATCACGCCCAGCCCGTCCAAGCCCGGCATCATCCAGTCCAGGACGATCACGTCGGGGCGATGCGTTTGCACATAGGCGAGCGCGGCGTTGCCGTCCGCCGCCGTGAGAACGTGAAATCCTTCGTACGCCAACGTGCGCCGCAGCATATTCAATAATTTTTGATCGTCATCTACGATCAATACGGTTGCCATTTTTCAGTCCTACCACGCGCGTCTATTATACCACACTCGCTTGAAACAATCCTGTGCGAATCCTGAGAAAATTCGGAAAAAACGCGCGCGAATTCTTATCATTCTCTCAGGATCGGCTTGGAATATTTTAAGGCGGCGTGGCTATACTCGGACTCAAATGGTCGCGGGGATAAAGCTATGAAACGCAAACTTTTGATCGGCGGAGTCGTCGTCGCGCTCGCGCTCAGCGCGATTGGCGCGTACGTTTGGCAGAGCCAAGCCGCGGCGCGGACGACGACGGCGAGCGTCCAGACGACGATGGTGCGGCGCGGCTCGCTGGCGGCGACGGTCAGCGCGGCGGGCAACGTTTCGGCGGTGAACCAGATCGCGGTGGCGTTTCAGACGAGCGGCGTGGTCGCCCAGATCAATACGACAGTTGGCGCGCTAGTAAAAAAAGATCAGGTGCTGATGGAATTGGACAGCACGGATTTGAATCTGGCGCTCCGGAGCGCACAGACGAATCTTGCGAGCGCGCAAGCGAATTATGAGCAAACGACCACCGAGTTGAATTTCGCGATGCGAAACGCGCAATCCAACATCGTCAGCGTCAAGGCAAGTTTGGACGCGGCTAAAGCGCAGAACGCGCAAAATCCAAACTCGCTGATCATCGCCCGCGCCGCGCTGGACAAGGCGACGGTGACGCTACAACAAGCGCAAGGCGAGTACGACAAAATCGCGTGGCGCGCCGACGTGGGAATGAGTTCGCAAGCCGCCACGCTGCAGCAGGCGACGATTGATTATCAAGTTGCGCTTGCCAATTTCAAGACGACCGAAGTGACGATCAACGACACCGCGCTCAAACAAGCGCAGACGCAATACGACAGCGCGCAAGTGGCGCTGGAGCAGGCGCAGAAAAATCTCACGACGACATTACGCACCGCGCAAGCGTCGCTCGACAATTCGAAACTCGCGCTGGAACAAGCGCGACGCAATCTCGACAAAGCCAAGGTCGTCGCGCCGTTCGACGGCGTTGTGGCGGCAGTGAACTACAGCGTCGGCGATAGCGCCGGATCGAGCGCGGCGGTGACGGTGGTGGACTTGGCGCATTTGCAGATCAAAGTGACGGTCGCCGAAGTGGATGTGGAGAAAGTCAAAGTCGGCAATCCCGCGCAAGTGGCGCTGGACGCGCTGACGGGCAAAACGTACAACGCGCAAGTCAGCTCGGTCAGTCCGACCGGAGCCGTCACGCAAGGCGTCGTGAATTATCCGGTGCTTTTGGAATTGACCGACGCAGACAACGCGATCAAACCAGGGATGACGGCGAATCTCACCATCGAAGTGGAACGCCGTGACAACGTGTTGTTGATTCCGACGCGCGCGGTCCGAACGCAAGGCAATCAACGGATCGTGACGGTGCAAAAAGACGGGCAAGCCATTCCAACACGCGTCACGACCGGTTTGTCGAACGATTCGTCGGTGGAGATTATGAGCGGATTGCAAGAGGGTGACGTGGTTGTCGTTCAGCAAACGACGACGCGCACCGGCAACGTGCCCAGTGGGATGGGCATTCCTGGGATGGGTGGTCCCGGCGGACCACCGCCGTAAATCTTTCGCCAAGTACCGTTTAGTGTCGTGTCATTGCGAGGGACGGTTTTCATCCCGAAGCCGCTTGCGGCATCCAACTTGCGAATCGGGGATTGCTTCGTCGCATCGTTCGACTACGCTGCGCTCCGCTCACGATGCTCCTCGCAATGACAGAGCAAATATATTTTGAAAGGATCGAAATGGCACCAGTGATCGAAATCAGCGATGTTAAAAAAATCTACCAGATGGGCGATATCCAAGTGAACGCGCTCAACGGCGTCTCGCTCCAAATTCAACCAGGTGAGATGGTCGCGATCACGGGTCCCTCCGGCTCCGGCAAGTCAACGCTGATGAACATCATCGGTTGTCTCGATACGCCGACGAGCGGCTCGTACGTTCTCGACGGAATGGACGTGTCCAAGATGAGCGACGACGAGCAGGCGAACGTGCGGAACAAAAAAATCGGGTTCGTGTTTCAAACGTTCAACTTGTTGCCGCGCACGCCCGCGCTCGATCAAGTGGAATTGCCGATGGTGTACGCCGGGACGCCGGATCGCAAACAGCGCGCGCTCGACGCGCTCCAATCGGTGGGCTTGGGTGATCGCGTGCATCATCGCCCGAACGAATTGTCCGGCGGGCAACAGCAGCGCGTCGCGATTGCGCGCGCGCTCGTCAATCGTCCCAGCATCATTTTGGCGGACGAGCCGACCGGCAATCTCGATTCAAAATCGGGCACAGAAATTATGAGTATTTTCAAGTCGTTGAATCGCGAACAAGGTTTGACGATCATTCTGGTCACGCACGATCCGAATATCGCCGCGCAAGCGCAACGCGCGATTCACGTTCACGATGGTTTGATCGTGCCGAATGGGAATGGGCACGCCAAATAAGATTGCTCCGCAAGAAAGGAAAAAATGTTTAGCAAAACCAAGTTGTTTATCGCCAGCGCGCTCGTCGTCACGCTGCTGATCGCTGGGATCGGCGCGACGATTGTCGGGGCGCAAGGTCCGATGCCGCCGACCGCCGGTGGCAAGACGTGGATGGATCTGTACTGGCAAACGCTCGCGCAGAAACTCGGCGTGACGGTCGAGAAGCTGCAACAAGCGATGACCGACGCGCGCGCGGACGCGGCGAAGGAAGCCGTCAAGCAAGGCATCTTGACGCAAGCGCAAGCGGATCGAATGTCCGGCAACGCGTCCGGCGCGACGATCGCGCAAGCCGGGTTGGACGCGGCGGCTAAAGCGCTGGGAATGTCGAGCGCGGATCTGACGACGGCGTTGAAATCGAAAACGTTGTTGACGCTGGCGCAGGAGAAAAAAGTGGACGTTGCCGCGCTGCGCGCCGCGATTGCGGACGCGCAAAAAGCCGCAATCGATCAAGCGGTGAAGGACGGCAAACTAACCCAGGCGCAAGCGGACGCGATGAAGGCGAACATCAAGCCGGAGAACATTGACCTGAATCGGCCGTTTGGGTTTGGAATGCGCGGCGGATTTCCGGGACCCGATGGATTCGGGGGCAAGGGGATGCCGCCGAGTGGACGCGGGATGATGCCGGGCGGTCAACAACCGGGCAGGCGTTAAAAATGATCGGGACGATCCGTTTGGATCGTCCCGATTTTTTCTACTGTGTTTTGGTGATCGGGTGATTCGGCGATTGCCTGCTTCACTTTCGGTTGCAGCGATGCCGCGCGCAACGTTACATCGGATCGTCGCCGCACGTCACGCCGATACAACAGAGGAACGTCGCGGGCTCGGTCGCGCTGAGATTGCGGATGCTGTGCGGCTCCATACTTTCGACGAAGACGAAATCGCCGGGGCGCAAAGTTTTTTCTTCGCGCGGCGCGTCGGTCGCGCGATCGTACGCGGTGACGCTGACGCCGCCGCTCAAGATGTACATCGTTTGATAGTACTGGTGATTGTGAATCGGAATCGCGCCGCCGGGTCCCAGCGTGAACAAGCGCAAGCCGTACTCGGGCGAGTCTTTGGGTCCGGCTTGCGAGAGCCAGCGGATATACGTTTCCTTGACGGGCAGTGGTTTGCCGCGGTACGGATACGTGGTGATTTTGCGTTCTTCAATGTCGAGTGCGGTTTGGACGAGCATTTTTCCTCCGAGTTAATTTTGACTTGACACGCGCGCTGATCTTTTTTGTTGATGACCGGGATCGATCAGCGTTGGTATCGAGTCCAACAAAAATCTCTGACCAGTTCGGGGTATATTGTGACGTCCAACCATCTCGTCGAACAAGACACAGGTTCTCGATGATGTAATCTCTTTTCAAATCCCAGAGACTTCCATCGAACTCTCTAGTGGCGCGAATTATTTCTTCGAGGTTCGATTCCAGAGCATCTTTCGGTGACTGACCTCGTACTTCGGCAACCCAGTAGAAAGCCGGTGGTTCTGCCCACTCGTTACTCCAGAAGACCATGTAGTCGTGTAACGGTTTCTGTGTATTACTTGCAAGCGGTTCTACCATATCTGCCCTTCTGATTGAGAAAATCGCGGAAGTGTTTAGCTTGCGCCGCTGTTGAAGCGGACGAGTTTTTCCCAATCAATCGCGCCGCTGTCTTTGCAGAAATCGTTCGTGAATTCGCGAACGTACCGATTGATGGCGTTTTGATAGTCCGCTTTGTACGCCTCTCGATGTCTGGCGATCACCTTGTCTTCCAAGTATCGAATCAACTTCAAATAGAACTCGGAATCGCCAGTCAATTCTTGCCAAAATTTTTGCCCGGAACTATCGCGATATGCTTGACGGCTTGTAGGCAACGTTTGTTTTTTGCCGTAGCAATGCCCCAGCACCGGATCAAATTGTTTCCGCAATTTTAGCAATCGTCTACGCAAGGACGCAAATTCATCGCTCTGGCGTTTGACTTGGCTTGCGTTGTATGGATTGGGGCCCGATTTCACGGCAATCGCGGTATACCGATCTTCGGTTTCGATTGCAAGGTCAACACCTTCGCTTGGCGAGACGACGCCGCCGGAAACGGACTTCGCAATTGGCTCGAAGAACACATCGCCGAATAAACCCTCGTCCGACGCGCTCAAGTACGCCTTGAGAATTTCTTCGACGATCTCCGTTGCGCTTTGCGTGCCTAACGCTTTGTAAAGGTACGGATTCTTTCGTAACAATACGTTCTTGAGTTTGAGTTTTTCTAACCGCTGAATCCGCCTTTGGTAGAACTCGCCAAGTGATTGAGCAATCAGCGCGCGCAGTTCTTCATTGTTCATCGTTTTTTCCTCTTCTTGACAGAGTACGCGGTCTTGGATTCTGCAATCAATGCCGGTTGTTCCGCTTGCAAAACACGATTGGCAAGTCCGATATACTCTTGCTGAAGTTCAATCCCAACGTATTTTCGATCTAACTTGACTGCTGCGCGCGCGGTTGTGCCTGATCCCATAAACGGATCTAGTACGAGATCACCTTTTTGCGTGAACAATCTGATGAACCACATCGGCAATTCCAATGGAAATACGGCACTGTGATTCTTGTTGCTGACTTCGGTGGCAAGATGAAGAACATTTGTCGGATAAACCAGATCGCGCCCAATCCAATTGGCGACCCGTTTACCAAAACCGCTTTTGGATCGGGATTCATCACGCACCAGATCAGTTTTGCTCAAATTTTTCAGCCGTTTTTCTGCCCAATCGCCCATCGGAACCATCACGGCTTCTTGAAACATCTTGAATTCTTTTTGCTTGGTTAAATGGTAACAATGTTCCCACGCATCGCGGAAACGGTTGGGCCATTTGCCGGGATAGCAATTCTTTTTATGCCAGCAATATTCTTCTGTCCAGAGCCACCCTTGCTTTCGCATCGCGAGGACAAGTTCCATCACGTATGTTCCGCGTTCGCCGTCCACGACGCGTTCTTTGATGTTCAGGATGAAAGAACCTTCTGGCTTGAGAACGCGTCGTAACTCGGCGGTGATCGGAAGAAACCATCCGACGTATTCATCAGGTGGAACCCCGCCGTAAGTATGCTTGCGTCTATCCGCATAAGGCGGCGACGTGACGATTAAATCAACACATTCATCCGGAAGCGTCTGCAAAATTCTGCGACAATCGCCGTGATGAATGATGTTTGTTTCAATTTGCTTTCCCATTTCAACTCGTTTGCTTCATGTAGAGATTGGATTCTGTACAGAATCCCGTCTGTCCACAATTCAGGCTGTCGCTCAAAATAGTCTGGCACTGTCCATCCTTTGCCAAGTTCCTCATTCAACCACTCTTCCGCCAATTGTTTTGCTTCATCTTCTGTCTGCGAGTAGATATCGTTAAAGTCAGCGACAAGCAGGAGTAATGCCTCGCGCAAGTTTTCGGCGTAAAGGTCACGGGCAAAAAAATCCTGCAATTCGCCGTAGGCTCGGTCATATGTGTAGTGGAACTTTCTTGGCATTGTTCCCCTCTCGCCCCCATTTTACCACAACCCCGCGCCAAAGCAAAGACCTTCGAGGTTTCGCGCAAGCGCCTCGAAGGTCTCTCATCCGCGTTCGTCCGCGCTCGTCTGCGTCCCAAACACCTTCATCCTTCATCCTTCATCCTTCATCCTTCATCCTTTCCGCCACAACCCTGCGCCAAGTAAAAGACCGAACGCATCGCGCGTCCGGTCTTTCGTCTTTCATCCTTCGGCGGCGCGCTGCCCAGTTCGCGCAAGCGCGCGTCCCAGGTTTGCGCGTGCCGTTCCTCCGCCTCCGCCAAACGATTCAACACTTCGCGCTGTTGTTGCGAGCGCGCGTGTCGCGCCAGCGCGCGATACGTCTTCGCGCCAGCGATCTCGCGCGTCCACGCGGCTTGCAACCCGGCGATCAGTTTTGCGTTGTCATTCATTATTTCCCAGTCTTTCAAATCAGCGGCTGACCGCTGACCGCTGATGGCTGACGGCTGATCGCTACTTCGCGGTCGTCGGTCGTCCGTCAGCGGTCATTCTCACTGCGCCGGAATGTACCCCATCGGCGCGCGCGTGATCTGTTCCACCGGCAGCACGTCAATCAATTCGTACGCGCGCGATCCCAGCCCCATTTGCTCGCCGTACTGCGCGACGAGGTACGGATCCTTGAGCGGACCGTGCAGCCACCGAAACGGATGACCCTCGCGCGTATGCACTTCCATCGAGGTTGGAATATTTTCTTCGATCAAACGCGCGGGCGCGGTCAGATCGAGCACCGCCTGATCGATCGCAACGATATCGTCCGATCCGAAAATGCCCACGTCCGGCAGAATCGGCATACTCGTAAAGCCAAAGCAATCGCAGACCGGCGTCATATGCGTCGCCAAACTGAGATGCGTCACTTTCTCCGGCGCGAACGTCGAAAGCGTGATGCTCGTGCTGATCGCGCACGCCTCCTGGAACGCGTGGAAATTCACCGGATCGATTTTCAAACTGCCGGGCGGCGCGACTTGAAGACAGCGTCCGCACTGGTTACATTGTTCCATATGCAGATGCATTTCGTCCGGCTTGTTCTTGTCCTCGACAATCGCCGCGTGCGGACAACAATCGGCAATCCGTTTGCGCGTCTCCGCGTCCGGACACTTGTCCGCAAACCAGTACGGATCGTGATGCATCGTATCGTGCATCGCGCCGCGCGTCTTGCCGATCATACATCCGAGCGCGAGATTTTTGAACGCCGCGCCAAAACCGCAACTGGGATGACCCTTGACGTGCGCCAGATTGATCATAAACGACGTGTCCTGGATCATTCCGGCGACGCCCCACTCTTGAATATTTTTGTACGGGTGCGCGTGATGGTAAAAATATTTTTCGTCGGGACCCGCCGCCGGATAAACGCGACAACCCAGCGTCTCGGACGAATAGCCGCGTTCTTCCGCGCCTTTGACATCCCAGTTCACATCGGCGATGAACGGCTTGCCGCCGCCCTCTTTCACCGCTTGCACGATCCGGCGCACGAAAACCGGATGCACGGTCGAGTAGCCGATGTTGTTGCCGACGTGCATTTTGATTGCGACCGTTTCGTCCTTGACGCGTTCGCGCAGATGCAATCGTTCGAGAATCAAATCGAGTTTGGCGGGCAAAGTTTCTTTCGCCTCCAAGCGGCATTGCCGCGCCGATCCAAAGTAAACTGTGCTGGTCATCGCTCGCTCCCGTTATTTTTTCGCGCGTTCCATTTTTTGCGCGATCATCTGCCCGATGATCTTGGACGCTTCTTCGACCGACGCGTCGGCGAGCGGATGCTTGAACGCGCCGACGAACACCGCGTCGAGTCCTTGCAACACTTCCGCTTCCGTGCCGCCGTGCCGTTCGCGATACATCTCGATCAACTTGTTGCGCTGATTTGCGGACATCAACGGCGCGCGGCGCGGCGCGCGTTCTTTGTCCGACGTTTGCGTCGTCGTCGCGCGCACGATGTCTTCCGCGCTTGCCAAGCCCGCGCCGGGCAACAAGCCGTACCCCATCGCTGAAAGTGCGCGCCCGATCGCGGAGGTCTCTGCGACTTCCCAGGGGAATTCGCGTTCGGCGTGCGCGCCGCCTTTCTTGCGGCTCGTCGCGATGCCGTGCCGCGCGCCGTACAATTCGCTCGTCACGGTGATTTGGAGCGTGAGTTGCTCCGGATTGTCCAGCAAGACTTTGGGCTCGTGAAAATCCAAGCGCTTGCCTTGCTTGCGATGATCTTCGTTCGCCATCGCGAGTTTGCCGTCCACCGCCATATACGCGTGCTCGGTCGCTTGCCACGCGTCGCCGATCTTGCGGCGCGATTCCAGGACGACGATGTAATCGGCAAACTCTTCGTGCTTGACCGCGCCCACATCGCGCGCTTTGCGACAGAGCGCGAGAATTTCTTCGCGTGTCATTTCTCCCTCCTCCTCACCGCGCGAGAACGCGCCGTGAAATCATAAACGAACCTTTGTTCTGGCTCGATTTTACTCTGCTTGCTTCAGTGCGTCAAGCGCGTCGCCGCGCAAAAATCGCGCGACGAGATCCCGGACCGCACCTGTTTGATCGGCGGATTGATCGAACCACCGGATGCGCGCGTCGTTCAATCGGAACCAACTGTACTGATGATGCACGAATCGCCGCGTGTCGCGCTTGAGAATCTGGATCGCTTCCTCGCGCGTGCTGGTCCCGTTCAAGTATGCCGCGATCTGCCGATAACCCAAGCCGCTCATCGCCGGTAGATTCGCGCGGTACCCTTGCGCGAGCAGCGCGCGCACTTCTTCGATCAAGCCCGCCGCGATCATCTGATCGACGCGCGCGTTGATGCGCGCGTACAGTTCCGCGCGCGGCAGCGTCAAGCCGATCCGCAGGACGCGATAATTCGGCGCGTTCAACGTTTGCAATGCGCTGATCGGCTTGCCTGCCGCTTCGCACACTTCCAGCGCGCGAATGACGCGCCGCTTGTTGCGCGGCTCGATCCGCGCCGCCGCGACCGGATCGAGTTGTTGCAAGCGCGCGTACAGCATCAGCGCGTCTTCGCGTTCCCACTCTTTGCGCCGTTGGGGATCCGGCGCGACGCGCGGAATCGCCAAGCCCTCCAGCACCGCGCGCACGTACAGCCCCGTCCCGCCGACGAGGAACGGCGCGTTTCCGCGCGCGTGAATCTGCGCGATGATCGCGTACGCGCGCGCTTGATACTCGGCAAGCGTGAACGGCTCGTTCGGATTGACGAGGTCGATCAAATGATGCGGCGCCAGTTGTTGCTCCGCCGCGCTCGGCTTGGCTGTCCCGATGTCCATGCCGCGATACACTTGCCGCGAATCCGCCGAGACGATCTCGCCGAAAAATTCGCGCGCCAATTTCAACGCCAACGCGCTCTTGCCCACGGCGGTCGGTCCCAGAATGGCGACGAGAGGTTTTGTTTCCGTCATACGCGTTCTATACAAATGAGAGGAGAGAGGGAGAAGGGGAGAACGGGAGAAATCTCTCCCCCTCTCCTTGTCACCCGCTCTCCCACTCATTCCTCCACCGCGCCCTTGATCACGTCCAAGCGCGCGATCCGTCCTGCACGATCCAACTCGATCGCGACCAGATCGATCCGCCACGTCCAATCCGCGTACTCGGGATGATCCTGCAAGTACTGTTGCGCGACGGCGAATAGGCGCACGCGTTTGCGCGGCGTCAGCGATTCTTCCGGTGTGCCTGCCGCGCGCCCGCGCCGCGTCCGGACCTCGATGAACGCGAGTCCGTCCGCGTCGCGCGCGATCAAATCCATTTCGCCCAAGCGCGTGCGAAAGTTCCGCGCCAGAATCGTATAGCCGCGCTGTTGCAATGCCAGCGCCGCCACCCGTTCGCCGGAATCGCCCAGATTTTTGCGCGCGCGTCGAGTGTCCATCGCGCGCTATTCTACCACACATTCCCGTGGATGGCGATTGCGTTTTGGGGAAATGTTGCTTGTGCGCGCTGACTGTGGTATACTTTTGGCAGGAGGTGCTCGATGAAAATTTCGCGAACGTATCTCGCGGTCATTGTTCTGATTTTACTCCTCAGTCTGATGCTCCTTTCGAAATGTTTCGGCGTGGGAATGTAGATTCATCCGGCAATGTTCACTCGTCCGACGGAGGAACTGGCGGCGCTTGCGATTCCATCGCCGGTAGCCGCATTTCCGCAGGAGGCAAAAATGGGTTTGGCTGGTCTCAATTGGATTGACCTGACGATTCTCTTGATCGCCGTGTTCAGTTTGGCGATCGGATACGTGCAAGGAATGTTGCGCCAAGTCGTGTGGCTCGCCGCGCTCTACCTCGCCACGATCTTGGGCGCGCAATATCATTCGCTCGTCGGCGGCTGGATTCGCGCGCTCACGTTTCAACCCCATCCCAGTCGCATCGTGAACGTCGTCGCGTTCCTGATCATCGTCGTCGTCGTCACTTTTTTGCTCAGTTGGCTTGCCTCGGACGCGTATCCGACCGAGAAACTCAAACTCTTTCCCCTGGTGAACCAAGTCGGGGGTAGCATTCTGGCATTGGTGACGATGGCGGTGGTGATCAGTCTGTTGCTGTGGATCATCACTTTTTCCACTGGCGAAACCTGGCCCGGCAACGAATCACTGCGCTTTACGATTCTCGGCGGATTGCAGACTTCGCTGCTGGTGCCGCTGTTCGAATCGTTCAAAGAGCCGTTGCTCAAAACGATCATTCCCTGGCTTCCCGGCGGCTTGCCTTCGATCTTCAATCTCTGATGCCGACCACGAGCCACCGACGCGATCTCTGCGGTCGGCGGTCAACCGTCGGCGGTCTGGCGATGACTCCCAAATATTTGCGCGTTCTCGAATTCGATAAAATCTGCGCGCGCGTCGCCGCGCACACCGCGTTCTCGGCGAGCGCGGACTTGGCGCGCGCGCTCAGCCCGGCGACCGAGCCCGCCGACATCGCGCGCGGGCAAGCCGAGACGACCGAAGCGCGCGCGTTGATCGATCAAAATTCGGAAATCAGCGTCGGCAGCGCGCGCGACGTGCGCTCGTTCACCAAAAGCGCGCGGATCGGCGCGCTGCTCCAACCGGTCGATCTGCTCGACTTGCGGCAAACGCTGATCGCCGCGCGCACCTTGCGCCGCGCGCTCGCGCGCCTCGGCGCGCTCTATCCGCGCCTCGCGGAACGCGCCGCGCCGATCGCCGAACTGCCGGTCGTCACAGACGCGATTGCGCGCGCGATCAACGACCGCGCCGAAGTCGCCGATCACGCCTCGGACGAACTCGCGCGGATCCGGCGCGAACTCCACGCGCAGCGCGCGCGCCTGATGGACAAACTGCAGCGCTTGATCGGCGCATCGTCCAACGCGAAAATCATCCAGGAAGCGATCATCACCGAGCGCGACGGACGTTACGTCATCCCGATTCGCGCGGAGGCGAAAGGAAAAATTCCCGGCATCGTCCACGACACGAGCGCGAGCGGCGCGACCATCTTCATCGAACCGATTGCCGCGGTGGAGATGGGCAATCGCGTGCGCGAGTTGGAACGCGCGGAGGCGCGCGAGGTGGAACGCATTTTGCGCGAACTGACCGCGCGCGTCGCCGCCCACGCCGAGCCGATTGACGCGAACGTCGCGATTCTCGCCGCGATCGATCTCGCGTTTGCCAAAGCGAAATACTCGGCGGAGATCAACGGCGTCGCTCCTGTCATTGCGAGCCCCGAAGGGGCGAAGCAATCTCCGAATCGCAACTTGGAGATTGCTTCGTCGCAGAAAACGCTCCTCGCAATGACACCACTCCAACTCCTCGACGCGCGTCATCCCCTCCTCGATCCGCAAACCGTCGTCCCGATCACCGTCCGGCTCGGCGGCGAATTTTCGATTTTGATCATCACGGGTCCGAACACCGGCGGCAAAACCGTCACGCTCAAAACCGTCGGCTTGCTCGCGCTGATGGCGCAAAGCGGCTTGCATATTCCGGCGTGCGCCGGATCGCGCCTGCCGATTTTTACCGGCGTCTACGCGGACATCGGCGACGAGCAATCCATCGAGCAATCGCTCTCGACGTTTTCGTCGCACCTGAAAAACATCGTCGAGATTTTGCGCGAGGCGGACGCGCGTTCGCTCGTTCTGCTCGACGAGTTGGGCGCGGGGACGGATCCGGTCGAAGGGTCTGCGCTCGCGCGCGCGATTCTGACGCACTTGCTCGACCGCAAGATTCCCGCGCTCGTCGCGACGCATTACGCCGAATTGAAAGCGTTCGCGCACACGACGCCGGGCGTCCAAAACGCCTCGATGGAATTCGATGTCGAGACGCTCTCGCCGACGTATCACTTGACGATTGGTTTGCCGGGGCAATCGAACGCGTTTGCAATCGCGGCGCGGCTGGGTTTGGACGCGCCAATCATCGCGCAGGCGCGCAACACGCTGGCGCGCAGCGACGTGGAATTGGAGACGATGCTTGCGCAGATCAAACGCGCGCAACAAGACGCCGCGTCCGCGCAAGCGCACGCCGAGATCGCGCAGCGCGACGCAGAACAGCGCGCGGCGGACGCGCGACGTAAACTCGCCGAGATCGAATCTACGCGCGCGGAAATCTTGGAGCGCGCGCACGGGGAAGCGCAAGCCGAAATCCAACTCGCGCGCGAAGAATTGAATCGTCTGCGGCAGGAATGGCGCGCGGTGTCGCTTGCGCGCGCGTTCGTCGAAAATGAACAGACGAAACTAGACGAACTTGCCGCGCAGTTACCGACGCCGCCTCCGGCGAAAACTGCGGCGCCGGTCTCACTGCCGCTCGCGCCCGGCGCGGTAGGAATCGGCGATCAGGTCTGGGTCGCGCGGCTGGGTCAACGCGGTCAGGTGATCGCGTTGGACGCGAACGGCGCGGAGGTCCAGGTCGGGAATTTCCGCGTGCGCGTAAAATTGGACGAATTGGGCGAACGCATCGCCGCGCCGGAAAGCGCGCGCGAAAAATCGGCGAGCCAGGTGTCGTTGCCGGACGCGGAATCGCCGGGTGTGGAGGTGAGTTTGCGCGGGCTGCGCGCGGATGACGCGCTCGACGCGCTGGAAAAATATTTGGATCGCGCGTACCTGGCGGGCTTGCCATACGTGCGCGTCGTGCACGGCAAAGGCACCGGCACGTTGCGCAAACTCGCGCGCGATTTGTTGCGCGCGCATCCGCTCGTCGCGTCCCTGCGCGAAGCGGACGCGCACGAAGGCGGCGACGGCGTGACCGTCGTCAAACTCGTGAGCCGCTGATCGAAATGTTGAAACGATTACTTCTCGTCGCGGTGTTGATCGGTTGGGTAAGTCTGCCGGTCAATGCCGCCGCGCCGGAACCGTCCGGACTCGACGCGCTCGTGCAAATGGATCGCTTGCCGTACTTGAAAGCGAACGCGCGCGCGGGCGGGCAATCGAGTTATGATCGCACCGGCGGCAACCGCGATCACAACAATTTTTTGTACACCGATTCGTCCGGCGACGATGTGTTGCTCGATCTCACAGGACCGGGCACGGTGTACCGGCTGTGGGTCACCGGTTTCGCGCGCGACGCGCGCATCAAATTTTATTTCGATGGCGAAGCGACGCCGCGCGTCAACTTGCCGCTGACCGATCTGTTTGCGGGGACGCATCCTCCGTTTGTGACCCCGCTCGCGGGAAACGATCGCGTGTCGAGCGGAGGTTTCTATTCGTACGTCCCGATGCCGTTTCAGCGCGGCGTCAAGATCACCGTGCGCGACACCGGCAATTTGTTTTATTACAACATCGGCTATCACGTGTACGATCCGGAAATCGGCGTGACGACCTGGACGCCCGCGCAAGACAACGCCCGCGCGCGCGATCTGTGGAATCGCGCAGGCAACGATCCCAAAAGCGACTCTGGCAACGCGATGAGTTCCGGCGCGATCGATGTTGCCGCCGGCGCGGCGCAAACGTTGCTGGACATTGCGGGTCCGCGCTCGATTTCATCCATCAAGTTGCGCGTGCCCGGCGTGACGGCGGGGCGGATTGACGCGTTGAACGCTCTGTGGTTGCGAATTTACTGGGACGATGAAGCGAGTCCCAGCGTCTTTGCGCCGCTCGGCGCGTTTTTTGCGATGGGGCAATTCGGGTTCTATCCCACGCGCGCGCTCGCGGTCGGCATAGACGACGCGGAAGATTTGTACGCGTACTTTCCGATGCCGTTTGAAAAACGCGCGGTCATCCAGATCGTCAGCCAGCGCGCCGTCGCAACTGACAACATCGTCTACGCGATCAAACATCGCGCGTTCGCCGATTCGTTTCGCGCGGTTGGGTATTTCAAGACGCAATTTCGCGCGCGCGAATATCGCGCCGGAGACGGCGCCGACGCGCTGATCCTGGATACAGATGGCGCGGGACACCTGGTCGGTATCGTGTTGTCAATGCAAGGAAAGATGGATTTCGGTTTTCTGGAGGGGGATGAAAAAATTTTCGTGGACGGCAATCCGGCGCCGGTGATTCACGGCACCGGTGCGGAAGATTTTTTCAACGGCGGTTGGTATTTTGAAAATGGCGCGTTCACTTTGCCGTTGCACGGCGCGCCGATGCAGATCACGCAAAACGGCTACGGCAAAACTGCCGCGTATCGTTTTTTGTTGCAAGACGCGATTCCGTTCACCACGCATTTGCGCGTCAGCATCGAACACGGTCACGCGAACGACGCGGAGGTGGACGTGTGGTCGCTGGCGTATTTTTATCACGCGCCGATCAGGTGACGACGCAACTGTACGCGCGCGACGATCCGGAAATCGTCGTCAAATGCGACACCGCAAAAATCACAGGTGATTTTTGCGGTGTCGCATTTTCGTAAAGTTTATTCGGCGGTTGGCGTTTGGGCAACTTCGACGGCTCGCTCCGGCGTCACCGTCCGCTTTTCGCGCAAGCGCGCGGCTTTGCCGTGCCGACCGCGCAGATAGTACAACTGCGCGCGCCGGACGTGCGTGTGTCCAGCCACTTCGACTTTTTCGACGCGCGGCGAGTTGACCGAGAACGTGCGCTCGACGCCGACGCCGTGCGTGGCGATGCGGCGGACGGTAAAACTCGCGTTCGCGCGCTTGCCCTTGCGCAGGCGCATTACCGTGCCGATGAAAACCTGAATGCGCTCGCGATCCCCTTCGACGATGCGCGTGTGCACTTTGACGCGATCGCCGGGCGCGAGCGTTGGAATATTCGGATTCGGTTCGCGTTTTGCGATGGCATTTACGAGATTCATTTTCGATCACCTTGTGTTAGAGATCAGAACTCAGAGGTCAGAGGTCAATCGCCAGACAAATTTTTCTGACTTCTGACCTCCGAGCTCTGACTTCTGTTATGCAATGCCGAGCCAGGGACTTGAACCCTGATGGACTCACGTCCACACGCCCCTGAAACGTGCGCGTCTGCCAATTCCGCCAGCTCGGCAAGTCAACCGCCATTGTATTCCAATCGCGCTTTTTGTCAATTTGGCGTATAATGTCTTGGAAGTTGGATGTTGGAAATTAGAAATGGGATGCGCGCGATCCAATCTCCAATCTCCAATCCCTAATCTCAATCCCGGAGCAACGATGACCACCCTGATTCTCGATGTAGCCGCCGCGTGCGCCGCGCTGAAACTCGATCCGCGCGCGCGCGGCTTGCAAATCATCGATGCGGACGCGTTGGCGCGCCGGCACTTTCCACATCTCGATCCGGATCAGCCCGCGCTGATCGCGCGCGTCTCCAGTCGCGCCACCGCGCGCGCTTGCCAACGCGCGCTCGGCATCCTGTATCCGCGCGATCACCCGATCACGCGCGTCGACGCGGCAGGCACGCGCGCGCCCAAAATCGCGACGCAGGCGCTGGCGCAAGCGGAACGCGCGGCAAAATTCACGCGGCAAACGATGTGGTACGTGCCGCCGCGCGCGCAACCGGGCGGCTTGAGCGCGCTCGGCGAAGTCGTCGCGCACTTGCGCGCGCCGGAGGGTTGCCCCTGGGATCGCGCGCAGACGCATCAATCGCTCCGCAAAGATTTTCTGGAAGAATGTTACGAAGTGCTGGAAACGCTCGACGCGAACGATATTCCGCATTTGCGCGAAGAGTTGGGCGATCTGCTGTTGCACATTTTCCTGCAGGCGCAAATCGCCAGCGAGTCCGGCGAATTCTTGCTGACCGACGTGATCGCGGACGTTGCGGCAAAATTAGCGCGCCGGCATCCGCACGTCTTTGGCGATGCGCAAGTCAACGGCACGGACGAAATCATCGCGAACTGGGAGCGCATCAAGCGCGCCGAGAAGAACGGTGCGCCGGAACACTCGCCGATCCCGCGCGCACTGCCCGCGCTTGCGCGCGCCCAAAAGATCGCCAAACGCGGCAAAATCGCGGCGACGCCGCGCGACGTCCAAATCGCGGTGGCGAAATTGACGCGCGCGAAAAATCGCGGTCAGGCGTTCGGCGAAGCGTTGTTCGCGCTCACGGCGTTCGCTGCGGCGCAAGGGATCGACGCGGAAAGCGCGTTGCGAAGCGTCGCGGCAAAACGGATCGGCGCAACAAAAAATCGCATACGGTAAATCGTATGCGATTTTTTGCTCGAGTGGAAGTTAGGCGACGCGTCCGGCGGTGAGCGCATCTTGAAGTCGTTTGAGCTCGTCCATTTTCCCTTCCGCCGCGAGCTGTGCCTGTTGCGACCACGTGGTCGGATCGCCGATGAATTTGGCGTCGGCAAGGAGTTGTTGCAGTTTCTCCACCGGCGTCTCGGCGAGTTGTTTGAAGGTGAGAATCCCGGCTTTGTTGAACGCTTTGGCAATCTTGGGCCCAATGCCTTCGATGATCTCCAAATCGTCTTTCTTGAGCGGCGCGCCCAGAATCGCGTCTTTGGCGGATTTGGCGAAACGAAAGCGCAGGACTTTTTTCGCCGGCACGTGGACGGTTTGCCCGGCTTTGGGACCAAAGCGCATCATCATGTCTCGCGCCGGGCGCTCTGCCAACGTGATGATCCCCAAGCCAGGAATTTGAAAGGTGTTTTTCGCCTCTTGGTAAGCGAGCAAAACCAATTCGTCCAGGACCGAGTCAACTTCTTTCTTTTTCAAACCGGTCTTGCTTGCCAGATGTTCCAGAATCTCCGATTTGTTCATTCGATCAGACATAGATTTTCCTCCTGTGAGTTTTTGGAACCGCGTTGCGCCAAGTATACCATACCTCAAGCCGATGTCAAGCCCCGATCAGTTCGGAACGCCCTCACCCACACGCGCCACTTGTCCGCCTCGTCAATCAGAAACGGCAAGTACAACGCGACGCGATCCAACACCCCCGCGTACCGCGCGTGAATCCGCGCGGGAATCTCTTCCAACGGCGCGACGATCGCGACTGCGTTCAACAATTCGTCGCTGACGAGCGCGGGCATTTCATCCCAACGCTGCCGCGCGGCGAGTCGCCCCAGTTGCTTGTTGATCTCGCCCCAGCCGTGCACGTCCAGGATCGCTTTGTACGATGGCGTGGACGCGTAGAACGCGATTTGCGCGCGCACCGCTTCACGCTCGGCGTCGTCCGTCGCAACGAAAAGCGTAGACGATAGTTCGAGATCCGCGCGTGTGCGATTCGCCAACGCCGCGCCCGCCGCGATGTTCGGCAAGACGATCTGTCGAATGTACTCGACGGTGTGAAACGGATGGACGTGAAAGCCCTGGCACACTTCACCCGCGACGCGGCAGAGATGCTCGTTCACGCCCGCGATGAAAATCGGAATATCGGGATGCTCGATTGGACCTGGGTTGAAGAATGGCGTCATCAGCGTGATTTTGTAAAACTCGCCGCGAAAGTTGATCGCGCCGTCGCCTTGCCACGCGCGCCAGAGCGCGCGCAGCGCCAAAATCATTTCGCGCAATCTCGGCGCGGGCGCGTCCCACGTCATTCCAAAACGCCGTTCGATGTGTGCTTTGACTTGTGTGCCGAGTCCCAGGATGAAGCGTCCGCGCGACGCGCTTTGCAAGTCCCACGCGGTTTGAGCGATGACGGTCGGACTGCGCGCGAACGCGACGGCAATCGCGGTGCCCAGGTGGATCCGCGTCGTGTGTTCCGCCGCGAGCGCGAGCGGCAAAAATGGATCGTGCTGGGTCTCGCTCGTCCACAAACAATCGAATCCCACGTCTTCCGCCGCGCGTATCAGGTCGGGCGCGTCGAGCAAGTTGGGCGTGAGAATGTTGACATCGAATTTCATCGTGCCTCCGTTGGTGAATGGTCGAACTGTGTGATCGTGACGCGCGTGCCCCCTGCCGCGCGCGCTTCCACCGCGAGTGTTCCGCCGACGACCGCGAGCATCGCGCTGTGCAGCGCGAGTCCTTGTCCGCGTTCCTGTTCTGCCAAGTTCGTCGCGCGCAATCCAACACCATCATCTTCGATGACGATTGAGACATCCGAAGTTTTCGAAACTTTGGATGTCTGCGCGTTCACCGCGATCCGCAAATTCAGCGCGCGCGTCGCGTCTTCACCGCGTCCATGCCGCGCCGCGTTGCGAATCGTTTCGCGCGCGGCGTAAAAGATCGTCTCGGCGGTGAGCGACGGCAGCGCGCGCGCGGCGCGTTCCGCGTCGGGCGCGACGTCCCAGGTCACGCGGTCGAACGACTGCCGCCATTCTTCGTCCACCGCGCGCTGCAACGCGCCAATCAAACCCAGCCGCGCGACTTGGGGCGCGCTCGTCGTCGGCAGATCGCGCAAGAGGTTTGAGATTTGGCGGTGCGCGGTGGTAAGCGATTCGATTGTCATTGCGAGGAGCGGGTTTCGCGACGAAGCAATCTCCAAGTCGCGATTTGGAGATTGCTTCCCCTTCACTTCGTTCAGGGTCGCAATGACAAGCATCGCCGCGTGGAGTTGCGGCAGCACATCGTCGTGCAACACGCGGCGCGCGCGCTGATCGAGCAGTTGTGTCTCGGCGACACGCTGACGCTGCAACGTCATCAAACGCCGCGCGAGTTCCGCGCTCGCGCGCGTGTCAATCAAGCGCTCGCCGCTCGCGCGCGCGATTTCGATTTCCTCTTGCGTGTAGACGCCGCTGTCGCTCTTCTCGCCGAGAGTCAGCACGCCGATCAAACCGCGTTCGCTCCACAACGGCACCGCCCAACGCGCCGCGTCGAGTTGGACGCACATCGTTTGCGGCGAATCGAAACGCGCGATTTCATTTGGCGTTGGCGGCGCGAGATTCGTGTCGTCGGGAAATTTCAACGCTGGCACGAGCGGCGCGCGCGCGCCGACCGCCGCAAGAATCGCCGCGCGCGCGCCAAGCACGTCGCGGCACAATGCGTGAAAGGAACGCGTCGCGTCGAATTCGGCAGGTGTCGCTGTCAGCAATTGATCGTACACGCGCTCGCTCGCGACGAACGGTCGCAATTGCCGCACAAAATGATCGCGCTCGACGTAGGTCCGCCAGCCGAGGAGCGCGTAGAAAATCGTGATGAGCGCGGTTGCAAGAAGAATGCCGTAAATCGGTTGAAGTTTTGCGGATAGCGCGCTCGCGATGACGACACTGTAACCTATTGCGAGAATGACCGCGTTGCGCCAGTGCCGCAACAAACCGCGCCGCGGCAACACCCTGCCCGTAAAGACTTCGTACAGCGCGACGGCTTGCCCGATGCAAAGAATCGACGCGGCGATCAGGATGGCGATGACGAGATCGAACGCGCCGACGGTAACGATCATCGCGCGATCGACAAAAGATGCGCGTTCCGCTGTTAGCGTGATCCAGACGATGAACGCGCCGACAAGCACGCCGACAATCAGCAACACGATGGCTGCCGCGATAAACCAGGGACGCGCGCGCTGGCGCGCGCGCTCGCCCATCAGGCGCGACGACGGCGCGGGATGACGCAGCGCGTCGAGCGAGAGCAACACGCAGAGAAAAACGGCGATGAGGTACAGCGGAAACAAAAGCCAATGCGCCGAGACGAGTTGGAAATTCGCGATTTGCGTGACAGTCGGTAATGGATTCGCGAACAGCAACCACGCGGACAATGCCATCGTCAAAATCGTCGCGAGCGCGAACCAGGCACGCTGACGGCGGCGCAAATCGGAGGTGGCTTGCTCGAAAAAACCAGAATACCACAACGACACGCCGTACCAACCGAACGGCAGAATGACGACGGGAATCCAGCCGACGCGCCACCAAAAATCGAGCGCGTCGCTCAGGACGCTGACGCCGAGACCCAGGATCGCAGTGTGACTGAAAAAGAAAATGCTTGCGAGCAGCAACGCGCCGCTGATAAACGCGATGCCGCGCGTGCGGCGATCCGCGTTGAGCCACACGGTGAGCGCGAGCCACAACAACAAAATCGTGTTGTGGAGCGAGATTGCGAGCGTTGCCCAGTCAAGAAAAAAATCCCCAGTCATAGAAACGAAGACCTTGGATCACGAAAATCGCGAAAGGACGCGAAAGCCACGAAAGAAATACCGCGCAACTATCGAACCATCGAACTATCGAACCATTCAACCAATTCCCCGCGTTCATTCGTCACGCGCGCGACGCCGTCATCACCCCACTGGATCAAGTGCCCCGCGCGCGCGATGATCGCGGCGCGCGTGCGCGCGACTTTTTCATCGGTCGCGCTCTCGGCAAGCCCCCACACTGCGTAGATTTGCCCGTTGATGCGGCTGATCGTCCGCTTGTCGCGAAAGCCCATCCGCGCGGCGATCTGCTCGTTCGTCAGTCCTTGCGCGAGCAATCGCGCGACACCCTGCTCGGCTGGCTCCAGCAAATTCATCGGCGCGTGCTCGTCCTTGTGGCGCACCTCTTGCACGCGCGATTCGATTTCGGGGTCAATGAAACTGCGCCCCGCGATTGCGTCGCGCAATAGCGGCACGATCATTTGCGGCAAGAGGTAATTCGATTTGCGGACGTACGCGTAATGGCTGAGAATTCCCGAACGCCGAAAATCGCGATAGTACGCATCGTCGTCCTGAATCGAGTAGAAAACGATCGGCAGACGCGGCAACTCGCGGCGGATCGCGATCGCGGCTTCGATGCCGTTCAGCGCGCCCGCGAGTTGCACGTCCATCAAGATCGCGTCAGGCGGCTGTTCCAGGCAAAACGCGAGCGCGGTTTCGCCGTTGTCGCAATCGTGAACGACACGCGCATCGCGCGTCGCTTCTAAACCCGTTTTCAGCGCGGCGCGCAGATTGGTGTTGTCTTCGACGAGGAGGAGATTCAACATAGCATTTTCTTTCGCGAGCGACCGCCGACAGACGACCGCCGACCGCTATTCGCGCAACAAGTGTAACGTTTTGACCGAGAATGTCAAGCACTCGAGTGCGTTGCGCGCGCGGCTCAAACGGTGGGCAACCCAAGCAAACTGTTTTAGAATGGGAACGAGGATAAAATGAACATTGACATCATCTTGCCGTACATTCAACGCTATCAGCGTGGACACGAAGTCAATTTCGTTCCGCCGATCACGGGCATCCACCTTGCCGCGCTCACGCCCGCGCGTCATCGCGTCCGCGTGATCCATCAGCAAGTCGATCCGATCCCGTACGACACGGACGCCGATTTGATCGCGCTGTCGTTCTTCAGCGGCTTTGCGCCCGAAGCGTACCGCCTCGCGCGCGAATTCAAACGCCGCGGCAAGATCGTCGTCGCAGGCGGACCGCACGCGACGTTTTGGGCGGACGAAGCGCTCGCGCACGATTGCGACGCGGTCGTCATCGGTGAAGCCGAGTCGGTGTGGGCGCACGTGCTCGACGATGCGGCGCGCGGCGTGCTACAGAAAAAGTATTTTGGGCAACCAACTACGCTCGAAAACATCCCAACGCCGCGCTACGATTTGCTCTCATCGCGCTTTTTCGTGCGACGAGTGATCCAAGCGACGCGCGGCTGTCCGTTCGCGTGCTCGTTTTGTTCCGTGCCCGCGATCAACCCAGGTTATCGGATGCGTCCCGTCGCCGACGTGGTTCGCGATATAACCGCAGAGGAATTTTCGATTTCAGATTTTCGATTTTCGATTTTTTTCGCCACAAAGTATTGGTGGCAACGCAAGGTCGTGTGGTTCTGGGACGACAATCTCACCGCGCGGCGCGCCTACGTCAAAGAACTGTTGTGCGCGATGATTCCACTGAAAAAATGGTGGCTCACGCAAGCGAGCATGGACATCGCGCAAGACGACGAACTGCTCGACTTGATGCAAGCGTCGGGCTGTATCGGCGTTTTCTTCGGCATTGAGAGTTTCGGCAAGGAATCGCTGCACACGGCGAACAAGCGGCACAATCGCGTCGAGTACTATCGCGCGTGCATTGACAAAGTACATCAGCGCGGCATCGCGGTGATGGCAGGTTTCATCGCGGGCTTTGACGGCGACACGCCAGCGGACATCGTCGCGATGGCAGATCGCTTGTACGAAATCGGCGTGGACGTTCCGTTCCTGAGCGTACTGACGCCGTACAAAGGGACGGCGTTGTACGATCAAATGGACGCGGACAATAGATTGCTGAAAGCGCGCGGTTGGCAATTTTACAACGGTTACAACGTCGCGTTCCAGCCGCACGCGCTGAACGCGGACGAATTGCTACGCGCGCATCGCGCGTTGTGGCGGCGCGCGTTTTCGCTCGCGGACGTTGTCAGACGCGTCGCGCGCGGCATGTTGCGCTTGCGCGTGGGCGCGCTGTTCCTCTCGCTCGCGATGAATGGCTTTTACGGATGGAAAGCACTGCGCGGTAACGCGCCGCGCGAAATGAAGGCAGAAGTCGGAAGGATGAAGGATGAAAAAGAATCCACGGGATTTCATCTTTCATCCCTCATCCTTCATCCTTTGAATTCGGAGTGAACGATGAGCGAAAAATCGAAATGGATCATCGTCGTCATCTTCGCCGCCGCGATGGCGTGGGTCGAATCGGCAGTCGTCGTGTACTTGCGGACGCTGATTGATCGCGTCGAGCCGTACCAAGCGAATCCGCTGCCGATTTTCGGCGGCTTGGGGCACATTGAATTGGGACGCGAAGTCGCAACACTCGTGATGCTGCTGACCGTCGGCTGGCTCGCAGGGAAAACGTGGCGCAGCCGGATCGCGTACGCGGCAATCGCGTTCGGCGTGTGGGATATTTCCTACTACATTTTTCTCGTTCCGATGAGCGGCTGGCCCCGTTCGATCTTCGACTGGGACATTCTTTTTTTGCTGCCGCTGCCCTGGTGGGGTCCCGTGATCGCGCCCGCGTCGATCGCCGCGCTGATGATTGTTGGCGGCACGCTGATGGTGTGGCGCGACGCGCGCATAATCGCGCCGATGCCGCGCCGCTTGACCTGGGGATTGAGTTGCATCGGCACGATGCTCGCGCTGTACGTTTTTATGGCAGATACGCTCCGCGCGTCGAGTGATGGCGCGGAAGCGATTCGCAATGTACTGCCAACGTCATTCGATTGGGGATTGTTCGCGCTCGCGTTCGCGCTGATGAGCGCGCCGATTGTGAACCTGGGTTGGCAACTCTGGGCGCGCCGCCGTCAGTCGTCAGTATTCAGCCATCAGTCGTCAGATTAGCTTTTCGACACGCCGGTTCTCCAACCCAGCGATTTCATCAAACCAACCAACATTGCCGCGATTTCATCCGCTTCTTTCAACAGCACTTCGGCGCATTCATTGGTCAGAAATTCAAGACCACACGCAATGTCTATTGCCGTCATCACTTCGTATGTCGAACGCAGAGCTATTTCGAGAAAGCGACAGAATTCTTTCGCAGAATCATTGCCGGCTCCTTCCGCAATATTCATCGGAATCGAACACGCGGCGCGGCGAATTTGACTGATCAAGCCAAACCGCTCCTCGCTGGGCCATCGTTTACTCTCGCGATAAATTGCTAACGTAAATGCCAGCGCGCGTTGCCAGACCTTGAGCTCACGATACTTGTGCATCATCCCTCCTTCTGGCTACTGACTACTGACTACTGACTACTGTCTACTGTCTACTGTCTACTGCCTACTTGATCCGGTGTCCCCGCTTTTCATTGTTAAACACCCACGCCGCCACGTCGCCGATGCGAATTTCTTCATCGAGGTACGCTTCCATCGTGATCGCCGCGCTGCCGCGTCCGCGCAAGCGTTGTTGCGCGCGGCGCATCCGTTCGATGCGCTCCTTCCACGCGACGAAATTATCCGGGCGCAAATCCACCCAGCCCTTGCGCGCGTACTGATCGATCGCGTGATGCGTGAGCGGCACGATGTTCGTATCGGCGCGTTCGGGAATCCGAATGAACGGACCGCGCAAAAGATGTTTGCCGTCCGGCGCGAGAATCGGCAAGCCAACCGACGTGATCGTCTGACGCAACTCGTCATGCCGCAAAATGTAGCGATACAACGCGTCGGCGATCTGCTTCGGCTTTTGCGTGAGGACGCGCTTGAGCGTGTGATAGCGCGCCTTGAGTAAATGCGCTTCGTACAGCAACTTGGACAGTTCCGGCGGACCCAGTTGCCCCAGCGCGATGCTGGGAATGCCGGTTTCCACTTCCAGGCGCGCGATTTCTTCGAGCGCGGCGCGGCGCAAATATCCCGCGCGATACGTCGGATCGAGAATCGCGCCATCAATCGCGGCGATGACATCCGCGCCGGTATTCGCGCCTTGAATTTCCAATACGACTTTGCGCGCGATTTCTTCCGGCGTGATGAATTCCATTTGGCGTAACGACGTGATCGCTTCGAATTCGCCGCGAGTAAACACCCCGTTTTCGCCGGTGTCCACGACGACCATTTCGAGCTTGCCGCGTTTTTTGTAGCGCGTCGCGTCGTCGCGCAACGTCAGCGCGCTACCCAGCGCTTCATTTTTGCTGGCGTACACCAAGACCGGCTCGCCGCGTTCGGTGATCGAACGCATCGTCACATCCGCGTAACCGATCATCGCGGCGGGTTTGAGCTCTTTGACGACTGGCGCGCTGGGCGTGCGCGCCATCAGAAACATCAACCCCGTATGCGCGAACGCGACGGCGGTCTTGGACATTAATTTCGCCGAGGGTTTATCCTCGCCGTGCGTGTACGGAATGTTCAGCCCCATTCCACCGGTGCCGGTCGTGCCGATTTTCAGATACAAGCGCGCGCCGGTTTCTTCCATCGCGCGCAAAATCAAAATGACGTGGCGAATCAGTTGCGGGACCGCTTGTGAGAGCAACAGAACGTCGAACGCGCGCGCGGCGTCTTTACGCAGTTTCGCCAATTCAGCGACGCCGCCATGCAATTCCTCGCGTGTGCGAACGGGGACGCCGCGCGTTTCGCCGGACGCGTGCGTCGTCTCGTTCAGGTGATCGATCCGGCTGAACAGCGCGTCCAGTTTTTGTTTGGCGACGATCGACGCGGAGTACGCGTCCTGGTAGCTGATCGCAGTCGCGGTATTGATGCTGTCCACGATCACGTCCGGCTTGTGTTCGCGGATCAACTGCACGAGCCGCGAGCGCGCGTACGTCGCGTCGAGATCGCCGAGCAAATCGTCGAAGAGATCGGCGCGGCGTTCCGGGCTGGCGAGAAGCGTCGCGCGTTTCTCGTCGGTGAAATCGGCGCGCACGAACACATCACCCCAGATGCCGATCCATTCGATCTTGGAAAATTCTTTTTTGAGCGGGGGCATTACTTCGCGAATCTCGCGTTGGTACAGCGAGGCGAGGATGATCTGGTCCGGCTGAATGTCGCGCGCGATCTGACGCGCGACTTGCACGCCGACGAGTCCCGCGCCGCCGAGGAGGAGAATGGTTTTGTCTGACGTCATTGTCGTTGTCCTTGTATTGACGGAGGACGAAAGACGAAGGACGGAAGACAGATCTAAGCGTCCGTCATCCGTCGTCGGTCATCCGTCTTGAACTTTACTTGTTTGTCCGTCCCAAAAATTTTCACCGCGCTCGCGTTCACATTCATCACGCGCGCGTTGGCAAAGTATTCAAAATTGAAACGCGTTTCATCTCCCGCGCGCAAGCCAGGGATGGGCATCAGGCGCGCGGTGAGCGGCTTGTTCAGTTTCACCGCGAGCGTCGCCAGGTCGAGCAGGATCGCCGCGAGTGCGTCTACGCTCGTATCGCCGGGCAGCGGAATCGTGTCGAGCCCGGTGCCACACACGGCGGAGTAGAGCAATAAACTGTCCAGCGTAAAACGCGCCGACCGCGCGGCGAGCGCGGTGTCTTCCAGAACGGGAAGCATCACGCCGGAAAAACCGGTGCGCGGAAATTTTGCGCGATTGATGCAATCGGTGAGAAACGCGGTGGCGAAGAGCGTGCCGTGTTCGCCGAATTGCGCGCCGATCAATTTTTCGATTGCCGCGCCAACGCTGCGCGATTCGTCCGGGTACGGCGCGAGCGAAAAATCAATTCCGGCAAAACGAAAGTCGAACCGCGCGGCGAGATCGTTGGCGACGCGCGTGAGGGTTTCGCTTTCGCGCTCGATTGCGCCGACCAGGTTCGCGCGCGCGTCGTCCAGGTTATGCGCGCGGTTGAACGCATCCACCGCGAGCGACGCGGCTTCGGTGGCGAACGCAAACGCGCGCGCGCTGCCGTCGTGGTATGCCGCCGGAAAAAACGGTGAGTGCGGCGGCACGTTGGCGAGCGCGGCGAAACGCAAATTGCCAAACCCGTCTTGAGTCGAATCGGCGAGCTGGCGGATGACGCGCGCGGCGTTTGTAATCGCGGTGAAGTTGATCCCGGCATCGCGCGAGGCGATGTGCGCGGACGCAAAAATATTTTCAGTGGCGCAGAGCGCAGCGGGCAGTGCGGCGACGAGTGGGTGCTCGCCGTCCAGCGCGCCGAGCGACGCGTAATCAATCGCGTTGGACTGGCACGCGCGCGCCAAATCGCGCGCATCGCGCGTCAGCGCGTCCGGCGTGAGGGTTGCCGGAAATTGCAGCGCGACGCGCGCGGTTTGGATCGGCAAGGCGGCGCGCGCCGCGGCGACAAGATCGCGCAGCGCGCGCAGATCGGAATCGCGGATCGGATCGGCGGACGGGAGGAATCCGGTGATCGAGCGGATGTTCATTCGCTAGGGACCGAAAAGGAAATCGAGCAGGTCTTGCCACCACGCTTTGGCGGGCGGCGGAGTGGGCGCGGGCGCGCTCACATTCGGAGTGGGCGCAGGTGTTTTCTGTGGGACGACGACGGTATCGCCCGGCAATGCCCAGCGCCAATGATGCCGCGCGTACCAATCGGCGTAGGCATCGGTCTGGACGCGCTGTTTCTGTTCGCGCAGCGCTTTGTTCCTGGCTTCCTCTGTCGCCACGCCTTGCTCGTACACTTTTTCGGTTTGCGCGAGGCGAACGTTGGTGATGACGCGCTGGCTGAAATCCCACAAAAAAAACAAGGTGGCGGCGAAGATGAGAATGGCGACGGCTTGAAATGAGACGCGGAACATTGCGACATCCTTTCGTCGTATGTCGCTCGGGTTGCGGTTGTATGATACTCTAATTTCGCGGGTACGTCAATCTCAGTTCAAAGGTCACAGGGTTTTGTCATTGTCATTGCGAGGACGATTTTTGTCCGAAGCAATCCCCAAGCCGCTCGGGGATTGCTTCGTCGCAACCGCTTCGCGCTCCTCGCAATGACACACGCACGCGACTTTGAAAGCCCTACAAAGTTCAAAATTGGAATTCAACCTCGAACTTTTAACCTTGAACTTTGAACTCACTTTCCGCCAGCGCGACTGCGCCCCACAACGGCGCGTCATCGCCCAGCGCGGCAGACACGATGTCGACGCGCATTTGCGGCAAGGTATTCGCGCGCGCCGCCGCGCGCACCGCCGACCACCAGCGTTCGCCGGACTTGGACACGCCGCCGCCGATGACGACGCGCGCCGGGTTCAGCAACGCAATCGCCGTGCCGATGCCGAACCCGAGCGCGCGCGCCGCGTCGTCCAACACGCCTTGCGCGAATTCGTCGCCGGAATTTGCCGCGCGCGCGATGTCCGCTGCCGTGATCGCATCGCCGAGTGCGCGCAGTGAAGTGACCGCGTGCGGCTCTGCGAGCAAACGCTCGCGCGCGGCGCGCGCCATCGCGGGACCGGCTGCCATCGCTTCAACACAACCGCGCCGACCACAAACGCACGATGCGCCGTGCGGATCGCAAATCGTGTGACCGATTTCGCCTGCCATCGCGTCCGCGCCGTTGTAAATTTTTCCGCCGATCACGAATCCGCCGCCGACGCCGGTGCTGACGGTGACGTAAAGTAAGGGCGAGGTGACCTCGCCCCTACCCGCGCCGAAAGTGTACTCGCCGAGCGCGGCGACGTTCGCGTCATTCTCGACGTAAACCGGCGCGCCGAATTCGGCGTGCAGTTGATCGCGCAAGGGAGTGTTTTCCCAGCCGGGAACGTGGTGCGACAAGATCACGCGTCCGCGCGCCGCGTCAACGGGTCCGCCAAAACTGACGCCGATCGCGCGCGGAATTTGATCGCCCAGCACTTGGCGCGCGAGCGCGCACATCGTGGCTTGTTCGTAACGCGCGTCGTGATCAGGCGGCGATTGAAGGCGTTCGAGCGCGCGCCACGCGCGTTCGCCGCGCGCGACGAGCGCGGCGGAGAGTTTTGTGCCGCCGTAATCGAGCGCGAGGATGAGATCAGTCGCCAAGTATCACTCCCCGCTGTCATTTCGAGACGCTGCGCGCATACCGCCGCGCGGTATGTTCGCAATCAGAAACGCGCGCGCGTGTTCGTAGTGGGCGATTCATCGCCGCCCCTCTTGCGCTGAAGCGCATACTACGAACCTCAAGTTTCTGGGTAGCGAAGCGAGAAATCTCGTTGTTGCCATAACGAGATTTCTCGGCGCGAAAAGCGCACCTCGAAATGACAGTACGCGCGATCTCAGTGTGGCTCATGCGGGAGTTTCATCATCTCGCAAATCGCGTGCGTCAAGATCAGATGCGCGTCTTCGGCGAGCGCGAACGAATCCACCGGCACGTGGACGTTCAACTCGACGCGATCCTTGACTTTGCCGCCGTCAAAGCCGGTGAAAGCAATCGTCACCAAGCCCTGTCTCTCCGCCGTCTCGACCGCGCGCACGACGTTGGGTGAATTGCCGCTGGCGGTGAAGGCAATCGCGATGTCGCCGGGGCGTCCGTAGGTGATCAGTTGATCGGCGAAAACCGTGTCGAAGCCGTGATCGTTGGCGTACGCGGTGAGCATCGCGACATTGTCGGCAAGCGACATCACTTGGATGCGCGGGCGATCCGGCTGAATCGTCCCCTTGCCCAGATCGCACGCAAAGTGCGACGCGGTCGCCGCGCTGCCGCCGTTGCCGAAAAGGAAAACGCGCTGACCTTCCACGCGCGCGCGTTCCAGCCGCGCGATCACCTGATCGACCGGTGTGAGTTGGAGTTGATCGAGCAACTGTTTTTGCGCTTTGATATATTCTTGAACTGACTTCACTCAAACCTCTTCGAGATAAAATTTTACGACACGTTGAATCGAATCGAAATTACATCGCCGTCTTTGACGATGTACTCTTTGCCTTCCAGGCGCATCACGCCGCGTTGGCGCGCTTGCGCCAAACCGCCGCTCGCGATCAGATCGGCGTACGCGATCACTTCGGCGCGAATGAAACCGCGCGCGAGATCGGTGTGAATCGTTCCGGCGGCGTCCACCGCGTTCGCCCCAACGGGAATCGTCCAGGCGCGCACTTCGTCGTCGCCGACGGTAAAAAAAGATTGCAAGCCGAGCAACGCGTACGACAGTCGAATGATTTTGGCAAGACCTGGTTCCGCGATGCCGTATTCCGCGAGAAACGCGTGCGCGTCCTCCGACGCCATTTGCGCGATGTCCATTTCGAGTTTGCCTTGCAAGGTTGCCAGCATCGTCTGGCGATGATCGTACCGGACGATGGCGCGGGGATCATTCACAGCGCGGTCGCCGACGTTCAGCAAGACCAGTTGCGATTTGATCGTCACGAGCGCGAGATTTTTGACGAGGCGCGCTTCGTCGCCGCTCAGTTCAAAATCGCGCAAGGGCAGTCCGTTTTCCAGATGCGGCTTGAAGCGTTGGAGGAGCGCTTGCTCTTTGATCTGCGCGTCGCGTTCGGCGGGCGCGCTGATGCGCTTGGCGAGCGCGGTTTCCAACCGTTCGAGTCGCCGCTCGACGACGGCGAGATCGGAAAGGATCAACTCGGTGTCGAGGATTTCGAGATCGCGCTGTGGGTCAACCGTCTCTTCGATGTGCGGGACGTTTTCGTCTTCGAACGCGCGAACGACGTGGAGGAGCGCGTCGCTCTGGACGAGTTGATTGAGCAGCGCGCCGTCGAGTCCGCCTTTTTCGCCGATGCCGCGTTGAAGCCCGGCGATGTCGTTGTACTGCACTTGCGCGCGCGTGGTCTTGCGCGGGTTGAACATTTTGGAGAGAATGTCCACGCGCGGGTCGGGCACGTCCACCATCGCGGTATGGATTTCGAGTTTGCCGGACGCGTACGCCGCCGTTTCGATTTGTCCGCGCGTGAGCGCGTTGAAGATCGTCGTTTTGGTGCTGTTGGGTAGTCCGATGATGCCGATTTGCATAACGCGCAGTATAGCACAGCGCGGGAAAAAAGAAAAACCGCAGACAAGGTGTCTGCGGTTTTCGATCACGCTTTGCTCTGCAATGTTTTCTTCCAGTACCGCACGTACCCTGCGACCAACGACTCGTAACTGATCGCAATATCGTACCGGCGCGGATCAATTTCCAGGTTTGCCAATTCCAACGCGACCTGCGCTTGCAGTTTTTGCAGAATCGCGTTTTCGTCTGCGCCTTGTTCCAGTTGCGCGCGCACGAGATCGCCCCACGCGACGAGACGCTGTTCCAGATCGTCCCAGTGCCACGCGAGATTGCCGCGAACCAAACCGAAATGCGTCAGGCACAAACCCGCCGCGTCCAGCGCGCGCAAGCGCGCGATGCTGGCGCGCCACGCGTCAAGGTCGAGTTCGGGCGGCGCGGTGGGCGGGCGGACGTAGCGCACGCCGGGCATTCGCACGCCGCCGATGTCGCCGGTGAAGAGCAAGCCGCTTTTCGAATCGAAATACGCGTGATGATGGCGCGCGTGTCCCAGCGTCTCGATCACGCGCAGCGTGGAACCTGGGATCGGAATTTCGTCGCCGTCATTTGCCACGACGATCCGCTCCGGCGCAATCGGCACGATGGTGCCCCACAGCGATTCCAGCTGATCGCCGTACACGCGCGCCGCGCTTGCCAGCAACTTGGATGGATCGCTAAGGTGCGGTGCGCCGACCGGATGAACGTAGATACGCGCCCAGGGCAAGCGGCGCGCGAGAACGCTCGCGCCGCTTGCGTGATCGAGATGAATGTGCGTCACGAAAATTTGGCGCAACGCTTCCAGCGGCGCGCCTGCCGCTTGCACGCCGTCGAGCAAAGTATCTACGGTGGACGCGGGACCCGTTTCGATCAGCGCGGCGGTTGCGCCGTCGTAAAGCAAGTACGCCGCAATCGTTTCGACGTGTCCGCGGAATTGCAGATCGATCAGCGTGATGTTTGGGGTGAGGCGGTGGAGCAAAGCCATAGTCTTTCCTTCAAACAAATGACAAGGAGACAAGGGGACACGGAGATAAGAATGCTCCTTGTCTCCGTGTCTCCCGCGCTCCTTGTCTTACCGTTTTCCCACAACCTTTGCGTAAATCGCTTCCAACTCTTCTTCCGAATAAAAATGCACGACGATCTTGCCGCCCTTGCGCGAACGAAAAACTTGCACCTTGGTTCCGAGCGCGTTGCGGAAATCGTTTTCGAGCGCGCGCGTCGCGGCAGGCATCTCGCGATCAGCGACCGCCGACCGCCGACTGCTGGCGGCTGACCGCTGACCGCTGACCGCTGACGTTGGTCGCGTGTTCAATCGCCGCGCGGCTTCTTCCGTTTGGCGAACGGATAAACCATCGTCAATCACCTGACGCAACAAATTCCTTTGTTGCTTTTCATCTTCAACGGTTAGAATTGCGCGCGCGTGCCCTTCGCTGATCGCATCTTCGGCGAGCGCGGTTTGCACGTCGTTGGACAATTTCAACAGGCGCAGCGCGTTCGCGACCGTCGTGCGATTCTTGCCGACCTTCGCCGCGACTTGTTCCTGCGTCAAGCCGAAATCGCTCATCAATTGCCGGTACGCGTTCGCTTCTTCCAGCACGTTGAGATCGGCGCGCTGGATATTTTCGACGAGCGCGAGTTCGAGCATTTCTTGCGGCGTCGCGCCGCGCACGATCACCGGCACGTCCGCGAGTCCGGCAAGTTTCGCCGCGCTCCAGCGTCGTTCTCCGGCGATCAATTGATAGCGCGGCGCGAGTTCGGTTGAATCGGGCGCGGGCGTGACGATCAGCGGTTGAATCAACCCGTGTTCGCGGATCGAATCTGCGAGTTCGCGCAGCGCGTCCGGATCGATCTTGTGGCGCGGCTGACGCGGGTTGGGCGCGATCGCGGCGACCGGCGCTTGCTTGACGCCGGAGGTGACGGCGGAAGGTTGGCTGGGCGGAATCAGCGCGCCCAGTCCGCGTCCGAGTCCGTGTTTGACGGGAGACATTGGATTGCTCCTTGCATGCAGGAGGCGGGAGGCAGGAGGCAGGACACGCACTGCCAACTGCCGTCCGCGGACTGCTTACTGTTTTTTGCTTGCCTGCGACTCGCGCCGGGCTTTCCACGCTTCGACGAACATCGGCACGACCGAGATGAAAATGATCGCGATGATCACCAGTTCGAAATTTTGCTGGACGAAAGGAATGTTGCCGAAAAAATATCCCAGCGCGGTGAAGATGCCGACCCAGGTGATCCCGCCGATGACGTTCCAGCGGAAGAAAAAGCCGTAGGACATCCGGCTCGCTCCAGCGACGAACGGCGCGAACGTTCGGACGATGGGGACAAAGCGCGCGAGAAAGATCGTCTTGCCGCCATGCTTTTCGAAAAAGCGATGCGTGCGCTCCATATATTCTTTTTTGATCCACTTGATTTCGCCGGTGTACGCTTTGGCGCCAATATGATAGCCGATCCAATAGTTGACAGTGTCTCCAATGATTGCGGCGGCGGTGAGCACGATGAAGAGCGCCCAGGGATCGAGCGCGCCGCTCCCCGCGAAGGTTCCCGCCGCAAAGATCAGCGAATCGCCCGGCAAAAAGGGTGTCACCACTACGCCGGTTTCCAGAAAAATGATGACGAACAGGATGCCCAACGTCCACTCGCCGTATTGGGCAATGATGAGTTTCAGATGGTCATCTACGTGCAAAACGAAATCGATGAGTTGGGTAATCAGCTCCACAGTTTTTCCTTTGATGTGAAATTTTCCATTGTCATTTCGAGCGCAGCGAGAAATCTCATTCGCGCAAAGATTTCTCCTCGCTTCGCTCGTCGAAATGACAAGGGAGTTTATTTTTTACCTTCGCGCGCCAACAATTCCTGCGTCAACGCTTCATACGCTTGCGCGCCGCGCGATTTGGGATCGAACGAGACGAGCGGCTCGCCAAAACTGGGCGCTTCGGCGATGCGGACGCTGCGCGGAATGATCGTGTGAAAAATCAGATCGGGAAAATGTTTGGCGACTTGTTCGACGACTTGGAGCGCGAGGTGCGTGCGCGAATCGTACATCGTCATCGCCATTCCGGCGATCCGCAGGCGCGCGTTCAAATTTTTCTGCACGAGTTGAATCGTGTTGAGCAGTTGCGACAAACCTTCGAGCGCGAGGTACTCGCATTGAATCGGGATGATGACCGCGTCGGCGGCGACGAGCGCGTTCACCGTGAGCAAGCCGAGCGACGGCGGCGAGTCAATGAAGATGTAATCGTAGCGCGACGAAACCGGCGCGAGCAAATTGGCGAGCAATCGTTCGCGGTTTTCGACGGAGACAAGTTCCACTTCCGCGCCCGCAAGCGCGGACGACGACGGGACGAGATCGAGATGCAGGCGTTTGGTCAGCATCACGATTTGGTCGAGCGGCACATCGTCCACAAGCGCGTGGTAGATCGAAAAGGTCGGCGCGGTCTTGTCCACGCCGAGCGACGAAGTTGCGTTCGCCTGCGGATCAATGTCCACGAGCAAGACTTTATGCTCGCGCGCGGCAAGATACGCGGCAAGGTTGATCGCGGTCGTCGTCTTGCCGACGCCGCCTTTTTGGTTGGCGAAGGTGTAGATGGTGGTCATTGGAGGGTAGAGTTGTCATTCTGAGGAGCGGGTTTTGCGACGAAGAATCTCGCGTGTTTCTGCAAAGAGTGAGATTCTTCGCTCCGCTCAGAATGACGAATAAGCGCAACCGCGAAATAAATATCCACCTGATCGCGCGCGTACTCGGCAAAGCCGCAATTGCTGTACAGATTGATCGCCGCGTCCCAGTTATGCTCTGTGAAAACGATTACGCGCGCGCAACCGCGCTGCCGCGCGCTGCCAAGCAAATGCGTCACCAACGCGCGCCCAATTCCGTTGCGCCGCTGCGCGCGACTGACCGACATTCGCACGATGCGCGCGGTGCGCGCGTCTACTGCAATCAAACCGCCGGTGCCGACAATTTCGCCGCCGCTTTCCGCGACGACGAACGCGTTGCCGCGCCGAATGTAATGCGCGTCAATGTCGTCGAGATCGGGATTGCGCGTCTCGTCAATCCAACCGAAATGCTCGCCGAGTCCGTTCAGGATGAGTCGCCGCGCGGCAAGCTGATCGCGCGGCGCAAAGGGACGAATTATGACAGACATCGGCAATTGGCTCTGTGGAATCAGGCGATTGAAATCGCGGCAACAACCGCGCCAAGTCTGCCTGCGCAGACTAGCCCGCGTAGGCGGGCTTTGCTTTTGTTGCTGCGACTTGAGTTGCCCAGCCGTTCAAAACATCAACGGGCGCGCCAAGCGTTCTTCCACTTGCGCGCGCGTCGGAATCGTCGTGACGCCGGGACCTTCAACACAGAACGACGCAGTTGCATTCGCAAAACGCGCGGCTTGAAACGGATCGCTCGTCTCGTGCAAGCGCACCAGAAACGCGCCCGCGAACACATCGCCCGCGCCGGTCGGATCTACTTCGCGCGCGGGAAAACCCGGGACGTGCTTTTCGATTCCATTCGCAAAGACGACGCACCCCTTGGCGCCCTTGGTCAGCACCGCGATCCGCGTCATTCGTACGTACTCGTTGATCATTTCGCAATCGCCGTTCAAATCTTCTTCGCTTAACACGAGCACATCCACGTGCGGCAAAATCTCCGGCGCTTCGTCCCAGCAGCGCGCGCGGACGCGATGCGATTCGTCCCATTCGCGCATCCAGCCCTGCGGCGTCACGCCGACGAGCGCGCCGGGAAACATCTTGGCAAAGCGCGCGTCCACTTCGCGCGCCAGCGGACCCAGGTGGACAATCGGCGCGGCGCGCCATTCCGGCGGCACATCGTCCGGCTGCAAATCGTCCGCGCGCGCGAGCAAGAACTGGGTGCGATGTCCGTCCTTGTAAATATTGTGAAACGTCGTCGTTTGCGCGGCGGCGACGCGATGAATCGCGATGTCGTGCAACACTCTGGGAATCACAAAATCAGGGGCGAGGCGGGTGACAATGCCCGTCTTGCGCCCCAGATTGCGTACCGTCGTCCCCATATATGTCGCCGTGCCGCCCACTGTGAAACCATCTGGCACCACGTCTTGGACGATGTGACCGATGATGAGAAAATCAATCATTCCCAAATTTTATCAGAGGCGAGGGGCGAGGAGCGAAATCGCCCCTCGCCTCTCGCGTCTCGCTACTTGCGCAAAATCATCACGCGCCGATGTTCACCCTCGCCGATGCTGTTGGTCTTGACGAACGGATGATCGCGCAAGGTGAGATGCACGATGCGGCGTTCGTTCGGCGGCATCGCTTCGAGCGTAATCGGCTGGTGGCTCACTTCGACGCGTTCCGCCATGCGCTTTGCCAGTTCGCGCAACATTCGCTCGCGGCGCACGCGGTACCCTTCCACGTCCACGACGACTTTTGCCGCTTGGTGTTTGGGCGCGAGCATCAGACGCAAGACGTATTCCAGATCGCGCAGCGTCTCGCCGCGCCGCCCGATCAACGTGCCCAGATCGTCGCCGGCGATGTTGAGCGCGAACGCGTCCGGTCCTTCCGATTCGGCGGCGGGCAGAATTTCGATGTGCGCGCGAATGCCCATTCGACGCAACAATTCTGCGAGCAGCGTGTGCGCGTCCGTTTCCGCTTCCGAATGCGTTGCCGCCGGCGATGATTCCGCGCGCGTCAAACGCACCCGCGCGTCTTCGCCGCCCAGACCCAGGATGCCGCGCGATCCTTCGCGCACGATCTCGATTGTCACCGCGTCGCGCGTTACACCCAGTTCCGCCACCCCTTTGTCAATCGCTTCGTCCACCGTCTTGCCTGAAAACTCATTTGCTTGCGACATTCTTTTTCACCTTATTCGCCCAGGGCGTGCCCTCGAACAAGTTGCCCCAGCCGGTCGTGAAATATTGCTGGATGATGCCGACGATGTTGAACACGATCCAGTACAACGACAGTCCCACCGGGAACGACAACGAAATATAGCCGATGAACAACGGCATCATCACCATCATGGATTGCGTCATCTGCGCGGATTGCGGATCCGCCGCCGGCATCACCATCATCCGTTGCTGCACCCAAGTACTGACGAGGACCAGCGCGGGAATGATATAGCCGATCCCGTCCGGCAGGCGCGCCAAATCCATCCCCAGGAACATACTTTGCACCGGCACCGCCGCCGCGAGCGCAGGCAAAAACTGATAGAGATGCTTGGACAGTTCCATCAATTGTTCCGGCTGCGCGCCCATCACCGTCATAATGGATTGATACAACCCGATCATAATCGGCCAGGGAATCAGCGCGGGCAGACAACCGCCGAGTGGATTCACTCCGGCTTCTTTATACATCTTCATCTGTTCCTGCGCCAGCTTTTCGCGATCCTTGGCGTACTTTTTCTGCATCGCCTTCCACGCCTCGCCCTGCATCAACGCCTGCTGTTTCTTCATCGCTTTTTGTTGCTGGCTGTAAAATGGCATCGTCACCGCGCGCACCAACAACGTGAAAACGATGATCGCGATGCCATACGCGCCCGGAATCGCCACCTGCGCTAGCGAGGTGTAAATCCACAACAACAGATTGATCATCGGATCGACGACGAGGGTATTCCATAGAGGGGTAAGAAAATCCATATCGAAACTCCAAGAGCAAGTGATTGGTCAATTGGTGATTAGAGACTAGTCACCAATCACTAATCACTGATCACTATTTTGCCGCAGGAGTGGCTAACTTGCCGCTCGTTACATCCACCGACCACTTGACCGTGCCGGTTGCCGCGTCGAGCGCGTACAACAAATGATCGTGCGACGAAACGTAGACGACATTGTTCGCCACGACCGGCGACGACAGTACGCGTCCGTTCGTCGCGCGCACCCACTTGCCCTGCCCGGTCGCGACGTCAATCGCGTACACCTTGCGATCATCCGATCCAAAATACGCCGTGCCACCTTCGATGACGATCGCGGAGCGGATCGCGTCACCGGCTTTGAACGGCGTGTTCCACTTTTCCTTACCCGATTGCGCGTCGAGCGCGAACACGCGCCCGTCGAGCGCGCCAAAGTACACGACGCCGCCCGTGACCGTCGGATTCGACCAGACCCAGTTGCTCGCGCTGAATTCCCATTGCTTGGCGCCGCTCGTCGCGTCGAGCGCGTACACCTTGGACAAGCCCGCGACATAGACGAGTCCGCCTGCGACTGCCGGTTTGGTCACGATGATGCCGCCCGCGTCAAAATCCCATTTACGCGCGCCCGACGCCGCGTCGAGCGCGTACACTTTGTGATCGAGCGACGCGATGTACAGCACGTTACCCACCAACGATGGGTCCGCCCACACATCGCCTTGCGTTTCAAATTCCCATTTCTTCGCGCCGGTCGCCGCGTCGAGCGCGTAGACGCGCTTGCTGTTCGCGCCGAAATAGACGATGCCGGTTTCGCCGACGATCGGGCTGGAGACGATGGGCGCGGTCGCGTCGAATTCCCACTTCTTCGCGCCCGTGCCGGCATCGAGCGCGTAGAATTTGTGATCGAACGCGCCGACGTAGACGATGCCGTTCGCCAGCGCGGGCGTCGCGTACACCGAAGTCAGAATTTTATCGCCGGGGAATTGCCATTTGACTGCGCCCGTCGTCGCGTCGAGCGCGATCAGTTTGCCACTCGTGGTGCCGGAGTAGACGACGCCGTCCGCGACGCGCGCGCCCGCCCAGCCGGTCGGCGGCGCGCCCCCGCACGCCGTCAAGAGAAACGCGGCGGCGAGGAGCGCAACGAGCGTCAACGCCAACCGCGTGTACGTCGAGATGTTCAAAACCACTACCTCCGAATAAAGTTCAAGGTTCAAGGTTGAAAGTTCAAGGTTAAAGTTCGAGATTGTCAAATGAACCTTGAACGTCGAACCTTGAACTTTTAACTTTGAACTTGGTCATACGGGACCGGATCATACCCGCCGGGGTTGAACGGATGACAACGCAAAATGCGTGTGAACGCCAGCCAGCCGCCTTTGACGAATCCGAAATGCGTAATCGCTTCCCAGCCGTATTGCGAGCAGGTCGGCACGAAACGACAACTCGGCGGCAAGAGCGGCGAGAGCAAACGCTGATACAAGCGAATCAAACCGAGCGCGAGAAATTTCATCATCCGAATTGCGAATTAGGAATTGCGAAGCAGGTTTGCGCGGCGCAGGATGTTTTCGACCGCGGATGCGATTTCCTTGAACTCGCTCTGCGGCGCCGCGCCCCGCGCGATCAGAATCACATCCCAGCCGGGAACGATCTGCGGCAAATAGCGGCGCACGCTTTCGCGCAGCAACCGTTTCGCGCGATTGCGCGCCGTCGCCTTGCCGATCTTTTTCCCGGCGACAAATCCAAACCGACGTGCGTCCGTTCCGTTTGCGCGCACGCGCCCGACGACGAGAGGATGCGCGAACGATTTGCCGCCCTCCCAGACGCGCTGAAAATCCGCGCCGCGCCGCAAACTGAAGGAACGCTTCATCGGAAGGATGAAGGATGAAGGATGAAGAACGGCGTTGTCATTGCGAGGAGCGCACTTGGCGACGAAGCAATCTCCATCTTTGCGCAATGCCATTCATCTTTCATCCTTCCGCCTGGCTGTGGCGTAGTCCGCCACAGTCAATCCTTTATTTCTGTTTCAGCCACGAGCGCGTGCGCGTCACCGACAGGTGCTTGCGTCCGCGCGCGCGGCGCGCGGCAATCACCTTACGTCCGCCTTTGGTTTTCATCCGCGTGCGGAAACCGTGCGTGCGCATCCGTTTTTTGCGCTTGGGTTGGTAAACTCGCTTGACCACGACAACTCCTTCTGATGTATGATAGCGGGGCGCATTATAACACAAAGCAGGCAGAGCAACAAATTGACCCGCGCCGCGCAGAACATTCTGGCAGGCAAAAACGATTACCTGATTTCGGCAAAACGCGATATAATCGGGCGTGAGGTTCTACGATCAATTCACTAACGAGGCAACGGATGCAAATCGTTATTACCGGCGGACGCGGACAACTGGGTCAAGAATTGGCGCGCGTCTTGTGCGCCTCGCACGAGGTGCTCTCGCTCGATCTGCCCGAGTGTGACATCACCCACTTTGCCGCCATCGAACGCATCGCCGCGCACCAGCCCGCGCTGGTGATGCACTGCGCGGCGATGACGGACGTGGACGGCTGCGCGCGCGATCCGCTCGCGGCGTACCGCGCGAACGCGCTCGGCACGCACAACGTCGCGCTGGCGTGCCAACGCGCGCGCGCGCCGATGCTCTATCTCAGCACGAACGAAGTCTTCGACGGGACCCAAACCGCGCCGTACCTCGAATGGGATGCGCCGCGCGCGCTCAACCCGTACGGCGCGTCCAAACTCGCGGGCGAGCGCATCGTCCAGGTCTTGCTCGATCAATTTTACATCGTCCGCGCCGCGTGGTTCTATTCACCGGGGCGCGAAAATTTCATCACGCGCGTCCTCGCCCGGGCAAAAGCCCAGGGCGCGCTCGCCTACGTGGACGACGAAATCGGCAATCCGACCTACGCGCCCGATCTCGCGCGCGCGATCGCGGCGCTGATCCAGACGAAACATTATGGCATCTACCATCTCGTCGGCGAGGGGATCGCATCGCGCTACGATTGGGCGGCGCACATTTTGCAACGCGCGGGCTTGAGGCACATTCCGATCACGCGCGCGAAACTGGCGGATTTCAAACGCGATTCCACGCCGCCGCGCAACGGCGCGCTCGCCAATTTCATCGCGGCAAATTCGCTCGGCATCAAGTTGCGCGCGTGGCAAGACGCGCTCGAAGAATATTTCACCAATCTGAAATCTGGAATCTGAAATCGAAAATGTTCTCCATCATCATCCCCAACTGGAACGGCGTCCGCCTGCAATTGCTTCCCACTTGCTTGAACGCGCTGTCCGCGCAAACCTATCGCGATTTCGAGATCATCGTCGTGGACGATTGTTCGACCGATGACTCGCGCGAATTTTTGGCGCGCGAATATCCCGACATGCGTGTGGTCGCCAACGAAAAAAATCTCGGCTTTGCGCCGTCGGTGAACGCCGGCATCCGCGCCGCGCGCGGCGAGATCGTCGTGCTGCTAAACAACGATACCGAAGCCGATCCCGAGTGGCTCGCTGAAATCGCGCGCGCGCGCGACGCGCAGCCGCGCGCCGGAATGGTCGTGTGCAAATTGCGACTCTTTGACAAACGCGATCACATTCACAGCGCGGGCGATTTCTATCGCGTGGACGGCACTCCCGGCAATCGCGGCGTGTGGGAAAAAGACGCGGGGCAGTACGACGACGCGCGCGGTGTGTTCGGCGCGTGCGGCGGCGCGGTGGCGTACCGCAAGACGATGCTCGACGAAATCGGCGGCTTTGACGAAGCGCTGGGAAGTTATTGCGAGGACGTAGATTTGAATTGGCGCGCGCGGTTGGCGGGCTACGCCATCGCGTACGCGCCGCGCGCGATTGTCTACCACAAAGTGAGCGCGACGGGCGGCGGCGCGCTTGCCAGTTTTTTTGTCGGGCGCAATTTCATCTGGGTCATCGCAAAAAATTATCCGCGCGGACTCTGGGAAAAATATTGGCAAAAAATTCTGCGCGCGCAATTGCGGATTACATTCGACGCGCTGAAAAGTTGGCGCGGCGCGGCGGCGCGCGCGCGCTTGCGCGGGCAACTCGCGGGCGTGCTCGGTTTGCCGCGCTGGCTGGCGCGACGGCGCGACGTAATCCGACGCGCGAGCGACGCGGAGATCGAAACGGTGTTGATCCAATGAATCCCAAGGAAATCGTCGCGCAAGGGTATGATCGAATCGCGGCGCGCTATACCGCGTGGGCAAGTACCGTTCGCCAGGCGGAACGCGTGCGGTATACTTCGCTGTTGCTCGAAGAATTACCCGAACGCGCGCAGGTGCTCGAACTCGGATGCGGCGCAGGAGTGCCGACAACGCGGCAACTTGCTGATCGTTTCTCTGTGACGGGCGTGGATATTTCTTCCGCGCAGATCGCGTTGGCGCGCCAAAACGTTCCGACGGCTCAGTTCATCGTCGCCGATATGTGTCAACTCAAATTTCCGCCCGGCAGTTTTGATGGCGTTGCCGCGTTCTACTCGATCATTCACGTACCGCGCGAGGAACAAGCGAATCTCCTCACGGCAATTGCCACGTGGCTACGTCCAAACGGATTGCTCGTGGCGACGCTGGGCGTTAATGCGGTTGAAGGAGACGTTGACAAAAACTGGCTCGGCTGGGGCGTCCCGATGTATTGGAGTCATCTTGGCGATAAGATGGCGCGCGACCTGATTGAAAATGCAGGATTACAGATCGTTCGCGCAGACCTAGAGACCGCCGAGGAAGATGGCGCGCCCGTCACATTTCTGTGGGTCGTGGCGCGCAAGCCCGTGTAAAAAATGAAACTGTCAATCATCGAAAACGCGCACGACAATCAAAACGCAAAACGCAAACTGCGCGCGCAAATCATCGCGGCGTACTCGGGAATCATTCGCGCCTACGCGTTCGTCCGTTTCAAGATCATCCATCTGCGCTTTCTGGAAGAGATCGAACAATACTTGCCGGACGGCGGCACGATTCTCGATCTGGGTTGCGGCTTTGGTTTGTTCTCGTTGTATATGGCGGCATGCAAACCGAACGCGCGCGTCATCGGCTTGGACATTGACGCGCGGCGATTGCAAATCGCGCGCGACGCGGCGGCGAAACTCGACATTCGCAACGCGTCATTCGTCCAGCAGGATTTGCGCGCGTGGCGACCCGATCAAACGATCGCGGGCGCGTACGCGCTCGACATTTTTCATCACTTGCCCGTCGAGAATGGCAATCGGATCCTGGTTGATTTGTTTGCGCGGCTCGAATCCGGCGGGCGATTTTTGCTCAAGGACATTGACACGCAGCCGCGCGCGATGTTGTGGTTCACGTACGTGCTCGACGCGCTGATGTCGCCGCGCGATGATTTCTATTATCGTTCCGCGGGCGCGTGGCAGCGCCAACTTGCGGCGAGCGGCTTTGCGCCGATTTTCGTCCACGACCTCTGGGACATTTTGCCGTACCCGCACATTTTGTTGATTTGCGACAAACCGCGATGAATCCAGCGAATCCGAAAAATCCTAATGCGCGGGAGAGAGGGAGAGAGGGAGAGAGGGAGAGCAGAATTTCTCCCCCTCTCCCCTTCTCCCCCTCTCCCTTGCGAATAATTCTGATCGCGCTCGTCCTCTTCGCTTTCGCGCTCCGAATGTTCCACGCCGCGAATTTGCTGATGTGGGGCGATGAAGGATTCAGCGTTTTCTCCGCCAACCGCGATCTGTTGACGATCACACTCGACACGACGACGATTGATCCGCATCCGCCGCTGTACGCGTATCTCCTCCATTTTTATTTTTCGATTGCGGGCTACTCGGAACTCGCGCTTCGATTTTTCTCGATCTTTTTTGGCACCGCGACGATTGCGCTCGCGTGGACTATCGGCAAGCGGATGTTCGACGCGCGCGTCGGTCTGCTCGCGGCGTGTCTTGCGACGATTGCGCCGTTCGCGGTGCAGTACTCGCAGGAAATTCGGATGTACGCGCTCGCGATGTTTTTGAACGCGCTCGGGTTGTATTTGTTCACGCGATTGTACGCCGCCGCATGTCATTTCGAGCGAAGCGAGAAATCTCCGCGTCGCACTTTGGGGATTGCTTCGTCGCATCGTTCGACTCCGCCGCTCCGCGGCTCCGCTCACGATGCTCCTCGCAATGACAGACGATTGTGGCTCGCGTACGCGCTCACGCTGCTCCTCGCGTTGTACACGCTTTACCACACTGCATTTCTCTTTCTCGCGACCGGACTCGCGCTTTTGCCGCAATTAAAAAAGCATCGCGCGTTCGTCCTGCGCTGGTTCGCGGTTGCATCTAGCGTCGTCGCGACTTTTCTGCCGTGGCTGTTGTTCAAGTACGTCAGCGCGGCGGCGGGCATCAAAGACGTGGCGGGTGATACGCAACCGATGGACATCCTGACTTTTGTTGCGCGCGGTTTCGCCGCGATTTCCGTCGGCACGACGATTCCGCTGAACAACGCGTTCGTTCTCGCGGGCTTGTACGCCGCGCTGCTCGCGATTGCCCTGCTGATCGCGCTCGCGACGCGCGCCGCAAAAATGCACGACGCGCTGCTGCTCTTGCTCTCCACGATTCCAATTCTCGCGTACTATCCGCTTTATCTCGCGATGCCGCTTTATCGCGGACGCTTGTTCGCGCTCGCGTGCATTCCGCTGATGCTTTTGCTCGCGCGGAGTACGATGCTGATCGTTCAACGCGCGAAACTTGCCGCGATCCCAATCGCGCTACTCGTCATCGGCACAAGCGCGTATTCGGTCGGCAATTATTTCACAAATTACAATCGCTACAGCGCGGTCGTCGAAGATTATCTGCCCGCGATTCGCGAGATCGAAGCGCGCGCGCAGTCCGGCGATTTCGTTCTGATTCACGCGTACTGGCAGCAAGGATATTTTCTCAGTTATTATCGCGGCGCGCCGTTGGAGTACGGCGCGCTCGACAATCAAAACGATTTGGCGCGCGCGACGGCGCAATCGCGCAACGTGTGGGCAATCGTGCAGAATTTGCCGCGCCACGGCGCGGAGGATTGGCTCGCGCAAAACGCGTTTTCACTCGGCGAGCAGACGTATGGCAAAATGCGCGTGCTCGCGTATCGCGCGGGCACATCGGCGCGCGGCGAAACGTTTGCCGCGCCAATCGTGTTCGACAACGGGATGCAATTGCTCGGTTATCATCTCAACGACGCGCCAATCGAAACGGGGCGCGGCATCGTCACCGTGCAACTCGATTGGCAAGCCGCGCAAAAGATCGCGGACGATTACACGATCAGTGTGCGCGTGACGAACGCGCGCGGCGACATCGTTTGGGCGCGCGCGGACGCGCCGCCATCGAGCGGTACGCAACCGACGTCGGCGTGGCAACCTGGGCAGCGCGTCGCGGATTATCGCGTGTTGGTGATTCCGCCGGGAATGCCGCCGGGAAATTACGCGATTCAGATCGCGGTATCCGACGCGAACGTCGTCGCGCCGGAGAATCGGCGGGGACAGACGATCACGTTGGGGAACATCGCAATTGAACGGCGCGCCGCGCAAGTGAACGCGCCGATTCCGCCGAACGAGTTCGACGCGCGCTTTAACGAAATCGCGCTCGTCGGCTTGAGCAGTCTGCCCAATCAAATCGCGGTGGGCGACGCGTTGCCGTTGACGTTGTACTGGCGCGCGACAGAACAACCGGCACGCGATTATCTCGCGCTGATCGAAGTGGTGGACGCGACGGGCGTGCCGCGCGTCGCGCTGAAATATCGAATCGCGAGCGAAGCGTTTCCGACGCGCGCGTGGACGCCGCGCGAAACGTGGCTCGACAAAATCGCGCTGGCGATCCCAGCCGATACCGCGCTAGGCGATGCCGTCGTGCGGATCAATTTGATTGACGCGTCGTCGGGACGCGCGCTGGATCGAAATCCGGCAGAGCTGGCGCGGATTAAGATCGTCGCGCGGTAGTGTCATTGCGAGCGGAGCGAAGCAATCCCCAAGTAACTTGGAGATTGCTTGCTTCGGCTTCGCTCAGCACCGCAAAAAACGCTCCTCGCAATAACAAAGCGCCTGCGTTTGTGTTTTTCGTTTTTTCGGATAGAATAGAGACGCATTCTCGATTTTCGATTGGAGTTGAAAGGGAAATCGAAAATCAGCAATCGAAAATCGAAAATTTATCAAGGGGATTTCGCCAGCGCAATGGATTCGCGCCCATACCTTTCCGTCGTCATTCCTTGTTACAACGAGGAGAAAAATCTAGAGAACCGCGTCCTCGACGAAGTCGCGGAATATCTTGCCGCGCAGAAATTTTCGTGGCAGGTGATCATCGTCAACGACGAGTCTACGGATCGCAGTCGCGCGCGCGTGCAAGAGTTTGTGCAGACGCATCCGCAGTTCGGGTTGTTCGATATTCCCCACGGCGGTAAACCGGCGGCGGTGTGGGCAGGAATTCAGCAGGCGCAAGGCGAAGTCGTTCTGCTGACCGATATGGATCAGTCCACGCCGATCCGCGAGTTGAGCAAATTGTTGCCGTGGTATGAACAAGGATTCGATACGGTCATCGGTTCGCGGGGAGTCGCGCGCGAAGGTTTCTCGATTGTGCGTAAGTTAGGCAGTTTTGTTTTTCGTTATGTGCGTGGTCTTTTGATTTTGCGCAACATCGGCGATACGCAATGTGGATTCAAGTTGTTTCGTCGTCCGGTATTGTTGTCGCTTTTTCCGCACCTGGAATTTTTCAGACGCGGCGGCAGGTCGGTTGGCTGGCAAGTGACCGCGTACGACGTCGAATTGCTCTATCTGATCGGCAAAGCGGGCTATCGGATCAAAGAAGTAACGGTGGATTGGTATAATCGCGATCAGAGCGATACGAAGAGTCACGTCAAAGGCGAAATCCCGCGCTATTTACGCGAGTCGGCGGAGATGGGACAGGAAATTCTGCGCGTCAAGATCAATCAGTGGCAAGGGATGTACGATGGGGTGTATCTTCTCAATAACTTGGGGTAATTCTACGGCGAACTCCAAGACGCATCGAGTGGATCTCGCTGGGCGCGCTCCGTGATCAAATCAGCGAGCTTGGGCAATCGGTACGCGCCAGAAATACGGTCTTGGATGTACGCGTAAAAACTTACCTCCAGTTTCTTGGCCGTGGCGACCAAGGTCATGAAGGTGTC